>Ga0179593_1410840_pt1 | contig 11662 bp, 18 predicted proteins | sample CZODoug2_1_08_16_FD_185931 | JGI IMG/M metagenome (GOLD analysis project Ga0179593, IMG submission 185931) | Vadose zone soil fungal communities from Angelo Coast Range Reserve, California, USA - CZODoug2_1_08_16fungal (PacBio error correction) | ecosystem: Environmental > Terrestrial > Soil >...
TCGATCAATTGGGAATAAGGATGGTCGAAAAGTAAGCCGGAATAACAAGGGGAGAAAGCCTAGACTGGATTAGGGGGGTTCAGTAAAGAAGATATTTTGTAAAGTGGGGACAAACGAACTGTTCGCGAATGGAAGGAAATAAAAGCCAACGGTCAGCCTGCATGATGGAGTGTCGAAAGGGGGAAAGCATTTGAAGGGGGAGCTGAAAAAAGGAATGGAAGGCTGGGCAACAGAGTACCTCTTTTTTCAGGTAATCCTGTGACAATTCAGACAAAAAAACTAATAGAGGAACAAAAAAAAAGAAAATCAAGGGGCATGTGAAACAGTTGAGCAGCCGGAGCAAAGTTCACAGAACAAAACCACAAGCAATAAAAACTTGGAATGTAAATGGGAAATTCTGTCCCCTCCAACGAAAAGAAAAGAAAAAGTTTCCCATACCCATTGCACCTACTGTAAAGACTTATACTGGGAAAACAGACAAAATAAAGTAACCAAAGTCTCTGAGCGAAAAAACAACAAGGGAAATAAGTGGCCAAGACAATCCAATCAAGGGGCAATTTAAAGCAGGTCGTGGCCTGAAACGAGAAAACTACCTGTTCGAGAGAGGACCAATCAAGCTGAACAAGGAAAGAGAATTCGAAAAGTCAACGTATACCAAAAACGGAGAGATTGTCTGCGGAAGACCCACCCACGAAGGGAGGGAACCAGAAGGGGTTACGTGGAAACGCTGGTAGTCGGGAAAATTTAAAAATGGAAGATAAACTTCGGGCGTAGATCTGAAAAAAGAAGCACTAAGGGGAAAATAATGAATGTTTGGAAGGTGTCGCACAAGTTATCAAGAAACTAAAACTCCTCCAGACAGGTACGGGGAAAGAATATTCAGAGAAGGGGTGGGTTCTGTTGTTTGGAGGCGCACCCAGAGGCCTAAAAAAAAAGGGAAACTCCAGAAAATGGAATCTGCAAAATAGAAAAGGAGAGCGCTCGTATTCTTTAATGGAAGCGACCGTAACGGGGGCGGGGGGTCGGTCGGGGGGGAAGGTTCTACCGCTGATAAATTGGGGGGGCCTTGAAGAAGCCATCTTTATTGGGGGGGACGGGAAAGCACCCGAAACGCCGCTGGAGCCGAGGCATTGAAGGACTTATTTCCAAAAGGGTAGGTATAGGTGAAAACAAGTTGAATTGAAGGACATTTGACACCAAGGGGGGGTTTGGTGAAGCTAAAGAGGAGCCATAAATCGTAGTGTATAAAAAGAGTGACGGGTCCCTACAACTTTTGCCCCTCTGAAAGTCAGAACATGTGCAACAAAAAAACGATAGGGAGACAAGGCAAAACTGTCAAGTACTGGATTTTCCGGTTGGGCAGGCATACCATAATCCTTCTAAAAAAGGGCGGATAAAGGAAAGATTTGAACCAATTAAATTTCTCAAATAGATTCAACGGTCGGAGAGGAATAAGGTTTTAGTTGGGGGTGGGGAAAGACGATTGACGGACGGGGGTAAAATGGCGTCGGCTCGCTCGGGGGTGAAAGAGAAAACTTTTAGGAAAAGGAGGAAGGGTAAAGGATCTGCCTGTGAAACCAGGGGCCAAGAGGAAAAAGTAGTTCAATACAAGGTAAATTGGGGCAGGAAACTGGGTCATAGTGGGTTCCCGGAGTGATAACGTGGGGTAGTCTTGGGTTAACCACTCAAAACCGGTGATAAAGAGCGCCTGTAAGGGGAAAAAGTTCTTCACAGGGGTCCGGTGGGACCAGTGCTTTGGTTTCCCTTTTCGGGTCAACTTAATGAAAAAGAAAACGCCCAAAGGTGGCACAAATCCTCAAATCAGCGCATAAAGGAAAAGAAGGGATCGCTTATCATCACCATTTAGGGAATAAACTCATGAAAATCCAGAGAACGGAGGGGGTGGTTCCGCATTAGGGGTAGAATTTGACTCTCTTCAGGTGTGCTCATAGATGTTGGCATAGAGACAGGGATCCACATAAAAAGAAGAATCGAATTTAAAACAGGTGGTGTTGGGTGGTTAGGCAGCAGGGTAACAGTGCGGAGCAAATGACGGAGTCGGTTAAACTTAAGACAACTAAGTCTGGACAAAGAAACTTGAATTGGGCTACCCTGTCGGCTACATCTGGAACAGCGAGGGAGCTCGATCTCGTGCCGAAATATCATATCTTTAATACCCACCCTCCAACGTTCAAACTGTTGCCATAATCAAAATGGACTTTCGAAACCCTTCCATCGTGCTGCCCCCCTCTCTTGTGCGAGTTCTTCCTCACTCCGCTGTTTCCGAGGAGATTCTTATCTGCCTCTGTAGACTGGAGTATTGGCGGGGCACAAAAACAGGGTTAAATAAAGTTGGCGGGGGTTTGGACTCAGGAGGGGGAATACAGCTGGAAAATAACCTACTTACTTTAATGACGTTTTCCCCAAGGGAAACTCACATCCGAAGATAAAAAAGATAGAATCTCGAGGAAAAAAAAGGAGGACGGAGGAAGAGAGCAATCTTGCGCCTTTGGGGTTGCACCTGAAATGGAGGCACAGCTTAAAGGACACGTGTCTCATCAGGCCGGGAAAGTTCTGCCCTGTCTCGAAGAGCCGATCGCAACAAATCTCAAACAGTGTGCATAGAAGATAGGGAAAAAAAAAGAGAACTGGATCGATGGCCCAGTTGAGAAAAAAGGGACAAAAAGGGAGAAAATCGTGGTAAGCACAACACTGACTCGAGGGGAAAAAAGAATCGAAGAATAAAACGTGGCATTCTCGAATCAATGCATTAATTGGAAAATAAACAGGGGGGAGGGCCCAGGTTAACAGCATAGGGCGACGCAAAAAAGTGCTAGGTGTAACAACAGCACGGCCAAAAGGATTTTTTCTGACCGAATCGTCCAGGCCCTTTCGGAAAAGCTAAAGAATCACTGAGCCTTAAAGACAAGTCGGCTTAAACCTCAGCCCCTAGTCCCAACACGCTTGACTCTTGATGCAGCTCAACGTCCACTTTAATTAAAGACTACTTTAAATTTTGTTACTGAGTACAGGCCAAGGAGTGCGTGAACAAATTGGCAGGTCTTATTCACAACAGGGGGAAGTAACATAAAACCTCAAATCAATATGCTGTTCCCAATTAGAAGGGACCTAACCAACCCGTTGTGTCCATCGCCCTAGCTCAGCCACCCCGCCACGGCGCTTAAGGTCAACAAGAGAAAGCGAAGGTTGAAGCCATGACAACCACTGAAACCGACCTGGGGGTATGTCCAGAAAGCCTGCGCTGGGGGGTTGTCATAAAATGATAGGGTATACAAAAATTGTGGGCCTCTGGACGCATGAAAAAAGCAATCTAAAGGGAAAAACTCCCGTGGGGAGCCATGGGGCTGTAACCGGCCGGGCGCGAACCAAAGAAGCAAGGCTGAGACGTGCATTACCTCTGTTCTAAATCACACGCACAAGAGATCCAAAGGAAAAAGCAACAACACAAGAATGTAGAGAGGGGCCCAGGTATAGGGCCTGTACTAGATGGTGTCGCACATGAATCGTCCATCGGTGGGGAGAATGAAGGAAAGATCGGGGTAGGGGGTCAAAGTTACAAAAACATAAAGGATCTTATATGACTGAAAGACCCATGGTATGGCAGGAGCGAGTTTTGGTAGGGGGGTGGGAAGCTAAAGGTTCGTGTGAGAGAAAAGGTGTTGGGAATGTAATGAGAAACAAGAAAGACTTAAAGGAAGGGAAATCAACGAATCAGGTTGGAGCTGAGTATCTGTGAGCGGTTATTAATAATCAAATCGTGGGTAAAAAAAAGTGTTTTTTCAATAAAACAAAAGGCTCGGAAAATTCACCTTTGGCCTCCATTTCAGATTAATATCGGGACCTAGGTGTAAAATAGGAAGAAATAGAATCTACAAAAAGAAGGGAAGCTAAAGAAAAAGCAAATGGGGAAAGGCAATGTCGGATAAAGGTGGCCACAGTCAATGAGCAGAAAAAAAAGGGTGTACGGTCGAAAGAAATGATAGGAAGTCGGAAGTTCACAAGAGGGGTCTCCGGGCTGGCTAATTCAAAAAGAAAAGAGAATACCGAGAGGTAAAAAACGTCAGGGCCGTTTGCGAAACAAGAGAAGTCTGAAAAAAAAAATGAAAGGTTGATGAAAGGGAAAAGATGATGTAAGTTGAGATGATGGGGCCAAAAGGAACGTCCATTAATTTAGTCAACAAGAACTAAAAGGCGGGGACTACGTTCAAAAAAAAGGATGCTGAGAAAGGAAACGCATTGACAAAAAGATGGAAAAAGGCCAAACAATAACACTTGTAGATCCACACTAATTGGGAGTTCACCCAAATATCAGAAGAGCAGATTAGCGAACGAATTCATGGGCCGGAAAAAAGCTGTTGGGAGGACACTCTGCTCAAGGCGGAGGGGGGGCAAACCAAAGGAAACGCCAGTATAAAGGAAAGGGTTGCTGGGTAGACAAAATGAGCACGGAAATCTTCGCCCATACAAAAATGAACGATTGGTCAGATCGGATTGGTGACTTTTTGTACGTATAGGGGAGAGCGAAAGAACCGATGATAAGGGAGGGGGCTTATGGAAGGGAGCTCACATCTATATGCCACAACAAGAGTCTCAGAGCGCACCCCCATTAGGTACGAAAGGAGCAGAACGGACGGGATGCGTAGGAGAAGCGGAGAGAGATGTGCAGGGACAAAAGAGGGGGGGGACGGGTGAATAGGAGATGTTGCAATGAACGATCAGATTAGGGGTAGCCTGGTTTGCCCTTGAGTTGAGAGCGGGAATAGGAAGTTTATGAAAGGGTTTGATGTGGTCCGTCGTGAAGACGCGAATAGGGGGGGGGCGGGCGAATAGGGGAGCATGAGCCGGAGAGAAAGAGGATGGGAGGGGGACAATTTTGGGCAAAGATAAAAACGACTGGGCATCAAAAGGGCAAGTGTCGTTAAAGAAGTGTCAGTCTAAGAGAGATGTCGAAAGGAAGGAGGGGAATGGAACAGCTCGGGGAGGTGTCAACACTCCGGAGGCGGCGGGACGAAGCTTAGTAGAACGCTGTCTGGTGTTGAAGCAAAAAGAACCTATCCTGAAGACTGGACATTGGAAAGACCAACTAAGCTGACCAGCAAGGCATGTTCTCGTTCGGGTTAAACTATTCCCATCAAGAAGTTGAAGAACACCGCATGCAGGGTTGGGAGAGAAAGGGTTGGAGCATATTAAAATATCTGAACAAATACCAAGGGAGGGAAAAAAAACACCTCTTTTGGAAAAAGAGGGGAAGTCGAGGTCTAGATGGGCTGTAAATTACGAGAGAAAAGAAGAGAGAGCCGGAGAGCTGTGGGAGGGGGGGGAGGACACTTGAATGAAAGGGAGTTGCTTTCAAATCGCTTGCTCGTAAAACAAAAGGAAAAAAACAAGAAAACAAAGTCAAAGAGTGGGGGAGTGGGAGGGCGAAGCAGGGAGATAGGGGTCAGAAGAGCAACCGAAGGGATACAAACGAGGGGGAGGGACTTCAAGAAAATGGACTGCGGAAAGACGAGAGGCCGGTGTCATAGGGAATTGTAAGTGATGGTGAATCAAGGAGAGGACAGGTAATGGGAGAACGAGCATGTACTAATACAGATAACCCTGAGATAGATTGGAAAGAAAGAGGAGAGTAGAGAGAATCTGATTGGCGATCATCGAGAGAAGAAGGAGTGAAACTTATTGTGGGGATTATTCAGATCTGTTTGAAAATCCAGAAAACGACTGGGAGGCCAAATAAATTGAGAATTTGCTGATTTGGGTAGGAAAGGAACTGACTGGTGAAATCTACTGAAATAGGCTAAGAACAGGTGGATAGAAAAGATCAGGGCGAAAGGAAGGGGGCATGCGCAATTCCATAGCGTCGCATGTCGGGGAGAACGTAAAAGGGCGAAGAGGAACGCAAGACTCTTAGAGGGAAGGAGGGAACGAAAGTAAAGATGGGAAAGTAGCTCGATAAGGATAAGAATGCTGAAAAAGTAAGAAAAGGCCTTGAACAATAGAAATGGAGAAGAGAATGTGGGAGAAAAACTGCGCGGCTGTTGAAGTAGGATCGAGGCCAGGATCAAAAAAATTAACCAAAAAACTCAAAAGAAAGCGACCAGCAAGGGTAAACGTGACGGGGAAACAAAATAAGACAACCCACCAATCCTCACCGTGTACAGGAATCTACCAAGGAAAACAGCACAGGAAAAGAATTTCCGCATCTTAGGAGAGAGGGAGGGTTTCTCACTAACGCAACCGTAAACGATCTCTGGAAAAGCACTGGAAGCCCCGATGAGCCTAAGCAAATGATCCTACAAAAACAGTCCGTTTACTCCGCCGGTAGTGGCGGACAATGATCAAAGCCGGGGAGACGCATGTCCAAATAACAGAAAAAAAAGGGATCTTAAGCGCTCAAATGTCTGCAAAGGAAATCGACTGCCGAGGGGAAAAGGATAAAAAAGATTGGAATCAGCGGGGAGAAGTGGTAAAAGGGAGGAGTGTTCGTGTCAATTGCCAGGAACAATAACAGCATCGATCTAATTGTGACATATCGGGAAAAATATTACACGGAGGTAACAAATGAATGGTGAAGAGGGGGGAGTCATGGACAGTCGGAATCCTCCTGAAATCAAAGAGAGACGGGGAGATTTTTCAAAATATTAGACAGAAGTTGTGTTAGGGTTTGTAATCACGAGACACACCAAGAAACGGAGCCCTCCTGATTCCTACCGCCAAAAAAGCTGGAGAAAAGCAGGAACAAAGCAAAGAGGGGGAAAAACAGAGGGACTTCTATGTCCTCGAACGTATTTTTTAGGCTTATCAGTCAGGAAAAGAAAGTCGAACAATTGGGGGGGGGAGTCACATTTGCCATCTTTTGGGCATAGTGCCAGCGTTGGACGTCAGAAATTTTCCGCGGATGGAAACAAAGGCCAAAGATTAAAATTACTTGCAAAGAACAAGTTGAATTTCAAGTAGGGGGAAAAAAAAAAATGGGGCTTGTTACAATTAGCGGGGAAGCAAAGGAGGGGGTAATTATTGGGGGTGGAAAACAAGAGACTGGGGGGGGAAAAAAAGCTTTCGGTCACCAAAAATACAAAGAAAAAGATCAAATGATCTCAGGCGCAGTGAAGCCTATGGAAATCCATAAATCAAGAGAATTTGCCGGTTGAGGGTATGTACAACGAATAACGAAGAAGCGAGGAGTCGCAGCATGCGGGGGCGGAGGAGGGGATTCCTCGCAAACGAAGGGCACACACAGAGTAAAAATCCCTCAAATAACTTTACCACAACCTTGGTTGTTCAAATCATTCAGTACGGGAGGGGGGAACGCTTCGGCAAAATACGGACGGAAAAACATTTGATGCGGGAGAAGGACTACAAGAGGCATGACTATGCAACTGTGTGAACACCATCAGACGTTGAGGAGACCTTGGAAAAGAAAAAAAACTGTTACTTAAGGACACATACAGAGGAGAGAGGAAATCCCGACTTAGTGAATGATAGTAGTTCTAAGGCCTCGAAAAAGGGTAGCCTGTACCATTAGAAAAAAGGCTGCTGGTGGGTGTTCTTGTAAGGAAGGAAAGGCCAACAAAACCCCACATCCCCCCCAAAACTAAAACCCCCCAAAAATTAAGCCCTAAGAGATTTTGAAGGAGCTAGAAGGTATATACAAAAAGCACAGCCTTCTAAAAGAAGGCTCTCTCGGAGAAGGGAAAAGGGACGATTCCATCTTATAAGGCGTTGGTGCAACGATTGACCCTTCGGGGGGAACGAAAGGGGCAGGTGGTCTCCTGAGGACATAAGGGAGTGGGAAAGGCAATGTACAGTGACATATAACGACAGAGAAAGAAGGAAAAGTGGTTGAGGGAGTGTTGTGGGTTGATCTGGATCTTCAATAAAGGGTCTTTCTGGGTGGAACGACATTATTAGTAACTTTGTTAAAAAGCATGGGGGCATAAAGTTCTAGGTATATACATAAAGTTGGCGAATGTGATTGAGGGATGGCGAACTGAGGGACACGTGTTCCTTCTAGTGAGAGAGGCGGTCACAATAAAAGAAAAAGACAAAAGACAGAAAAGAAACGAGGGGAAACCTGATGGGCCCGAAAACCAAGAACTGGAACCAACAAAGTAGTAACAGGGAGACTGAAACAATAAGAGAAGGGGGTGTATTGCGCAGGCGTAATCGCCTTCAGAAGAAAGTACGGAAGGACGAAAAATACGGGAAGGGAGACTCATCCAGAAGGAAGATCAAAGAAACTTAAAGATCTCTCACAAACTGAGGAGGAGGGAAGAGAGGGGGGCTGAGGGTTTGTAAGAGGGGAATTCAGAGTCCCGCCTAGTATAACGAGGGGGGAGGGATGAAGATCGGTTCCTAATATGAGACAGAGGAAAAAAAGATTCTTATTGGATACTCTGGACCGGGAAACAATCGCAGAGGGAAAAGGAATCGCCAGGGCAGTGTTGAAGCTTTTGAAACGTTCAGATGGTTGCCACGAAACTTCGTCAATAAGGAAAAAAGTTGGCCTGAGAGGAGAGATACCAGTGAGGGGGGGGGTAATGGGCGCAAAAATGTAATCAAAAAGTGGAAGCCGGGAAGGAAAAAAACTGGGAAACGCCACACCCAAGGTAGGTGACAAGAACCATTCCCCACACCTGACAACTATAGGTCTGAGGGAATTACCTTTCTATAGGACGTAGATCACAACTGAAGGGAAAAGAGTAAACAACACCATCCTTGGGAAAGGGAAAGTCGGCTCAAAAAACGCAAAGAGGAAGCCTTTATTGAAGACGACCTGAAAGGATTAAAAAGGGTTGGGGGGGGCCTCTGAATGAAATGAAAACGCGAAAAAATCAGAAAAACCTCAACAAGCAATATTTGGGATCCCCCGTGGCGAAGGACATAGAAAAAGAATGGAAAACGTTTTCGACCAAAAATATACAGAAAAAGTCATAAGGAAACTAGAAATAGTGAATTCAAGAAAAGTATAAATGACCAACCTCATGGGTCACTAAGTCCATTGGTTAAAAAAAGGAAAAGTGAAGAACGTTACAAATTCAAAGCAGTTGTTTACCTTAAAGAACAGCCGAACAAAATAGATAAAGTAAACAAAAACACAGTTCCCAGTAAAGGGGGCGAATAGTGGGGGCAACAGTAATGTTTCAGGGGGCGAAACCCTCGTGTTACATTTGTGGAAACACCGTAAAAATTCAGAGGAGACGCTGAAGGAAGGAATTCGAGTGTGTGGGAAATTTCGGGGACCCCGAGGGGCAAAAGAAAGGAAGTGGAAAAATTGGAGGGATATTGATAAATAGTACAAGTTAACACCTTTTGTTGCAAAATCAATGGAAAGGAAAAGGGAAAACCGATTTCCAAGAAAAAGACTGAAAAAAGGGAGGAAATAGATGAAAAGCCGACTCCAACGCCGGAGGACTACCAAAAGAGTAAGAAAAATTCATTGAGATGATAAAAAACAATGAACACCCAAAACAGACCAAAACGGGGGTCTGGGAAATAGAAACGAGGGCGTTTTAAAAACAGCTTGACTGCGGGGATATGACCGATTAAAGGGAGTGGAGAGGCCTCTTGGGGAGGAAGAAAAACAACAACGAGAGTCCTAATATATCAAAAGAATATTCAAGGAATGTAGCAAGAAATGCTTCAAAGGACAAATAAAGTGGGTGGGGGGGGTTTCAACAGCAGGTGTTGGTCAGAACGTACGGTTGAAGGATGCCTCAGTAACAAGGGGAGAGAATCAAGACAGCGTCACCTGTAAAGCCTACCAGGGGGGAAGAGGGACAGAAAAGAAGCGCATGTACGATTGGGAACGCGAGAAAAAGAGGATATGACAGGATTGAAACAGCGAATCCATCGACAAACCTGTGTCCCAGTTGAAAAAGACCGCAAAATTAAGAAACTTGTTCAGAAAATAGGGGGGGGAAGGCTTCATCGGCTCAAAAATGAGACGGAAGTTATTACCGAAAAGGATGAACGAGGAACCAAAGAGAATGAGGGGAGACGCCGTCCAAAACATGGAAGAAAAAGGGTGGGGGGGGCATATGTACTGGGGGAATGGTGGGGGTGTTTTCTTGGTGCCAGTTTGCGAAAGAGATCAGACCATGGGGGTACAAAAGGGCAATGGTGGGCGAATATGGTGAGCTTCCTTGTACATCTGCCCACTTAGTCAAAGAATTCAACTTCCAAGCAAGGCAACTGTCCTACGTAGTGTTCACTTCCCCCGCTGAAAAAAAGCCTGGTTCCAGTCAGCAGTGGAAAACTTCAGATGGAGGACACCCGTTTTAGATTTAAATCCTGAATTAGACAAAAAGAGTGGGTTGAAAAAACCAAATCGTGGCCTTCTGAAAGAATCCAAAATCAGGGGGAGTGGGAAGAAAAAAGGTTAATTCTGAAAGGGGAACTGGGTCCAGAAAACTGCACTCAAATGGTGCATAATCTCGAAAAAACCAACCACGGAGGAGTATTACGAGGGAGTGAAAGGACAATCATTTGAAGATTAGGGTAACACAGAGAAAAAAAAGAAATAACCGATTTTCTTCAACGCCTGAAATTGTAGGAGGGCATCACGAAGATAGGTTTGGGGGGGGGGTTTTTGAGAATGTTCGGAGGGACAGGAAGGGAGCCACTTAGAGAAACCCTTCCTTAATGATGTGGGGGCGAAAGACGCAGGAGGGAATAGAGAACCCATAACTTCAAAATGGAGTTGACTTGTCAACTTCCTCTTGTGGGGAACTAAGGGTACAAGGGGCCAAAAAAAAACTCAAAGGGTCGAAGTGATCTTCATTGGGGAAGTGGCGAGGGATCAAAAAAGTATCGCCAATAAACACCAAATAAAGAAATTACTTGTGGAAAATAAAAACCTTCTGTCCCCCGCAAAACGCGACAGCCAGTGACCGAACGAATCTGTTGATCACTCGTTATTTCCAAAAAAAATAACGTAAGAAACCCGGACCACGAAGAAGACGGAAAAGGCAAATCCTAGCACAAAGTTTCAGGGTAAAGGGGGAAGGGGGCATGGGCAACGGTAGAAAACCTATAGCAAACGGACCAAAGAATCTTCAAAAAGAAAAGAAAGGATTCGCGTAGCAGTGAGGGATCGACGATGTCTTTGGGGGGAAAAGCCGAACGTGGTAAGCAGGGATGGACCGCTGGTCAGGTGAATTCTGTCAAATTTGAAGGAAAAAATGGCCAGAAGCAAAGAGGTATAAAACACAATGTCATCGCCGTGCAAGAAGAAATAAGTGGGATTGGAAGGGCACGAGTTGGCACGTTACAATCCTCATGAAAATCAACCGGGCTTTGGACAAAGAAAAGATTCAAAAAGAATAGTGGGGGGGGGGTGCTGGTTGTAGACGCCCCCCACAACGAAAAGCTCGGAATTCCGAAACGAAAAAATGCAGGGCATCGCCAGACAGAACAAAGGGGGGGGGGGGACAACTTCCTCGGAGCGGGGGGACGCGGGGGGGCCCTGCGGTTTTGTGGCCCGGAACTGAAAAGCTTTCACTCGGCATGTGCGTCCAAAGTAATGTTCTTTAACTCTACGTCGTTGGAAAGTCCGTCAAGTTGGGAAAACTTGAAAGGACAAGCTGGACGGACAGACCATTTAATGTGAGGGAGTGTGAAAAACAACAAGGTGTTGTTGTCC
>Ga0179593_1319148_pt1 | contig 11661 bp, 13 predicted proteins | sample CZODoug2_1_08_16_FD_185931 | JGI IMG/M metagenome (GOLD analysis project Ga0179593, IMG submission 185931) | Vadose zone soil fungal communities from Angelo Coast Range Reserve, California, USA - CZODoug2_1_08_16fungal (PacBio error correction) | ecosystem: Environmental > Terrestrial > Soil >...
GGATACGATTACAACTGGGATATCGGTAAAGATGTCGAGAGATGGGGCGGTGGGATCAACTACATTTTTAGCAATTTTAAGAGAACGTCAGTTGGGAAAGAGGAAGTTAGGCTCTAGAACCGTAATAACTCTCACACAGCAGGGCAAGAAAAACGGCCAAAATAAGGGGTATAGGGGGGAAGGGAAGCAAATGGACAACGGGAAGGAAGACTCACAAAAGAAGTGAACAAAGGGTGCAGTCAAGCAAAGGGTGTGAATAGAATTTAAAGAGGAAGTCGCGCGGCAGTAAAAAAACCGTGGGAGAGAGGAAAGATGATTGACCGGGAGAGGGGGGAAGGTTGACGAAAATCAAAACTAGAAGCAAGTTTTGTTGAGCAGTACCCATCAATCCCAACAACGCAAAAGTAATAACGGAGGGGGGGGACGACGAATCTTCCGCGCGTGGGGTAAAAGGGATGGGGGCAATGGGGGGAGCGAGTGAGTCGGTTCGGGGGACGGTTCATGGCGCAGAACAGGGAGGGGGTGGGAAAAAGCAAAAAATCGGACCAGGGAAAGGGCACCGAAAGTAATGCGCGGTGGGAGGAAGGGGTGGCAACAATCTACCAACCGTGGGGTAGGGGGGGGGTCAGTTCTTTTTCCTTTTGGGGGGGGGGGGATTAAGCCAACGTATCAAGTCTGCGACAAGCGGGAGAAGGCCGCAACTGCAAAACAAAAGCATCAACGAGAGCTTGGATGAAGGAAGAATTGATCAGGATGTTGGAGGAGAGTGAGAAGAGAGATCCCCTCCTTCAACAGGAACGATAATGATGCTCACTGACGGGGGGGAGTACATCGAGGTGACGGCAGCCCGGGACGAAAATTGAAGCGAAGCCAGTATAAAACAATAAATCAATAAAGAATTACGAGGCCATGGAAAGAACACGCCAAAGAAAGGAAGGGTCATAGTAAAAGATCTCCTTAATGGGAGCGATCCCTAAACCATGAAAGCAATGAGGGTAGGAGAAGAACACAAACTCAGCGTTGGGGCAAAGGCACAACGCAAAAAGATCACAGTCGGGTGGACGGCAAAAGATTGAGCTTTAAAAAAAATGAATGGAGGTGGAAAAGGGGGGGACTGATTAAATGCCGGATGATTTTGAAAAAAAAGATTCATGCAAGAGGGGGCAGGGATGTTATCATCTGAACAGCGGGGCAGTACGGAAAAGGGGGGGATACACGTACTGCAGATGGCGATAGAAAAAAAAGAAACGAAGCAGAAGCGCTCGAAGCGAAAACTGCCTAAAGGGAAAAAGGGACACAAGAAACGCCTTAGTGTGGTGAAGGCAAGCATCGTGACGAACACCAAGGAAAACGGCAACTTGGGAACTAGGAAAGTAGGAAAGAAAAGGGGCTAGAAACCTCAGCTTCGAAAGGTTCTTAGGAGATGGAGCATGTCTCAAAAGGAAAAAGAACGTAAAACGGTGTTGGGGGGGCCGACGGCAATCGGAGGGGGGGAGATACTGGCAACGAGTTCAAAAAAAAAAAAGCCCCACCTGAAAAAAGGAAAGCAGAAAGTATCCGCATCTGGGTGAGTAGCGAGTCGCGAGACGCACGCAGAGGAAGAATTTTTGCCTTGAAGAAAAAGGCAGAAGATTACGCACAGGGTTTTTGAAAAAGGGAGAGAGCGCTTGGAACCACGAAAACGTCGGTTCAACTGAAAAAGGGGGAGAGGTAAGCGGGGGGGGAGAACTAACTCGACTGAAAAAAGACAGGCAAAACGACGAGGAGAAGAGCGAACTAGCAGACTGAGGGGGGTCAACGGCAGCGGAACGGAATACTCTCAAGGGGGGTAGAAGAACTGGGCGAGGTCAAAATCTCAAAGAAAAAAAAAAAGGGAAAGGATTCAACATCCATTCGTCATGGAAAGGGAGGACGTCTAAAAGGATGTCCGTCAGATTAGGTTTACCACGCAGAAGAGACAAAAGGGAATGAGTCTCTCGAAATATCGCCGAGGTTGGAGCGAAAAAAAAAGTGTACGAAAGGGGGGAAAGGAAAAACGGGGGACCCAAAGCTTACCCGTCGAAGCACATTTTGAGGAAAAAAACATAAGATAAAAAAATCCTGCATCAGGGGTATCCCACACTTAAGCAAGGATAGCATGGGGGGGTTTTTCAAAAAGGGAGCGGTAATAAGAGAAAAAAACTACTCGCGGGAGGCCAAAGGTATGGACCGCCGTAGGCTCGGAAACTTGCCGTCTAGAAACAAAAATTCGAGAAAAAAAAGGCAGGATTGGTAACGCATGGGAGAAGGCGGCAAAGAGCTCCCCAAAAGGGGGGAATTAGCCAAAAAATGCCAACACGGAAGGGGTGCAGAGAGAAAAGGAGAAAATTAAGGAGGACGAGAAGTTTTCTGTCGACACTAAATGCAGGCGAACGAAAGCAGTCAACGCACAATCGAAAAAAACGGGAATGAGGGGGGGGAGCGAGATTCAGACGTAAACGCTATAGGATCTTGAGGGATGGGTGTTTCCCTTCTCGGCCAGGAGGCGGAGCGGGGAAAACACCCCAAAGAGCTCGTTGGAGCGCAATTTTGTCTGAGATATGAAAAAAGAAACTGCACATGAAAGCGGTCCACTGGAACAATCAATCGATTGTCAAAGAGCGAAGAGACTCCTTCTCTGCCGATAATGTGTGTGTGGGGGGTTGGGGGAAAACCAGGGAGAAAAACGCGGGGACTGTCGCTTCAAAAAAAAAATCAAAAGTGGAAAAGAAAGGGGAAAGAGGACAAACAAGAAAGTCCAATGAAAAGCAGGTGCCTAACAACTACTCGGGGGTCCCGAGGGAGAGATAACGAGGTGAAACAGTGAAACAATCGTGGGAAAAACAGTCAGACAAGAAGCTTGGACTGAATCTCAAAAATCTCAGAGAGAATCGTGGAATCAAAAGGAAAAAGAACCGATTGTCTTGGAGGACAAAAAAGGATCAGGGGGTGCATGGCTCAAATTAATAAAGGGGGAAAAAGATGGGGGGTGAATAAGGCAACACTCCACGGGAGGAAGTAAGAAGAAAAAGAAAATAACAATCATGATCATTGGAAGGGACACATAGTGCATCTTCCGGATACAAGACCACTAGACCACACAAAAGAGGAGAGCATGTCCGGCAAGTATCAGAAAGAAGGATCTCAACGTAAGTCTAAGTTGAAAAGGGAAAAACGGCTAAAACTTTGCTCGAATCTTACCATAAGGTGGGGGGATTAATAAAACAAACCCTTCAACATACCTTCAAGATCCACTTTGGAGAGGGGCATCCGGCAACAGGACCTTCAAAGCATGAAGGTGCAAAAGGATCCTGGTTTTAACGCTTGTGGAGGGAAAAGGAAAAAACCACCAGACGTGAATGGAAAAGAGGAAAAAGAAAACGACGACCGAGAACAAAAAGGCCCCCTGCATCTACAAAAAAATACTTCGTAAGTCCCAAACACGTACCTCCTTAGGACGCGGGGGGGGGGGGGGTGTATCGACCGAAATCAAAAAAAAAGAAATGAATGGGAAAACAATCCCCGTATCCGAGACGGGGTAAAACAGAATCATCACGGTTCCACTCTTTTAAACGTTCCTCATAGAGCAGACTGGGAAATTGTAAGGCTGTAACAAGAGGGTGAAAAATTTGGGTCGAAGAAGGTGGGGGAGTCAACCAAGTCCCAAAGGAGGGGTAAGACGACAAAAAGCAAACACCGGGGGGGAGAGTATTTGGGGGGGAGCCGGGTGCCCAACAGTTGGGACATGGCGAAAACGGGAAGAATTTCAAGAAAAAAGCACTGGTTTCCGCTTCCATCTGGGAAAATCGATAAAAAAAAGGGGTCACGGAGCACACGACTACAACGAGAGAAGGATTCTCTCTTTCTGTGGGGAAAGCCTGAAACATCTAGATCAAGAACTCTCAAAAAAAACAAAAGATGCAAGAAGAATAGGAAAGGGGGAAGCTAAATTTACACAAAAGAACAGATATAAACTTATATCCGGTAAAGAGGTCGTCGACGGTGGAGGGGTTGTAAAAAAAATTAATTTTCCAAGCAGAAAATTGAATGGGAACTAATTGAACCTGAGGAAGCAAGACCCAACGCTTGCCCTAAGAAAACGAACAGGTTTTGATCGGAGGGGGAAAATGGCGCCTGGCCCGGGGAAGGCAAGGTCGGAGACAAAGACTGAAAAAAGTCTCAAAGCATGGGGAACGCCGTATCCATGGGAGGAAAAAAGGGACGCACTGAAGAAAAAAGCAGTGGACACATTAAGGAGAGGGAAAGGCTGGGCATTTACCGTTCGATACCGGGGATTGGCATCAAAAACAGCAAAAAGTTGAGGGACCTTCAACAGCAACCTCCAAAAAGGAGGAGGTAAGGGGGGGGGACTTAGTCTAACAGGCTTGGGTGGATCATGATTTGTGGGGAAAAAGGGGTCGAGAGTGAGTCCGGTACCGGGACGCCGGGAAGCATGAAAATTGGAGTAAAAAAAAAAAAACAAACGTCAAAAAAACGAATGAAGACGGATGAAGTCCCTGGGTTTAAGAGGACAGAGAAAAAAAAAGGGGGGGAATATGGAGGGATGTTGTGGGGGGATGAAGCAAAACTCGCGCGAGAAGAGCTAGCGCAACTGTGCCAACGCAGAACGGGGGAGAAAAAAATCAGCTAAAAAGACGAACAGAAAAACGAGGGATGGTTCTGAGTTGAAAGGCCGGCGCCAACTCCTGGGGCGAAGGCCACTCTATAACTTCGCCATGTCATCGAGGAAGAAGAACGGTGTGGGGAGGGCAGGAGTGGGAGTTTACCTTCAAGAAACGCCATCGGGGAAAGAAGGGAAGGTCTTGCCCGAGCGAGGGGCTAACTTTTGAGGAAGGGGTATTCCGATTCTCTCTGCAGGATGGGCTACGAGACCTAGGAATGGAAGCGTCCTGGAGGGAGAGCATACACCGAAAAAGGGCATCCAATGGCTCGAGAAAAGAGGACACCGAGGAGTTACGGCAAATTGGGGGGATGTATCTTCCGTGAGGGAGGTTGGGGGGACTTGTTTTCAATAGAAGGAGATGGATGGGTGGAAGCGACACAAGATACGTGTCAGAAGTAAAAAGAGAAAGTCGTCGATATAGGGCTCGAATCTATTAAAATTGGGGGTGATCAGGAAAATCCTTGCGGCAGGTATGGAAGTCTGACTCAAACGCTCAGAAGAAAACAAGAAGAATCCTACATTGGGGAACAGGAAGACGAAAAAACCCCAAAAACAAACTCAGAAAAATTTGTAAGAAAGGTCATCGGGGGACGTAACCCGAGGCACTGCTGAGTGTGCTTTGGAAAGGATGCAAACGTTTCCAGGGAGGAGACCCTCGAGGTCGAAACAAAATGGACTCTATAGTGAAGATCAACAAAAATGTGGGGGAAAGAAAGGAAAACAAAAACCGTGGAAAATGTCGGTTGTCCTAAAAACAGAGAGAGAGATGCGCATCCCCATCCACAGAAACCGGAACGTCACCCGGAGAAAAGGGTCCGACGACAGGGGGTTGGGTTAGGCGAGAGGCATCGCATTGGAGGATCACGCGGGGAAAGGAATACGCGAGATTAGAAAAGGAATTAAAAACCAGGTTTTGAACAACCTGCTCTCAAAAAAAGAATACTGTTGCTCAGGAGCAAATCGTTCAGGAAGGACTTCAATGTGAAGCGGGAAAGGGGACGAAAAAAAGAAGCCTAGATTCCAAAAGGAAGACAACTTCCGTGAGAAAAACACGAACAGGAAAAAGGCTAGCGTGGCGGGGTCAATGCTCATCTGACACGTACAATGTTAAACAAAAGGAGAAGAGGAGGGATAGATCAAAACAACAGTAGGAGAAAAAATAATATCTCCCTGTACAGTGAGGAGACGGTGATAAGTAGGCCCAGAGGAGCAGTTGACACAAAGCGGAATATCCCAGGCACGAAAGCGACAAAATCGGCCAGTTGATTCAGCGGAAGCGCCCGTGTGGAAAGAATATTTGAGGACCCAGGAAAAAAGGACAAAAAGTTTTGGGATGAATTCAGAACGGAGTCGGATCCTCGCGTAGCCACACGTACCAGCGTAAAAAGCGGTGGGTAAAAAAAAAAGGCGTCGTCTCCCTAGGCTCGGAACAGGAAAAAGTAAGAGAGGCACCATGCACCAAAAACAGAGTTAGAGACGGGACGGCACACGAATTCAAACTTATGGAGATGGAGGAAGCGGAGGTCGCCCCCCGCGATTGTCAACGTAAAAAAAGGACAGGGCAGACTTGTTGAAGGCGATCCATCATCTCGTATTAAAGAAGGACGTGGGCTAGAACGGGGGCGAGGGCAGGAGGACATGGCCAGCGGGGAAAAAAATCAACAATAGTTAAGAGGGGATCAGGACTGAAAAATGAAGGACAACACGGCGGTTGATGGGCGAGGGGGGGGGGCCCTTTCAAACAATGTAGCGGAAACGTCGAGAGCTGAAAAGCGCGGGGTTTAGGGAAAGGAGACTCCATTGAGGAAAGTGTCCAGGGAGCAAACAACACAGGGAAGCGGGAAAGAGAAAAACCCCGCTTGAGGTGTCCTGCTGAAAAAAAAAATGCAAAGGGAAGCTTAAAACAAATCCAAGAGCCGCAATGGGAAAGAAAAGGGAACCCCCAAAACCTCCCTTCTCAAAAGGGCAGCTACTCAAACCGTGGGGGAAGAAAAAGAAAACGAGTGTCCCTTGCTCGAGTAGCCCGGGGAGAAAAATCGCCAAACCAAGTCTACCATAAGAAAAGAAAAGTAGAGCCCACGAAGCGAGCTCAATGGGGAGAAAAGGGAAAGAACAACGTCTTGTGAGGTGGGAGAAACAGAGCGGGCAAAAAGCCCTTAGTAAAAAGTGGAAGAGCCGCCACGACCTTAGACAAAGGGAGGAGAAAAGTCTATGCCCTGCCGGTGACTCCTGATCGGGGCCAGGACCAGGACGGAGCAGAGAAACTAGACCGAAACCATCAAGAGAGGCGATGCATCAGTCAGTATTCACACGTCCAGAAAGTCCGAGTGGACATTGCGGCGGAGTAAGAGACGCAGTTAAAACGTTGGGGGCTTGCATCCCACCCACAGACAGGAAAATATACCACGGTTGGTTAGAGGGGGAAGCAAAACTGAAAGAAAAAAAAGCCGCCGGCGGGGAATCGTTAAGCGGGTTGACCGCGTGTGATTCGGCTACGAAAAAAAGGGGCTTTACGGTCCCGACCGGAGACCCGCGGGCCAAAAGAAAGCTCCACCAACTGGAAGAGGAAGGTCAAATGAAACGCAAGGGAAAGGCGTTTTGGGGGGCCTGGTGAGGCGGAAAAAAAATCAAATTCCCACTTCTGGATTCTCGAGGTTTCGTTCCGGGAGGTAAACTGCATATCGCCCATCAAAGGGGACCAAACTTGGGAGGCGACTTGAACACCAGAGGGATGGGGGTTACGCGGCAGTTCGAGGGGGGGGGAAGGAAGGGTGAGCATCGCCCCGAACGGCGGAAGGAAATTCGGAGCCACTTAAAGAAGCATCACAAACCCTGGAGAGTTGGCTCTGTAAAGGGGAAAAAAGTGTTTGAGGAAAACTCCGCAGTCAACAAAAAAAAAAAAAAAAAAGGGAAAAGTCAACCGCGGCCACTTCAAGGGGGGACCGCCCACTTGGAAAAAAGACGGAGAAGGTAGGGGACCCCAAAAGAAAAGAGACCGCAAAGTGAAAGTAGAGTATTCCACGAGGGGGACGGGGTTCCGTATCCAAATCAATCAGATACTCTCTCAAAAAAAAACAACCACTGATTTAAAAAGGAAGAGATGAAGGATCAATACGTGGGATAGAAATGTAACACACAGGAACTTAGAAGGGGAAAAAGGCTGTAAAGAAAAATCTTTGCTTGGTTGGTCTCCCAGAAAAAAGGACTAATTGGAAAAGGAAGAAGGCCCCCTTTAATTGACTGCGGGAGAAGTCAAATACAAACCCGGGAAAACACGCTCAAAACGCTATGCCTACGAGACCAAAAACGCGCCAGTTGGAGGCGTGGGGAAGGGGGCTCAAGGAAGTCCGCACGGGTCTGTCACGAAAAAACGCCAAGGGCGTCAAAAGAAAGGGGAACGCCGTAAAATCCAAAAAGGGGGAAAAGGAGGAGAGGAACGTTAAAGGTAAAAGGGGGGGACTGGGAGGATCTTCTTCTGAAAGGGTACAAGGGTATCGAGAACGGGATTGAAACACGGGTGAGAAGGAGGAAAGTTATTTTGAAGCAGGAAACCCAGAAGAACCGCCCAAAACAGCGAAAAAAAAGAACGAAGAACGGTTGGTGATAAAGCTCTCCCCAGTGGGGGAGAGAGGGGTGGTGCTTTTGGGGAACTAGAGGGGAAAAGTGAAGGACGCGTTTCCAGTACGGCCGGGGGGGGAGGGCTCAAAGCGACAGGGAACATTTCTGAGGAGGGGAGGGAATTGAAGGGGTGGCTGAGAAATATAAACAAAGGGGAATTGAAGGGGAGAGGGAAGGGGGTATTAAGCCAAAAAAGAAGACGAGCGAGCGCTATCGTCAAAAAAGACAAATCGCATGAGAGAGTACGTTAGGGGAAGGAAAATGGGAGAAGGCACGGATAATTGGTCAGGGGCTAGGGGAGCAGAAGCCGTCAGCCAAAAAAAGGAACGGAAAGATCAGTCAACGATCGAAGGGTAACGCCCATTGTCATGGGGAAAGGGAAAGGGGCAGGCTTTACTACCCATCGCAATCCTAAGTAAGGGGTGCCATGGCCGAAGAGGATGGGAAGCCCAAAGAAAAAAGGTGTGGGAATGAGTAAAGAGATCTCGAAGTCCCTTCGTCCAGAACCTTCAGGGAAGAGGATACGCAGCCAACTCGGTGGAAAGAGTACTAGCGACCCGCGTAGTTGTGAAGAAAAACTTCTTGAAAGGAGAAAGAGGTTGGGCACTGGGGAGGGAGGGGGAAAGCGGGGTGTTTTAAAAAAAAAATACAGCAAACTTAGCGGCAATCAGGCTTAGAGGGAGATGGGAAAAAGCGGGGGAAATGCCATGTGGATCAAGACGGAGACTGGATTCGACTGAGTCCAGAAGAAAAACCATCCGCGAGCAGAGCTCTCACGAGCCTGGAACGAAGGGAAAGAAAAAGTTGAAACCGAAAAACAACGTAAGGGGGAAATTGTAGAAAGGCAAGGGGGGGGGAGATCCCCGAGTAACAAATTCAACGGGTGCGGAAAACGTAAAAATGCGCAATGAGAACCTCGCGTTCGAAAGGAAACTCGGAATAAAGGGAGAAAAGTTTACTCGAATGGGCACCAAGTCTCCATTTGGGGAAGGGAGGGTTGGGGGCACTTACAATAGCAGGATATAAAAAATAAAAGAAACCGGAGGAATGACACAAAAAGGGAGCAGAAAGGAAATCCGACATGGGGGCGACTAACAGGAGGGAAAAACGCGACAAGGAGTCCTGGATTGCCTAAAAGGGGAGAAAAAAAGGATGACGCCTCCTGTTTTTGAAAAAAGGATACCGATCTTTAATCTGGGGAGAAAAGAAGCGGGGAGCAGAACTGAGGGAGGCTGGAAAAAAAGGGATTTGGCTGAGTGGCGGGGGGGGGACGAACTCCACATGAAAAGGCGAGGCCGCGAAACAAGAAGGAGAGAGAGGAAGCAGGGGCTAAGTGCTGATAAAGACAACTTAATACTATATGGGAGGAAAGGGCTTGTGAAAGCGCGAAAACAAAAACAAGTAGTGGAGAGAATTCCATTCCACGGAAAAAAAAGATTCAAACGGAAGTTTCACGTGTCATACAGGTGAAAACCTAGAAATTAAGACCACCCCATCAGGCAAAGATGAGGCGGGTTTGGGGGGTGGGACCGCGCCCGTTAAGCATATGGGAGGTTGTCAAGGACAAAGCTGTACCCGGCGAAAAAGAAAATGGGGTAGAAGCGGCAAGAACGTGATACCTTGGGGGAAAAAAAAGATCGGCGGAGGGGGGAAAAAGAGTAAGAGGTCCTGCCCTAAAAGCTCCTAGATGTCCGGAAAAGATCGACGTAGAAAAAAAAAAGGCGATTCCTCATCAGACAAAACAAAGAGGCACGGGTAGACTGGCAATCACGGATGGTAGAAGTCCCCAAAAAAGGGCATACGAGGAAGGCAGTAGAGAAAAACCCCAGAGATGGGGGAAGACGGAAACAAACCACAAGGACTTGGGGAAGGATATAAATCTATCAAAAAGAGGAAGGATGAAAAGGGTCCGGAGGACGCGAATAGCGGCAAAAGGTGGGGCCCTAGAAAAAAAAGCAAGGGGCCGTGGAAAAAATCGGGTGGTCTCGTCAGGGGATGCCTTTAGAAAAAAGCTCGATGTGGAATTGGGGACCCATTCTAGAGAAAGGGAAGTCTTAGAGATGGGAGAGCGGATGGTGGGGAATAAGGGCCATAGGAAAGAGGGGGAGGACCCCTTCATGCATGTTCATAGAAAGAAGGAAAAGGGGACACGCTTATTTCCTGCTGGGAAGAGGATGCTTGCTTCACCAGAAGAGAAGGAGGGGCAACAGACAGGACAACAAGGAAAAATCCCTGGGAGCGAGGGGCCACAAACCGTTGGCCGTAACAAATACTCGGTTGTGGAAGAGGTGAAGAGTCATGAGAAGCCAGGGGGAGACGTCCCAAAAAAAAAGCTGAACTAGGGAAGGGAGAGAGACACACATACTGGAAAGAGAAGCTGGTGAAAAATCCAACACCTTCAAAGGAAAAAAAGGGAAAACCGCGCTCAAGGCAATGGCCCTTAAGGGACGAGGGGGGAAGGAAGGGTTTTAGGAAACCTCCAGGGAACAACAGGAGGGAGTACCGAGGAGGAACACCGTAAGGGACAGCAGGGAGCGGTCCAACCAAGGAGGGAAACTAGCCGGAAATCCAGACCGAACCATTCCAGTCTCTAGCAAGGGGGGGAACGGCATCACCAGGACGAATCTTCCTTCGGAGGTGGGGCGCTAAGACTTAGAAATGGGCTGAAACGGGGAGGACTCCCAAAGGAAACATAAAGTACATCCACAGGGTGGGGGTGCGAGAACCAGGAAACGTCACTGCCCAGCAGAATTGCCGCGGGGGAAAAAGAATTGGGGACCAGGGAATTGTAGTGGTAAGGGGGGGAGTCCCCTGCCTGAAAAAACGTGGAAAGGAAAGCCATACGGAAAAAAATGGCCCCCCCACAAAGAGGAAGAGATAGTAATTGAAAAAAAACAGAACCCACGTAAAGTTAGCGTTGTGGAGTTCGGAGGGGGGGAATGAAAAATCAACGGATGATTCTCAATCTATTCCTAAAAGTATAAGAGAAGGGAAACTGAAGAGAATAAAAGGAGGGGTCCCTTGGACAAAAAAAGTAAAAAACGCCCCAAGTGAGTCAAAAGAAGTGACGACATGGTTCGAAAGGAAGGAAAAGGAGACCACGCGTCGGCACTGAGGAGCCCAACGGAAAAAGAAAGGGGACGAAAAACACTATCGGTGGCGCTGGGGGCAAGGGTGGGAGCGGGGAGCCAATACGCAATTGAATTCTCCGCGGAAAGGGAGGTGAACTGCTAAGGTCTGAGGGGTCTTGATCCACCACAAGAAAAAGAAGTACAGAACCCGATGAAAGTATGAGGAGGGTCAGTTTCCTGTTATGTGGGGGGGGGAAATTAAGTACCTAG
>Ga0179593_1347149_pt1 | contig 11661 bp, 11 predicted proteins | sample CZODoug2_1_08_16_FD_185931 | JGI IMG/M metagenome (GOLD analysis project Ga0179593, IMG submission 185931) | Vadose zone soil fungal communities from Angelo Coast Range Reserve, California, USA - CZODoug2_1_08_16fungal (PacBio error correction) | ecosystem: Environmental > Terrestrial > Soil >...
GAAAGGCGTCAACACCATAACAACGGGCCAAAGAAATGGACTGAGACATCGCTTCATTAGTTTTCAAGACCGAATCAAAAAAAAACGCCGGAGCGGCGCAGAGCAGAAACGGGAAGTCAACCACGGCGTGAACATGAGAGGGGTGAGTGACAAGGAACAAAATCAAAAAAGCTGATGCCGGAACGATACACGGGCTGTAAAAACAGCAGCAACTCTTGAACGACCAAACGGAACCTCTTAGTTTGTCCGGAAGCTCACACAATGGGCGATGACGAGGATAAAAGGACCAAAAAAAGCTCCTTCTACCGTCAAAAAAAAAACGGAAAATGATCCAAGAGCCAAAAAACAACCTGGGAGAGTATAATTGAGAAATAGAAAAACTAAGGGAAGGAGATCGGTCGAGAGTAAAAAGTTGGGGGACGACAAAAATCCATATATCAAAAAGGAGGAAAAAAAAAAAATCAAGGGGCGCGCAAGCAAGGAGAAGCAGCCAAGTGATCGGTTACTAGAACTGGTCGGAAAAGAAGAGCGAGTTACCGTGAGGTGCACGCTGAAAAGCACGAAACTTACATAGAAAAAAAAGCAGAACGAAGGGGAAGAAGCCGGAAAACGGGAAAGCAGTTCTTGGAGCGGGCCGGAGTGAGAAGAAAAGAGGAAAGACTTATCTGAGAGTCTCCGAGCTCGAACGAGGAAGTGATGGAGGGAACGGAATATGGGGTTGAAAACGAAGCATGCCAAGGGGCCGCAATGCCGAGTGGATCAAGTTGATGGGGGGAGGGAAAATGCCTTTGGAGTACCAGGGGCAATAAAGGAACGGGAAAAAAAAGGCGCGGATGCAGTCAGTCCGTCCAGTTTGGCCGTGATTAAACTTTACCCTTAGCCCAGTATAAAAAAAAACGGATCAGCGACGGCACCAAAGTCAAAAGGGACCTCGGCGCGGAGTTTAAGGGAGGTGAAAATCCTTGGGGGGACGCTGGGCTTGCGTTTTGTCCTCAAAACCGCTCTTGCGCTGGACAAAAAAGGTCAGACCCATCAAAGACGATTGTGGGGCGCAGCACTTCTCCTGCCAGTGCGCGAAAAAGACAAGCACCGCAAGGAGGAGGCCCAACGAAAAAGAGCAGGGATGTCAAGGGGGGGGTGGCCGAACGAAAAGTAAAGAAAAGGCCAGAAGTTTGAAGAGGGAATGGGGACCGACAAATACTCTTTGCGGGAAAGGTAAAAAAAAAAAAGTAGGGAATAAAAGAACCTCTTGTTGGTCCAGAGGGGGGGGATGGTGACATCTTTCTTCACTACCATTGAATCGTATAAAGACGTGACCTGGAAGGAGTGCTGGCAAACCAACTTCGGGTGGAAACGAGAAACACGGAAGGGAATTGCTTCCGACGCCACTGAGAGATCTTCAAATGGTATTTCAGGAGGGAGTCTGAACATCTCGGACGTCATCAAATCTAAAGAAAAGGAGGGTCCACCTCTGAATCGACTAAAAGTAGCCCGGACAAAGGAGTTTGAAGGGGGCTAACCAGACCAACCGTAAAACTTACAGAAAGCAACCCGAGCGGGCCTGTGGGGGGAAAGGAACAACGAAAAAGTCCACTTAGAATAATTGAAACTACTAGATCGAAGGGACGATAGGCCGCTACAGAGTCCTTCCGCGGCTGCAAAAATCCGAAAGAATGCTGGGCGAGGTAAAGGACAAGCAGGGCTTACTCCCAAGCCCTTTTTGGGCAGAAATTGACAGCTTCCCCTTGGCAAACGGGGTCGAACGGGACTGATACAAAAAAAACCGACGGAGGCGACAGCGAAGACCGCGAAAACATCAAAGTCCGTTCCCTATGGAAGTGTATGCCCGGAGACTGAAGGAATGCAAGTTATAAGGACAAAAAAGCACAAAAAAAAGCTTGCAAGGAGCCAAAAAACAGGCGGTTGCCAAAATCATCGGCTGGCAAAAGATCGGAAAAGATTTGCCTATGCGGGGGGAAGCAAAATCAAAATCGTCCCAGGGAGTGAACGAACAGAGCGCAAAGGTGAGTTTCAAGCGCGGGTGAATAGAAAGGCGCAAGATATGGGGAAAAATCGAAGGAGGAAAGGGGGGAACAGGCAGCAGTATTAAAAGAAAAAAGAAAAAGGATGACTCCCGTCACGAGCGACAAAAATGAAAAGTGGTTTGTACTATCTACGACAAAAGGTGACAATGATCCACGTCCTAAAGGGAGTCACCAGGAGCTGAAAGACCTTGTAGCTGAGCATAGACCGAACTCCAAAAAAAAAAAACCTAGAAAGACCGAGCGTGGCGGAGAACCCAAGAGGGGCTGAAAAGGGAGGAGAGAAAGGGGAGAAAAAACCAAAACGGGGAAAAGGCAGGATCAAAAATAGCCCGTTGGGAAAGGGGAGAAAGAGCAGAAAAGAGGGAGATGGCCGATAATTGAAACCTACTCAAACAGACAAGAAGCAGCGATCGCCCCACCAAAAAAACGGGGGTTTGCACCGGAAGAAGCTGGACCGCGATCCCCTGCAAACCGCCCAACGAGGCGAACTCGCTCCAAAACCAAAAAAAAGTCTACCCGAGCCATCGCTAGGAAAAAAAGGCGCTCAAGAGTTCTCTTACACACAACACGAAAGAGGAGAATGTCAACCGGGCCGCGCGGTTTCAATGTGCAAGGAGATGGAAGGAACAGACCGGTTATTTGGGGGAAGATCAACTCAAATAAAAAACGTATTTGGAGGGTGCTCCGTCCAGAGCTCTGAAGTCAACCAAAGAAGTAGGGCTATATCGAAGGATCTGTCGGAAAATCCAATTCAAGACCTCATCACTCGCCTAGGGCGAAAAAGCCTGGAGGTCTCACAAAGGGGAAAGGTCTCTGATCAGGCTGAGAGAAAAGAATCAACGAAAAATCTTTCAAAAAAAGATAAGGGCCGACTTCACCAAATTCCTCGAAACCTTAAAAATCAACGTGGAGGGGAGGCGGTGTAAAGTGGAAAATCTTTTGTTGTAGAGACTTCAGCTACGAAGCCGCCTCAGAGGGGCTGGGCAAAAACGCCCGCCGACAGGCCTAAGGGGACAATGAAAATGTATCGGGAAGTAAAACTAGTTGACGGACAAACACAAATTGGGAACAGGGGTGTGCCGTTGGGAACATAATAGGTGGGCTCAGCTAATCAGGAGTAAAAAGGTCGCACTAGAAGAAGATGAAAGGGAAATCATAAAAAAGGAGCAACCAAGAGCGGAAGGCCGAATCCCGAACTTGGGTTCTGAAACATTAGAAGGTCGCATACTAAAAGGGTTTTGGCAGTTGGGTCGAGAACTTTACGGGCAAAAAAAGCGGCAAAAACGAGTAATGAAGTGGGTTGGAAAAAAGAGGGGTGGGAAAAAAGCTGGAAAAAGGGGTCATCATATTCACGTGCAGTGGGAATGAGCTCTTCATAACGGTAGCAAAAAGGCTGTACCGAAAGTGAAACGGCTGCAGGACAAGTTTTGGGAGGGCCAGAGGAGGGATCACCGTAAAACGAACGAGTGAAGGTACTGAGGAGCGAATGCTTCGGGCGTCACCGGGGCTGAACCTAGCTGGAAAGGACCAGCAAAATATTCAAGGATGGTCAAGGGGACTGGGGTGGACCAGAGATGCAATAAACAGAATTCGGCAACCTGAATCGCGCAGGGGAGAAGGGTGGGGAAATCTGTCAAAGATCAAAAAAAACAAAAAGAGAAGAACTCTAAGTACTCGTGAGTGAGCGCAAAACCAAAAACGAACGCTCTCGGTACGGGGGGAAAGGCCTTCAAAACGTCTGGCGGCGGGGCCGAGCCCCCGTCCAGACAAGTCGGGGAAGAAAAGGGATATGGAAGCCGAAGGCTACAAAAAATCAGAGAGGAAATAGAAAAGAGGAAGATCAGGAACCGGCGGGAAGGGGCGAAGGCAAAACAAGTCATACTCCAAAAAAGTGGTTCCCAAAAAAAAAACTTGAACATAAGAAGGAAACCCAGCGGCGGAAGAAGACATGGTCGCAGCAGGAGCCCCATCAAAAAAGATTTAACTAGATTGCTGGGATCACTTCTGAAAGACTAAAAGATCCAAATGAAAATCTCTCAGGGGGGGAAGAGGACCCAGAAAAACTCTGGAACGAAATATAAAAAAATCAAAGGGTTGACAGCGTCCAACACCTCGGGCCTGCCGTTTTTTTTAAAAAAGGGACAACAGCAGGGAGGACACGATTCGTGGAGCAACATTCACAGGAAAGGGGCACGAGAAAAGACGCAGTCAAGGGCGGAATGGAAAAAAAAAGGTCAACGAAAAAGAATCAAATTAGAAAGCATAGAGGCTACATAAGTAGGAACAAATAGAACTAACACAAAAGACCAGAACTGGGACGCGTCGCTTCAGAGAGGACTCGGAGAAAAAGAGGATACGGAAAACTGCACGAACACGGCAAAACGGACTCTGATGAAAAGGACGTCGAAGGAACCGAACCTAAAAGAGCAGGGGACAATAGTCCTCCCCAGGAAAAGCACGACAAAGGGACAACTCAAAAAATAAGGGAGGACTCTGAGGCGGGGGGGGATAAAACAAAAAGGGGGAGATCAAAAAAACGCACAAACGGAAACAGCAGAATCTTCAAGAGAATAAAAGGCTAAAGGAAGAGAGATTCACAGATCGCTCACAAAAACGAGCATAAGGGGGCACGGCTAGGATAGAAAAGCGGAACGAGTTAGTTAATAAGGGGCAGAAGGAAAACAAGATCAACCTCTCAAAGAGGCAAAGGGGAAAGGACTACTAAGAAAGTAGGAGACTCCAGCCTAGAAGGGAGGAACGAAGGTGAAAAAAGCCCCGAAGGTAAGAAGAGTTTCAAAAACCACAAAAAAAGAGCGGCGCCCGCAACTTCTAAGAAGTCTCGCCTAAGTCCTTCGAGGGAGAGAGGAAAATCACAACAACAACGAGGAGAAAAGAGAAAAGGGGGGTATCCGACTTAAATTAGACGAAGATGACCTCTCATAAATTGAGAAGGGGGAGAAGACAGGGACGATTTGCGATCAAGGGAAAAGATCCAGGTAGCGACCAAGTGGAAGTTGCAGACCCGGTGGAGGCTACCAAGTGGTCGTTAGCAGTCACACCCCGAGAAGCTAGTGGAACGGACCTTTTCTGGAACAGATTGGCTTCTTCAAAAAATTCCGCTCACACGAGAAAAAAAGGGCGAGAAAAAAGGCAACTGAATCCTGTGCGCGATTGATTACGAATGGGGGGGGGGAGACCAGAACTGGAGAGAATGAGCTTATTAGTCGTCTTCGACGCGACACGCGGGCTTTTATAAAGGGGGGGAAAAAAAGCCATGCAAAAACGAATACAACTGTGTCCCGTGGAAAGTTGTCGAGGAGGCGCTCCCGGGTGAGGCCTAAGGGGAGGGCGTCTGTATGAGGGAAGGGAAAGGGGGGGAGGGTCCTTAGGATTTTTGGGGAAAAAAATGTAGACAACGTGGCCCAGTCAGAAAAAGGAACAGCGATCTATTCCACTGGCCGGCCAAAAAAGAAAAGGTGACGCAACGGGTGGTCGAGAAGGGGATCATAGATTATGTAGGGCGAAAGAGGAGGAAAAGTTGTCAATAAAGGATTTGAAAGAGGCAAACCAAAGGGAGGTAGAAGTCGCACAGAGAAACCCCCAACAACCAATGGGGAGGTGGACTCCATCAGGAAAACTGCAATTGCCCGGCACAGCAAAAGAGAGGAAGAACATCATCCTTCCGGGAAGAAAGCGAGGTTGTCGCTGGGGTTGTCAAACTGCAGGAAAGCCTATCATATCCGGTTGACTCTGGAAGTGTTAAACAGAAAATAGAGAAGAGCCGGAAGGTAGAGAAAGGGAAGATGACGAATCAACAGAACAGGGATGGGTGCCATACGGGATGGGCTAAATCCTTTGGCTGGACACATGTGCTTATCAGCAAAGACCTGGGGAAACAAGAGGTCGCGTCTTTCCCACGTATTCGCGAACGTAAGTGTCTCCCAAGGAAAGAAAAAAGGCGAGGAGACAAGAGGTTCTGGCATGGAAAAACAGCCGTCAGCAAGAGAAGAACGGAGTGACATCTTAAGAAGGTGCTGAAAGGGCCGACCCACACTTACCGAAGTAAACAAGTGCGGCAAAAAGGACGAGAGCGCCAAGGAAGTTGTTGGGAACTCACAGGAAGAAAAAGGAGAATTCCTCAACAGGAGGTTTGGACGAGAAGAGAAAAAACTCCAGCTTAACAGGCAAAAAGGGTCCGGGGAGCGGAAAAAAAGCAGATGAACAAAGCAAAGGGTGACAATAAAGTTCAGGCTTGCCGACAGGTGTCAGCGGGAGGCTAAAGTGAAAAAAAGAAAGCAAGCGCGGGGGGGTACGGAATCGATGAGACAGCACGATCAAAAAGCGCGGTCACATGAAAGAAAGGCACTAGAGTAAGGTACAGTTAAGAAAAACTACAGTGAAAAAACAGACAGCAGCAGAAAAGGCGGGCCCCGAGGTCTTCTTCCACCCGACAGAGCTTAGAAGTACGTGTGGACGAATCAAAGGGCCGCTACCAACCGAGGTAAGCGGGGGAAAAAGCGGCAGAATGTGAAAAAGCCCGCATTATGCAAGGTCCTTCAGTCTCCTCCGACTTTGTCCAAAAAACGTAGAGGGCCGTACTTCGGGGCGGGGAAATAAATGTCCCGGCCTAAAAAGAGACGGGGGGGAACCACCATAAAACGGAAGAGGACCATTGTGTGGGGGGGTGGAAAGAAGAAGTTAGACAGAACTAGAAAAAAGGGACGTTTCAAGTCAGAAAAGTCTCTTCTGAGGGGAAGGACATGAAAAAATCAAGAAGACAAAAAAAAAAAGAACAAAACAAAAGGGGAGTGGACCCAAATCATTTTATGTGAGTTCACAAAAAAGTCCTAAAAAAAGAAAAAGGTCCACTGATAAAGTGAAAGATGAAAAAATCGGGGAAGAGAATGAGAAGCGCAGGAAAGGATTAGCGTTCCTGAAGAAGGAAGTCCGAGACCCCAGCAATGAAAGACTAAAAAAAAAACAACCAGGCAAGGTTTGGGGGTAAAAGGAGACGAGTGGACAAATATCACAGCCTCCCAGGAAAGTTATAGTGACGAAATAGAAAAAAACCAGTGAAGCTGCATCGCGCATAAAATGAACAAAGCGGCAACTGAGGGAAACAGGGGGGACATCTCTCACCAAAGGAGGAAAAAAAAGGGTCAACCGTTCTCCATAGAGCCGGTTCATGACAGATGTTTCGCCCTTGGGGTGTAGGATCGACCTCCATCCAGAATCAGGGCTTAGAGAGATCAAACGTCAGGTCACCAAAAAGGACGGTTGAAATTAGGAAAGGCTGTCGGGCCCTCGACGCATGACCAAAAACTCACCGAAAAAAAACCCCTTCATCTCACCGGGCGATGTTCAATCCCTAGGGGATGAAATCTGAAACCGGTGAGCAAGGGGGGGGAAAAAAATAGCGGCATCGAATCCCATACGAAGAAAAAACATACAAACATTTGTGGATCACAAAAGATCAGTGGGATCGGTGCTTGTTGCAGGCATGGGGAGGTGGTGAGAGAAGGCCATCGACAAAAAAAAAAAAAAAAAAAAAAAGGCTGGGGGGTACGACCTAAGTTACGGACGGGTGATCAATAAGCAAACGCGGTGTGAAAAAGAGGAAACAAACGCACAACCTTGGACACTCAGGAGAAACATGGGAATAACGAGCAAACTCAGGGAGACTTCCGTTTCTTCAAAGCGAAGAAGGACGCCTCTACGGCGAATCTATCGGAGGGAAGCCAGATCCTGAAAGGGGAAGGAAAAAAAAATCGGATTGGGAGGGAGTCGCCTTTAAGAGGACGTAAAAGAAGAAAACTTTTTGCGGTTTGCGTAGTACACTCGGGGAGAACAAAGGGAAAAAGACGGCAAGCTAAGACCCGGTGAGAATAGTGATTGGTGCAAACAATGGGGAGAGGGCGGGAGGGAAACCTCGACAGAGGGATAGAGGGCGATCAATAAACAACTCGGCTCTGTCCGGAACAGCCAGTTAGAAAAAAGCGGTAAAGGCTCTGTGAGGAAAAACGCTGGAAAAGGAAAGGGAGAGAGGCACCAGAATTCAAAAGGGGAAACAGGGTCTGAAACCCTCGCTTTACAAGGGAGGGAGGCAAACGAGTGCTTCAAAGACGGTGCTTTGGAAACTTAGAAGAAAACTCGCAAAGCGGCGGAAAAGGGACAGTAGAGTGGGGGGACAAAGATGAAAATAAGAGAAGAGAAGGGAAGCGACCGAGGTGATTACCATGGTACGAAGAGGTTGATCTCGTAAGGTTGGCTAAGAGAAGAGTCTGTAGTGGGGGGGGGAGAGAAAGACGCCACCAGTAAACGGAGAAAAGAGGCAAGGAAAAGCCGACGGAAGAAGGCTTTCATTTCAAAAAGATGGAAAAAGATGACTCAAAAAAGCCGTCGGAATAGTCCAAAATCCTAAGAAGGGAAAAGGTAGAAAAAAATGAAAAGGAACAGATAGCAACAAAATGCACTGGTTTCAATCCCAACGAGCTTCCAGGAAAGAAATGAGCTGTCAATGGGTAGGACCTGAAAAAACTAAAAAAAAGAGGGTCAAGGGGCCTCAAGAATACAAAGGACCGAAGACAAGCTTAGAAAGGGAGATATCTTGAGGAATTTCAACAAAGCTTCAATCAGAAAGAGTCGATCCGACACGACAGGGGGGCCAAAAAAAACAAGAAACGAACCTTTCTCGTGGGTACGAATGGAGCAGAGCTGGCGTCAACAGTCCGAAAAAGGGCTGGACTATTTATGGGGAGCGTATGTGAAAAACCAAATGTCAGCGTGCAACGGAAAAAAAAGGACTGGACCTCAATCTAGGACACTACGTCAACTCCGAAAACGACGAAGCATTTGACCAATGCTCGAAGCCGGGGAGGGGGCATAAGAGAAGCTGCCACGAAAAGGAAGGGGGCACAATGTTAAGAAAAAAAAGAAAGAAAACTACTGACTTCAGAACGACATACGTCTAAGGGGGCACCAAACAGAATGGGGTCGACACCTAGGCAAAGAAAAGGACTCCTAGAAAAAAACCAAGGCAATGGGGGAGAAAGCAGGCGTTCAAAAAAAAACCCCATAAGCCTCGATCAGAAGCAATGTACGGTGGCCCTCTAGCGAGGAAAAAGACGAGGAGGGGAGACAGAGATGCGATTCGAAAGGGGACTAAAGGCATCGCGCAAGGGCTCCAGAAAACAGTCGCAAGATGAAGACCTTTCGGAGAATAAAGGGAAAAAAGCTAGTCACACCTCAAGGAAACTGGCAAAAAAGGTCCTAGGAGGAGAAAAAAACCGGGAGCGGGGCAAAAGAAAAAAACATCGCTCCCCGAGGATCTGCCTTGGGAAAGGCACACAAAAGATCAGATATTGGGAAGGGCACAATTCTTCGTATATTGACCTCAGAAACTAAAACACAACAAAGGGCAGGTGAAAAAAGAGGTATAAGATGAAGAGTAGGACATACTGAGCTGAGGCATATCAAAAAAAGGTGGAATGGCTATGCTGAGGTCACCAAGTTTTTTTTTTGAAGGGAAGGAAAGTGAAAAACCGTCCATGATCTTTCAAGTAAGTCCGCCATCTTCAGCGGGGTGCAAAAAAGAAGGCGGGTCAGAATTTCTTGTTGCTACCGGAAAGAGGAGGGGTTCAAAAAAGAAGGCGTTCAGCAGGGACGCCGCAGAAACGCGATGTAGCTATTAGGAGGGGAAACTAAAAGAATATAAGGAAAGAGTAAGCTACTCGGAAAAGGATTTAGTGGATCGGAACTTCGGGGGAAAACAACAAGCCGACCGGAACAAAGACCTGAATCCAGGTAAAATGCTTGTTGAGAGGGGGGCGTCAAGAAAGGGTCCTCTGGCTAAGCGATAGTCTTGGAGGGCAAAAAGTAAGAAGAAGAAAGGGGTTGTGAAGGGGCCCTTGGACCCAGTAAATCACGGGAAAACTATATTCTCCGAGAACCTGCCTGAAAGACCCGCGATCATTGGTAGGTAAAGGAGGGGCAGCGACTGGGGTGGGTCAAGAGCGGGGGGGGGGTCAAAAAGACATGAAAGTGCACTTAAAAGAAAAATTAAAGTCATAAAAAGCCGAACGCACGGGTGCTATCAAGAAGTGAACCGCCACTCTCACAAGAGCAAAGGTGACTCCGAGGAGAGTTGCCCCACAAAAGAAGCGATGAAATGTGAACGAGGGTCAACAATACCAAAAAAAGTTGTGAGCGTGAAGGTGCCTGCAACCACTAAACTGGCCGGAGGGGGACGAAATCTTCAGGGTACTTAGATTAGAGTTCCGCAGCAAAGCTAATTCCAAGGAAGAGGAACAAGCGGAGAGACCAATGCTTGGAGCCCGAAGGGCCGATGGGGAAGGTCAATCACGTGTGGAGTTGCACATTTGCATGGGTGGGAAAGGCCTTGTGCTTGAAGAAAAGCCAGAACAGTCTTGAAAAACGCGCGTTTAGCGTGTAAGAGGGGAAACTCTCAAGCAAACGTCAAAAAAAAAGGGCCAACAAGGAGAAAAAACCGCACATCGTGGCACGAGAAAAACCAAAGATCAGCACCCAACAAGGAGAAAAATCGAAGTAATGTTGACTAACCACGCGAACTTAAGAGCTTCGTAAATCTACAAAGTTATTGGAGCGCACCATAGGAGGGAAGGGAGCAGACCGCCAGGGAAAGGTCGGGAGCCAACAAATCTTACCCAAAGGAAAGTGGAAAACTTTCGAGGGGGGGGTGGGACGTTCGACCCTTTGTGACAGAAGGTTCCCCAGGGAGAACAAGAAGCAAAGGCGCGGGACGAGAGAGGACTCGAGGAAACGACCAGGGCGATACACTAGGCTACACGGAGTAAAATGGGAATTCAAAGAGGAATCACATGCAAGTGGAAAAAAATCGAACCCCGAAAAGAAGTAAGGGCAGTGCAGAAAAATAGAACTGTGCCACCAGAACTCTTCCCCAAAGTGACAAAAAAAGTAAGTTTACTTGCGCAGACCCCATGTTACCGCAAACAGAAAAGAGAAGGAAAAAAACCGGTGACTAAAAAAAAAATGGGCACTGTGAGAAAAATCATGTTTATTCAGACAAAGAAAGGAAGAGGGATGGTCCGGACTATAAGGAGAGGAAAAGGTAGAAAGGGGGGAGTCAAGAAAGTTCAATCTCCGACACAAAAGAAAAGGAAGAACACTGACACGCCCTCCGCCCAATGTGGGTGTTTACATATCTGGAAACCAAAACGACGAAAAGAAGCGACAAAACAGAATTGGACCACTCAGGAGCTGGACTGACAGAAAGGGAAAAAGACTTGGTGGAGGCGGAATGAAAAAAAGTAAACCTAAGGAAAAAGCACCTCAACTATCTTTTCGGATCCAACATCAGGGGGATAGGGAAATCAGTTTAATCCAGAGAGGTGTCTGACAAAAAAAAAGACTGTTATCACAGGAAATGAAGGCCCGTTTGACGAGGGGTAAAGAAAAGAGAATTGGAGAACTTATTCACCAGACTAAGCCCCAAAGAGGGGCGCCAAAACCAAATTGGGGTGGAAGGAGGGGCGGACAAGAAGAAAAGGGCGCCCGCCACGAAGAAATCTCCCAGAGGAAAACCCTAGGCGGATCAAAAACCGTAAGGTTGAACAGA
>Ga0179593_1368089_pt1 | contig 11661 bp, 12 predicted proteins | sample CZODoug2_1_08_16_FD_185931 | JGI IMG/M metagenome (GOLD analysis project Ga0179593, IMG submission 185931) | Vadose zone soil fungal communities from Angelo Coast Range Reserve, California, USA - CZODoug2_1_08_16fungal (PacBio error correction) | ecosystem: Environmental > Terrestrial > Soil >...
AGGGAGGGTCGAGTATGAAGAGGTTGGATGAAAACGATTGTCACCATCGGCAAAAAGCCGGGAGCTCTCCCAGGTGCGGCACGACATGATCGCACAGTCCGAAAGTGTGGAGAGATAGAAGAAGCAAATCACGGGACAGTCCTCCACTGCACATTGGGAGACTACTCTGCGCTCCAAAAGAAACGTCGGTGTAGTAAGCGGCATGAAGTGACGCAGGAAGAACAGGGATTATGGAGAGGTGAAGACTGCCGAGGGGAAGAGGAGAGAAATATTACTGATTAGAGATGAAGGGCGATCTATAAAACCCTTATTTGAAAAAGAAGCGAAAAAGCACCATCGAGACGCCTTTGCTCAGGAAGAGTCAGAGAGTTGACAATTTACCCCTTACCCAAAGAACAAAAAAACTACGGCAATAGGGATCGAAGCGCTGATCAAAAAGAGGAAGTAATCGTCATAAGGAAGCGCCGTGCGGCAAAATGGGGAGACACGGGAGGAAACTATACGAGTTACTGGAAATAAAAAAATATGAGAAGAGAGATCTTGAAGAAGCTCTTCGGCCGCGCAGAACACTTTCAGGAGTTGCAAAAAGGTCGGAGATGGGTCGGCCCGGGAAAAGGTAAGAGTCAGCAGTGAAGATCTGGAAACTCCTTGCCCTCTCTTTTTTCGGGAAGGTCAGAGTGGGGGGCTTTAGACCCAGCAACCTGACCTCAAAGCGCTACTACCAAGAATCGTCGTGGACGTAAAAAAGACACGGAAGGAAAGTAAACAGGGGCTCCACAGCCTAATAACTATAATACTGAGCAGACCTGATGTTCTCGATACGAAGCTGAGCACTGGAAAACTCCACAAAGTGCACACCTCGTGCAGTTCCCGGAGAAAGAATGAGAAAGGAAGAAATGATCAGGACGAAGTCGAATTCAAGAGCTTGAGAATCGGAACCGGATCACCGCCCTTCGGGGGAAACTCATCAGAGAGAGAGAGAACTCGAACGGGCAGGGAAGGGGAGTAGAAGGGACCGAGAAAGTCGCAGAGGATAAGCCCCGCGCAAGGAATAAACCTCTCTCCCTCTGGAAACTGGAACAACTGAAGGGGTACAAATGTACGGATAGCGGGGGCACTACCTGGATAAAGGGAAAGACTCCTAGGTAGAAAAGGGAAGAAGAAAGTTCCGAGAGGCACTGATCAAACCTTCTAAATTCCAAGGAAGAGCGTAACATAAACTACTAGTAAAAAAAGGGCACGAAACCGGCCCGCAGGTAGGCAGTATATTCCCAGGTCCACCCTCTAGAAAGCCAAAGCACAAACCGCCTTCTTAGTCTTTCGTCCAAAATAGCAGAGGTTTGTTCGGACCGAAAACACGTGAAGTAGGGAGGGAAACGCGGGTTTCACAACAAAGAAAAACATCGAGGGGGGGAAAGGAACCGCCAGAAAAAAGGAGAAACCCGTCTTCGATTATGGATATCGAGAGAGGAGCTTAAAACCCTCGGAAACGCGAAGCGCGGAACATGAAAAGAGAGCGGAAAGGGTCTACTGTTCCTTAAAAGGGGTCGAGAAAAAAAAAAAAAAGACGGAGAAGCGACGTTCGTTGACTGCTCAAATTTGCAACGCGAGGCGTGGGGGAAGGATGGTGCGAGACCCAGAGGCGAAAAACCGCGAACGGGTCCACAAAAAGGAAGAAGCAGGAACAAACAACACGATGAACGTTCTCATTTCTGGCTAAAAATATCACCTTGCCATTCTGTCGCAGAAAGTGCGTGGTGCGAGGGGCGGGGGGGGGGGGGGGGGGGGGGAGAGGACGATCCGTCGAGAGGGAGAATAACGCTGAAAAACCTGTGATCTTGAAAGGCTAAAAAACTGTAATGGTGCCCTTAGCGCCTAAAATGGAAATATTCAAAAGTTGTTGGAGGGTCTATATTAACCTTACTCGATACGGAAAAGAAACGACTCGTAAAGAGGCCAGAGGAAAACAAAAACCAAACTAAGGGTTTCAATGTGTGGTAATTCGATCCAAAAGAAGGGATAAAAACTGTGTGAGAGCATCGGAAGGAGGGGCACGGGCCGGAGCGATGACGGAGGGAGAGAGCAAGGGGTCAAAAAAATTGGGAAAGGGGGAAGTCAATCATGGCTTCTAATCTCCCTCTTGAGGATCAGTCGGGACGCGAACCAACTGGAGAAGTCTCTACTAAGTGGAGCAGGAGCCATTCGAACACGAAATTAGTAGAGCACGTCACGGGCGGAGACAGCAAAGGGGACGCGGCAGAGGACTCCCAGGCACGCTCTCAAAAAAAAAAAAAGGAGGGTTAAAAGAGAGACCGAGAGGGTAAACGGGCGCGCCGTGGTGCAGAACAAGGGCGAGGGGGGAACGGCCCAAATTGGCGCGAAAGCTAGGCCGGCGCGTGGGGGCATAATGATCAAAGAGAAAGAACATGGCGAGCGAAGGAACGAGGGAGAAAAACAACTCAGAAAAGCGAGCGACCCACTCGCCAGCACCGAAAAAAACCCCTTCTCAACCAACAGTTGATCCGGATCAAATCAACGAACGGAGGCTGCATCGGGACTATTACTAGGTATGCCGAGGGAGAGAAGGGAAAAGGTTCCGCAGCTGAGTCTCTACAGGTGGGGTCGAAGGGGGAGACGCTAGGGGGAAAAACACCAGTCCGGTACTACAGGGATTGACCCCGGGACAGGGGAATTTCTGGATTCGGAACAGAGAAAAGGTGGGGGATCGCAATAGTTGGAAAAGAGGAACGGCAAGAATATCCAGAAGGTTGCACGATGTATCCGGGCCTACTGGCCGACCGCAAGGGAAGACGGGGGGGGGGGGAGCGACAGTTAGGAAAACGCCGCGAGTTGAGCCGAGCATCGCAACTCTCAAAAGGTCCCAAGCCGCGAAAAACCAGCTCATCAAACATGCGAGAGAGAACGTTCCCTCGGAATAGAGATCCGGTCAGAGGGGGGACTAAGTGAAGGGGGGGGGGTTGTTGGCAGCGAAAAATTGAAAGGAAACTCTTCACTGCAGAAACTAGGTTGAAGAAGGAGGTGCTGGGAGCGGGTGAGTGCAGGGGAAAACAGCCACGGAAAAAGGAAAGGTTCTCTCCAATCCGACGACACAGGCTCGTCACAGGGGTCCTGGGAAACAAAGCCTGGGGCACGGTTTCAAAAGAAACGCCGACTGTCAAAGGGTCCCGACGAGGACAGACGAAGGGGACGGAGCTCTGGTGGAGCTATTCACCGGGTGGCGGGGTCGTGCAGAAGTTCAAAGTCAAGTGCAGACGGGCGGGGGTACAGGTGGGGCTCCCTATAGCTTTATTGGGTAAATGCTTCAGGCTAAGTCTAACTTTTTGGTTATTTTTTGTGCAAAATTTTCTTCGTCGACATCAACCTTCGAGCTCCTTCGGTCCGAAACAGTTTTGGGTTTCGTGTCATTGTCCACTGGGGTCGACACCACGAAACAAAACAAAACCACCCTCAATGCGGCCCGGTATTTGTGGTTGTCGGTGGAGTGGCGCCTCTGAGATGCAGTGGCAGAGCTTATAAAGTGGTCTCCTGGGTCTCTCAGCACCAGGGAATGGGACTATGTCAGGAATCTACGGCGAGAAGAGCGGCACTTGTACGCAGGAAAGGGCTTCCCATGGGAATCAGGAGAAAATCTGGGGAGAAGGACGGGGTAAATGACATACGCACGTTCTCTCCCGTGGGACAGGCCCCGTAACACCCAACCTTTCCATGGCAATGCGTGGCGAGCGTGTCGACTGGTTGCTGGAGGTAGCGCTATGAGGGGGGATTTTGAGGCTCGGTATAACAATAAAAAGATGAACGCTCTGGGTCCTACGTAAAAACACACTTACTGTCCTTAACGTACACCTCACTCGAAACAGTTAACCGACCCCAAAATACTACTAGAGGAAGTTGGGGGGGAAGACAGCGGAAAGCAGGGCAAAGCATGTGGATCGGGCTCGGGGGGAAGGGTACTAAGACTGCCAAGGCTCTCGCGGTCAGTCAAACGGCGGAACGGGGACGGATACATTTTCTTACTAAAGTAACGAAAGTACTTAGTGTATCGACAACGCGCGGGAGGGATTGCTCTTTCCCGGGCGAACACATCAAAAAAAAAAGCACTCAAATAGGCAAACCTCAGCGGGGCTGGAGGAGCGACGGTCACACTGACAGGAAAGACGGCCTCCCAAAAGATCGCCTAATGCGGAACAACGTAATACCATTACAGGGGGGATGTCCGGTATCGCTGACCGAATATCAAAGCCGAAAGAGAAAAAGTCTCTCACCTCTAGACTGCAGACGGAAAGGTGGAAGAACAAAGATCGGCCCAATGGGAGTTCCCATCACGGCTATTTGGCTAACCCTGCGGTAGAAGCTTGCATGAGGAGGCATGTGCATATTCGAGTACTGGAAGAGGGGTTCCGGAGGGGGACACTCAAGGGCTCTTGAAATTGCAGACCTCGGGCCCCGGATAAAACGAGATAGATACCAAGAAGGGGAGGCTCATATTAGGCAGGGAATTAAAAACTCTAGATCACGTAAGCCCGGCAAACGGCGCATCACCGAGAAGAAGCGGATAAACGGTGCGGACAGACATGCACCCCAGAAAACTCGGACAAAAAAACGTCGTTGAGCGTCCGGTCAGATGATAACAAAAAATACTGAAAAAAAGTCGTATGTGAGATGGACGTTTAGTCTAAAGAAACACCTAGGAGGGGAGCCTCCTTTACGGGACGGGGAAAAAGCGGGACGCCGAAAGTGCGCAAAGGCCCGTCGCAGGTACCAATCGTACTCAAAATCTATCGAGAGGAATCTGACCAAGCAAGGGGAGAGAGGAAAATATATCTGAAAAGGGGGGAGCGGAAGTAGAGAGCGCGGATGGGAGAGCTCGCTCCGGCAACACGTGAGCATGACTCAGCTCAAGAGAAGAACTATTGCCGTCCCGAATTCGCAGCAGTGAAGGGGTGAGGGGTAGGCAGGGCAGGCAGACGCTCAATCATTTTGCAGCAAAGCCATAGCAGTACACGGTAGATTTTGGGGGGTAAAGAATCAAGGGCCTCACTCATTGGAAGAGTGTAAGACGGCGAACAGGAGGAAGCCGTGAAAAGGGTCTAAAACAGGGAAGGTACGAGGACCTACGTGGAACAGTAATAATACTCTAGTTGCTCGTAGAGGAAAATAGCGATCGATACAGAAACAATTTGGGAGAAAATAGTATCGAGCAGGTCAAGAGTGCCGAGAAATTCATGTCACCACGGGAAAAAGAAATCGCCGCCGATACAGCCCTATCTAATCACACGAGGGTTCATCTCGAGAGTAACCTCGCCGCTATTCCAATCCTGGTGGGCCGACTGGAGAAAAACTAAACGATCTCGGAGAAGGAAAGAAACGGCTCTCATGGGGAAGAGTCCTAAAAACGAAAAGAGGGAGTGACGCGACGGCGGCCGAGGAACCTATATTTGAATATGGGAAGTAGGGAAACGGAAGTTATCGAAAATCGTGAAGAAGCGCAGCCAGATATAGGAAGCACCGCCAACGCGGAAGTCGCGTTGGAGGTGCCGGTTGCCGATGTGCAATCGAGTGGCTCACGAACCAGAAAACGCTCGTACGAACCTTCGCTTCGTACGGAGCCGCGCGGCATCAAGGGAACACGGTGCGAAAAAAGAAATCGAACCGGGGTCGAAGAGGCCCCTCAAGGGTGGTTAGGGTGAGAAAAAAAATGAACTCCGGCACTCCAAGACAAGAAAAAGGGAACTTTGCCCTGGCCGATCAAAAAGCTGTATGAGCTACTCTGGAGGGTACTTTATACGGTGAGCTTGATCAGTAAAAGGAAGGATCCTCACCTCCGAGGAAACAATCTGGCGATTACAGGCGGTCGAAAAAGGGACGGGGGGGACAAGCATAGTCCAATCAGAGCCCTCGAACATTCACCCCGCTAGGAATTACACGGCTTGTAAGGGGGGGTGTCGCCTTGCTCTCACAGTAAAAGGGAAGATTGTGCAACGCGAGAACCGTAAGAAGATCCTTTGTCATGTCGAGTGCCGATCAGGTGACCGTCGACTTCGTGCAAGGCCCTCGATCTCTAAAACATCTAAGGTCGTGGAGGAGAGGACCCGGTGTCAAAAAGAAAAAAAACGACTACAGGGATCAGGAAGGTAGCTAAAGGAAAAAAAGTAGAGAAAACGGCCACAGCATTGTCACCTTCAAGGAACAAAGAAAGAGGGGCTTCGCGGTAACCCAATTAACACGGGGTCGGACCTACCAATACAAGGGAAGAAAAGGTCGAGGGGGTCCTCGATGATCCCTAGCTTATGAAAAAGTTCGGGGAGAAAAGCAACGATACCCTGACTAAGCAAGAGTACTCAGGAAGAGGAAACGAGTGCCAGCACAACCGGGAGAAAACAAAAAGCGATGCTCAGCGGGAATTCTCTATTTAAATTATACAGGAAGACCGTAAGAAGTAAAAAGGTTGAGTGACAAAAGAAAGAGTTCAAGATTTGGGGGAGGGGCTATCGAACGGATGTCGAAACCATCAGTCAGCGTTAAGGCCGCAGTAATGACGCTCGAGCAGCCTTGGGCGATCACCTCGCCAAACTTTCTTAGTAGAGCGGGAAGGAGCAGCTGGTGGAAAAAGAATGGGTTATCCTGGCAGCTTTCTCAAAGACTCTCATCCAGGTCATCTGGCATCGATCCGCCGTAGTCATGGGCACCGCTACAGAAACAGGAAGAAAAACGGGACACGGTGTAGGGGGGAGTAGAGTCGAGAGGAAAGAGGAAGAACTCTTGACGGAAGGAAGGAGAGTCATCTCAATCCGGGTCGTTGAGAAGTCAAGCGCCACGAGAGCTAACACCTGGGGTAAGCTCACGAGAGGGAGGGAACCTTCAACAGGCCGCGCTTGCCTCAGCGCAGGGCGCTTTTTGGGGGGAGATCGAGAGGGAGAAAGTCTATAAGAAGGTAAAGTGAGGCCCCAAGCCCGTAAAATCCGCTAGGTAAAAAAAAATTGCGCAGACACCCAGGAGAAAGGAGGCACACCGGGGGGAAACTCACACATTCATCTAACCTAAAAACAAGTGGGGGAAAGCTACAGAAAGGGAAAAGGAGGCCTGGCGGTCTGATCGTTGGCCGGAGAGCAATCTACTAGCATTGGGCGTGCGAGGCTCGAACGTCGGGCTAAGTACTAGAAGGCTCGGTAAGGGTCCATAACTGTGCCACAAGCTGGCACACTGGCAGAAGAGGGGAAGAAAGAGACGACTGAACCAGAGCAGGAAACAACGCTGGAATCCTATCATAAAAAACCACGTCCAATCGAGGCAGCCACTCTGAAAAAACGCGCTCGGACTAACTCACGACTGAGGATGCAAATAAAGGCAGGTGAACGAGCAGGGATGACCGCGGCAGAGCACGGAGTCAGTGCAAACCTCCTATCTACTCGCAACAAATACTAAATTCAATTCGGGAAGTCGCGTCGAGCGATGAAAGACGCAAGGGGATAAGTCCCCAATAGGACGAGCAGGGGGGCCTGAGCGCGGGTCTAAAACGAGAGGGGGAACAGGGAGCTAAGCAAACGAAGCGGTCACGTCGCTCATTCAGCGATCTGTCCAGGAAAATTGAAACCACATTGCAAATAGCAATAGGCAGTAATGGGGCCAGTGGACGGGCGGCTGACCTGCTAAAAAAAGAGGGGGTCATCGAAATGGTGACAATCGGACGGACAAACGACAAATGAGAGAACTTCCCTCACAAACGAATGACCGTGCACGGCAAAGGGGTGCCGGACCCGAAGATCTAAAAAGGGGCAGGACAAAAAGAGCGGTGTGGGGGAAGGCGAGTAGTAAACCGTCCTCCATACTACTTCTAAGTAAGCTGGGAAGTCCGAAATAGTCGTGGAAGGCTGGGCTACAGGAAAAGGGAAAATGGGGTCCAATCTCGATCATGTCCTAGAGAAATCCCACCAAAACGATGCCCGCGGAGATAGGAAAAAAAAGTAGTCTACCGAAATAGAATTCCGAGGGTCGGCAGCAGACGATGTCCGGGGATACCACGACGCGCAAGACTGTCAAGCTGTTAGGGCCTACAGGAACGCTTCCAGGCGCTGGACTTTTTAGACGGACCGTACCTCTAACTTGAAAACGCGAAGGAAACGCTTGAGGTATCGTAGGGACGCTGAGGTGGACTTAAAACTGGGGCACGGGGGGAGCTAAAAATGCACTGAGGATTACGTTCGTAAAGGGGAGAGGCTACTCGAGAGAAAGTAACACAAGAAAATTCGGCGGTACTTGACCGGATTACCGAATTCAAAACGGGATAAAGATACAACGAGGTCAAAAGGGAGAGAAACCTATCGCGGGACGGGGAATGTGACACTAGTTCAGATAGAGGCGGGGGTTTGGTTCCATTCGACACGTGGCTGAATTGGATTCCTCTCTATTGGTCTGGGAGTCTGGCCGAAACTTAAGAAGAACTAGGGTTCAACGACGGCTGTTTGGCAAGGTTGACAGAAAGTGTTTAGGACTGAGCCCTACGACACCGTAGAAAACGACCTCCGAAACTCGACGTAAACACAAGGATTAGTGGGAGCCATCCGGGTAACAAATCAGTCGTTTGTTCACAGGGCCATAATCCTCACGAGCAGAAAAAAATTACTCAGGGGCGCATCGAGAAGAGGGGGGAAGTAATGGAGGGGGAAAACTTGTTCCATAGAAGAAAAAAGGAAAACGCCGCAGGGGACTGTCAAATTCTCTCGGGGCGCGTTACGACAGCCACTGCAGGAAAAAGAAACTCCTCTTAGTAAAAAAATGCTGCGGAAGTACTATGAGTAGGTTCAACAAGACTTAAACGAGACATCAATAAGGGCCAGGTGCTGCGAAATGAACTGGGACGGTTTGGAGGAGAGAAAAAAGCAGAAGAGGAACAGAGCAAGATCAAACACCGTAAAAAGTTAATCGCACCGGGAAACGTAATAAATCCAAAAGGATCAACAGGTCTTGGCAAAAGGAAAGGCTATGATCGGGGGAGAATGGAAAAAAGGAAAGACCCTCAGTGAGCAGCGCTCGATAGAGCGATGGGTCGGTACTTGGTACTTGTACTACGGTGGACGGTGGTCGTGCCTGAGGAAAACCTGGATCGGTAGGGAGACGAGAAAAAAGCTAGGACAGGCGGGTGTCATGCATTACGCTGGCATCGAGCGACGCCTGAAACCGCTGGAGGAAAAGACACCTCGACCCGACATAGAGAGGCGGAAACCTACGGACCCTCAACAATCACTTGGTTGATTCTCTCACCGGAAGAAACTGCAACTGAATTAAGCGAGAGGAGGGCAGGAGGGCTTGGAGTGTATTGGGAATAAGGACCCCTCTTGAGATCGGGGGAAAAAAAACGGCCATGGATCCGTCAGCGCTGGACTCAGCGGAACTCGATCCCCCAGCCGAGCTGGAACAAGAATGAGGACCAGCCTCAGAAACCCCAACACGGAGGGGGAAGGGGAAAAAGAAAAGAGAGGGGACTCGCGAGTTCGGGTATCGACTTTTGATGGAAGAGAGGGACGTAGATGGGCCTGCTCCAAAGGGCGATCGAAATTGGCGCCTACATCTAATGGAGTGGTCAGCGAGGAGAGCTACCAGGGGGGGCAATTCAGCTTGGAAAGAAGGGTTGACCGCTGACGCAGCCATTGGAAGAGGGTTAGGCTCAATGAGGGGGTTCAACAGGAGGACAGCTTGAGGTATACGGGCCGTCGAAGGCGTTGATAAGCCTAATTGTCGTAGAACTGGCTAATAGAAAAACAAAACCCGGCTGTTCTCAGCATGGAGCCCCTCGGTCCCGTGGGAGGCAATGCAGAAGAGGCGCACGGTGGGCAGTCCACAAAGAAACACCCCGCCGACGTACATCGATCGAGGGGATCCCGAGGAGTTCAAGAGCCTCAGAGGACGATGCTCAGAGGAAAGGGCCCGCCTGGAGAACTGGAAAGGTCTTTCAGAGGCTCGTCATCAAGCGCGCGATGGACGAAGGGTCTTGCTTACTCATGACGTCTACGCGATACAAATTAGGTCTGGAGGAAGAGACAGGGGGGTCCTGAGTGTCCTCGAAGGAGTGAAAGAGTAATCATACACCGCTCGCCCGAGAGTAGGAAAAGTGCATGTTTCCTGTGAAGGAAGCATCCCAATCCGAGAACGCGGGCAGGGAAGTAACAACGCCTCGCATCTCTGTTCGACTCATCCACGTCAGGGTCAAGGGCGACCTTACAAAGCCTCTCAACGCTCAGGCCGCAGAAGCATTGATGTTTCTAGCCTCGAGGGTCAGACAATCTTAACCGCCAAAGGAACAAAATGCCCTGATTGCCCTGATAAAACCGCGAATTACGGTCAACAGAAGGAAGGACAGGTAGGAAGGATCGGAGGTCCGGTATACGGATTGTCTCTAGATCCGGATCCTCCAGCAACCTCACTTAAGTTCGGGCTAAAAGTCAACGCGAAAAATACGAAGGTCAGGAGGGAGGGTACGGAGAAGGGAACTCATAAAAAACCGAAACGTCGCCCGCTAGCTCATTCCGACCTGGGAAAACCTGCGGGTCACTGTACACTGCGGCTCAAAATGATGGCCTTTGAACAGACCTCAGTTATATCCCCGAAGGAAGCAAAAGAGATTCAAAGGGCCTACGTCCGACAACGGGCGAGAGGAGCCGGTCGAAAAAGCGCGCAAGGTCGGGGTGGAATAAACGGGGACCACAAACAACCGGCACCGTATATCCGACCCGCAAACACAAATAGGGAGGGATTTCGTTCTCAAAACGCTCAGTTCGTAGTCAGAGGAGGCAACAGGGTAAGTAGGCTGGGAGGGGTCAAAACAGAATAGTAACGTGGACTGGTAGAAAAACTCAAACTCCCCGCCAAACGGGAAAGGGGGAAAAGAAAAATAACCCACCTGCGGCAAGCGGTCGCAAAAGACCAGACAAGGCAGCAAAAGCCTTCTGGACAGAAAAAAGCGAAAACGCGGACCGAGCTGTGCATAACAAAGGGAACGCACCCCAAACCTAGAGACATGGATAGGACTAACGGATCCTGGGCCCGGGGCGATAGAGAGAGGTAGTTTAATGGTCGATCGGACAAATGAGGGAAAAAAAAGATAGATTCTGCAGGGGTCAGGCGCATCCAAATCCTTATGAATGATTCCTCCGATCAGTCGCTCTGTGCGCACTGCGGGATCAAAAATCTTGCATCCTCGGGGAAGCGTCTCGGGCGATCACGGCGAGCAGTAGCTGAGCGAAAGAAAAAAACGTGGAGCGTCGGGCATAACGGTAAAGACAAGGTCTGTGTCCCGGAAGCAACCAGAAGAACTCGTGCAGTTTCGGAAATGTCGGAGGGACAAAACCGGGAAAAAAGACGATCAGCCTAGGGGGGAGAAACAGCTATTCAGAGGAAAACAGCTGCAACTCCTCGGTAAGGGGGGGAGGAAGAGCCAGAGGACCCTTTATCACATTCGGGGTTGGGGGACCGCGCGTCGATCGGCCGCGGAGGAACGGTTGGTCGGGGGAAGGCAATAATAGATTACGTAGGGGGGAGAAATGAGATCCGCGGGAAAGAGGGCCCAAAACGCAGAAGGGAGCTTCTAGGCGGTTGCCTTATCGGCCCAGTAAAAAAATTCGGCGAAGCATGAAAACGCAAAAGTAA
>Ga0179593_1384449_pt1 | contig 11661 bp, 9 predicted proteins | sample CZODoug2_1_08_16_FD_185931 | JGI IMG/M metagenome (GOLD analysis project Ga0179593, IMG submission 185931) | Vadose zone soil fungal communities from Angelo Coast Range Reserve, California, USA - CZODoug2_1_08_16fungal (PacBio error correction) | ecosystem: Environmental > Terrestrial > Soil >...
AAAGGGAAGGGAAGGAAGACCGAGCCATCCTAAACCTGGAGTACAGGGGACGGGACCTCGAGAACAACACGTGCTTGTAACGGACCAGTAATGGCCTCACCTCAGCAGCAAAATCAGCTCAGTTTACCAGCTAGAAGAAAGAAGGGAAACAGAAAGGAAGGGAAAAAAGAGGAGGAACGAGAAGAATTGACTCTGAGTCCAAAAGTGGACGTTGACCCAGTGGGGGAACTCTACAGGTACGTTGAATTCGATGGCACCGTGTGAGGTCCAAAGGGAGGAACGGAAGGGGAGAAAAAAAAAGGGGGAAAGGGAATCAAAAGACTTAGTCAAAGGAATGCGTGCTTCGAGAAGGCATGCCCAAGATCGGCAACTAAGAAGCATCAGTTTTTTGAGGCTGAATTTGTGAAACATCATAAGGGAGTAGGATTGCCAGGACGGGAGAAGGAAAGAGGAGGAGATGACCTGAGGGAAGTTTAACGAAAAGGGCGTCAAGAAGGGGGCCCTCCGCGGAGAAAAAAAAGAAAGCCATTCCCAACTTCCGGGTTTTCAAGGAGGAATGGAGTACGGGGAACGAAGGGAAGAAGCAAAGAAGACTTATCTTTATCGGAACCAAACAAAAAACAGCTACGCAAAAGGACTACCCGACCTTCGCGTAAAAACTTAAATAACAAACATCTGGAGATCATCTACAAGAATCAAAAAAATGAAGAAAGACATGAGTACGGGAAGGGGTCTCTACAGACAACGGGATAGGACCGGATCCAACAAGGAGGTAAAGGAGAGGGTAGCGGAAAAATTCCCGGCCGACACCACCCTGTGGGAGAAGCAACACAGGAGTGTTCAAGGCTTGCACGAACAGAAATAAAGAATCAGGAAGATGGCCGCGTCAAGATTAAAAGCGCGCGAAGAAAGGATGGAAAAGAAAAAAGCCGGAGTAAAAAGTCGGAAATCTTAGTCAGGCAGCATACCCGGCAGCGAAAAAAAGAAAAATGGGGATCGACCTTCAGGAGAACGAGGGGTGCGCGCGCCAGGAGAGTCTGAAGGAAACCGGAAAAAGAGGTCTCTGAGTAACTTAGTAACCCGGCGGCCGCTCATTCCGCGGGCGTGCTTTGATCCGGTCCTCAGCCCTCTAAATCAAAGGGGAAATAATAAAAAAGGAGAAGGGGATGAGAGCATCGTATACTCACCTTGCAAAAAACTGGGTGATTTTCTAAGGGCAGGTGAAAGGTCAGAATCCCAAAATCACTCACAGGTAATCCACAAAAGAAGCGGCTGAACAGGTATAAGGATGAAACCACTAGATTCCTTTCCATTTACCGGAGACAGGCAGGTTCAGAAAGTCGGGAGCACGCCCTGAGATGCGTCAGACGGGCATCGGGGGGAATGAGTGGAATTGAGAAAAACGGAAGTAAGTAACAGTGACATTCAAAAAGTGCCTCCGACGGGACCGAATCATACATGAAACGTCATAGGCACAGGGCGAAGCCGGGCCGGAAACGGTAGCGACAGAAAAAAAAAAAAGAGGTGGGAACAGAGAGGGCAATGGTCGACCACGCATGAACCGGAGAGGCACCACAAATTCACCCACATTTTGCGAACAGGCTCCTGGGAGGGGCGGGAAAAAAGCTGCACGTTCATCATTGAAGACAGGCATGTCAAGGCTTGGGCCTCCTTCGTTAGAACTCGCTGTACAAAAATTTCATTATCGTAAAGAGGGGAGGACAAATGGACACAAAGACCGCGGAAAAAAGAACACGTATTCCATGCAGGAATAGTACATGACCGAAGGACAGACGAAGAGGAAAGGGGACCAACAGGGCGGTTAAGAAAAAACGTGCGTCGCAACCACAAGAACTAGGAAAACCAGATCGACACGGGGAAAGGTTGTCGAGCGTAGCCGTTCGCGTCCAGGGCCACCAAACACCGGAAAAAGGGAAAAAAAGAAAATAGGGGTAGCGAGGATGCCGGAGGGCAGGAGGACCGTTCTGTGGTGGCGTCCACCTTCTTAGAAACGCACACAACCAGGAAAGGGCGCAAAAAGAAGAGCAAAACGAAGTAAGTAAGGGGGGTTTCCATAATAACCATAATCGCAAAGACAATCCAAATTCAGGGATGTTTTCCGCGACCTCTGGATGGGGAGGGAAAAAGGAAAAAAAAAGGCGTGGAATTCAACAAAAAAGCGTCCATTTGGCACGTCGGGGGGGGGAAGTTGGAGAAGCCTTGGGTCTGAGATGGGGGGGGAGCTACCTTGGGGAAGGGAAGGGCGAAGAAAGGTACACCAATAGGAGGTCCTCTATCAAACACGGCCGCGGAACTGAAGGGGGAGAAAAGACGGGGGGAGCCGGGGGATCTATAAGAAAAAGAGTAAGGAAAAAAGAAGAGAGATCAACAATCACCATGAGCGGCAGGCCGAGGAACAGTGACGAAAAAAGATGAACGGGGGTTACTATTACGAAATCTACAACGGGGACGCACGAACAAGCATGAGAGACAACAAAGAGAGCCCGGAAGACAATTGAAGCCAGAAGCATAAAAAAAACGTTGAGGGCTCGGGAGACTCTTCACACTTTCCGAAGGGGGCTCGGTTGTTAGACGATATGGGTGACGCTGTCACCAGAGTGCGTAAGGGGGGGGGACAAGGACAACAAGGGTCCTGTTGTGCTATCGAAGTTGGGCCCTTGTGGGAAACAAAAAAAAGAAGTCCGGCGGGAATACCTAACGTAACATAATAAAAAAAAAGGGGTTCCGGGCGAAAAAGTGGGGGGATAAGGGAGAAAAGAAAAAAAAGATCTACACACTGCTCTCGGTCGGAGGGGGTGCTGCCGGAGTGCATTTCGGGTTGCAACTCAAGCGGGATCACGAAATGGGAGGGGCGGATCAGGGCGGAGGAGGTTTGGCAAAGCAGCGTGACCCCTTAATGCTGCTCAGTAGAGAGGGGGGGGGGGGGGGGAGAAGTTCCAGAAGGATTTTTAATAATGATCATAAGGGGATGGGTAGGGGAGGTACTTAGAGGGTGTTATCCGCGAGTTCAAAAACCATAAACCTCAAGTAAGCCCCTAATTAAGGCTCTGGGGTGGGAAAGATAAAGGGAAAAGGGACCTCCCCTGACCAAGGATAGTTTCACCTGCATGCTTGTCGGTTTTGTTGGTCTATTGGGTTAAGGGAGCATGGGGACTGGCTAGGGTCTGGGGGGAAGGGGGAGGGAAGGCAGCTAAACGTCCGAAGGGGAGTTCTGTATCATGCCGTTGAAAATAGGACGCAGGAAGGGGAAGGGACTGCATCGGACCTACCTACTTCAAGGGGTAATTTCATTCAAGAGGATGAAGGAAAGAAGCGAGGGCGAGGATAAGGAAGACGAACAGGGCGTTGGGCAAAGACATGGGGGAATCTACTCATGCATCTTTACGTAAAAGTGATCGAGAAGGGAAGGTACGCGTTCATAGTGTAGAGATAGTGTGGAGGAGTTGAGAAGTATCCCCCTAACGAAATCACGGTTGTAAAGCGGGGAGGGCGGAAGGAAAAAAGATGAAGAGAAGGAGGTGGGTTTCTTGGAAAGGCGACGACGGAAAAGAGAACGGGCCGAGGAGGGACGGCTCCTTGTTACAATCAAAAGTTACGATCCACGAAGCTCAAGGTGGGAAAAGAAGACAAACGCCGGCTAGCGGAGGCGGGTACAGCCACATCAACTCGTTCGCCAGAAAGGGGGAAGGGCCGATACGGTCGGAGGGCCAACTATTCATCGACTTTGCGGGGAGGATTCGTGACCCGGTAATGGAAAAAAAAAGGTGTAAAAAAAAGGTGACCGGGTCCAAGCGGAAACAGTGAGCGTTATTCGCAGAAGAAGAGATGAGGTCGCAAGCAGGGGGAAGGTCGCGGGGTTAAGGGGGAAAGGCAGTGAAACCCCTCGTATTTAAACAACAAAAAAAAAAGAAAGAGCCCTATCTGTCTTCCGGCTTGTTACGAGTCTAACGTCATTCCGCTGGGGAAAAGGTGCCGGTGATGATTTAGCGACAAGCCAGAGGCTGGGGGCGTGTGGTCCTCAATTCCTCCAGAAGGTCAGGGATCGGGCTGGGTGAGCATAGACGGAATCCAAAAGGGGGTGGTTCGATACTAATCCTTTCTGGATGGTCCTGAAGGGCTTGAAAATCATTGAAAAACAGGCCTGAGTGTACTCTGCACGATTGGATGCTCATGGAGGGGACCGGCGAGAGGGCGCAAAAAAACGAAAAGACCCAGGCGAACCGAGGCTAACAGAGTAAGGGTTCGACTGCAAGGAGGAAAACCGTGTTCAAATTCACCAGCGGAAAACAACAGGAGAAAGATTTCAGGGCGCTCAGTGGAAGCGAAAACCATCAAGCATGCCAGACCGAGGGAGGGCTTGACAGAAATATTGATGTCACGAAGAGGAAGGAGAGAACGCAAGCACAAGTCCCTTCCGTCATCGTAGGTGAACCGTTTCGGGAGGGTAGGGACGGGGCAGAGAAGGGGGGCCAACAAGGCAGAGGAGCCACGATGGGGACAACTGGACGTCGAATTTCGGGTGCGGCGGGGGAGGGAGAGAGGTCAACTGATCGGTGGGGCGGCAGCGGAGGAGGGGAAGGTGGGAAACACGTTGTGGTGCCGGATTATGTCCGTCCTGCCGAAAAAAACGAGAATTCGAGGCGGCGATCAATAAGCGAGGCTCGAGATTTGTAAGGTAAAAGAGACTAAGTTCGGTCAAGGGGAGGAGAGAGGGAGGCGGGTTTTTATAATTAATCGGGTCAGTCAAAAGTCTCAGCAAAATGGCTCCGGAGGGACTTACAAGAAGCCTCACCAGCTAAAGGTTCCCCTTAGGGCCGAAAACGTTCTGGCTGTCGTACGGCCATCGAGCAGAAGAAGGGAGTACGCGTTCGGACGAGAAAAACCAAAGACAAGGCTCACTGACCGAAGGATCGAACGGAGAAGACAAAAAAACCGTTTAAAAGGGGGAGGGGGCGGACGCAAAATGGTAGGGCCACTTGGGGAGGGAAAAAAAACAAACCTGAACCTTTCAATCTGATAAGCCTCATCATGGGGAAGTGGCACCCGTAGGAGAAGGGATGCAAGAGGGGGCAGTATTTGATTTGATCGATGAAGTCTGGTGTGTAAGGGGGGGGGGGAAGGTGGGGCAGATCTCTCAAAAAAGGAACAACGAAATAGAGATGCAAAAAAAAGGGAAAAAAGAACCCACCAAACAGCCCGGACCACACTAAGGAACTGGGATACTGAACGAGGAATCCGATACCGTGAAGGATCAGGATTACCAGGGAGGGGGGAGGGAAACTGGTGACGCAGGGGGAGGAAAGAGAGGGCCGGCGGGAATGACTCTACAAGGTGACCAACTAAAATCTGAGCGCATCCAGTTACGGCTTTTAACAGCATCGCTTCTAGTCTAACGTTCGGAGGGATATTTGCCTGGGGGGCTCGCTTACGAACGCATTTAACTACTTACGATCAGAGGGAGACTATAAAAACAGAGAAGCCCGAAAAAAAGAGGGAACATTGAAGTTGAAGAATCTAGACTGCAGTATCAATATTATACCCGAGAGAAGAGGGCGAGAAGAAAAAAAAAGACACAATGGGAATAGACACTTTCATAGAAAGGACATGTCAGAAGGAAACAAATTACTAGGCAAGAAAAACATGTATCTCGACTTAGGCTACACTGCGATAAAAAAGAGAAAGAGCTTTCACTATACAACCTCCGCGTGAGAAAAAGGAGAGGGGGAGGGAGGGGACGACGAAACGACAACCACGTGCGTGAACAACAATTTTCCAAACGGAGACGACCAACACGCAGCGAGGGACAAAAAAAAAAAAAACCCAGAAAGACGTGACCGGAAAAAGGTGGACGTGGGGCTCATTCCTGTTCGTTTACTTCCAGTTCGTAACGCGAAAAGGGGTAACGGGTCATTTCAGCAAACTCCTATTCCGCGAAGTGAAAACCGGGGGGGGTAAAGGGGGAAAAAAAAGGTCGCGGTGGTCCACTAAACGGGGAAAAGAGCAATCATTATCTCTACCCTATGATCGAGGGGGCTGGGAAAGAGGGGAGCACGGTTTGGGGGAAGGAAAAGGAGGCTGAATTTTGAACAATACATGGCTTACGTGAAAGGAGAAAGTATCCTTCCCAAGGCTGGCTCAAAAGAAAGGGTTTCGCAGGGGAGCAAGGAGAAAGAGATCAAGACTACACATGCCTCCCCAAACCGCCGTGGGGTAAGAGGCATCATCCGGGTCACTCCCAACCAGCAGAGGGGATTCGGGGACAACCAAAGAAGAAAAGAGAACGAAAAACCAAATCCTTCCCGACTTCGGAATCGGGGAAAGACGCCCCCCCCTCTTGGAAGGAAGAAAAACAGCCAACCCATAAACCTAAAAGGCTAAGAACTGCCGGCTCGTGTTGGGGAAAAAAGACCAACTTTTGGTATGAACCGAGGCGCAAGAAGATTCCTCGATCCTTTGAACACCCCATGCTTCCAGGGGAAAAGGCTGAGACAAGAAGGGAAACCACCTGGGGGGGCTAAAAAAAACGGATGTGTATGGAGAGGCAGTCTCGAATCACAGAAAAAAGAATGATGGGAAAAAGAAGAGGGTAAGGTCCACGATTACCAACCCGCAGACGACTTGGTAGAAGAAAGAAATGAGCAAATTCGATATTGACCAGTGGACCGAATAAACGAAACGGGCCAAGGCAACGGAGGGGGGGAAAAACGCAGTGGGAAAGCGGGGTGAAAAACTCAAGCGCGGAAGGTATATTCTAGGAAAGGAAGAAGGTCTCGGTAGTAGGGGCTGGACCGCCGCGAGAACTCATCCCTTTTCCGAGGGTAAGGGAAAAAATTGGGAAGAAGGGGGGCCGTGAACTCACAATAAGCCCCGAAGCCCCAGGAAGAGCGCATCGGACAAATGACAAGGTTTTCGAGGTGCGGTGAGCGGGATGCTATAAAAAGCTCACCGACTTCCACACGAAGCAACGCGACGAGTAAAATCGCCAAGAGTTCAAGTGGGTCCAGGATGACAGATCGCGGGGAGGGGAGAAAAGAAACGGGGGGAAATATTGGGAATCGCCGCAGAGTCTACGTGGAAGGGGAGAAAAGAGGAAGTAAGAACCCAGTGCAGGGGCCGGGAGGGGAGCCAACGAAAAAACTACAGCATCGTGAAACGGCGGGACAATCTGAAGACGGCGCGTAAGGAGGGAGGTTCAAAAGAAGAGAATTTCGCCCTGCTCAAAAGGTGAAAACCTGTAGCACCGACCATCAAATGTTGAGCAGGGGAAAAGAGAAAGGAATGGGAAAAAACAAAGCATAATGAAAGACATCATTTCTTCGCCTGCTGATTACTCAGCGGTACACTTTCAAGTAAGCCGCGGGGCGGCAGAAATGGAAAAAAGCGAGGAACGGCGCAACCATTCGACCAAAGAGGCAACAAAGGTCACGATCCATTCCCGTCCATCCCCGCTAACTCCAAGGGAGGATGATCCTCGGCGTTTTCAAAAACCCTTCGGCGAAGAACCATAATCGGAAGAGAGAGGGTTGTAGATCGTCACACCGAGGACAGTCGAGAAAGGAACCAAAAGGTAGCCCAAACAAAATTGGCCTAGGGCCACAATTGGGGCGTGGGGGAACGTCGGCCCCTTCTAACTTGCAACAACAGGAACAGTAAAAAACCAAAAAAAAAAAAAAACGAAAATCACCTACGGAGGAAATGTTAAAGTAAACTTCTTCTCAAAACCGAAAAGGCGGTAATGGGCAGCCCCCGCGACAGACAGGGAAACTGACGGACGGCGGCACATGACATCGGATACTTCTTGCATTGGATATCAGTTGGAGGGAGGAGGATCTCAAAAACGTTTAGACGTCCTGGCTGTATAGTAACCCCTCATAAAGGGCGGGCTCGATCACTGCGAACGAGGAAAAGCAAAATAGCTGATTACTAGAGAAAAAAAAACAAACAACGGAGGATGAAAGAGAGAGAACCTCTATCACCAGGGGGGAGGCAAAGTTCCGCGGAAGTGTCTATCGCCGATGCGGGTTAGGAGAAAGAAAATCTAAAACGGGAGCCCCAATCAAACTTATGAGAACAAGGACTTCCATTGCCTCCGAAGAAGGGGGAAGGCCATGCTTGGTGAAGGGCAGTCTGGGAGACCTGCGGGGAGGACACTGCAACGAAGGAGAGGGTGGTTTGAGGCTACGGATGACAGAAAAAGGAATTACGTCAAGGGGTCAACGTATTGAACGCGCACTTTCGGGTTGGAGGGCGAAGGGGGCCACGTGACGCAGACACACCATTAAGGGCCGTGCAAAACTCGTGCACATCGCAGGGGAAAAAAAAACTGGAGAAGGGGTTGTTTTGGCATGGACACCTTACCGTCCAGAAGGGGGCGGACAAGCTCGAAAACGATCTCGGGCTAATGGGTGCTCTCCGACTTGCTTCTTGGGTGCAAAAGTCAGAGGAAGCACGACTGTGGCTGGGGGCGGAACGACTAGGGCGAATGTCTTTGAATAGTTCATTTTGAGGCTCAGCAAATTTGCTCGTTGTGTGCAACCGGAAAAAGGACTGTTGTGAATCAAGTATCTTGACGTAAGAAAATGGAACGGGTTCCAAAGGATCCCGAATACGTAATGAGTGAAAAAAGGAGTAACGAAGACGGGACAGAAAGTGGAAAGAAGGTTCAAGGGGGAAAAATGAGATTGTGTTGGAAGCTCCATTGGAAGCTAATTCCTTTACCTGTCTCAGCTAACGGAAGAGGGAGAATTCTTTTGCCATGAGTTCCCTCGGCGGGGGGAGGAAGGCATCTAACCAAGGACTGCAATGGTACTGGAGGCCATTGCTTCAAAACGATGCGGAGGACAGAAGGCATCTCGAACACGGGGCGTGCTCAGACAATTTCCTCCTACCCTGACCTCTGTAAAGGTAAAAAATGGAAAAAGGGGGGTGATCGGGGGGGGCGAAGCCGATACAGCGTTCGCGTTTCTAGATGCTGTGGGAGTGGAGGTCATCGGGAGGAGACCGATCCAGCAACCGCCAAGAAAAGAAAGGGCGGACGTATGAAGAATGCGAAAGGTAGCTTAGAGAGGGGGGGATTATCTGACAGGAGGGTATGCTAAAACGAACCTGATACGTAAAGCGGCAGGAGGATCGGAGAGGGGCGTCAAATATATCCATAACTTCGGAACGGGGTTAAATCAGAATATCCAGCCGCTAGACGCTGTAATCTGTTCCCACAACTGGAAATCCACCGCAAACCCAAGTCGGACATCAACGCAATTAACGGGGGGGGCAGGCGCGAGAAGAGGGATCGGACTTGGAGAAAGGGGTGTGGGGTGGGGGGGGGGGGGGGGGGGGTCAGGGAGTCGTGACAAAGAGTTCGTCACTTTGTACGAAATGTGAAAGGCAACATTCTCACTTTGATGGAGCGTGGAGCAAGTTCAAGAGACAGCGGAACCATCGGGTGGTCTAGCCAGGTGGTCCTCGCGAGAGATACAGGGGAAGAAGGGTGGGGAAAAAACCTACTTAATTTCACTCAGCCCATGAGGATTTGAGAGCAATCTATCCACATAGGGGGGAGGACGCAGAGGAACAAAGGCCTCAGGCGAGCAGGTGGGTCCAGGGGGGAAAAAAGTGGAACCTTCGTCCGCTTTCTTATTTTCCCATCTGCACGGAAGAGGATCGGGCTTGGTGGGTCAAATAGAGCATGTGAGGAGTGGGGTTTTGACGGAGCGGCTGGATGGGATAGCAGGAGTGACGGAAGAAAAAACATCTTGAAAAAACAAAGGGTGGGGGTCCGTCGTCCTTTGCGTGAGGTTTTGGAAGGTTCGGGGCAGGGGGCGCCGAGAATATGGAGACAGCGAAAGGAGGGCTCGATAGACCCGGTGAATGATACTGAGAGGGAAAAAGTCAAAATGTCAAGTGTCACAAATAAAAAAAGTGTCAAACAACGCTCCCGAAAAGGGGGGGAAGCTAGGTGACCTCCTGAGAGGGCTCAGCTAAAGAGGAATTTCGAAGATATGGGCAGTGATTCTTAAACCGTTCGAATCGGGGGATTCTCCCTTTACCAGCAAGGGGGGGAACTTACGCAGGATAGGAGGAAAAACGGGGAGGGGAGTCAGAGTTTCAAATACCTTACTGCTGGGAATCCTCTGGGAAAATGATTCGGGCCGGGACTGCTCCTTTGAAACGGTGGAGGATTTTCTGGGAGGATGGGGAAGGCGCTGAGTTGGTGTGGCGGGCAGAAAAAGGGGGGAACCAACACGTGGGGGGGGGGTCAGCAGGGTAGTTGTCCATTCAAACGTAATTTTTACGGCGAGGAGGCCTTTCAAGAAGGAACCGGCGACGATTTACTGAGAAGGTGAGCAATGTAGAGATACATGTGGTCGAAAAGAAAGGTGCGCAGGCGTTTGGAGAACGTTGAAATATGCATGTTAGGGAGAAGTCGTCGATGAAGGTCAGGTGAGAGCGGGCCGGCCGCGAAAATCAGGGGGCACATGGCGGGCAAGTCACACTGAGGTCTTGCCAACAGGGCGGCGTGCGTGTCGAAGCTGGACGACCACGCTGGGACGGCGGAAAGCGAGTAAAAAACAATGCGCGCTCCTTACCGTCGAAGCGATAGATAGGAAAAGACCGTTAAAACTGATAAGTGTCGAGGAGCCGATGTAGGGCCACATTGGTAAGGGAAGGAGACCATGCAAAGATGGGAACGAAAGGAAAAGCGAGGAAAAGCGAAAAAACGCAGTCGGGGGAAGTAGACGGTTCTGCAACGGCGTTGCTGCGATGACGGTGGTGCCGGGGGAAAGAGAGAGAAAAAAAAAACACGGAGGAGGCGGAAAGAGAGAGGATGGAAAACAAGAAAACAGGAACAACCAAGAAAAGAGAAAAGAGGGGAAGTCTAACAAAGCCAGAGACGTCTAAAGAAGAGACTACCAGAGACATTATTCTTGGGGGAGAGGTTCGAAGAGGGCAGGCGGATCTTACTCAGAAATGGCCACTCACATCAGAACTCAAGGGTGAACAGGTGGAAAGGACGTTGAAGTCGAAATGTCATGTTAAGGCCTTGTGGATTCAAAATTGTCTACCACGGACCATCGTACTAAAAGAGAGAGGGCAGTCTATAGCGAAACAGCAAGACCAAAGCGGCGCGCAAGCCGACGGGGAAATGGAGCCAGTGGGAAAGAAGGCGAGTTCGACGGGGGGGCCCGTTCTAGAATTGAGAAAAAACATCCTACTTTCTCGGACAAGAAACGATAGGAAAGTGGGAAATCAACAAAGGCAGCGAGAAAAACCAAAGCAATGCCCGAAAACAGTATCGATACGTTCTTGCAAACTAGAAATGAAACGAATAGGCGAGCAAGGGTTACCGGAGAGGAGCCGCCGCCGTCCGACAAGGAGGTGACGAGGGCGGGAAGAGTACCCTCTGCAACAACTTGAATTATGCCTCAACAGCCCCAACACAGCAGAAACAAGCTAGCCCTCCAGAAAAACCCGAACCGAGACAGCAGAGCCGGAATTGAAAAGAAGGAGTCCAGAGTTGAAAGTCCGAGGAGGAATCGGGGGGACACCTTAACCTTTTCACCCCTCGACCGTCTAAAAGTGCAACCCAGTGGGGGGAGGGGAAAGGGAGGGTCGGATAAACAGTTCGAACGGTTTTACGAA
>Ga0179593_1513334_pt1 | contig 11661 bp, 15 predicted proteins | sample CZODoug2_1_08_16_FD_185931 | JGI IMG/M metagenome (GOLD analysis project Ga0179593, IMG submission 185931) | Vadose zone soil fungal communities from Angelo Coast Range Reserve, California, USA - CZODoug2_1_08_16fungal (PacBio error correction) | ecosystem: Environmental > Terrestrial > Soil >...
CGCAGGTGCTGTCAGCCGCCGAGGAGGCAGGGAGGGGAAAATGGAGCGGGGACAAGTCAGAGGGAAAAATCTGAGGGGAAGCTGGCAGATACCTTTCCAATCTTCCGGAGTACTAGGGGAGGGGAAATTCCGTGAAAAAAAATATGCTCATAGACATGTACAAGAGTCAAAGAGAGGGTCGTGGGGTCTATTAAGAAGGGGCGCCAGGAAGAAAGAGCGCTCATGATACCATCTGGAGTGAAAAGGGGGGCGCCCCTCTATCTACTTTTTCCAAGAGAGTCCACGGAGGGGGAAAAAAATGTCTCATCCGACTTATCGAAGGGAGGGGTTGGGAGACAGCAATACTGAGCTAAAAGACCTGTAATGCCTGTTCCCTCCGAAGAAAAGAGGCGAGGTCTGGGGAAAGCGGGAGGAAAAAACAAGAAAAGGGGGAGGATAAAAGCGGACGACCAAAGGGTGGCAGTGATGAGCACAACACGAATAGATACGCAACCGCTTTGTCGTAATTTGAAAAGAGAGGATAAAATGACCCCTTAAGCGTCAGCAAGGTGGGAGGCGGCGAACAAGCGCGGAAGGGATCAGGTAGAAGGGAAAAGCTAATCGATAAAGGACCGGAAAAAAAACAGAAAAAGAGACAAGGGAGTGGGAGAAATAAGCAGTTGGAAACTCGCCGGGGGGGAGGGAAAAAATAATAAGCTCTCCTCCGCAAGCAGAGGATGGGTCTTTAAAAGAATGGAGGGAGGGGTGGGAATCTCCACACAAAATAATGATCGTGGAGGGTAAGACATCGAGGAGCCTTTTAGAGAGAGGAGTCAGTAAATGTCCGCGCTCCGAGTTGGTGCTTCTCGCAATTATAAAAGAGACTTGAAGGAAAACGCCAGGCGACTATTTGGGTACCGGCAAAGCACGGAATACTTCTGCAAGCACTCGAGGAGACAAGAGAAGCAGAAGAGATGCGTCTCTCGCGCCATCCGCTTTGGGAGGTATATATGGCGTGCCGAACACACAAAAGGAGATTTGGAGGAGAAGGGGGGGGGGGCGGTTTTTTTAAGGCAGCAGGGGGGATAACTGAAATTTGATGTGTCAAAAAGAGTTTGGAGATGGCGGGTTTAAGGCTTAGATGTTGCGTCCGCAAAGGTCGCGAGGAAGGGAACCTTCAAGAAGGGGCTGGGGGGGCATGTATGAAATTTTGGCGAGACCCGAGAATACGATGAACTTCAAAAAGAGAGGCTGAGGAGGAGGAAGGATGCGGGAAATTGGTGGTGGGGTGGGGGGGGGTAGGGGGAATCAAAAGGGGGGTCGTATATGCGTTCGTGCATCCGGGCGAGAGACGGTTCTCGCGAGTTGGAAAAGGGGGGGAAATCGTGGGAAATGGGGGAACTTTGATGCATTAATCTCGAGCAAACTGCGTCGAACCGGAAAGAGGACTTTCCGGGAAAGGAAGAAAAGATAGAATTGATTCAGCCAGCACGGGGGGTTGATCAACATGGCGGCACGAAAGTGTCACACAGGTAGAAGCCGGGCTCGTCAAGGAACATGAAGGAGTCGCGCAGGAAAAACGCCCGCAAAAGTCAGCAAGTGAAACATAAGGGGCTAGGGAGAATAGGTTGCGCTTAAATTGAGGAAAAGCAAAAACAGGAGGCGGAACACTTCGGGTGTGCGGTCGCTAAGATTGAATTAAAAAACAAAAAAAAAAAAAAACCACACAACACAAAACAAAAAAAAAAAAAAAAAAACAAAAATACAATAAAAAAAAAAAAAGAAAAAAAAAACCCACAAACCAAAACACAACAACACAAACACAAAAAAAAAAAAAAAACCTCACCGGAGTATATGGAGGAAAAAAAAAAGGGAGAGAAAATTTCTTGATATGGTGTGGGGGGGGGTCGGGGGATCCTTTCCTTCGTCTTTGATTATGCTGGAATAAAAAACTTCAGAAAGGACTTTGGGGGGTTGTGTGTGTGGGGGGGGGGAGGGCTACAATCAGGGAGGGTTCAGCGCGCTTATTCTTTTGATAGGTGAGGCTAAACATCATGTCGATCTTGGCATCTGAGAAAAAAGACATCTGTCCAACTCTCAGGGCGCCGCGGTACATCTTTTGCACTATCTTCTTATCCAGGGGGAAAGGGGGCGGGGGGGTCGAGAAAACCTGACGGAGGCGGAGAAAAAAAAACAGAAACACCACCAAAACCACAAAAACACCCCAAAAAAAAAAAAAAAAAACACAAAAAAAAAAAAAAGAAACCACCCAAAAACAAACAAAAAACAGAAAACCACAACAAAAAAAAAAAAAAAAAAAAAAAAAAAACCCAAAAAAAAAAAAAAGCAAAAAACAAAAAACGGGGGGGGGAGAGAAGGGGTCTTCGGAAAATCCGCGTTCCGGAGCTCGAATGCGAGGGAGGAGAGAGAAAACAATAAACAAGAGAAAATATGGAAGTTACCGTGCATTTCTGCGGCATCACGGCGGGCTTCGAGTGGGAAAACGAGGGGGAAGGTTATGGTGATATAAAAATAGGGGGAACTTCAATAATCACCGAGAAATTTGAAGAGGATGCGTACAGGCGCGCAACACACTGCTTCTTAGTACGCTGCATTGTTAGAAGGCAGGGAAGCTTTAAGGAATAGGCAATTATGAGAAGAAACTCACGAGTGAGTGAGGAGTCCCTCGCTCTCTCATTCGAAAGAAGGAGTGCCTCGAGAAAAAAGATGTTGCCCGCTTGCGATGAAATAAAGGGAAGAATACGAAGGGGCTGTAGAACGGTTTTTCGATCGCGCAGGGAAAAAAATCAAAAAAGGAATGGGATCTGCCCTCGGCAACGGTGACGCAATGAGCACGGGAAGGCTCAAACGCAAAAGAAACTGTCGTGAGCGTGGGAAGCGGTTCTTTCGGTCGAGGGAAAAAAAGGAATCGGAAGAGGGTCTCATGGTTCCTTGAAACAAAAAAGAGGGTCGTAACCTGAGCTTCAGGGAAAAGGAGGGGAGGGGTGGGGGGGGAGAGCCGGGGGGGGGGGGGGGGGGGGGGCTGTTGAGAAACTGACGCCGATGAAAACGTCAAGAAGGACAGAAGAGGCAAAATTCAGGGCTGGAGGCATGAAGCTCCCTATTGCGCATGCGATAGAAGAAAAGATAAAAAAAAGATAACACACTTCTATGTGGTCATATCCTAGACAGAAAAACCGAAGAGTAGCATCTAACATATGTGCAATTCTAAATGGGAGTATCCTTTATCACAAAGGGGACAGCAGTTTGCGTTCTGAATTCGACTCGGGGCTCGACGAAAAAAAAAGTCAGACAAACATGTCTAGAATCCTCTGCAGGAAAATAAGAAAAAATTAACATCGATTAAGGAAAAAAAAGTCAAAAGGGGGCTGGTCGCCTAACGGTTGTGAAATCAGCCGTTCTGCGGGGCTGGCTGTTCACGGTTCTGCCAGAGCCGGCGATCTTTGAAGGGCCGATTCCGTTACAAAAGGGGTTTTTGTGACCGCGGAGAAGGGGCGCTGATCCAACTAAGAGGAAACATGGGCCGAGGAGAAGAGAGGAAAGCGCTGCGTCATGTCGCTGAAGAGCGCGGGAGTGGGCGGGGTTCAAACAAATCGAAAGAGGAAAACGTTATTGAAACTGAAGCGAAGGGATGGGCTCCTAGGCCGAAAGGCAAAGAGAAGACTTGGAAAAAAACATCTGGTGCGCCTGAGGGCTGCCTTCTTGAAGCTAGAGGGACAAAGGGAAAGCGGTGGGTGAACTACAACGAATATGGGGAAAGTATGGTGGGGGGGACTATGACACGCTACTGATGTAACGCGGGGTAGAAATGCAGGGGGAGCCTGATTTAAGCTGGGGAAAGGGGCTTTTCCGACGGACTGGGCGTGTTTCCACTTCACCGCGGGCAGGACACGACGATAGGGGGCCTAGAGTGGTGGTGGTCTTATAAGAGGGATATAGAGGGCGAGATCCATCCTGATGTTAGTAGAAGTGGAAAGGACGACTGCCGGAAAGGGTGTCAAGTAAACTGACTTTGGGGAAAAAAAAAAAAAAAAAAAAAAAAAAAAAAAAAAAAACAAAAAAAAAGAAAAAAAAACTAGAAGCATCTTGAAGATGAAATTCGGATGTGACAAAAAAACAAGCTGGGCAGAGACCAAAAGGAGGAGGAGTAAAATATATGATCTTCACACGCGGGGTTCGTGGAAATGGAATTAAGGGAGGGGGATTCACTATTAAGAGTCCGAGGTCATGAGAGGGGACTTTCTTCGTCTATGCCGGGGAGGGGAAGTAACGAAAAGATCGTCAAAGCTCGTGGCTCGAGCTATAAACTATCCGGAGACGTTGAAAACCACTGGGGGGCTTGCTAGTCAAAGGGGATAAGAAGGCGTCTGGAACAAATTGCTGGGGGGGGGGACCGTTTTCCGTGAAGTAACAAGCGAGGGAGGAAATTTTAAGGGGATTGAGACAGTGTATCGGGCCACGCATTCTGGCTCAGCCCTCGGAGGGAAAAGCATCGTGGCCTGTCTCTGTAGCAGGGAGGGGAAAAAGCAGGAAAAAGAAGGGAAAAGTGGGTTTTTTTTTTCAGCCTATTAAGGTAGATTGTTGCAGAGGAAATTCAGGGCCTTGGATCGATTTCGAGACGGTCGTCAGTCTTCACATCCGAGAAAAGACAGGAACTTCTAACGGTAGCGACTGCGGTAAGGAGGGCGTCGCTCGCGCCATCCTGCTTGGCGAGTAAGAGAGGAGGAGGGGAAGTGAGGGGGGGGGGGGAAAGGCTTTAACAGAGGCTTCAATAGATCTGCGGCTGGGTTGGTCTGCCAGTCAGCAGTGACCGACAAGAAGGAAGGAAAACGGGATGCGAAGAAGGGTGGCCAATAGAAAAGTGTAAAAGGGCAAGCACTTGCGCTCAAAGGCGGGGGAGAGGGGAGAATAGGAAATCAATGGGGGGATGATTATTTGGGCATTTGGACAAAACTTCAGGGAAAATCGAAAAACGCCATCTCGTGCGGGAAACATTGTCAGGTGAACACGCTGCGTTCGGAATAATTCTGGGGAAAAAGTTCTTAGAGTTTCAAGGCGTGCTCTGCCTAGGGGCCCACGAAAACCAAAAAAGGGGGGGCTAAACGCCTCCACCACAATTCACCCCCTTTTCACTTCGAAAACGACACGGGGGGGGATCTGGGAAGCTGTGGCCAATTGAAGCTCTAGCTAAGGAACTCCAAAGAAAGATGAAAAAAAAAAGTAAAGAAATCGAGGTTTATTGCATAACGACGCTTTCACCGGGGGGGAGTGAAAAGAGGGAAGGGGGGGGGGAAAAATCTGGGGGAACATGCTTTTCTTTCGAGCGCTTCATACCCAAAATAAAGGGGGGATCCAAAGAGGGAACGCTGGCAGGACTCAGGGGAAGGGTGGAGCTTAGAGAACGGAGTCGCGTTTAGCGGCCGCACCAGGTGGAAAAAGGTGAAAAAAAAAGGCACGCGCTTCGTTATATTGGAAAAGATCTCACTTTCTCCTTCTTTGTAAGGGCTTGAAAGAGAATGGGGTCAATGATCTGCTAACAGCAAATCTTAAAATTAAGTAGTCGGAAGGAGAGGGAGCGGATTATCAGAATGTACGTTAATCCATGCATTTAATACATATGGGGAGAAAAAAGAAAATGCGAATTTGTCTCGGCAGGTGACAGATGTGTTCAGGCAAAGATGGCTTGCGTGCTCGGCCAGTTCGTACGGGGGAAAGGGAGGCTAACGACTTGGGAGCCACTTAGGGTAAAAGCAACGCTCGGGGCCCGAATTTAGCAATCTGCGATCGCAAAAAAAAAAACTTAGAGGAATGTCGGCTCCGGGGACCGCGGCGGAAATTGGGACGCTATCGCGGGTAAAGGGGAAAGAAAGAAAGAATTATAGGAAAAGGGAAAGGGAACTCCCCTATACCCAAGAAAGCCGAATCGTCTACAATAGGGTTGGAAAAACCGGGGGGCAAAAAAAAAAAAAAAAAAAAAGAGGCGCAAGACTTGGCATTTTCCATAGACGGGCGAAAAAGGACAGCTATCCCTTCAACCGACGACTAACTTCACAGGTCCTTAGAAAGGAAATTCTAATCTACTTAATGGAGAAGCGCGATCATGAAAAATTCTATGGGGAGAGAGCAGCATTAAGCTTACCTGCAATTATAGGGGGTTGGCTTATCCCTAGAAAAAGAGGCGAGGAGGCGAAGACAATAGGGTGGTGTCGCCTATGACAACAGGGTTCTCATAACCGGTCAGGGGAGGATCATTCTACACCTGCTACACGTAATCTTCTCTTTATGTACACGGATGGAAAAGTCTGATCAGGAGTCTAAAAAAACCCATTCGAAGGGGTCTTCGGGAAAAAGAAGGGGAAAAAAGCAGCAGTCTTCTTGAGGACGGTGCTCGCCGGAATGAATGACGGTTGTTGAGAAAAAGCGCGATCCTGCAATTATATAAATGCTAAAGAAGGGAAAACTGGAGGAAGACTTCAGAGTGTTGTTAGTCGTACAGAATCCTTCAAGAAAGCCGCTGAAAAATCCGGGCCGCAGAGCCGTCGAGGAGCTAGAAGGAAAAGGAGAGGAGCGAGGAATAACAATGGCTTCACTATTTCCCAATACCGAAACAGGGGTGAAAAAAACGCGGGGGGGGGGATACGGCAAAAGGGAGAGGCGGGAGGGGATTGAATTTCTCAGAAAGTCAAAAACAATCATTCATAGCAGCAAGAAAAAAAGGCCTAGGAGCGCTTTGTCGAAACATCAAAAGGACAAAAGATGCGCTCGAGAAATCGGGAGTGAAAGAAACAAATTTTCTTCGAACTCTACGAGGGGGTGGGGGGCACTTCTCAGGAAAGGGAAGGGGTATAGTCCATAACGTCTCGGGGGGACTTCCAGAGCGAGGAAGGGAAAGAGAAATGAAAAAAAGTCGGGTTTCGGCCTGCCGAAACTTACAACTCGAGTCAACTCGGATGGCGGCTGGGACTAAGAGGGGAAGATCTCGCGAAAGAACGGCTCGACGAGTGCTGCGATGACGGTCTTCAAGGCGTAATAAGGAAGAATTTCGGAGGGGGGATGTCTGGGTCTAAAGACTTGAATAGAAACCTAGCCTAAAGGCCAATCAGGGAAGAGAGAAAAACATCACAGAGGGACTTTGTGTCTCCGGATACGAAAAAAATCTCGGATCAAAGATACAGGGGAAAAGGTATGGAGACACATAATAGGCATAAATTTTGTTCGGCAACACTCCTTTTAAGGAAATGAAGAGATGCGTCTAGAGGAGGTATCTTATAACACTAAAGATCTGGGGGGGACGCGACGGCGACGTTCCGGGCAGGCGTCTCCTACGCTAATCTAGAAAAAGGAGAAGGCATGGTGAGATGTGATCTTGAACCGCGCCGGAATTAAAGGGGGTGAAAAAGGAAAGCCGTTTTCGCAGGGTAAAAAGGTAAAAACGGGGGGGGGGAAAGGTCGGAAAGAGAATAATGAATGGAGGAACACGCAGCGTTTCTATTAAAGTTTAGAACTGGGAGATTATGAAAATGAAATAAAAACAACGGTACCGATATATATATAAGGAAAAAGGAGGCAGGCTGCTAACTGCGTCCTGTTCATCAGCGATTGAATTCCCGGAAGTAAAAAAGACAGAGGAGAACAGGGCTCACCCTGCAGGATCTGGGCTATTCAAACTCTGAATCCGACGGGAGCCGTATAGCTTGAACAACGAGATGGAGAAAGGACGCTCTTGAATTGAAGGTTAGCGGGACAAATCTTTCTCCTAATATAGCCTAAGAAAAAGGCCTATTTTCTCGAGTCTTGTCGGGGTCAAAATTGTTGGGGGAAAAGGTCAAAAAAGACAATAATCTTATGGTCTTTTCCTGGGGGAATCGAGATGTCAGGGGGAGAAAGAATTTGTAGCCTTGGCAAAAAGAAAAACGGGGCGCGGCTTCACTGCTAAAAACAGAGAGGAGGAAGAAGCCCTTCGAAGTTTATAGAACTTTGAAAAACAAGGAGACGTCGTGAAGTACATCACTTCTAAGGCTTCGTGAAAAAGGAAAAAAGGAAAGCGCAGGCCATCCGGCGTTTGTTCAGCGAGTGGATAGACAAAACCCCGAGGAAAACTCGGGGGGAGTCAAGATCGCGGCGGGTTGTTATGAAAAAAGCGCGGCGAGGGACTCGTGAAAAAGGAAAAGGGAATAATTAAAACAAAAAATGGGACATGCAAGAAGGCGAGGTCTCTGTTTGGGGACTCATCACTTGCGCGCAATGGGAAGAGGAAGGGGGAAAATGGAGAGGAAGATGATGCCGCGCCAGGGTCTTCGCGGGGCTAAACCTCGCCTGCTCTTCCTAGTGGTTTAGTGGGGCGATTGCGGGGGTTGCGTGATCAGGCGTTCGCTTACATCGCGTAAAATTCTCGCACCTAAGTCTGGGAACGAAAGTGTCGATCTCGTCTCGAGCAAACTGCGAGGTCTTCCTAAAGAAAAGGGGGGGGAGCACGAAGGAAAGTCATCAGAAGGCGAAAAAAAATCAGGGGTGGATCAACAGTCGGCAAAGAAACTCGGGGGGGAAGGGGAAACGAGAAGAATGAAAATTTCTAACTTGTTATAAAATTCTTAGCACGAGGCGAACCGTGTCCAAAAGAGGTCAAAAAAAACTTCTCGAAAAAAAGGGAGGAAGAGTACGACCGTGCTACCTGTACCGCTGGCAAAGATGGGGAGTATAATCAAAGGAGACGTGGGGGGAAGATCCTCACGCTTCTCTGGGCGGGGCGAGGACAGGGAAAAAGAGCGCGTGTCCCTGAGCTGACCTGCAGGCAAGGTCCGGGATTCTTAAATCTCAAATGAGGGGGTATGCAAGGGGGTATAGAGCGCAGAAATGAATCAGGTGCTATTCTAAGAGGGGTCGAAAAAATGCAAACACGAAGGGGGGACGCTGCGAAGCGTTTGAAAAATCTCAGGCAAGGGAGAGACGCGGCGGGATATCGTAGGGGGAAATTCTCGAAACTACGGAGGAAAGAGTCTTCCATAGGGGAAGATTGGGAGGAGTATCTGCTCTTACTCAAAAACAAGAGAAGGGCTCGGGGGACGCTGACTGCCGGGCATCGGTGTGGTAATCAAAGCGATCTGCGCTGAGTCTCAGGAAGGTAAGCCGGAGGAAGAGGAAGGATGAGGGGAAAAAGGGAGCTAGCGCGAGAGTAAAACTCTTAGAGCAAACTAAAACGCGAGCTGGTAGAGGGGGGGAAACGAGTAGGAATGATCGTTCGCGAAGCGTAAACTCTGTCGGGAAGGGGCTGACGAACGTCTTCGTCTGCGGAATGTATCCTGCAAGGCATCGCGATTCTTGCTAGGAAGAAAACAAAATTCTCCGGTCCGGTATACTCCTCGTCAAAGGAGGATTTGTTTCAGGGAAAGACCGAAGAGGGAGATGCGTCTCTGTCGACAATCTTGCATCATTCAGGAGGAGAAAAGAACACTGTCCTTTGCAGTACTTCGATGCCTACGGTAGAACTCTGAGGGGGTCGGGGGAAGGGGGGATTACTGCTTTCAGGTTCCTTCTGGTGAAGAGGGAAGAGGGGGCTGAAAAAAAAGGAAAAAATCTTTTAATACACCCCGCTTGTTCAGTTTTGAAACTGCTCGGGCGGGTGCCGGCGCCTTTGGGTGTGTGCCCAGAAACGCAAAAGTCCTGTTAAAAACTAAGGAGAGGATACCCCTTTGGCTGTTCAAACAACCAGGAACATTGTGGGGGATTCCGAAGCCGCATAGGACAAACATCTTCATCACAAGGTTGAAAAGGGAGGGGAGAAGGCGGAATCAAAGTGGCGAAATCATCTCCGCAAGGAGTCGGAGAGTAGATTGAGGAAGCAAAAAAACAGGACAGTAAGGTCTAGGTGCCTAATTCTCTGAAATCGGGCGGAAAAAAAAGGAGAGGAAACTGCAGGAATCGCAGAAGACGATTTGTCGAACCTTTTAAGCGCGGAAGAAACTCGAGTATGACTATCGGGAGCACCAGGGGATGTCGCCTAACGGTTGGGATTCAAGAGAAAAAAGGGTTTAGAGGACCAATACTGGGCGAGTTGAAGAAAATCCAGGAAGCTATGTTCTTGAAGAAAAATCGGTTTTCGGCAAGAACCGTGACAGAGGAAGCGGCTGACAAAGAGAGCTCGGGACCTATCTTCTGCCTCTGCCTAAAGGAAAGTAGGCTTCCTCTCTGATATAAATTAATTCCTTTGGGGTTTAGCGAAAAAAGTAGTAGGAAGGGCTGGGAAGAGAGTTTGAATACATCTAGCCGTCAACATCAATAAAAAAAGTCGGAAAATTTTCTTGGCACTTTACGCCCTCATATACTATATAAAGTTCCGGGGAGAAGGGGAGGCGGAAAAAATAGTGTATTGGTGTGCGTGAGATTATGTAAGAGTTACTTGTAACGAAATCTTCAAACGTTCTCGCGAGTGACGAAGCCATGAAACAAAAGCTCAAGGGGGGGGGGGGATCTGAAACAAGCTCCCTTGAACGTACGTCTACTGTGGTTCCACTAGTAAAGCGGTTAGGATTAGAATATCTTTTAAAATAAAAGTTCCGGGGGGCTATAATAGGGGGAAAACCAGCAGTCCATACGAAGTAAGGGTAGATAATCTGGGTGGACGGAACTGCTCGGGAAATAACTGAAGGGGGGTCTCTGGGACAGCCGGCAACGTTAGATGAAAACAAAAACACAAAAAAAGCAAAAACGAACACAACCCCACGCTTGGATATGCATAAAAAAAAACGGGGGAGGAAGAGGATATCAAACAGACAGGGGGTCCTCGTCTTTCAGCGAACGTGGGAAAAGGAGGGGTCAGCAAGATAGAGAGGGAATGCGGGACCGGGCATTCGGAGGGGAACAGCTGGAAAAAGGAAAGGGAATCGGGACGCGAGGCAAAGCTCTCGGATAGGAAAAACTGCCCTGTAGATGAGGACGCAAGAAAGGGTAGGAAGTGCGCCCGATGGAAAATCGCCGGGTCGGCGATCCAGCGACGCTCGGTATGATGCGGAGAACGTCAAAGAAGGGGGAGATAGAGGTCTTGTCTTAATGTCTCAGGGGGTGTTGACGGCCACGGACACCACAGAGAGAACTTCAGTCGGCCTGGAGAGGCAGGGTATCTTGTGAAGTATTGTAAAAGGGTCGCAAGGAAAAAAAAAGTCTCCAGTGCTCCTGGGTGTCTGAGAGCCGGGGAGGGTTAAGGGAGAGACCGCTTCGACGATTATCTGGTCCTTGGGAAACCTCGGGGAATCAAGGGCTAATGACATGGCAGGAGGCGAAAGCTTAAAATCCGGTCGTTTTTCAAAGTTATATAGCGTCGGAAAGGAAGAACACCGAGGGGAGGCTCCTAAGAGAGGGGAGGGGTGGTTTGGCATGGAAAACAGCATCGTCCGGTATGAAGGGAAAAAAAAAACGTATGAGGGCAGAATGGGGCAATCTGTAGCACAGAACTGGCAAATAACCAGTTTTCATTCAGAGTGGACCCGCAGGACGAGGGCTATGGAAAGGGCAAAGAAAGTGAGTCTTTTTAAGATTAGATAAATAAACGCCCATCTCGGGGTTATGGAGGAGCCGGTCAAGTGAATCAGGCTCATTAGGTGGGGCAGGGGGGGGAAGGCGAGAGAAAACACTCGGCTCCAGAGGTTCCAGATCAGCGGTCCTTTC
>Ga0179593_1360605_pt1 | contig 11660 bp, 13 predicted proteins | sample CZODoug2_1_08_16_FD_185931 | JGI IMG/M metagenome (GOLD analysis project Ga0179593, IMG submission 185931) | Vadose zone soil fungal communities from Angelo Coast Range Reserve, California, USA - CZODoug2_1_08_16fungal (PacBio error correction) | ecosystem: Environmental > Terrestrial > Soil >...
TGTGAAAAAACTAGTTAAACGTCAGTTTGTGATTGCCCCGCGCATTAAAGAACTTGTTTACTTCGTGCTCCGCATAGCTACTTAAGCATTGGGTTCCACTCTCCGTGGCCTTTGAGAAACCGGCAGTCTAGAAGCTCATGGCTCATTGCGTTGTAGCTGAAAAAACGTCATAGGGGAAAGTAATCGTCGAAGAATGTGCGTCAAAGGAATGCGGGTCAATTCAGCTGGACGTTGCTCAACCGCCGGCGAAAACATTTATCGCCGGGAGGAACCAAATGGACGGCCCAGCGCCAACGGTTTAAGGCGAGAAAAGTACTCGCAAAAATCACCTACCGCGCCATTTTCCCCACAGAAGCGTACAAGGCGTAATGCGGTCGCGCTCAGAATGAAAGGGGGGGAGAAGGAGGAAGAAAAGCGATGCGCGGGACGGCAAGTCAACATTATTCGAATCGTGTTTCATGTAGTCCTACCTGATTGAGAGGTGGGAGGACGGACGTGTACAAAGATCCACCACAAAGTTCGTGCTCAGGGGATGTCGCGCCTTGGGTATAGTAGGGGACACCGCACAAGTCCCGTTTGGGACAAACTAAAGCACGCACGTAATGTTAGAGAGGATGAATTCCTGGGTGTCATGCAATACGGGGAGAAGTGAGGGGCAAACAAGCCAAGGGCTGTTTACATTAATTTGTAAAGTGTTGCCAAAGACTCCCTATTCTTCAAAATTCCGGAAGTAAAACAAAAACAGCATCCGTACCAGTAGGAATCAGGACTCAAAGGGCACTATTTTCTCACGGTGATTACTTCCACCGGGAGCCTTTTTGGCGGGGACAACACGGTTTTAGATTGAAAAAAAAACTGGCCGCAAACGCATAATGAAAAATTTGGAACTCCTTCCACCATTGTATTGGGTACAATACTAAACAGTTAAAGGCAGGATGGGTCCAATCCGCGATAAATGCAATGTCGGCACTCAATCCAACGATCACGGGGTTCGCGAGACGCTCTACATCTTCGTTCCGCCCAAGGAGTCACAAACAATACCAAGAAAAAGTCTTTCGCCAACGCAATTATCAACAGCATAATGAACGGAGGCTAAACGACGACCCGCCCACAAAAAGACAAAGTTGTTCATGTCAAGAAAAATCACGGTAATTGTAAAATGCGAGGCGCTAAAAAACTATTGTTTCCTCTGACCAAAGAAAGTGGCCGACCAGGGATACCGGTAACGCCTAGAAACTCCACCTTGCACTCCTCAATTTAACAGGGGGAGGGGGAGAAGGATGGCAATCGTTCCGGCCCTCCCTCTTAATCGCCACAACAATGCCTCCCAATGGAGGAGCAAATACTGCAGGTTGTGACAACAGAATTTGCCTCTCAAACATAGGGTTCCCTTCAAGATGGTAAGAAGAAATTCACCGCGCGGCGCGGCCGAGTTTCTAAACCCCACACAACCTCCACAGGCCGTCATCCGCCGTTCATCGGAACTAATCTTCGTGCCGGGGGGGAAGGAGTCACTGGGCGCTATTCAAAATCCTTTCTGCGCAGACCCTTTCTTTTCCGCGTAACGAGGGAAGTTCAGAAATCCGCCAAGTGGGTTTTATCCAGCCGACATTGAACGATGATCGCTTTTGTGCACGCCGAAGGACACAGCATTTCGGAACTTGTTGTGTCACTGGGGCGGGCCCCGAAGGAAAGTAAAGCGTTCCCCCCACTAGCTAACTTCCCCCGACAAACCCAGAATTTTGTTTGGGAGTACTGAGAATTCATGTGTCAGAAAATTCTGGAAGTTTCGTACGCTCGAGACATAAAAAAGGGGGGGAAGGAAACCGGTAAGAGAAATCAAGTAAAAACCAGGGGGTCGTTATTATGGAAACTCCCTGTTTTGCGCCCCAGAAAGGGAGAACTTTCTAAAGAGACAGAGTTTCTTCAGGTTCGCAAACAGGTTAATAAATCGATGGTGGGTCATTAGGGGCGGCATCGCCACAGAAGTTTTCAAAAAATGCGGCGGACTGAGACACTAATTCATTTCTGGCTACTATTGTTCGTATCGGGGCGGGAAGGTCTAAAATTACCTGGGTCGATCAACTTAAAAATGGGGTGCTCCCGGCCGGCCGCTACAGTGCAGCCAGAATCCCTGCTCCAGCATCGGCAAGCAAACGGCAATAGTTGAATGCTGCAATTCGCAGTTGAGCTAAGGTTCTCATAGGGGTTCCGTAGCAAAGAGGGGGACGGGTGTGTTCATCGGTCACTGTCGGAATCTGGTCTAAAGCATTCACCACTGAATCACGGAGAAAAGAATTCGAAAGTCAGAAAGAGCGAATCTGGAATTAATTCTTCCACAGGATTTGACGTGCGGGTTCCTGGCCCTGCATCCTCGGGGTCTATTGTCGCCCGCTTCAAAGGCCTTTAACAAGAAAGGCACCTAGAATGGGGGAGAGGTTCCTCCCTATCAAACCATTCACCCTGCGGAAATCACTCGGAGTGTCGGAAGTGTAGGGGATTGGGGGCAACTGGTCGAAATGTTTTCCTGGAAGAAAAAAAAAAAAGGGAGTGTATCTGGCATGGTAGCCGGAACCGCCGTGGCTTCACGGATTCTTCTTGCCAAGGTTCCTTCTGTTGGAATGGGTTATGGCCCGGCGTGAAAAAATTCCTTTAAAATTAAATTCCATCTTCAGCAGGTCAGGAAGAAGGGTTTTTTGGGTGAGATCTCAATCACAACAACAATTAGAGGAGAGCATATATCTCCACAAAAATCTTCCAGTTCAAAGGCCTTTGAAAGAACTGGAAATCGCAACGGAAAGCCTAGAACCTGACTACATTTTGACCGGCCTTATCAAGGGGCGTGGCCGAAGAAGATGGAAGACAAACTTTCAAGATGCCGTGGGGGGGGATACCCTCGTAACATAGGGGGGGTACTATGAAAACAGTCTCCCAGGTGCCCAAAAGCACTAAAAAACGGGGTCGGAACGTGGAAAACTGGGGGGGGGGGGGGCGGCGTGCCGAGATTGAAGAGTGTGTGGTAAAGATTATACGGGTAACTCTCTGGGCTTATTGGGCACCGTTCGTTAAGGAGGAGAGGGGACGACAATTGATCCAAGCGAACGGTCTCACCCGTGAGCCGATTGACACGTAGGGTTTTAATAATCCAGATTATCGATCGTCGGGGACGTGCGAAATGGCAGTGCGCACGGGAAATGGACCGATGGTCCAATTTAGCCGTCTATGCAGATCAGTTAAGGCATGAAAGTCAACAAGTAAAACCGTGGGAGGAACGAATCTGCGAACTTCTTCTAAAGCGCATTGAAGAATCTAACTCAGGGACCTAATTCGGTCGGAGATTGACGGGGAGAAGGTCACGCGGATGGCACCGGAAAATCAGCACGGTGCCATGGGATCGACAGGGGTTCACTCGGCTAGCGGATAACGAAAAGGATCGGAGAGAACTGACTTGAAATGCATCTGGGCGGGATGGCTTCTTGGGGGGGAAGGTGGCATGCACTTCAGGTGGATATGCCAGGACAACAACACCATCAGGAAATGTCCCCGGCACGCTACTGTTTGCCGCAAAATTTCTAGTGTCGACCATTTCGAACCTTCTGGATGGGCGCAAATAAAGTCTTAAGCCTACCGAACCAGGGAAGAAAAAGTTCAAGCTGACGTTGAACCGAACTTGGGCACGAGAAGGGAGTAGAAGACGAAAATTTTACCGACTTCTGGGTCCAAACAACCATGGTTGCACACGTAAACCCACAAATCTTGGGGGGGGGGAGTGTGCGGCAGCAGAAGGGGGTGTGGAAAACACCGGGAAGTCCCGGTGTGGCAAGTTTCAAAAAAGAACTCAGCCTTGGCCATTGGGCTGCCAATCGAGAAGAGGGGGGAAACGAGCGGCTGTATCACGAAATCCCCAACTTTTGATATGAACGCGGGGTTTAGACGGGGAAAATAATGGAACAGCAAGGGGAGGGATCGGAAGATTGATCTAAGTCATCCAGTCAAAGTTGAAGATAGATTCTAGGTCCTTAATTGCGGTATATGGTGGAATTATGGTGTGGACTACCTCGTCAGACTCGCTGGGGGGGGGTTTAATGGGGTGCATACATATGGAACTATTGGGAAATCTCTTAGCAGGCAAACTGCTTGTTGGTACAACAGACCGGGGCTTTTCTATCTGGGTTCAAAAGGTTTGGCGATAAAAAATTTCTTAAAAAAAAGATTGAACAGGGGGGCTGTCCAGAGTGTAAAATAACTCTTGAATTTAGGGTTTTGGGCGTGTATTAGAAGGGAGAAGGACCGTACTTAAATGGGGGACTACATTTTTAACTTGGGAGAGGAGCTGAAAATCGGGCGTTACGCTAAAGAATGTGGCAATGGGGACGTAGTGAGGACATTAAAAAGGGTGGGAGGGCTTTGGGTGTTGACCTTTCACGATTACGTGGCCGCATAACTTTCATTGCGCGCGGTCAATTGGGAGCAGAAAGACGAGTGGCCGCGGGGTTGGTTGAAAAGAACTTGGGGCTGACTAGATGGGATAGATGCCTAGAACAGCAAGTACAGGGGTTGTACTCGGGGGGGAGTTTCGGGGCCGAAGTTTTAATGAAGCGAGTATTAGTCATTCCGATTACCGGGTAGTATGGGAAATACATCCTGGGTGTTTGACGGCAGGACAAATTGGGTTAAAAAAGTATGAGGGGTGGGGTCGCCAAGCTTTGGGTTTTCCCATTCCTCCGTGTTGCTGCCGCAAAAGGAGAAATCCGGCGTAAGTATAATCACCGGGCTATCGGTTTCAGAACTGGAGGAGCCCCATCGAATGGGAGGGAAGGAGGGATTGTGGTGGAAGCCGTAATTGGGGGAAAAGGAGTATGAGGTTCTCGGATTGGAAACGTTTTACAAAGGAAAATTATAACAAAGAAGTAGGGGAGAGGTCGACAAGACGTCGTACGGATTGCAGGACAATAAATGAAGGATTTGGGTCGATAAGGAGGTGAGCTGACAGTGAAACGTTGGTAAAAAAAAAGAAAGAAGGGTGGCCGGGCATCGATCCGAAAGAGCTTCAATACTGTTGAGTCACAATCAAGAGTTGTAGTGCTTCTGTGGGTCTCTTCGTTGGGGGTGGGGTCCCCGACGCCAACGAAAACTCAGTCAGGCATATTATATGAAATGACTATCGAACTTTTGGTCCCTTCAGGAGAGTGCACCGAGACGATAGTTGTCGGATCGGGATCAGAAGGTCTCGCAACTGATTAAACAATTTTAAGGCCACGGGGGGGGGGTTTTGGAAAGATGGCAAAGGCGATGGGAAGTTATTCGCAGCGTTACAGGGGGGACAATCTTCAAAGAAAAAGGGCGCTTGGAGAGGCTTTCTTGGGATCGGCTTTGATGGATTTACCGGGCGCCGAAGTCGGGGAGAGGGAAAAACGCCAGCGGGGCGACAGGGTTGTGCAAGCAGCAAATGAACCGACGGTTCAGACATTGATCGAGAGAGAGGGGGGGGCAAGCGTTCTTATCGGGGGAAAACTAAATGAAAAGGCCATTTATAGTCTCAGAATAGCCTGGGGTGTCAAGTATTTAACACACCAGTCCAACTTAGTTTCTCACAAAAAATGATGAATTCTAAGCTCCTTATCTATCATAAGTACGGAAAGGGTGGGGAAACGGAATTGAGGGCAAGGAAAAAAAGGAAAAGTTTCAAGTCGATCACTCGACAAGACCTAAAAACAAAGGCAGAAACTTATTATGATTAATATATATATTTTCCCCGATTGACGAAAGGACATTTGGACTTTCATCAAAGCCTCGTCTTTAACTTTGAAAGGCTTCTAGCCCGAAATGGCTAATTAAAGATTGGGGCCACTGAGACATTTTAGGTTGTGAAATAGGCAAAACAGGCGGAAGGCAGACGCGTCCCGTGCAAATTTCGGGGGTTTCAGTCCATAGGGGGGACTTGGGGCCGTAGCGCTAAGAACTGGAGAAAAGGTATGTCGCTCACATCAGCGCTACTGGGGCGCCAAGAAGTCACGCAGCTCTACAGATAACCAAGGCCGGGGGAACCAGGCATTTCTCAAAATAAGACACGGAAGTGAAGGCCGACCAGGTAACGCGAGCACGAAAAAAGAACCTCCCGCCATCTTTTCCAAAGAGAGGATAAAAAGGGTCGAAAGGCTTGCGCGGGCTCGAACTGAAGGCGCCGGATTCCAAGAAAAGACCGAGTACGGAAAAAACATCCATTACATTTCAAAATGCTAGTGGTGTTATTTCGTACGACGCGTTCGGGGATGGTGTCCTTGGGTCCCCCACTCTCCTCAAAAAATACCTGACCGAGACAACTAAAAGCGTGCTCACACCGGTAATTCGCGAAGTGGGCAGCGTAATGCAACTTCACATAAAATTTTTCACACACGAAGGGACATACAAAGGGGGAATCGAAAAGAAAGGATCCTGCATTGGGACAACTACGGGGAAGGTAGGGTCGACCGCCGCCAGATTATTGTTAGCAATGCGTTGAAAAAGTGGTTTATCAGCATCCCCGATACCGTTTGAGAAAATCTCCGGCCCTGTCCAAACCAATTCAAGCATTCCGTCCAAGATCAGTATAGTAAAGGTTGTGCACGTTCACAGATATCTACGTATCCGATAGCCTGTTGTTGGAGGGAAGAAAAAGGTTTCGGAATTAAAAAAACCAAACGGGTACCCCAAGCCTAGTAACAAAGGGGGCAGACCGCCTTCGACCAAAAAGGGATTGGGGGTACAGAAACACTGTGAGAGAGCTGCCTGATGCAAATAGTCAGGAGAATATTCCACCTTCGGGCGCAATACGGTCCACGTAAAAGTTAATCGCTACTAACGCCCCTCTTCGTTCATCCAGAACACCAGGGGCCAAAAACATTCCTAGGCAACATACCTGTTCGATCCCCGGTAATTCACTGAGCATGGAAACGCCGGCGTAAACGGATTTCACGCCCACGAAAGCAACAAGGGTCATGTCAGGGACGAACGGTAAAATTGACAGGAGTCGTGAAGACGGGTGTCAGTCATGGGAGAAGAAGAAGGAGAACCATGAAGCTTGGGAAAAATACGCGCGAGACCTCCAAAGGGGCCCACTGCACCTCAGCACCGATGAGACGAGGGAACGCGTGTCCTCGTTAACTAAAGCGTCTCCGCACCAGGAGGGCAAAACACGGCGAAAATCCCGGGTCACGGGGGAACACCCTCGTTGCCGGCAAGAGACTGTGGGAAGCGGGAAAAGTCTGGGGAAAAAGCCGCTTCTTCGGTGGGGGTCAGGGGGGGCTTCCCAACACGGAGAACAAAAGTCCAGGAAAATGCGACGGAAGTCAAGCTGAAGACGTTAGAAAGACTGTGCCTTGCAGAAGCTCCGGTACACTGGGTAAATGCGGATTCGCCACGGTCTCGTCAGACATTTGTTGCCTGGCATCACCGAGCTGTCGTACTCCTCTCAATGGGGTTTTATCGTTTCTCCATGTCCGATCCAGTGTCCCTCTAGAGAGTGGGACGTGGGTCAGCTCAATAAGGTCCCCGCTCGACCAACGTTTTTTTTAATTCCAGAACATCAATTCCCAGGACAACAACTTATCGCCGCACATCCAACCATAGGGTGGTGAGGATAGATGAAGTCATGTTGGCCATGAATTCGTAAAATTTTAGGAGGCGAAACTCCATGGAACGAAAGGTTGACGGTTAAAACCGGGTAAAGGAATCTGCTTACAGGGTGGTTAGGAGGTTTCAGCCGAAATTTAGACCCATACATATGGAAACTGGCAAAGAGAAAGAGGTTGCGGGAAAAAGTAAGGAGGAGAAACTGTGCTTAAATCGATGGTGTATGCTTGTGCTATAGCCACCGGAATTTGCAGGACAAAAAAAGAAGGGCAGAGAACCGCGCAAGTTCTCCAGTTGCATGCGACTATAAGGTTTAGTAGCCGCGCACGGGAAAGGTACTGGGCGAGTGCAAAATGGAAAATGAGGAGTCACGGACAGCGCGGGACCAGCATTCTTCCGGCCAGGAATATCAGAGAGCAATCGCAGGGAGGAGTGCGCCAATGACAGTTCTAAAAGTGTGACGGGAGGAGGTGACTGTAAGGTCGACACAGGTACTGGGGGACAGGAATGCGTAACCTGGAATGAATCGAGGGACGAAGTTCGTTCCAAAGGCATAATTGAGAAAAAAGCAAAGCCGTCGCCAGACGATGATTGGTCTTCGCCACGAGGTTGTGAATAGTGAACAGGTAGGGGAACTCACGTCGGAATGGCGTAATGTGGGAGAAAGAGTAGGAAGTAAAACCGGGCACCGGACTGTTATGATTCGAACCGTAATACAACCATTAAAGGGTCTTCAAGTCGAGTCGGAGGGTCGGAGTGTCGTGCTTGGGGCAACGGGTTTGGTGCGAATGTGGTTTCTAGTACAATAAAAACGCATGGGATAGAGGAGCCAGAACAAAGAAACTGATGGGCGGCACGAATCTGCTGTGCCAAGGGGAGAGGTGGGGGTACTGGGGGAGGGGAAAGGGGCATTGGGGAGGGCACGTGGCGAGTCAGTCTGAAAGGAAATTTCATGGAACTGGTTGTTGGTGAGATCTGACTCAACACAAAAAAAACTTAGGATTCCAAAAGGGAGGATATCACAACAGCAAGGCGTCATGAAAAACTGCAATTGCATTGGTAATACTGGTAATCGGAACAAGGAAAAAAATTAAAAAAACAGGTCACATACCAATCAATTACGGAATCAATCGTGGCCAGAAGAAGGAGTGCCGGCAAGGGGGACGAGTGCGCGAAAGATAACAATAAAAGTTTATGGACGAAAAAGCACAACCGTGTGCCAAAAGCACAGAACTACACAGACAACGACGAGTTAGAATTAATGGTTGGTTAAGACGAGTTGGAGAACCGCGGAGGGTCACTGGTCGGGTACAAGGAGAAAGAAGGGGTTAGACAATTAAGACACAACCGACCGGGGAGGGGTGGACCCTCAGGGACAAAGAAGGATGCGGCAAGGTGTTTTAATAAGCATTCCAGATTAGGGTAAGTTCTCAACGAATTGTCGTTCGACATTTATTAATACGGGGGGAAAAAAAGAAGGCTCGACGATGTCCATTAGATGGGAGAAGGAAAATGAGGCCAGCTTTTGGGGACCTTAACAAGGAACTGAGGTAAAGCGGGGGACTTCGATTGAGAAAACTCATAGGGGACTAAAGAGGCTGCGATGGGAATGGGAGGGGGATCTGTTGATTCTGCAGGGGAGCGGCACTTACAGCATCCATGGACACAATTTGGGATCTACAGGTATGACGCCAGGAGGATCTCTACGAATATCAGAGGAAGGAGACGAGGTCTATTGTGAATTCTTAATGGGGGTTGGATGCAGGAATGGTGAGGAGTGCACGTAACAGCACGACTTATCGCTTCTAGATGGGTCAAATCCCTTATTTGTGGAGTAAGACTTGATTGGGACATGCGGCGAGTCTACCTTAAACGTCAGGGTAGTTTCGGGCGTGGCCTAATTAGGCGCTCTTCGGGGGCTGAAAGAAGGAGGTGCTTGCAATCAACGGTCGTGGCCGCCGATCAGGCGTCAGGGGGGGAAAGGAAAAAAATTTTCGCCTGAAAGAGCAAAATAACATTTTAACGAAGAACGGTCTGGGGAAACGAATTTCAATAGAGGAAGAACCAAAAAAAAAATCTTTGGGGATTGGAGGGAAGAGGACTTGGGGGTGGAAGAGATGGAATTCCGTGTGCGACGTGACCACAGAAAGGGGAATAAGAGGTTGTGCCAGTGCGGAGGAGGGACCCATGAATCATCTTAAAGGTATTGTCTGGGTAGACCAGCAAAAAAAATGGCGTGCGGATTTATAACGCGCGGGGCGTAAAATAAAGGGGAGAAAAGTCAGCAATTTATTGGTCGAACAGATGATAGAAGGCGGGGAAGCAATTAATGGTATGAGAGAAGTCGTCGTGACTCGAGGGGTGAAGTGGTCTGGGGGGAAGTGTTGTTGGGCTAAATAGGAATAAGCCGCTTGATTTGTTGCATAAAAAAGAGGGAAAAAAAGAGGGGGAACCAAACGGAGCGTGCAACGCGGTTTTAAAAAGGAATACCGTGGGTATTTGGCGCGCAGTGGTTGAAAGAGTTGTTTGAGGAGCGCGGGCGGGGAACTATGGGTAAAAAAGAGGTCCCTCTTCAGACAAGCGTGAATTGAGGGGGTAATTGTATAATGCAGGGGAGAAAATGACTCTACGACATGTGGTCACCAAAGTGGCATAAAGGACTGAAAAAAGATTAAGCGAAGAGCCAAGGTGCAAGTGGGAACTGGGGGAGTGCTGGGGAAAGGAAAAGTGTGGATTGCTTTGTGGTGTCGGGAATGCCGGGGGGAAGTCCGGCGTGCGAATTTCGCGCTTTAATCAGGGGGGGTTCGCGAAAGAATGGGGGTGCCGCGGAGGTTGGTTCTGGGAGAAAGAGGGGGAGAGCGGACGCTACAGCGTGATCGGTGGAATAGGTATAAAGGAAAAAGTGGAATATTATCGGCGGGAATATTTGGAGCAATCAGGACTCAGAAAGGGTGAAGGAGTGATCAAATCCCTTGGGGGGGTGTCCTTGGCTTGACAAATTTGGAATTGGTGGCTTGGGGGGCGGGAAAAAAATCTGGTTGGTTGCATGGAAAAACTTTGTGGAAATGACGGAAAAATGGGAGCAGGCCGGACTTATGTAACAGGAGGGAGAGTGTTCCGAACCTGTAAAGAAGCCTGATCGACTGGAGACGGTCGGAGGTTGGGGGGGTACGACGGGAGATTTGAAGCTTCGGGCGGAAGAGGGGAAAAAACGTTTACAAAGAAAAAGTAGGAAGAGAAATGAACTGTATTATTGCTTTAGACAATAAGGAGGAAGGGGGGGAAATGAAACAGGCCAGGAATTATGGGGGGGGGGGCGATAAAATACGTGCGCTGCTTTACAAAGGGGGGGAAAAACTGACCTTTTGAATTATTACGACCGCGTCTGCATCCAGGGGGGGGGGATCACGAATATTGTGGGAGAGGGCGGTTGAGCAGAGGGGGTTTGGTGAAGACAGAAAAAAGAATAAATCAGGCGCAATATGATGAAAAAAAGATCGAAGGTGGGGGGTCATAAGGATGACGTGCAAAAAGGACGACTGATAGATGGGTAGGCCAGAAGGACGGTTGAGCGAAACAAATACGCAATTTTAGGGGGTGAGGGGAAAAAAGGGGGTTTGGGTTTTACCCAGGAAATTGGGGGTCCGGCTGGAGGGATCTAGAATAGGTGAAATTGATCTAAGAGATCCAAGGGGGCCTCGGGGAAAGGAGAAAACTTTTCGGGGGGAGGGCGGCAGGAGGAATTTACATTGAGAAAGTAGGGGAGGGGTTGAGACACAAAGTCCAGCCGCAATGTTCATCGACAGGTCAAAAGTTCTCACTTGGCTGAGAGACGCTACCAGTGTAAAGGAGGGAGAAATGAAAACAAATTAGCGTGAAGGGGCAGCCGACTTCAAGGGGGGTACAAAGATTGTTCACCAGCAACTTAGCAAGTGGCAAAACTTCAGAGTGCGAAGCTTCTTAAAGAGTAACGCACTTGAACTGGAAAAAAGTTTTAAGAGTGGGGAGGGGGACAAACTGAAAGGTGCTCGCGTGCATCTCACCGCAGC
>Ga0179593_1421236_pt1 | contig 11660 bp, 13 predicted proteins | sample CZODoug2_1_08_16_FD_185931 | JGI IMG/M metagenome (GOLD analysis project Ga0179593, IMG submission 185931) | Vadose zone soil fungal communities from Angelo Coast Range Reserve, California, USA - CZODoug2_1_08_16fungal (PacBio error correction) | ecosystem: Environmental > Terrestrial > Soil >...
GCCCTTGGGTTGACTTGCTCTGTGTAAAAAAAAAAAGTCCACCTAAGAAGGGGGGGAAAGGAGCGAGTTAACACCGACGAAAGGGGGGAATAAAACAAAGAAAAATAGTAAGCTTCGCGCGGATAGAAAAGGAGCAGGAAACCGGACAAAAAAGACTCTTAAGCCGGGAGAAGAATACAAGAGGGGATCTTAGGAAAGTAAGACACCAAAATGTGAAAAAGTTGACAGAGAAAATAAACCCGCTGAAAATCTTTTCAGGCAAGAAAGAGGGGGAGGGGGGGGAAAAAGAAACTTTAGAATGATGTTCAGAAAAAAGATAGAGTGAAAAAACCCCGCCCAAGAGACGGTGGAAGTGAGAGGTTTCAGCTGAAAAAAAACAAAAAAAGAAGTTAACCAGGGGGAAAGCCGTAGTAGTCCTCTGCCTGGGGGGAAAAAAAGAGTCAGCTTCACCAAACGCATAGAACCGATAGTCGACGGCACTGAAGAAGGGGGAGGGTCCGGATGAAAAAGCCGTAGTCATAGGAACTGAAACGGCTGCAAAGCAAAACCTACAAAAAAAGGAAAGGGATAAAACGTTTCTTAGACCGCCCTAAAAATATCATTAAATTTTGTAGGGTGTCAAAAGGGGGAGAAACCCCTTAGATGTTGGTAGAAAGAAGGAAACCCAGAAAAAAATTAGCAGTAGAGAGACAACCTTAGGCAAATAACCATATTAAAGTCTAGTCGTCGATGAAGAACGGGGAAAGAAGGACCAAATGGGTGGCCAAGTCCCCCGGGAGTCCACAGGGAAAACTACTCGGAAGAAGAGTTTTAGTAGGGAAAAAGATGGGGGAAGAGGGAAAGAGACAAATGACAGGAATATAAAAAAAGGGGGGACAAAGAAAAGAGAGAGAAGAGAGAGAGGAGGGAAAAAAAAGATTAGGGTGAGAAAACGGAACGCAAGGCTATGTGGGGGGAAAATGGGTAGGTAGTAGTGGGCCATTCAAACCACATCGCTGGGGGGGGGTAAACAAGGGGTTTTCAGGTTGAGGGGAAAGAAATCGAAAAAGGCTGCACAACGACACGGTAAAAGGTAACGGGGAAAAAGAAAAGGGGAAGAAGCCATATAGAAATGTAAGAAAGAGGTTTCAAAAAGAAAAGATTCCAGCACCGGGCGGCATCACAATCCAAAAAACGTAAAATCCAGAAGGGAGAGGCGGTATGGACACGAGGAAGGGAAGACGGAAGGAGGCAAGAAGAATGACTGTGGGCAGGGTCAAAAATAGTGCTCCCGAACACACAGAGTGAGGGGGAGAAGAGGGGAAAGATGATAAAAAAAGAAAAAAAAACAGCGAGAAGGGGCAGTCCGTTAGACATTGGCACCACTTTGCGAGGAAACCAGGCGAAAAAGGGGATGCACACGTCTGGGGGGGTATTGAGAAAGCAAAAGGGGCGGGAGGACGGACGGCCTGGTCGTTATGAAAGAAAAGTCAAACAAGAACAAAGGGAAACCGGGTGGTGGCAACTGGTTCAGAGACAGGGTAAGAGGCGCGTCCGTTTGGATTCAGGTGGGAGAAATAGAAGAAATTGGGGAGGAAAAAAATGCAGGACAGCATGGACAGGGACCACCACGGGCGACAGGAGAAGAAAAGGGACTTGTTGCGAAAGGGGAAGTGCAGGAGATGCGCAGGGTAGCATGAAAGGTTCCCACATCACTGGGACGAAGCTGGCCACAGAGGAGAAAAAATTTAAGGAAGAAACTAAAAAATCAAGGTAAACTCTCGACTCAATCGGGGAGAGATAAAAAATAAAAAAAGGCGTAATAAAAGAAGGGAAAGAATCGGCAGAATTGGGGGGGTGAAAGGAAAAAGAGAAACAAAATGGCCTGAGGATAACAAAGGCCTCAAGAGAAGGAGGAATCGCTGCTCAAAGGAATAGCTAGCGACTCGAAAAAATGGAAAAGAAGAAAGAATGAATAGTAGAAGGAACGAAAGTCAAAGGGGCTTGCTGGGTTCGGGAAAGAGAGCAGCAAAAATTTCCTTCTGATGGCAGTATTAGAGGGCAGAAATCGGGAAGGGAAGAAAAGATGATGGTCGCACAACACCTCCAAAGGAAATAGGCAGAGAGTTGGAGAAGATCAGACTTTGGTTTAAATGAGTTGTTTCTACAATTGCGAGGGGATAGGAGCGGTTAGTAGTGAGAGAGATGAAAATAGTGGTAAGGTGGACAAGGTCACCTTCCTTAAATCGAATAAAGGATCGAGAGAAAGATAAAAGAAAGAAGTGAGGAGAGAAGGAGGGGGGAAAAAGCGGGAAAAAGGGAGAAAAAAAGAAGAGGAGGAGGAGGTCCGAAAGACAACTTGAGGAGGTGAAGAGAAGTTAAAGAGAAGAGATATTTGCACAGGCGCGGATGACTGAGAGACAAGCCCAATTGTTTTTGGGGAGAGAATTGCTGAATAACGAGCGAGTATTCCCGAGGGGTGATTGCTGACCGGGGACATTTAAGTTCTAAAAGTGATAGACTACGGGGAAAAGACCCCTACGAAGGACGAGAAGTTATTATTAGGAACAAGGAATAGATGAAGGGGAACCCCACCGGACGGTGTAAAGCCGAACCAACCTTTGTCAAGGGAATTTCCCGCGTGGAGGAAGTCCACCAACAGTACCCTAGGGGGGAAAGGGAAAAGAGGTCCACCAAATAAAAAGGACACCTACCTTCCTAGATTAGAAGAGAAGCGAGCTAGATGGGGACCGAAAAAGGGGGAAGAAAAGAGGGAGGTGACCGCGATCTAGTAAGGTAAACTCCGGTAAGAGAAAAGAAAGCGAAATGTGAAGAGTCAGACAAACAGGGAAAACCCTTAAAAAACCACAGTAAAAAAAAGAAATAAATAGTGCGGGTGGCCTGGTGAAAGGCGGAACGGAATATGAATTACCTTCAGAAAAAAATCAAAGTTAGAGTACGAGCCAGATAGAAAAATAACAGAAATTGAAATAAAATCGGGAGTACATGGAGGAAGGAGTAAAAAAAAAAAAGACACCAAGGGGAAGTAGACAACCGGTGTGCAGAAAAAGGAAAAGGTCTGCAAATAAGGAAAATGTAAAAAGCGGTAGGCAAGTGAGGAGGTCTATTCTTCAGGTCTACTGCAATATCATTTGAACCCGAGGGGGCAGATCATCTCCAGTGATCTTGCGGCGGGGATACGTAAACTCGTGGGGGAAATAGAAAGTAAAATAAGTTGGAAGAGATTTACCCGGCTGATCATCGAAGCAAGGATGCTGTATCAACGGCAGAAAGCAAAACAAAAGAAAAAAAGGGAAGGAAGCAGGTCTGGAACAGGAAGTTGACTAGAGACGAAGGAAATGAAGACAGTTGTGGGGGAAACATTGGGGGAAAACTAACGGGAGAGTTGATAATGACAAAACCTCCCCGCCGCCCTTAAAATTGATTATTGTAAACAGAAGGGGTTAAAGCCAGACAAAATAAAAGAGTAAGCGAGAAAAATGAGCGGTTGGAGAAGCAAAGGGGCGGCAAAAGGAATACCTCGTTTCTTCAGGAAAATCAAAAGGGGAGTATTGTGTTCTGAAGTTGCAAGTAAAGGAAAAACATCGAAAACAGACCCAAAAATAATAGGGTTAATAGGTGACATAATGGGGAGAGGGTGAGGGGAACTCAAGAAGTATGTCGGAGGGGAGATTCGCGATTACACAGGGACAAAGGATAACGTGGGGAGGGCTAAAAGTGCAACTAGGTACACCGGAGCGAAAATATGAGGTAGCAAAAAACAATTGTGGGAAGAAGGAGAAGAGTCTGTGGAAAAAATACGAAAAAGAGAACAGACTGAAGTGGAACAGGGGAGGGAGGGAACAAGGAAGAGTAGTAACAGACTTGAATCAGCTCAAAAAGTGAAGGGAGGGATCGAAAGTTTGATAGAAAGGGTGAGGACAAAGAGGGTCCTTAAACATAAAATAGTGCCCAGGGGGGGCATTGAAGGTGCAAAAAAAGGGCGATAGGGCGGAAAGGGAAACAGAAAAAGCGGAGATAGATAAGGGCTCTGTTTCCAACCGATGGGAGAAAAGATAATTAGGTAAACTCCCCTTTCTCAGGGGGGAAAAAGAAAAACGGGAAAATCATTGGAGGTCTAAACCCTGTGGGCAGGAGAAGACAGAACTTCCAGGGAGGGGAACCAATGGGTGGACGGGGAGATGTAGCACCGAGCACCAGAGGGAAGGGGAAAACAGAGAAAAAGCTACTATTAAAGGTCAAAAAGAAAGAGAGAGGGAAGGGGGGGCCGACCTACCGGGTATAGTGGTACGTATTTCCGTGTCTCAGGGGGGACACAAAAGAGAGGGACACTCTTTATATAAAAAAGGAGAATCCATCCGGGGGAGGAGCCCACTCGTCAACCAGCTTGGAGGAGAAAAGGATATTTGCCATCTCGAAAGATTGGGAAATTAGTAGACCCGGGAAGCCGAAAATTTGGGAGTAAGTTAGAATAGGGCCAGTGGGGAGTTTGAAAAAAAATTGAAAATCTCCAATGTATGGATTAGAGGCAGGGAGTACACACAATTCAAGTAAAAAACGAAGAAAAGAGAAGTCTACCAAAGGAGAGGAGGAATAGAGGATGCAGACGAAAACGAAGAGAAAGGAGAGGGGAGGAAAATCATGTGTCCGAAGAGGCACCGAAAAGAAAGAGAATTTCGAATAAAAAAGAGCAAGTCAACCACTGGGGAAGCCGAAGAGTTTAGTTTCCTTTGACGTAAGGATGGAGAAGGAGAGATCAATCAGGCCAAGGTAGGGATTTTAGAAAAAAAGGAAGCGCGGAAACAGAAAAACAAGAAAAACAGAGTGAGAGAGGGCAGATCATCCAGGAGTGAAGATAGAGAATATAAAACCGGAGACGTGGGAAATTAAGAAGAGGGCCCGTCAGGGGGGGTGGGGGAAACGGAAGGAGGGGTATGAGGGCCAAAACGGGTCATAGGGGGAAGCGAATGAGGGTGAGAGTGGGAGAATGATTAAAAAAGAGATAGGGGAGGAGGGGGGAAATAGGAAAAGGTAAGTGAAAAATAGGGAAGCTAGTCGAAGATATGAGGCTTGAAAAAACAAGTTTGGGGGGGGGGGTAAATAGGATAAAAGCCCTCGTTACAAGAAAGCTAATTGGGGGGGGACCGTGGCGGTTGGCACAAGAAGTGGGGTTAGAGTGTGACACAGGAGTGAAGGGAGGAGAATTAAAGACATACAGAAGCGGGAGAAAGAAAAACGGGAAGGCTCTACCTGAATAGTTGGGTCCTGGTCAGGGGGGGAAACAGGGTATCCCAAGAAAAGAGAGGGGGTAGATCTAAACAAAGATCAACGAAGGGAAAAGTGATTTCCGAGAAGGGGAGAAGCAGGAGAGGGATGGCCCTTGTGGGGTGAAAGATAGTAGAAGAACCCTTCCCAAAACACAAGTGGTAAGGTGGTAACAAACAAAGCATAGGCTGCAAGGCAAGACAACGGGGGGGAAAACCGAACGATCGTTACGGCCAAAGGAGTGAACGAAAGAAAAAACCGGGACACAAGATTGGAGAGAAATGGAAAGAAGGAAAGAAAAACGTCAGTGGAGGAGGTACCCCCAGGGGTTAAACCGTCGGAAGGTCCGGGCCAACTCCTGCGTGGGGTAAAAAGTAAATGGGCTTTGTCGAAAAACACAAAAAAAGAGGAAGTAAGTTAAAAAAATGGGGGACAATTGAAAAATGAGAGTATTGGGAAGGAACGGAGTTCGGGTAGTGGAGTGACAGCCGACGAATGGAAGGGTCCTTGGCGAAAATGAGTGGCTGCCTGGGTGGTGCAAAAAGAAGAAGGAAATTCCCCGTTTTGTCAGGGGGTACCTGAGGAGTGACGCCGAGAAACCCGTTCTCCGAAGGACCTGTTAAAAAAGGAGGGCGGGATCAGTTGAATATATTGAAAGAGGTAATATCAAATGGGGTAAAGAGTTGCGAGCCGCTGGTTAGGGGGGATATGGGCGAAAAGGTTCGATCTGAGCACAAAGATCAAGAGTGCACGCAAAACGGAAGTAAGTCGTAAGACAGGAGTGAGAATGGTAGGCAGGTGCAGGGAGGGAGTGAAGATTTGAAGGGGAAAGAGAAAGGCCACACTTGAGGTGTCAACAAAGAAAAAAGAGGAATGAAAATAAAACCGGTCCCAGCGATCATAAAGCCAGAGAAAGGAAAAGATGTTTACTGAGAAACTGATGGTTAATAGAAAAAAGAGATCCCTACGCAAGAGTAACGAGAGAGTGGGCGCCGGGACGAAGGAGAGTGTAACAAAAAGGAGGAACTATCCCGCATGTCGTCCAGCCAAGAAATAGGCGAAGACCTAATCGCCTGGAAAAGCAAAAAATGCATCAGTGTCTGCTAGCAAACAGACAGAAACTGAGATAAAAAAGAAGAGAAAGTTATATGGAACAATGGAAAAGAAGGAGAAGGGAAAAAATTGGAGGGGGAGGGACTCGTGACCGAGAAAAGTGAGGCATTTTTCGCGGACCTCAAGGGCGAAACGACATGCACTTGGGGATAGCTATTAACACACCATGTTGGTGTGTGTCCAAAATACAGAGGGATGGAGCCGAAAAATAACGAAAAGTTTATCCAAGGAGAAGAACACAGACTATGGACCCGATCAGAGAGAAAAGTAGCACGTGCGAATCGAAAAAAAAATCCCACAAGACTCAACGCGCAGCACAATAAAAGCAAGTAAATAGTCAACGGAGGGATTAGTGGGGTGAGATGGGTGGGGGGGGAGAGGGGGAAAAAAGTTTGAAGAGGAAAAAGAGTGGGGGGATATAATAGGGGGGAAAGGAGAGGACTGGGGGTGGTGGTCTTGGCCTTTTCGACTCGAGGTGAAGAAGACGTGGCTAAAACGGCATCAGGAGCTATTCTCTTAAAAGCCGCACACTTCGAAAGGAGGCGCAAAGTGTTGAGGGCAACATACTTTGAGAGAAACGGGGAGGAACAGGAGCCTAAATTGTCTTCACAAAACTGAAAGAACACAAGGTAAAATAGGGGGCACTACATCACGGGGGAGGAGCACAGGAGACTTAGTTCCCTGCAGTAAAAGTAACGGAAAGGCAAGCACATCGAGGATGAAGTCCCAACACAAGAAGGAAAGGGAGTCCACAGGGTGGTAGTGGGGATCCTAGTACAATTACCTGCCTCACAACAGTCCCAAGGAAGAAGGTAAAGGCGCCCTACAAAGAGAAAGACGAAAAGCTATCCCGTGAGTCTAGTAAACTTAGTGAACGCAGAACCCGCGCCAATGAGTAAAATAAAATGAAGTAGTAAGTGGAACGGGAAAGATAAATGCGTAAAAATGTTTTGGATAAGAAATAAAATTCGGTCGTCAGGAGAAATGGAAAAAAAAGGGTGACGTTGAGGAGAACATAGAAGGGGAGGTGAAAACACTTTAAGGAGGCCACGGCGCCCATAACGGCCACAGGTTCGCATAAAAGGGGGTATGGCGCCTACTTGTAGAAGTTCGATGGGTCAAAGGGCCATCAAACGAATGGTGGAATATGTTGGTCGCCCTCACAATCTCACCTGAGCCTCCGAAGTTGACAAGAAAAAGGGCCCTACGGCCATCCATGTCAATACTCACTAAAAAAAGGGGGGGTTCTCGGGCGTTTCAAAAGTGGGTACTCCGGTTGGTCCTTAGGCAGTTCCGTTCTCAATCCCCCCTTTTCCTTCTGGCGTTGCCTTCCCCCCAACCGGGGAAACAATCAGGGATCGCCGGGCGTCCAAGGGGGGGGATTTCCTAGATCCTGTCCCGACCTCAGGGCGACCGCTCGGGGTCGAGGGGGGGTGGCATAGGAAAAAAAAAAGAACCCAGGCAGCCAATAAACAAACGTTCACCGAGCCAGAAAATTCTGCAAGAAAAGTTGGTGGGGAGCCAAACTTGATACAAACGCGAATCTCACAGCGTTGGACGGCCAATCATCTTCCCTAAAAGAAGGAATCGAGAAAAAGTAAGAAAGAAAAGGAATAAATTGACATTGTGTGAATTCCGTCGTATTGCAGAACAATCACAGACCCGTGCACAAGCGCTGCTGGTGTGTAAGGGGGAAGGGTCAATTGTGGGAACTCCGGGGGGTGTGGGGGGGGTACAGTGGGGGGGGGTCCTGGCGTGTCATAACGTGGCTGGTTATTGGGGGGTAGGAAGGGGGATGCCAAGTTGCATGGCACAAAAGTAGGTCGCAACGGAACACTTCGAAGCTGGGAAAAAAGGAAAAAAAACGTGAAGACGCCCTTTTATCTTGAGGAAAAAAAAAACGGAAAGGGCACATCCTTGTCATCTGGGTTGGTGAAAGCGATGGGAAATCACGGGTTGAAGGACTTTCTACGTCTGACGCTTAAACCGACCTCAGTACGCGGAGATACTTGGGAAAAAGGGAAATGGAGGATGCGTGAGGGTCGACAGGACGCTGGGAGTGCAGACCCGGAATGGAAAACTCGTCCTCTGTATTTCCTTTGTATTGTAAACCATAATGTCTTGCGGGGAACGCTAAAAAAAGAAAAACCACGCCGAACGGCGAGCAACCTTAAGGGGAGGACCGGGGTCGAAAGGAACGCGACGAGGTGGGTTCAGGTACCACACGGGAGGAGTTAGCGGTGCGGACAAAAACCGAGGGAGGGGGGGAAGGGGGGGGGGTCTCCATCGACGATCGGGAGGTCACCAGTCCTGTCCTAGGAACCAAGTCAATTTATAGGGAAAACTACTTATTTACCGTGCCCCGACGGCGGTGGCAGGTGGGGCCATCAAGGGGACTAAAATGCCTCCAAAAAAAGACGGACATCAAACGGGGTTTGGGGGGAGGGCACTGGTGACGCGCCAAACAACCTCAACCGGGATAGGAAGAAAACGAGGGGGGGGGCCGCTGATCAAAGTCCGGGGGCTAATAACATCCCGCGGCAAGAAAAGGTGCAAACAAAACGGTCCGTGTTGGGGGCGTCGCAAAGGGAAGTCTGACACTAAGAGCCTGCAAAAGGCACGAGCAAAGTAGGGAGCGGTGGGAGGGTTCGAAAAATAAAACTAGTCAGAAGTGAGAATCACAGAATGACTAGGACCTCGCGAACACAAGCGAAGGGATGTGCCAATGGCTAAAAGAATCATCTAGGGGACGTCATAGGGAAGGTCGTAGAAAAGAGACCAGGGTCCGGCTGGGAGAAAAAAAAAAAAAGAAGACGGGCAACTGAGTCCGTGGGGATCCTAATGGGTTCCGGAGAGGTAGGGTTCCAAAATTCTCCTTGGTGAGTGGGTGTGTGGTTTGGGACTTCAAAGGTATACACGCCCGGCACAAATGTAAAACCGTACATCAATCGTCACAAAGTCCCTTCAACTACCAGAAAACTAAAGTGCACCATGACCGGGATATTCCAAGTTGGTGGGGGGGGTGGCCTTGCTCAACTTCCGGGGAATCCCTGTGATCTGAAAAAGCTCCAAAAAAAACAACAACGAAGGGAAGAAAAGAGATCACAAGAGGTACCCCCCGGAGACCTTAAACCTTGGGCCAGGAATGCCGATAGGCCCATTCTGACTTATAAAGGGGGGGGGCGAAAAGGTTAGACAGTGGGAGGCCCACGGCGGAGATGACTACCGCCCACAACCAGAAAAAGAGGAACTAACGCGCCCGCGCTGAAAGAGGGGACCGAGTGTCATTCAGAGAAAGAGGGTGGTTCGCCCCAAAAAAACCGTACAAGTTCTCAATGGAACCGGAAACGCGGAAGCGAGGTGAGAAAAGCCGTGCCGAAATACAAAGGGCGGTTGTGATGATCGCGCGGGAGAACCTTTGTGGGGATTGGCGATAAGAACTGATTTGGAGGAGGGGTGGTCGAATCCACACGAGAAACGACAGCCGGCTGGATTGAGGAGGGAAAAAGATGCCCGTTGTTGAGGAAAAGGTCTAACCCACCGCGAGAAATTTGAGAAGGGGTGAACCAAGCGGAAAAACCAAAAAGGTGACGCCTCTTTCCATCCAATCACGGTGGGGGAAAAAATGGTGTGGACAATTAACTCCCAAACGAGGGGGATCGTTGGAAGAACTAGAAATCAGGAAAAAGTTTCTGATGGAGAAGATGCCAAAAGGGGGCGTCAACTGGTTCGTGGTGGAGCCATTTGGGAGGGGGGCTTTAACCAAAACCACTGTTGGACATAGAGGGGGGGGATACTTTCCTCGGGACATCATTCTTAGGGGAGAATACCGGAAAAAAAAAAACCGGGTGGCCCCAAGCCCTCAGTGAAGGGGGGTTACCGGGGATGGAGCCGTGGAGGGGCCACCTGAAGATTGGTCCGCCCAGTAAGGGGGTGGAGGTCAGGGGCTGGAGGTCCAGAGTTCAGATCCAGGACAGCCCTAGCTTGGGAGTTCTTTTCCTCAGGACACATATCCCTAAAAGGGGATGGGCGAGCCCGCGGGAGATACCCTAAGCCGGGAAAGAACCCGGTGAGGGAAGCAACCATCGGAAAAAAGAGCTTGGGGAACCCATGGCATCCCGTTCCTCGGGAGCGTGATTGGCAAAAGAAAGGACAGAATCTAATAAGGTGGGTTCCTTAAATGGGGTTGCATTCTTGCGAAAAACTTGTTCCTAAACGCAAGAAAAAAAAAACCCTGTATAAACACAAATGCAGCAACTGTTTAGAATACCGGTCCGAAAAAAAGAAAGAAACCCAACCCGGAACATAGAGATGGGTGGGGTGCGGGGCCGTTGGGGAAGGAATTACGCGTACTGACCAAGGGAGAAATAAGACATCAGCCAGGATTCAACCGTGGCCGCCGAAAAAGTGAACCCAGGCGAACAATATTGCGTCTCACAACAAAGCGGAACTCTGAGGGTGTCCAGGTGGCCTAACCGCGTCAGCGAAAAAAGGGGGCACTGGGCGGTTGGGGGAACTTGAATTTTTGAAGATCAACGCACTTTTCTCTAGGAGGGGGGGGTTGTTTTCATTCTGTTCAAAAAGCACCCCTGGTAGGAGCCATGCCGTGGTACGCCCGCAAAGCAAACAAAATGGCCCGTTAAAAGGGGAAACCAAACGTCACGCATCGGGGGGAAAAAAAACCTGCGGTCCAAGAATGTAACGAGCCGAACAAGGGTGTATTGCCGGGAGGAAAAAAAGAGGGGCTTCACTTGGCTTCAACGCAAAAGGGAGGCCGCCAAAAGGAAGTTGAGAGTGCAAAACAGCGCGATGGTCGGGGATGACATTCAGGGGGGGGTGGGGGCCAGAAGCAAATGGGTCAACAGGACCTGTCCTGCTGCGGTCCGGTCCACTTGGTTTCAGCCGAAAAAAAAAAAAAAAAGTTGTGTCAATTGAGAAAAAGGGTTGCTCTGTCCCTGGAAAGGTGGCGGTCTGGGAGAGGTACTGCCACAGGGGGGGGGAAACAACACTGTAGGGAGCAGGGATCCCGGGCCCTTCCCGGAGAAAAAAACTGGCCGATTTAAAGGGGAGGGTGACGGTGACTCCCCTTGAGTAAAAAAGAAGCTACGGAGCAGCCGCATCCGAAAAGTTTTTGCGAGGCCGGGGGGTCCAACAGCCACGTCACGCGCAAGGGCGCGGCCCGGCCCACGACGCTGAGGGGGGGGGAAAGAAAGAAAAAACGATCCCCGTGCGCACCCGAGGCCAAAAGGCGGTCACGGAACCCAACAAGTTCACTTGAGAGG
>Ga0179593_1422458_pt1 | contig 11660 bp, 16 predicted proteins | sample CZODoug2_1_08_16_FD_185931 | JGI IMG/M metagenome (GOLD analysis project Ga0179593, IMG submission 185931) | Vadose zone soil fungal communities from Angelo Coast Range Reserve, California, USA - CZODoug2_1_08_16fungal (PacBio error correction) | ecosystem: Environmental > Terrestrial > Soil >...
AAGCAAGGGGGCGCCGACCTGAGCAATCGAGCAAAATACCTTCATACCCGAGACTCGTTCAAGGACAGTCACTCAAGCGTAGTCAGAGAAACCTTCTGCTGTGGGACTAGAAAGCGGCTTATTTAGCACATGGAGTTCGAAAGACTGCGCTGGTCGGTATCTGTGGCATATTTCTCTATCACTTTTAACGAACATAGGAAAAAAAGTAACCCGCTTTGGATGGGGGTTTGGGCCCCCCCCCTTTTGGCAAAAGGGCTCAGGGATATTGACGAAATACGTGACAGTTTGAATTTTCGGTCCATAGAGGGCCGTTGTCTGTAGGCAAACGACGCAATGCGCTAGGGGTATATATAGAACAATCGGGTGGTTATTTGTCTCTGTATTTCGCCGGTCAGGTAGAGGTGGGAGAAAGAACGAGGAAAGGTGAGGGTTCCTCTTGAGAGGCGCATTTCGGGCGGCGAACAAAAAGCATGTGCGCTTGTGGCGCCTTTCCGTGTCGTGAACGTAAAGCTGAATAATCAGTTTGCTGGCGTTGGCGGATCGCGAGCACGTGAAATGAAACTATCGATCGAACCACTCTATGAGATACAGAGTGCGTCCGTTCGGTCGATGGCTTGTACAATATCCACACGGAATGATCATGATTGAACAATGGCTACCGGTCACATTTTGTGTTGGGTGCGACATGGATAGGGGGAAATGCCTTGGTAAGAGTACCAGCAGTTAAGGACTACGGCCGCGGAACGATCATGTCCTAATCAATGTTCTTTTCCTTAGTGATGGAAACGGATTGGACCAAAAAAAAAAGTTCGGGTTCCGTCAGCAGTGATTGGGGTTTAAGGCTCGCTGTCTTCTTTAATAACTGCAAGAACATTAAAAAAGAAAAAACAAACGTCTGATTGCTGTCTGTTGGGGGGGGCCCTGTCTTACCGGGGGGTTTTGTTTCAAAGCGAACCTCGGCAATCGGGTCAGAGATTTTGTGGATGATGAATGATGCATTCATCACTGGAGACCCGTCGCCGTCTTTAGGTGGGGGGGCCGTCGCAAGCAAGGCACGGATGTCGTCCCTGCGGCGATGGCGAAGTTCATTACTTGAGCCCACTCTACGCTTTGGCGTTGTCCTAGAATCATGGGGGCGGTTCGAAGAAGTGCCCTCACTCCAGGTGGATTGCGGGGGGCGGCGAAGTTTGAATCAGTTATAAGGGCGTTTTGGCTGGTTTGCTAAGGAACCGGCGCGGAAAGGCTCCAGATAATTTGAGGACGCCAATGGTCTAGGCGAAATGGGGTCGATATTATTTTGTGACAAAAGGCACGCGAGCACGTTGCAAAAGCCGGAGTCGGCGTTTAAGAAGTCGGGGGGTTGGGTTTGGTATAGCTATTCCGGTGGGGGGGCTGAATGACTATACCGAAGGGCGCGAATTTGAACGGGCAGCGTAGTTTGTGCTCATTGGGGGGGACTTGTTTCGGGGCTCAATCGGTATCGAGCGCTGTTTACACGGTAAAGGTATGATCACGGGCATGGGGGTGTTTTTCATAACAAAGTGCGGCAGCAGGAAATCTACTTTCCTCATCATCTTGGGGGAGAGGAGATCTCAAAAACAACACGAGGGAGGAATAAAGGAATAAGATATGGTAAAGATGACTGCGGCAGTAAGTCGACAAAATATGGGATCAATAAAACGGGATGAGAAACACAAAAAGGACACATCTGGTCCAGAAAGACTGAAAAGCCTTTAAACATCGCTCTAGATATAAAACAGAAACAAAGCAAAAATGCCGGACAGCAAAAAACGAACTCGTTAATAATTCGGGGCCATTAGGTATCAGAGTCAGAGAACAACCATCGCTATTTTAAAAAACCACCACTACAAGGTCAACGAAAAAAATCAACGGGCGAGGCCAACTGTTTCAGGGGGCTTTTGGGGGAGAAATGGCGCTCATCCCGCAAACCCGCATGGACCATGATTGCGTCCTTCCACGGGGACTGAGAGCCCACGGGCAGCGCCGGGCCGATGTACAAAAAACATCCGCCGACAAAAAGCAAATTTTAAAGTCGCCGGTAACGCCAGCGAAAGTAGGGCATACGAAAAAGTCGTTATATCCGTTTCAACGCCCAGGACGTATCGGGGTAATAAAACTGACCGTAGACATCCAAGTCGGGAACATCCCATCATCAATATTCTTGCAGACTCAGACCATTCGAAAAAAAAAGTAGAATGGTAATGAAGAGGAAGGTACGAAGAGTGATAACTCTCGCACCAAACGTATCTGACCCTCAGTTTTTTGACCTAGATGGGGGAAGGCGCTGACATGAAACGTGAGCCAGGAAAAAACACGCAGCCTCAGATGGAACCGGCAGTGAAAATCAAGAATCCAGCGCCGTAAAAAACCCAATCCGAACGAATCTGCAATAACCAGACGGGACAGGATGGGGCAAACCAGCCAGGACCACCCAAGAATTTGGACCAGTATGGGCAGCCAGCGGCAAAGGGCTGTGCCCAGTGCAAAGGTTATACTTAAGACACGAAAAGGCCATAATAACAAATCGGCACACACACCAATTTACCAGCAAACCGCTAATAACAAGCCCGCTCACTATTTGAAGTCAAAAGAAAGACGAGTTAATACTTCCGCAAAGTCCACACCCTAAGGCGAGGTCCGAAGAGGGTCATACTATCCGGGAGAAAGAAACAACTCAGACCAAGCACGGACCGGAGGAAATAAGAAGAAGGAGCGACCATCGCCATCACAAGAGAGGATTGTCCGACCTCTCCCGAAATGCCGAATAAAGGGGGTCCGCCCATCACCGGGCATCGAATACATTTTCGAAGAAGGGGTTCCAAAACTTCTACATAAACTAGACAACTAAACACCGCCGGGGGTAAAGTAGATAAATAACCAGCTCTCCTTGTACGACACCGGGACCTCAGGGACAGAAAAAATGAACAACACCTTCGCGATCTTCATATCCCAACATACTGAGGGCTGCAATACAAGTTTTCGGGGAAATCCGCAAACTAATGCGGTGGGAAGAATAAAAATTTGACAGGGTTCTAGAAGTCTTCAAAAAAACAAAATACCATCGCCTGACTATAACAAATAAGTAGACGCCGATTAGTAGAAAAAGGGGTGGCTCCTTCAGAAAGAGAAGCGAGTACTCAGTGAACCTGACTTTAGTATTTGAGTGTTCGAAGTGTCGAGGCACTCAGACGATGATGATAGTGGCTGACCTTGTTAGAGAGAAAAAAAAAGCAAACGAGGGGAGGTAGGAAAGAAGAGCGCCAATTTCAAACTCTATTCATCATAGTCCTGAAAAACCATGCGCAGAGAGCTGAACAACGTGCAGAACCTCTCCGAAGGTTAACGGAATAGATGCTAGGGAGAAAGCGCTTGTTCTATCATAGGAGGATGTGGGAATCGTTTGCTCGACTAGCTGGTATCTGGGGCTCATATTGAAAAGAAAGAACCATGTTAGTCATTCGAGAGGGTAAAAAACGTAAACCCTTCGGAATGGTTTGGGTGGAAAAACAACAACAGGTTGAGGTCCTACCATAGTGGGGTATGGAGTAGGGAATCTGGTTCCTTTTAATTTTAGGGCATATCGTCAGTTTCAGGAGAAGAGCCGGGTGGGGTAAGCGGGAGGGATTAGAAAGGCTGTGTTTATGGGTGGTCGTCTAGTGGAAAAAATTCGCTGATGACGACATTTTGGAAGCCAAACTGTTAGAACGGTGCTGGGTCACCGGGGCAAAAAAGTAAGAATTTCGCTCGCGAAAAAGAAAAACCGGGGGTTCTAGGTGGAGCCATTTCAGGGGGTCTGTTACGTTTCTCAAGCTGCGGTCTGGGGGAGAATTGAGGATCCGAGGGAGTGGAGGGGATGAGATAAAGAGATACAGGGTACTCACGCAGGCTCTTGCTGCTCATTCTGACGTGGCATCTGGTGATTTAAAATAGGAGCGTTGTAGGTGAGCCATGATTTACAAAAAAGTGTACACATTTGGGTTTGTTCCGATGAGAAGTATGTCACGTTAAGTGGATACAAGATTGCACTGAAACTCCGCAGCAGGTAAATGAAATACTGTCAATGTCATTGTCCGGTCGGTCGGGTACGCGGGAAAGACGACAAGTATGGGGCCGGAAGCGTGGGCGGCTTTTGGACTTTACTGCGCTGGGAGATGGGGAAAGCAGGCTTCATATTAAATTTTGGTTGTGGGTTCTGCTGGGGGAAAGGGCGTTGGGGGAGGTCAAAGAGACGACAATCGAGAACAGGAAGGAGTGGGGGGTCGATGATGAGAAGGAAGTAGAACTGGAATAGCCTCAAACTGCTCGTTGGAAGACGCGTAGAAAAAGTCTATCAGGAGGGGGGTACCTGCTCGATACTAGAAGGCTACGTTCTGTCGGAAGGCGTGGAGTGAGATCCGAAAGTTTTCTTTCTATCGAAAAAGGCTTCTCCGTGGATTTTCTGGGAGCAGTGGGACAAAACGAGGTTGTAAAGGATCTTGCTTCGCTTTCTCTGGTGGGGGGGGAAAGGGGCAGTTCGACTGTGACAATGAGCATCAGTTTTCTTTGCTCCTCCCGAACGGGCAATGAAGGGGTTCAAGGGGTGAGCAGCGAGGAGGGCAAAGTCACTCTATTCCCTTGAATCAATCTGCATTAATTGTTCAAGGACTAAGTCGGGACTTTGGTTTTTTAAAAGTACATAGAGGTCCGGGTGAGGCTTGACTTAGGAACGAATGGAGGCACGATTATTAAGAAAAACGTCCTTGGTTTTGCCAGGACAGGAGTTGTCGGTGTTTTCGGTGTAGCATCACAGGTCGAGAGCGCTGGTAAGAGAGGAGGCGGGAGGGGGGTTGGAAGAAAATTGGCAGACATATGAATGAGAATGGAATCTGCATCTTTGCAAAGGGGAGGCAGGATACTATCAGAAAAAACAAAGAGAGGAGGGGAGAGAACGATGTCAGAGGAAGGCGTCAAGTATGGAGAAAGTGGGTTCTGGTAAAAGGAAGCTTCAGCAAAGGTTAAAACACCAGTTCCAGAGGGTCAGACAAGAAGACTCTTTAAAAAAGGATATAGATAGAGTAAACCACAACAAACATCAAAAATGACGTCAAGAAAACAACGAGGATGGAAAGAATAGTGGAATTCCATTCTGAGCAGAGAAGCAAAAAGTAAATCTATGGAGAAACCACAACGAAGTGTTCAACGACAATCAGCTGATAAAAAAAGGGATCTATGCGGGGTAAATGAAAAAAAATCCGCTCTAAAGGAAACATTGAGCATGGACCATGAGTGGCATGAGGAAAAGAGTATTGAGAAGGGGCCGCAGAGGGCCTTTCCTATTTCCAACAAACATCGCAAGGGAAGAAGATTAATGTTAAAAAGAGGACGGTAGCCAGAACAATCCCAGGAAAGGGAAGCATAGATAGAAAGCCAAACTTGAGAGGGATCTCCGGCAAACGACAAGCACGTACTTGTGAAGGACATAAATGAACAGGATTCCATAAAATATATCATTAGAAGAGCTATCATCTTCTTGGTACTAACGAAAAGAAAGAAAACCAACAATATAAAGAAGAGAGGTAGGAGTGAAGTCAAGGTACAAAGCCATACAGAGCAAACAGGGACAGAACCGCATTTTGTCAAAATGAGATGTCCGAGCTGACGAAAAACCATTTGACAGGGAAGAAAACAACAAGACAGCAAGACATATTTTCAAAGGAAGCATTTCCAAAGGACAGCCAAATTACAGATGACCACATCATGAACAACGAGTCCAAAAGAGACTTAAGTGGGGGCAACACCGGTACCATGAAAAGGATAAGTTGCACATTAATTGAAGAAGGGCCAGCTGTCCTTAGGAGGCCATTTCCCTGAGTGACACGAGACCAAATGCAAAGGACAAAGCAAAAAGAAAAGACCAAAAAAAATGTCCAACTTCTCCAGGAGAAGGCTGCAGAGGAAAGGACCGAGCGGATCAACAAGAGACATGAGTCATCATCTGCCTCAAAGGGAAGGAGAGCTAGCTTTTAACTATTTACGAGGGGGGGAAGACTTGCATCTGATAGAGAAGCCGAAAAAAGGGAAAAAGCATAAGAAAGAACCCTTGGAAGATAAATTAAAGGATCCCATGCGCCAGCAACAAAAGAGCTTGCCGAGAACGAAGCAGAATCAAAGTTGGGCCAATAACTGAGGAACCAAAGAAACGAAATCAATCTTTGTTCGGCCCAAAATGGAGGTAGCCGTATACCTTCGGGAAATATAAGACAAGAAACACTGAAGGGGATGGTAAGAACTATTAAAGTTTATTCTTTAGAAAACGGCCGGATATTTAATAAAGAAAATTATACCACAAATTCGAGGACTTCGTGCAAAGGTTTAGTTCAGAAATGGCCAAAGGGGGAAAAGTGTACAAAAAAATGACTAAAACCGCCTTAGGGGGGTTGAATATCATAAACTTGAGAACAGGTTATTAGAGAGTACCCCACAGAACTCAATACCAAAGGAGAGGATGAAAAAACGGGAGAAGATCCGCAAGGGAAAGCACCCGCGATTTTTCTCAGCAAAGAAAAAAAGAGAGTAGAATGAAGGACGATCTTTTCGAGGGGCGTTTTCAGACTAATGAAAATCTGAAAAAAACAAGTATAAATCGGTGGCTGGGGAGTTGGGTTATCTCTCAAAAAAAACCAGATTGTAAAAAGAGAGAAAAGAAAAAGGAATCAGAAGGCAGTAGGAGGCTCGGAAGGGCAGATTCGCGCCACCGAAAACCGAGCTTTACGGGAAAGAGGATAACGCTGCTTGACATTTATCAGGAAAACAGTAGAATAGTGGGAATATGAAGGGCGGAAGAAGCAGAGTTGAGAAAAAGCGGGAAAAAGAGGGTAGGTGCGCCTATTTATAAGGGGAAGAAAAATTGTCTGGATTTCAAAACCGTCAAGGGAGGGGTGTCGAAATGGGGGAAACACAGGAAGTGACAAAGGATGAAGAGATAAGGGGAGGGGTCAGGTGACGTTGAAGGGGGACGGGGCATCTCTGAGGGTAGGTACCACATCTAACGTCAAGGAGCTCTTGTCAAAGAGGGGGTTGAAAGGAAAGAGGTGGTACTGGTGTCTCGTCTCAAAGTAGAACCAATTTTTTCCGAAATAGGCTTCCGTTGCATGGGGGGAAACGGGTTCCATTTTATTCTGCATGGTCGGAGCAGGGAGGAAGCGCACGGTGCGTAGGAGGGGGAGGAAGGCCGGTGAATCGTGACTGTGCTCTCTGGAAGGGGATGGCGTTTGGACTGGCTAGATGGGGAAGAGAAACTGAAAAGTGAAGCAAGTAAAATATGGTAACGGACTGGGCGCTACTCTGAGGGCTAATTGGGATGGAAGAATATCATGACGGGGTCGAAAAAGTGCCGTTTCACATTTGGAAAGGGGATGACATGGAGGTGACTTTTAAGCGAATAACCTCAGGAGAAGATCCGCAAGGAAGGAGATAACAGCAGGGGAAAAGGCGTTCGACTGTGGGACAGGGGCCTTCGTTTGGGAACAATCCTTACATTCGGTTAAGGACAGTCAAGGTGTTCTGGGATGGGGAGGATGTGTTCTCTGGTGTAAAAAGACTGAAGGATGCACGATTAGGAGAGGGGGGTTGCCCGCCGGGGGGTTTTCAATGTCAACCAAAAAATGAGGCAAAAAAACAGATAAAGAGAGGGGGTTTGCGAGGATGACAGGCTTTACGTAAAGGAAAACTGGAAAATACAATTAGCCGGGGAGGGGGGGGGTCTATTGAGGGAGGTCAAACTGCAAGCGGGATAGGCTGTTAGGGAGGTAAAAGGCAAAAGCTGAAGGAGTAGAAAGCGACACTCGAGAATTTTGAGTGAAAAAGCCCTACAACGGGGTGGATGGTCGATACGAACTGTAAGAATAGAAAATTTTGGAGATCGAGGAACGGGAAGTGATCGGTTCGGGAAGGTGGCTGGGGGAGAGGAAGTCCGAAGGGGAATCCGGGGCTCCATATATTGGGAAGAAGGCAACCAGACCTGGTCCATGGCGACCTGTGAAAAGAGAAATTATGGGGGGTCGGCACAACAATCTATTCCAGGTTAAACGACTGGGTTTCGAGGGAATACTAAGTGACGTTGTGGTGGTTTCATAGGAACCGTGGTTGGGTGTCTGGAAGGAGAGAGAAAGAGTGGCAGTAAAACAAATTATGGAAAGCAGTTTTTCTTGACGGCATGGTGGCGTTTCGTGTGGGAGCAGCTGGCGAACCGCTTAAAAGTTTCGGTGTACTTAAACTTTCTGGGGGGGGAGAAATCGTTTCCGGGGAAAGAAAGATTACTGTGAGAAATCTTTACTCCTTCATCGGAAAGGTAGAGGTAGATCAACAAAACAACGTAGGAGAGAGAGTCAATAACTCAAGAAATGGGAATGAAAAGGGGGGACGGAAAAGTCAATATTTCTTCAGAAATACTTTTAAGAAAAACAAAAAAAGGAGGAGAAGAAAACTCTGGTAAAATCTCTCGAGAAGGGTAGAGACTAACAAGCAAAGGTGACTCCATCCACAACAGAAAGTCTTGTATAGTGCTGGTACTTGACATGAGGATAAGAGTAAGCAGCAAAAAAACCGGGAAAAGAGATAGGAAAAAAACACAAATGAGAAGAACGCCGGGAGGGGGGAAAAGTCAAGCTGCAGAGCCAAGGGGGTCCATCGAGAGAGTTTGTGAAGTAAAAACGTCGATCAGAAAGAGACGATGAGGGAAAAAAGAAAGGAATGGGAAAAAAAAACGAAAAAGGTGGGAGCCACGGGGAACAGCTCCTTTCATATTCACAACCCAACAACTAATCAACTCTAACGGGGTGAAACAGGACGAAGGAAGACAACAGAACGGCGCACTAATCAGAACATTAGAGCCAAAATTTCTTTAGAGAAGGCACTCCAAAGCCTTAGCGTGTTATAAGGGGACAAGACTGACCGTCGCCAAGAGAAAAAAACAAAGCAGGTACGAACAGAGAAGACTAAGTGCAGATAAAATGAGCCCACCAGAGAAATCAAGAAGGGTAGTTGGGGGGGAAACCAGTGGAAAGGGGGGTCCAACTTAATCAAAAGAGGGGAAAAAAGATCGGAAAACGTTTTTTTCCATCGATGTGGCGGCGGCAGGACGGAAAAAACCAGGGAAAAAGAAAAAACGCAGCAATCAATGTGCATAACCGGTCATTTCCAGAAAGCCAGGAGGGGGAAGCCAAAGCAAAACAAAAGTAACAAAGAAAAGGCCTGATGAAAAAACCAATAAAAAAGAAAAATTAAGGGATTAAGCTCGTTTCAATCTGTCAATTAGAGAAGGCCAATTGGTTTGAATAGACTTAACAAAAGCAACGGCAAGTAACTCGGCACAACCAAATGAACGAGAATTGAAGCATGCTAATCGCATCCGAAAGAATACTGAAAAAAAAAGACCGACCGGGAGGAACAGCTAAAGAAATAGAAAAAAGACTTTTTACTAAAAGCCAATCGTTGTCATCTTCATGATGAGAGGGGGAGGGAGCCGGAAAAAGAAATCCAAAGAACATAAAAATACCAAAGAGGAAACAAAAAAAAATTAATTGAACAAAAAAACACAATCCCTGCGCGTGAAAAAAAAATAAATGCCGAAGCAGGTGTGGGGGGGAACAACTGGGAAAAAAGCAGAACGGAAAGACTGTTTCACAAACAAGGGGGTACGCAAGACCTTTCAGAAAAACAGACAGAAACAAAAGAAGAGATGAGTCACTACCGATGAAAAAAAAGCCTTCACTGGGCCCCCTACATCCGATGCCAGAAAAAATCACCATCAGAAGTCTATCGAATCTTGCAACTGTCGGATTCAATGAAAGGGCTGTTTAAAAAAAAAAACCCTCAGGGAACGGGGGGTGGCACACTTGAAGAAAAGCGGGGGAGATGCTCACACAAAGCATACCAAGTATGAGATCAAAATATTAATAATAGGCCGCATGTATATCAAGACATAAAGGTTAATTCTCATTAAAGATTCGGGGGACCGTGAAAGGAGGGACGATTTTCTGCGGAGTTGTCTAGGCGAAATCCGGGCGAAAAGGGACATAAAGAGAGTGAAGACGCTTGGAATGCTGGGGGCGAGCTCAAAAAAAGAGGGTGGGGAAGTCCAAAGAAGGAGGAGGGAATCAGCTTAGGGCTCACCTTCGCTCAGAAAACGCTAGAACGGAGAAGTCAGTAATAAAGTAATCGCTACTTGAAGATAAACTTAGCTGGGGAAAGGAAGGAATCGCGGGAGGATGAATAGCTGTTGGCGGAAGCGGAACGTGGAATTCGGGGAAAGGAAAAAAGTGTCTAAATAAAGTTCTCAGTTTAGTAGACAAAAAGTATGGGGGGGGTCCGGTGGGAGCATTGGGGGGTTACAAAAAAAAAAAAGGGGGGATTCCGAGAACATCTTGGGATTAAAAGAAAGGGGAAAAGGTGAGGTAAAAGGAATTTTCTCCTATCTTCGTGTCAAGGATAAGCAATAGCTAGGGGGTTGGGGAAAGATGGTATTTGAAGATCCCAATGGGTTGAGTGGGGACGCGGTAGTAGGGAGACGGACACGGAGACCTCCATGGGGAGTGAAATACTTGCTGGTGTTTAGGGTTACGAGGGGGAAAGGGGATTCTTCAGTCAGCGCTGAAAAAACAGAGACCGGGGGGGGTTGGGAGATGAGAATTTCCGTGATCAGTTTGATAGAAATTCCTGTATGCTTTTTTCGGAGGGGGGAGCTCGAAAAAGACTTGAAGAAGGAAGAAATGGAATAGAAAAGAGGGGGCGCGAGGGGGAGGGGAGGATTCAGGACTGTAGGTGTGATGTAAAATAGGAAGGGGAGAAGTATGTGTCCTGTCTCCGGGAACAGGGGGTGTTGGTTAAGAGGATGATAGTGCACGTTGCTTTTTGAAGCGAGAAACACATGGAAAAAGGGACTGAGAAAGAAAGAGGGAGGGGGGAAACTGTAACGGAGAAGGTCATGTGAGGGTTAAGGGGTGCTGGGAAAGATCAGTCCAGTCTGTGTTCCGGATCTAGTTTGTCTGCGTGTGATTATGGACGCTCTGGATTAAATGCGAAACTTAACTAGGACAAGGAGGTATGGGGGGTGTTTTGAAAGGGTAATTTTGTTTTTTCATGTCAGCACGTCAAACATCGAGGAAAGAAACGGCGGGTAAGGTCAGGGGGGGGGGGGGGGAGGAGAGGGGAGCAGGGAATGAAAGAGTAAGAGAATGCGCCGTCTTTGAGAAGTGTGGGACACTAGATGGGTGGGAGGACAAGTCAGAGGACGCTTATGGTATACCGAGGAGGGGAAGTGAAGGGAGACTGTCATTCTTTCTTAATAAAAAACGAAGGTGAGCCGGCGAATCCCTAGACAGCTGTGGACGTTCTAGTAAGGAGCATCGGCAATGGGGGGACTGGCTCCTCAGGCTAAGGTGTAGAAGATCAGGGGGGCGGATTTTGATTTTGAATCGGAACAGAAACCCTTTTCTAGGATACCCTTTTAATTAGCAATCAGTCAAAGACGACTTGAGAGGGGGCGCTGGGGTTGCCGTACAAAAAGAAATCAAACTAGTCCCTTTGGGAGGAAGGGGAAAATGTTTCGGCGTTTAAATAAGGAGGGAGGGGTTTTTACAGGGCGGTTAAGGGGGGGGATT
>Ga0179593_1503512_pt1 | contig 11660 bp, 7 predicted proteins | sample CZODoug2_1_08_16_FD_185931 | JGI IMG/M metagenome (GOLD analysis project Ga0179593, IMG submission 185931) | Vadose zone soil fungal communities from Angelo Coast Range Reserve, California, USA - CZODoug2_1_08_16fungal (PacBio error correction) | ecosystem: Environmental > Terrestrial > Soil >...
CTAGGAGTTAGGACACTATCACATAAGAATCCTGTACCAAGACAGGGCGGGAATGAAGAAAGAAGAATCTTCACGAATCTAATGAAAATGCCTCAAGGAAGGAGGGAGAAGTGAAAAGCCAAAGATAAAAAAATTTGCCAGGTTCACGAAAACAGCCATCAAGAAAGAGGAATTACCACAGGTGAGGTGGAGACCGAATTCACAGAACCGGGCATGTAAAGAAAGAAATGTGGGGACGATATCGACAATCCTTATCCATCTCAATCAATGTCCAACCGACCATAATTGGCTAGGAGGCCGAAACCGAGGACGTATAAACCAGAAGATGTAGGGGAGTAAAAACGAAACAGGCGGCAATGACTCAGTGTCAGGTTCCGGAGATGAATTGAGTCACATCTCCGGGGGCGAGAATCTGGAAAATGGTTTGCTGCGAAGAAACAAAAAAACTCTCCTATGATTAGTAAGAGGCTATTGATAGGACATCGCCGTATCTATCACTCAGCGATAGCAAGGTGCGGAAGAGGAAAAGCCGCAAAACAGGTTCGAGGCCTAAATTCATCCCTTCAGAAAAAGAATTGTGACACAACAGTTGGGTAAAGTGCAACAGATTTCCGAAAAAAAACTGGAGACACGCGCTGAATTACAGTTGTCCAAGGGCGAATCAAGGATTAAAAGAAGGGGGTAGAGAGGAACAGGTCAACCTCACTAGCTTCCCAATTGTTGGTGGGGTGTTCTGTCCTAACTGCAGAAGAACACCGAAAATGAGAGGGGCTTTGGTTTGGTCATCATCAATTGTCGGAGGGGCGGCGGGGAATGCACCCAGCCAAGAAGTAAGAAAAGATATTTTGGGGGTGGGGGGTGGTTGTGGGTGTGTTTGGGGGGGGGGGGGGGGGGGTGCGCTCCATCGGGCACTCTGACTACCTTTAAAAGCGAGCAAGAGAAGGTAGTGGAAAAATGGAAGACGTAAAGTCAAGGGGGTATCTTTCTATTTAAAACGAAAATACCGCACCATGGACCATGTGGAAGGGCTCCTTGAGAAATGCCAACAGAGGGTTGAGGGTGGGGGGGGGGGCCAAGGTCCGTTAGAGGAGGAAGAAGGTCAAGAGAAAGGGGGAGATGGCAGGAAACCGTCACCTTTTAATCTAAGTTCCTACTTAGGGAGCAGTAGTTTCCGTAGATGGGAATTTCGGTTGAATCTGGGCACGGGTTAGTTTTCTGAAACAATACTTTAGGCATCAAAGAGTACTACGGAGGGGTTTGAACTGACCGAGAAAGTATTGGACATAGGAAAAGAAAGTCGCGGGGAACCGAACCCTTTTATGAGGAACTTTCGAGGGAGGCGCAGGGGGGAAAAGGGGGGGCAAGGACATCCGCCACAGAGGAAGGGAGTTGTTAGGGGTACTCAAAAGACATCGGAGAGGGGGAATCTAGTGTCCATCACTAAAGGTCTAGAAAATGAATACTCAAAAGAGGGTATCTCTTAGGCGATATAAAAATAGAATTAAAACAGGATGACCCGCCTTTAAAAGTTATTTGTCTTCTCAGCAAGGGCAACAGGGAGAAAATAAGAATGCGCACTGAAAGTTTCAGTATTACACGAGAACGTCCTTCGAGATGAGGGTTATATCTTGAAACAGCCTGTAGAGGGAACCCGGAAAACACGAAAAACTCAATGTAAACATTGGATTGAACGGCTCAATGGAAAGTAAGGAAGTTTACGGGTGAGGCAATCACACTAAAGCCAAGCAGGCTCTTGTTGGCAAGCAGAGTTCGGTTCAATTCTCTGCTGAGCGGTAAAGACACCTCTCAATGGGGGACTCAAAAGTGGGAAGGTGAAAAGGGGAGAGGTGGTAGTAAAGTGAATTATCTCTCCAAAAAATAATATTATTAAAGAAAGAAAATCGGAGTAGGAGGTGAAGAAAACTACAAGGACAAAGGCAAGGACACGTCAGGAAAAGAAAACACTATTTTCGTTTACGCCACGGTCCAGTTTAACCTAACGCGGACGTGGCCCAAAGACGAAGGAATTTGAACTCCCGGATTGCCGAAAAAATGGAAACCTCAGGAGCTATACTAGGCCCATGAGGCCCTTTAAAATAAGGTTAAGTTTTAACGTAAGGCTAAGGGGGGCTGGGAAAGAGCATGAAAGAAGAGAAGGTATATCCGAACTTGGCAACGACTAAAAGTGCAGGAGCAGTGAGAAGAGGAAGTCGACCTGGAGAGCATACCGGCAAGATTGAATGATTGGAGAGGGTTGTAGGAGCTGGGAGCCCAATTAGCCGAGATCGCTGTCTCGGAATAAAGAAAAAAAAAACAGGAGTGCCAGGTTGAAAAAGCGGTCAACTGCTGCTTCGTGAAAACTTAGACCACCCATAGAGAGGTAGTATATGTCAACCTTGGACAGAAAAAGGGGGGGACTTCTGAGAAGGGTACATAAACGGGGGTGGTAAAAGACAGGGGCGAGCTGCCAACCTCAGCCTGTCATCGGGAACGTTTTCAGAAAACCGACGGTTCAAGGACGGGAAGGAGGGATGGAAAGAAAACATCTGGCGGGACCGGCTAGACAAGAATCAGCATATTAAAACGAAGTACCAGAGGCATAAGAAACTATGTGTTGGAAGATTCAAGGGAGGGAACGGAAAGACGCCTAAGGGAAAGATATTCAAGACGTTATCAAGCGGAATAAGGGTCCATATCAAGGGGAGAGGAGAAAAATACCCCGAATACAAAAAAATAGGGTGGCCTAGAGAGCGCAATTACACACTTGGAAGTCATGTTAACGGTGAGGGGGGGCTGAGAAGACTGAAATAGTTACCAAAAGTCATGAAGATCTCACGGGTCAAAACAACTTAGTGAGAGTGGAATTACTGAGGGGCAAGAAGGGGACAAACATCGCCATAAGGGGGAAAATGGGTGGGGGAGGGAAATAAGTCCAATTTCTTGAATGGGAAAATTTCAGCGTTCAGGAGAAAGGGCAGTCCGGTGCGCGTACCTCACTCAATGGATTATGAAAATACCGCCACCCGTAATTGAGAAAGGAAGTCATTCGATATGACGGAAGCCAAACCAAAAAAGAATAGTTAAAGATTCCACCAAAAAAGGGCCAGTTGGAAAGTATACGGGTCTTGAGACGTACCAGTGGGACCCACGGGGGTTCCGATCTCAGACCCAGAAGTGGAGGGTGGGTGTGAGCTCAAGTTTTGATAACAAAGGGAAATAAGGTTGGACCTTTATGACTTAACTAGAGCGCTACAAATGGGTGTTGAGGGGCGGGGAGGCAGAGTGATGTTCGCTTCTTAGCTCGGCTGGCTGATGTACCAGAGAAGTAGGGCAAAGGTTTTTTCAAATCTCAACATCGCCGGGGGACTATGTGGTGGGGGCCTCAAAAGGGAACAGAACAAATCGGGTTTTGAAGGTTGGAGAGTGCATACGGGACTTGGGGCGTCAATTCCTTCAGGATTTAACTTTACAAAAAGCGTAAGCTTCAATCAAAATCGGGGGGAGTTGGGGGAGCGTTCACAGCTCGTTCTCAGGTTCACTGAAGGGGGGGTCGGAAAACGCTAATTTGTATTGGGAACAAAAGGATGGCTAGATGATGTATTGACGATCGACCACCGAAAGGGGGGGGGGGGCGTGTGTCTATGCGTGATGAGGAGTTAGGTCTCAAAAACAATAGTATAACGGGGCGAACGTAAGGGCTTCGGCGGTTAGGAAAAAAAGACCGGAATCAAGGTTCTATGGTGCGCTACCTCCAAGTCGTCGAGGAAAGATGAAAATGGGGGAAGGTCAGCGCTGTTTTCTGGGGGGATTCAAACCAATAATGGGAAAAGTGGGGGGCCAACCCGCGGGTCTTCTTCAGGGCACTGGGGGGGGGAAAGAAAGAGAGCGCAGAGCTCTCAAAACAAATGAAGATGTAAAAGATAGACTAGATGGTTGAAGTGCCCCAAGAGAGGTAGGAATACTAGCGTAACGGCCATTGCAGGATGGACGCTACTGACTGATCGCGAAGTCAAGTAAGCAAATGGTGAACGTAAAATGTGAACCGAGCCTGTTGCAAGGGGGATCAAAAACGACAGCCACACAGTCGTCCCGTACGGGTTCAAAACCAATAAGTTCAGCAGAAAGGGCAAAAAAGAAAAACGAACGCTAGCGAAGTCAAAAGTCAGAGAAACACGGCAACGCATCACTGGACCCAAAAAAAGACAAAAGAGAAAAAAAAACTACGGCGGCGCAACCGATCACTAAAAATTCATAAATAAACGAACCACCGAAAAAAAGTTGCATTCTTCACAAACAGGAGGAGGCCGCGTTTCCGCTCAGGCTATAAGGGCACAAGAGACCGGATTTAGAGAAACCCACAGATGGTTCGGACGATGTCTGCCGGGGGACAACCAGAAGGATTGAGCTAGGAAAAGAAAGGGCGAGGGGCAGAAGTAGCGGGGAGGAAGAATCAGATCGGAAAGAAAACGTGGGCAGAGCAGCCCCACAGAACAGTTTCGCGAGGATAGAGGTGGCAGGATCAAAGGGACCAAAATTTCATTGTGAAAGTGGGAAGACTAGTTCAGAAAAGATTAACCGGTCGCTATCTGCAGGGGGGGACAGTTCTCATCCGTCCATTCATACGACTGGGGCATAGAGTTCAACATGAGGAAAGACATATTGTTGGTTTGCTGCCGATATCGTCCAGCCGGGGTCGTTCTTTGGGGGGGGGCAAGTCTCGACTGGAAGGGCGGTGGTCGCTTAGGGAAAAATTCCTCTCCGGAACATTCACTCCTACGAAAGGGGGACTCTGATACGACCATCCGGATGGCGAAGAAAAAAGAGCGGAAAAAACTTCTAAGAATAAGTGTTAAGTGGAATAGAATGGGTCACACTAGGGCCAAATTCAGATAAGGCAGAAAGACACCTTCAACCATGGAAGCCATGTATCCTGGAAGTCCACAGTGGTCTGTTTGGGATCAGACAATTCAAAGGGAGTGGACTTCGTTCGCAGTAACCTGTATGTGCAAAGGCACAAACATGGAATCGATTCGTACATCAGAAACGGAGTGATTGATTTAAAGCATGGGGTTGGAAGTGTAATACGCGAAGGGGACGGGCCTAGTAATCACAACTTTGATAAAAAGGGAGGGGGCAATGAAAAACGTACAAATATGAATGGGGAGGAAGTGTGTTCATATTACAATCTCCGGGGGGGGGAAACAACAACCCCTTGGTACGGAATCAGAAGATGGGGAAGTGTATTCCGGCGAAGCCAGACAGTCCGAGATCTCAGTTTCATTGGTAAAAGTGCACTTGTTGCAGATTGTAACAAGTATACTACTTCCTCCGCATCATAGAGCGGGGCTGCAGTACGGGCGAAAAAAAATGCGAAACGATTCCGCTGTAAAGGGGTGACGAGATAGGGCACATGTTAGAATGATCGGGAATGAGGAAAAGGATCTGGTCATCTTCAGAGATCTTGTTGGAAAAAGCTAGGAAACAGAAAAAGTAGTAAAGGGGGGAAAAAAACGCAGATCCGGGACGTAGATACAGCGTTGGTTAATCAGTATAATGGAGGCCGGGGGAACGTTGCTAGATACCCGATGGGGAAGGAAAGGAAGGGAGGGCTGCAGGGCGCGGCGTAAAAAAGACGGGTTGATGTCCTTCGACGTGTCAGTCTGGTAGAGAGGTGGACAGGAATGTTCCCTATAGAGATCACAAACCGGAGGGAGGGGTGAGGAGAACGGGACACTATCATTAAGAAAACGAGGAACAACACCAGGTTGGGGGGGCGAAGCTCAGTTCAGGAAAGTCTCACCAAGCTGCAGTGGGGGATCTCAGGAATTGGGAATCAAGGGAAAACTGGCCCGCCATTATAACCGAGAACGCTTTTATATCCAAGGGTACAGGGAGGATCAGTGTTCGGGAAGTTACTGTTGGTCTGTACCACACAGCCAACAACTAGAATCTAGACTGAAAAAAGATGGGAAATGGTGCAGAAAACGAAGAGTGCGTGAAACATTATTGGGGGGTCACCGGCACCTGAAAACGTTTCCAGGCAGGTGGAAAGAGTTTGCAATATTTTCTACCGTGGGAAAAGAAGAACGCGGTATATGCTCCGGAATTACACATTAGGCAGAGTGGGGGAAAAAAAAACCGCTCTAGGGGGATTTTGACAAGGGAAGGAAAAGGAAAAACCTATCGGACTTGCTTCTGGCGATACCACAGGATAAAAAAGGAGAAAATTACTAATAAAGGGTGGGGGAAGGGGTTAACGAGTACCTGGGGGCAAAAAAGGAGGAACCCATACTTCGGTTTCTCCTTGTCACAAGTCGTCAGACACAGGGATTTGTCATCGGTCAGATTGAGGAACCCAAAGTAAGAGTGAAGGAGAAACTCTAATACGTGGCACCCTAAATGACGGGATAAGTAAATCCAGCACCGACTCTGTAATAGAATTCGGTTCCACTTTGAAGGGGGCAGCAACTCGAAAAAGGGTACTAAAAGAAGGGAAGACGTGAGGCCTGTCCGAGACTGCCAAGAGACGTGGGAAGGCTAGGAACACTATACACCGAGGGGGGGACTCAAGAAACAGAGCACCCATGGTACTGTTGATTTTCTGGGAGGGGAGATACAGAAAGAGTTACATGGCATTATAGTCCCTCCTACACTTACTAGGATCAAAAGCTAGGGCGGAGGTGCGATATGGGGATGAAAGAAGGGAATGGGCGGACCCATTGAGGGTATACAAAGGGAGTCGAGAAGGCATGAAGACAAGAAACCTCCTGGAGATAAGTACAAACAACGTACCCCCGGGCGCGAGGGGGAGTTGACTACTGTGCAGCCTCAAGGCATTTTGCAAGCTCGTGAGGTGCACCTATTGAACTGAAAGAATGAAATTCGGGGGGGGGGTAAAAAGGAAGGTGTTGAAAGAATTTGTGCCCCAGAACTCTCCCTAACGTTGGGTCAGTGTGTTAATGAAAGAAGGGGAGCATTTGGTCAAAAACTTAACCACACACTTTTAATAAAGCTGGATGCCGGATACGGAAAATCTCCCCTTTTGTGGGGAAGGCGCTGCTAGTCACAAAGGGTCTGTTAAAAGGGGAGGGGGAGCTTAAAAGTGGGTACTTCTAATGGGTCAGAGAAGTCATAAGGGACGGGAAAGAGGTCATCTATCGGGGCTGGGTTCAAATCACTTACTGGAACTCTAACCAGAAAATACATGGTCCATGGTTTGAGAAAACAACGTTCCTTTTGGTTTAAAAACTCCTTCATACGCCGGAAGTGAGAACGAAGGTCATGAATCAACGAGGAATAAACCGTCAGTCTTTGTGGAAGGGTCAACAACTGGGAAATCTTTTCGCCTAAAGTCAACTCTTCCATGGTACCCAAAAAAAGGTGGGGGGACGGAAGGCGGAGCGAGGGAGGGCTCCGGGTTAAAATCGACCACAGAAATGGCGTGGGAGACGGGTTATGCTGGAATGATGGCTCAACGGGAAAAAGGGGGAAAGAGTCTTTTTCGCCTGTGGGAGAAAATGGGAGGGCAACCGGTTGGATGGGCTCTGAAGGGGAAAGAATGGGCCATCCACTCCCGTTGAATCTGAGGAATGTGCTTCGGTCGGGGGCTTCTTCAGCATGCCATGCAGGGGACCAGGGGCGCGTCTTCAGGCCGCTAAGGTGGGGGAAGCAAACTAATGAAGCACCCACCAGACTCCTAACAAAAAGGAGAAAGTAGAGAAATCGCAAAGGTCTCGAGGTCTTACCTACCTGGGAGGTCTAACGCCTGAATAAAGCAAGGAGGAACCTACAAGTGGAAGGAAGGCGCCCATTCGCTAATTGTTCGATGTAAATATTGAACAAGTAGAGGATCCACAAAGATTTTCAATTAATTCACGAAACAAAAAAACAACGGTAGTCGTCAAACGTATCGAAAGGTTTTAGCCCTAATTCCAGAAATCCAGGGGGGGGATAGACCACCGGACGGTGCGATAGGAAATCACCAGAGACGCAAAACGGTACCAAAGACAAGGTTATTTAAGGAAACAGCGGCCAACGAGAAAAGATTGGGAAGATCGACAAAACACGACCTGATGTTTGGCCACTCCCAACCATGCCTGAGGGGTAAATTTAGGACGTCGGGGAAGCAAAACCACATGAGAGAACTGTACCACAGGAGTGGGTTGGGTAACGTACCCAAAAGAACCCATAACAGGGGGGCCCGATGATCTGATCCAATTTTAAATTGACTGTGACATCGAGGGTAGAGTAAGCATCCGATACGAAGAGGGGTAAACTAACAAGGTGGGGCGCTAGGATATACGATTTCCTAATCCCCGGCACAAGGGAACGGTTTATAACAGTGAAAAAGAGGGCCCACAATAACCCGGCTGGTCTGAGGCAGAAAGTGGTAAACACTTTCTAGAGCATGTCAAGAAAAAAGAGGCACTCTATGAACAGAGGCACTATCTTCCAACACCGAATGAGGGTGGTGGGGGAAAAAGAGTTACCGAAGAGCCATTCAGGAGTTTGGTAGTCATGACATCAAACTGCGTGCGGGGAATAGGAATGCCAGATCCGACGGGGGAAGGCGAGGAGAATCCTCGGGCTACGAAAAGACTTCTTCGCAACATATAGGCAAGCGAACTCTCAAGAAGATCTAGTTGACGGAAGGGAGGGAAAGAATGAGGTCAAAATTTCGAAGGATAAGGAAAAACTAAATCACCGGCAAAATTTACTTGGGCAAGGGGGGGAATGCCCTGAACCATTGGTAGGGGGGGCTACAAAAAACCGGAAAGGCTATGACGAGGAAATGACTCAACTTACTGCATGAGAGTAAGTTTGGGGTTGAGCACTTGCAGGCACCCTCAAATGGAAATCTAAGTTCCACTCATCAGAAATGGGGGGGGGTCAGTAGCGATACAGGTCGTCCTGCATGGTGCCAGGAGGAAAAACGAGGTTTTGCTAAAATCCCGACTGGAGAGGAGGACATCTCAGGAAAGACTGTATCCCACCTGAGGGTTGGAGGAAGGGTCATCTACCAGTAGGCGGATGATCACTTTCAGAGGTCAATAAAAAAGGGGATGAGGACTTCTACGTTCGGAAAAGGGGTCCCAGGGTGTAAACGGGAGCCAGCCTCCAAGGGAGAAGAGGGAGGTTGGCGCAGTTGGCATCATCTGGGGAGACGGTTCACGCTAGGTAAACCAGCATACTGGTTTCATACGAAGGCCGGCGCATGAGGGGCGAGCTGGCGATTCATGCGATAAGGAGATCCATTCAACGTCTCAAAAACTGCCTTGAATCGGTGCGTGGTCGAACAGTCATGGTAGGGAGAGGCTCAAGCACTTCTCGGGATTCTTCCACCTAAGACTCAGTAGTAAAAGATCGTTGAGAGCTGCCGAACCTAGCCGTAGACGGACAAGGAAAAAACGATGCAATCTAAAGGGTGGCAAAATCTGCTCCATTGGGAAAGGGGATGTCCAGGCCGTTTAACGGGTGAGCAATACGTACTCCCCCAAGAGGAATGGGTTTGTCAAAGAGGGAGGAACTATTGCGCGTCAACGAGGCGGGGGGTGTTGAGGAATGAAGAATGTCGCCGTTAAAGAGGGGTCAGGAAGAGAATCCACAAAGAAAAAAAAAAAATCAGGAAAAAAACGGATTGATGATAGGTAATCTGGGGAACCTAAGACTGGGAAAAAGCCTAAGGAAAGTCAAGTCACGTACCCGAGATTTTTTCGTGGAACGAAGCAGCGAGGGGGAAGAACTCGTCGTGGGGCAAACAAGTTGGGGCTTCGCCGGATTGCCGCAAACCATTGAACTGCCTCATCAGGGACGATTCCCACAATGAGATAGGGGGTCGCCAAGTGCGATTGCCCAAAGAGTGTGTGGCCGAAAAGACGGGATCGGAAAAGAGATCTCTCAGTTATAGGGTCAGGGCAGACGAAAAAGTTAAATCACATGACCTCCAGAGACATGCGACATGTGTCAAATATAAGTACACCTTCAACGATGTAGAGAAGGAGGGGGGAAACGTTGCAGGGTCTTTCGCAGGAAGGTCGCTACTCTTCCCGGAACCGGCATTCAGTCAGAAGAAAGGATGTCTCACGTTGTAAAAGCAGGCAACCTCGACATGCTGCAACCTGCTAGAGAGGAGAAAAAACAAACCACAACCCACACCCCATCAAACAAAAAAAAAACGGGCGCCCGGGGGGGGGGGGTTCTTGGGATCTCGTCCTGAGGGCCTTCTCAGGAAACCAGAGGAAAATTGTGCAAAAATCGTATACGGGGAAAGAGAATTGTTTGTCTGGGGAAACTTCCATAGCAAAAAAAAATGCCATGTTCAATTTCCTTTTCATACAACCTGCCTGTTGGAACATGAAAGGTCCGGGAAGACGAAAAAAGAAGGTAACGAATGCTATAAAACTCAATAAAGTCCCTGCAGACGCATTAATCCTCAGAATAAACTGGAAGTAGGGTGCGAGGTTCTCTTTCCACTCCTTGATCTCGGAAAATTGTAATAAGAGTGAAATTGGAATTCCTAAGTCCTTACCTAAGGAATTAAGTCTGCGAACCAAGATTACCCTCAAATTTTTGGGTGGTCCAGGCAAAGGAATTCCACACAGGCCAGGCCATGTTAACGGTTAGGGTTCAGGACTCTAAAAAGTGACCCTGAACGATGCAATCGGGAAAAAAGCGTTCGATGAGCCATTGACAGGGAGGGGACAGATGCGCAAAACCGGGGGGAAGTCAGAGTCAAACAAATTTCGGACGGGGGGGGGTTTCCGCAATACCGGTTCATTCCTAAAAAAACCGTCAATGTAAATACCAACGAAAAAAGCAGGGGCGCGGCGGTAGGCTTAAGGCGGCTCAACCCCCCCCGTGAGTGGCAGATTTCTGTTCAAATTGTTGGGTCAACGTATAGACCGAAAGGGTCCTGGGGGGATCCGGGAAAAAAAAAGTACCAAGCAGAACGAAAAAAGATGGGTTCGGGACCTAAAAGCTTAACGTTGTTCTACAACCCCTTGGGGAGACTTGGCCCTGGTGAAGGGAAAGAAGTAAGATCCCTCTCGAACCCTGGGGTTTTACTCGAGGCGAGCCCACATTGCACGTCAAAGAAAAAGTGACTATTATAAGGCGAAGGGCAAGATATCATCGGCTTTGGGAGAAACGGCATTTAGCGTGGATGGGGGGTTCACAAGAACTCGGGACAGAAACATCCGGGGTCAGTTTAAAAAGAAGGGATTAAGAAAACGGGTTGTGGATCACTAACGTTCCTCGGGCGGTACTGGAACATCATTTCATGCGCCAGGGGAGGGGAAGAAATCCGATCTACGGGTTGTTTAAGGTTCACATAGTTCAGGTGGACTGCCGCATGTCACAAACTTCCTGGGGCCGGGTGGGGAACAGGATTCGAGCGGTATAAACGAGTGGGTGCGACCTATCGACCAGCAGGGGGTGGAAGAGAGGGTGATGCTGGAATTCGGGATCCCGCCAAAGTCCGAAAGAGGTTTAGGCACTGTCAGCGTGGGGGTACCAATGGAAGGTTTCTGCCAAAGATCAATTCAGTCGCCGTTCATTAAAGGAAAAAGTGCTTCGCATCGTGAAAAATCGCTGCAGTTCTTAAAGCCACTTGCTTGGGAAAACTATGAGTCAGCGCGAAGTGTTAACAGTACCCCCGGCTC
>Ga0179593_1504458_pt1 | contig 11660 bp, 10 predicted proteins | sample CZODoug2_1_08_16_FD_185931 | JGI IMG/M metagenome (GOLD analysis project Ga0179593, IMG submission 185931) | Vadose zone soil fungal communities from Angelo Coast Range Reserve, California, USA - CZODoug2_1_08_16fungal (PacBio error correction) | ecosystem: Environmental > Terrestrial > Soil >...
AACAGGCAAACCAAGGGAAGTGATAAAGAGAAAGAAAGAACCTCGGTTGGGGAACCGTGCATCCAAAAGGAAACCCCCCCCCCCCCCCCAACTGAGGACGGGAAAAACGGGGTACATCTAAGAGCCATGGAGAAGCACTGTTCAACAGGTCGGCTAACCTAGCCGATGCTCTGGGAGAGACTACAAAGCGGAACGAAAGAGGAAGAAGAGCAATTTCGGGAAGGGAAAAAAACAGGCATAACCCGCACTGGTGCAATCCATCCGAAAAAACGTGGCATACTTTGGAAGGAGGCCCCCAATGAACAGCAATGGGCCACACTGAAGAATTGATCCGTGTTCACCTCAGAGAAATGGAAATCGTCGCAACGAGGGTAGGATCAATGGAAAAATTGCGCTGGCAATCGACGACACACTACAAAAAAGGAAAGAAATTTATGGGCCAGAAAAAAGGGGATGGGGGCAAAACATAGAACCAATAAAGGGGGGGAGGGCGCGTTCCCACCGCGTCGTCGCGCTACGTGAATGAGGTTCACTAATCATACGGGGTCGAGGAAGCATGTCCGGGTGGTCGGCCATCCTGGAAAAGGCTCAGAAAACCTGGCGATCTTGAAAATACGGGGAGTCCCGGCAACCTCAAGAGAGGGGCGAAGTTGAAGATACAAGGGAATCATGCCGATCCCGGGCCCCACGGGTACGAGGTTCAAAAAACTCTTTAAACAACAGTGCTTCACCGGAGCAGTAAGGCGCAAAGAACCTCGCCGACTGAGTTCCTGACAGCACACCTAAATGCTTAGGGAAAAATATAGATAGTCAGTGGAACGGCTCAGGACCATTGTGGTTGCTGGCGAAAGGGATTCCCTTGGAGCAGATAGTATGAGTTCTGAAATCAGCCGTAAGAATTTGGAAGGGGGGGGAATCAAAGCTTTTGCACCTCCCCGACTTCGCAAAGAAAAAAGCAATTTGCGAGACTGTGGTGTGGGAGGAGCCCGGCTGGGGCCAGGATCACATGAAAAATCGTCAATTGGCGGATAAAAAGGGGCGGTCGAAGTTACTAAACAGACAAAAAACGCGAAGAGAAGCAAGGGGCTAACTAGGTCTAAAAGCCAAATCTCAACTGAGCAGCGTACCATTGGTTGCGGTACCCCTTAATCAAGAATCTTCAAGACAGAAAGAAAGCGAATAAGAAGAGCAAAAGCGAAGGAGGATTCCAGCCAGGCAAATGCTCCATAAGCGCCACGTTAAGTACGAGGGAGAGCCTGAAAACACGAGGCGCAGATAACCCGTCGTAAAGGAAAGAAAACCGTTGCTGGAGGAGGGTGAAAAGGGGTTCACGGCGTATATCGTTGTTTCCTTCCAGTCCTGAAGGGCGATTCGATTTTGGGAAAAATGTGTTCGGCTCCATCAACCAAGCCGAACTGGGGGGGGAGCGCGCCGATCCTCTCAGACCCACTCTAAAATAAATGTCGCAATAAAGAATCGAAAACCGTTGCCCCACAAAGTGTATCTTCTTCAAGTTTGGGGGGAAGTGCCAAACAGGAAAAGGAAGAAAGAAAAGAGAGCAGCTACCTTTAAATACATAAAATCGAGGGCAAATGAGAAAAGAAAAAAAAGACAGTTTCTCTGCGCTCGGTGTGTGTTACCGGGGCGATAAGATAGACAAACTGAAGCCCGGAAGACGAGAATCAAGTCCGAGCGTTGTGCGATTCAACAATGGGACTCTGTCGGAACATTGAGGGAGGGGCTGTGGTCTCGGGGAAAGTCCTTGGAACGAAAGAAAGACCAAACCGCCAAAATTCCACGCGGAATGGGAGAGGAAAATTCAAAAAATTATCTTGGAACGCACTTGGAAAAAAATAAAATGTTATAAAAGGGTAATTTCCTGGGTTGACCAATTAAAATTCAGACAAAAATTCCAGCACGTGTGGCCGATCTAGAGGGAGCTTTTGGGGTGGGGAAAGTGGGGGAATAGCTGAGAAGCTGGAAGAAGAAACTGATTGGGGGTTCAAATCCCCAAGCAGCTCAAAAACGGGTCAGTGGCAGAGAAAGCCGATGGACCGAAGGAAACAAAAGATGGTCGGAAACGTAGTTACCAGTTGGGGTGGGGAAATAAGGCCCGCGCACAACAATTCAACGGAAGGCAGTAAGTACAAGCCTGGGGGGGGAGGTCGAGATTGAGGCACGGGGCCGCACAACCAGATGTCAAGCAGTGGGAACCACTCGGGGGTAAAATGATTCCGGTGTGCCTGGTTGAAAATGTCCATCACTGTCTTCAAAGCAGAACCCCCATTTCCGGGGGGGAAAAGGGGTCGGCACTGGGCAAACGGGGGGCCGTCTGTTAGGTGCACCGGAAACTGGGCGAGCTGAAGGAGGGAGAGCTGCGACATACGTAAGACCATTCGAAAGCACACGAGAGTTAGGGCCGTCGAGCACCACCGGGGATGACCAATTCCTCCCGAGCTGGGCGCTCAGTCTCTTCGGCCACCCCCTCTGGGATAATCCTTCAGCAACTCAAGCTTGCCAGGTCACACCACCATCACAAGAGACGCTTATGTGGCCGTTTGAAGCAAAAAATACGGAAAAAAAAGCCGCGGGAAGGCTGAGTCTGACGGCCAGGAAACTTGAATAAAAGCCCTTAGGGCCATAGAAGCGTCACCGGGGTGACCTGAAAAAGGGATAAATCCTTGGACTGATTTGGAGCGAAAAGTGGGAGACGAGTAACCTTTCAAAACCTACCAGTCGAACTAGGGTTCTCGGGGAACTACAGTTCGTTTGAGTGGGAGGGGGGGCAAGGTCCAGGACTTCCCTCGTTTTTCCAGGGTCTCGTTGGTTCTCGAGTGTCTTTCCGGTGAGTCCTCACCTTGAAGCCGTCTAGAGTACCGTTACAATGGGAAAATTAGTAAGCCTCTTTCTATAGCTTGGGATGGGTTAAGTTAGGGGGGCTATTTAAAGGGGGGAGGGGGTCCGGGTCTTGGTACTGACCAATCGAAGCCTGTTTCGACCGTTGACGTAAAGCCCATCACAGACGCCAAAAAGGGCGAGCCTGGTGAGACCAGGCGTCCCAGGCGCCTTGTTGTGGGACCCCTGCCCTAATCCAAGCTCGCGACGCGCCTTAGTGGGTGTCTCCTTAGAGGGCGAGTGTGTAACGACGGCACACATGATCGGCCAGAAGTGACTCAGGGCGTGGATACACCAAAAGTGAATCCAGCCGCTGCCGCCGGGGAAAGGGGGGAACAGGGACCCAAAAAAAAAGAAGAAGCACCAGCCTTATGAGGGTCGACAGGTGCCCCTAGACCACAACTAATGGAAGGACGAGTAAACAACTCAATTCCTCGCCGGCTCGGTGTTGTCGCATAGTCTTCAACGGAGAGGCAGTCAACCCTTCTAGCGGGAAAAAAAATCTAAAGCCGAGGGGGTCACCGGATCTTTAAAAGCCCCGATAAAAAAACTCGATTTCCCAGCTAGTAATCGTTCGTATGGGTCTCGAAAACGAAAACCCAGCACCTCAGGAAGACGCAGGTCGACGTAAACAGTACAAAAAAAAACTCCTGAGTGTCTTTTAGGACCGAACACGACCCCGAAATCCCAGGAACGCCACAGCTCTGGGGAGACTCAAGGAGGCCCGTAGCGCATCACACAGTCACGGAAAACAAATAACACCGAAATAGGTAACGGAGTGACCATTGACTGGGGACGGGGGTGGAGTGAGTGTGAAGGAAAATGAAATGCGTTCAACACCAAACAAAAGGCAAAGGGGCAGGAAATGTCCGAGACTACACCGGCGTAAACCATCCTGAAAGGGAAAAGGAAGTGGGGAACGCTGGGGGGTTAAGACACATGGCGCAAATAAAGGTTTCTTTGTACAGAAAGCTCAACAAAGCTTAGTATGAAGAGAGTAGGTTTGGCCTCTAAACAAAAGGGAGGGCAACCATTTCTGGAACGACTGTCATCAGGCAGAGAGCGTTACTCCGGGTGAACTTCTCTATGTGGGGCACCGTTGCCTTGACGACGACAAGACGTAAGGCACACGAAAAGAAAAAGCCCAGTCCATGTGGAAGGACGCCGACTTTACGGCGGGTCAATGTTCGGGAAGTTGTTCGAGGTAAAGTACCTGGGGTGTGAAAGAGGTGCTCGTGAAGGGGGGGGGTTCGGTTGCACGCCCTCGGCAGGGTGGAGGGGTCCTTCAAAAAAAGTACGCAGGCGGCCTTCCGGATTAATGGGGGGTTTCGAAAGATGCAGAGAGGGACCCGGGGATTAATAAAAGGCTTTCCGGTCCAACTTAAAAATAGGGCGGATGAGTGGGTCGGGCGGGTGGTCCTGGTTCAGGGGGAGAGGACTTTACAAAAAAGATTTTTTTAGTAAACGGCGACTGTAAAAGGGGTAGCGCGGTCTAGTGGTCGGAGGAGTCGACCCTCACCGCGGAAATGGGGGCTTTCTTCTCGCCCTTCTGGTGGACCCCTGAACTGGGGTGGATTGCGGGCAAAGGACGTCGGAAAGGGGTGTAGGCAAAAGGTCTTTATTGCCCACTTATAGGAGTTGGCTAGAGTCCACAAATGGCTTTAGCACAGTCGAATATCTTACGCGCTTCCTTAAGTGGTCCTTTCATGTCCTGCCTAAAAGACGAACCCATTCAAGAAGGATCACGACGCCGTCCCTGGTCGGGCTTTGAGGCCTGGGGGACTGCCTGGGGTGAACCGTGGAGGGGTTCACTTTGCTTTAGAATCTAATTGCCGGGAGGGGGGTAGACTGCCAGTAGAAAGTCAACCTCCTAAGGTGTCTTCCTCCCCTTGAAAACTCCAATACAGGGGCGGATGGGACTACATCGAAAGTGATCGATCGGACGCAGGGTGCCTTCCAAATCTTAATCAGAACTACTTGAAAAACGGGGGCTCACCCCTTAGTCATGGAAAGGGTGGGATTATCTAAATAGTGGGGCACGGGGTGAATCTCAAATTTCAATTGTGTACCACTCCTAAAAATTCCTATACCTGGGACTGGGCCACGAAAAATGGTTCGTCTTTCAGAAGGCGTCTTCGGAGGAAAAAAAAAAGGATCTCGAGATTATGGGAACTACATAGGGGAACTTCTCCACTCAATGGTTCATGCAAGCCAAGGTATGGAAGTCAGGGGAACCCGTAACAGGGGGGGAAAGGGTAAGAGGTCGCGAACCCCTTTCCATCGTTGTGAAGTCATAGGTCTCCTCTTGGGTAACCGGCAGACCGGGGGAAATCGAAAATGAAAACGTCCCTCTAGCTGTGCGTGGGCGTAGCGCAAGGAAAAACGGAAAAAAGTCGTCGAATTTCAAGGGTGGTCACTGACACCATGGACTGGGGAGTACCATTGACCCAAAAAGAGGGAAGGAGTTTACGAAAGTAATTTACAGTGAAACTAGGCCAACTCAAGCAATCAGTTTTGACCCGCTGCTCTTCGGTGGACGAACAAAATATGGGGACCAAACAGGGGTCCCTTATGGGAAGGAAACGTGTACTGAACAGTTGAAGGGAGCGGAGGTCACAAACAAAATTTACGAGGGCCGAATACACGCCCGTGTATTTGACCAGCAGAAAGGTCCAGCACCCCAATATAGGTGGAGTGGGGGAGACCCGGGAAGACAAGTTCTCTACGCTGAGATGACCAGCATGTCTCAACGCACAAAAGAAGTAAGGCACACGCGGCAAAGGGGGGGGTGAAGGGGGATTGAGAGGTGGGGTGGGGGGGGTTGGGGTTTTGTGGGGGGGTGGGGGGTTTGTGTTGGGGGTGCCGGAGCAGTTGCTGGGAACGGACGTGAGTGAAAACACAGCAACTCTTGCTGAACTAAAAGTTATTTAGGGGAAAAGAACTGCTAACAGGTGGTCATGGGAAGAATCCAGAAAAAGCTGCAAAGGGTGGAGGTGGTTCAGGTTCCGTCTGCGGGAGAAGGGTGGGTGGTGGTGGGTGTGGATACGAGATTTCGAAAAGCCGGGTTGCACACGATACAAAGTTCGAAAAAAGTCGTAACGTACTACTGGGCAATTAGTCGGGGAGCGTCCGCTTTTCTTCCCACCACGGACACGACCAAAGGGGAGAACGAAAAAAATAGGCTGTAGGCATTCAAAGATTCGAAAGTGTATTCAGGAATGGGGGGCGTTTTCTAGGCGAGCGGGCGAACGGGGCCACAAAGGGAGAGACGCAAATTTTGTGCGGATTCGTATGATCTGGGGCACAAGGAGGGAATCTCGAAACGGATCTCGCAAAGACCAAACTATTCGGTTTGGAGAGGAGTAAAGAAAATCTGACGTAAAGGAATTCGTTACCCTGGAAGAAGGAAGGGAAACTTCTACGCAACAGTGCCCCCTCGGCCAGCGGAGGTCTTCGAGGACACTAGGAATCTGACCAAAAGCAGTGGGGTGGTGCATGCTCTTAACTACGATTAATGGCTCGATTGGATGAAGTATTTCCAAGCCGAGAGCTCAGGTCTGCGTCGCTTTCGTGAGGCTCTTGAGGGGGAATCGGCAGCGAAGAGGAATATCTGTCTCACTGGCTGCTGCTGGGCAAAGTGTGCTACAGGGGAGAGGCGAAGGCGCATTTGGGGAAGGGGGGGGAGGAAGAAGTCGAACGATGGTCCGTGAACGAGTGTTCAGGGAGCCTAAGTTCCAACTCAAGCCAAAGTCAACGCAAAAAAAGCGAACGCGCTTTACGCTCTGGGGTGTAAGGTTCAAAAGCTTGAAACCAGGGAATATCCAATCTGAGGAGGAAAAGATGAGAGATTAAACGCGCATTGAGGTCATAAAAACGGACGCAAAGAAACCCCTGTCAGAACGCGAAAAACGGAAAAAGGAAGCGAAGTCTTTATCTTGTAGCAAGGGGGGGAAGAGAAAGACTCAGTCGGAGGAAGGAAGTGTGGCATGAGAGAAACTTGATTCCGGGTGTTTCGCGGACCTCGTTAGGGCAATGGTTGCACCGGGGGTGGCAGCGCTTATTACGATAACTTCGAAGATTGGTTTCCGGCGAAGGAACTGGGGGAGGGGGAACATATTCTTAGTACGGGGGTCCGAACCAGTGATAAAGGAGACAACAATAACCGGAATTACAAACATACTCCCCAAAGGCGTGAGTTGGAAGAAGTCACCGGGGGGGGACTCGTGGGTCAACGCCCTGGTGGAAAGAGCCAAGAAAAAAGAAAAATGGGTAAAGAGATTCGCCACCAAATCCTGAAGAGTTCCCGGGCAACATTTTTTGTATGGGATAGGAGAAGGTCCAAAGATGTCATCATGGCCGCGAGATACGCGATTGCAATGGGAGACGTAAGGTGAACTTGCGAGAAGGAGCGTGAAAAAAAGAAACGGAACAGTTTGGGGGTAAGGAAGGAGTTAAAAGAGGCGGTGTTTTACGGAAATTACTGTCATGGCCACGTCTGTGCGAGGGAAAGGAAGCTTGGTTGGTGGCAAGTCACTTTTCGTCAAGTCTCGGGAGGGAGTAAAAAACTTCGCGAAGAAACCTTGGAGGTAGTTGCAGAAATCAAAAAGGGCTGTGGAAGCAACTCAAGGGGTATTGGGGGAGAAGTAATAAGCCTTCAATACCGGGAAAAGGAAAACTTTACCTCATCTTTGCAGTGGGGGGGGAAGGGGATATTTCTCGGTTCTGAGAAAGGCGGCCACCTCTAACTGTTTGGGGAGGAAGGGCCACACCACAACAACGGAGAGTATGAAAAGAGTATGCTACATGCAAATGAGGGTTGTCCCACGGTAAAATCCGCCCAGAAGAGTTAAAGGGGGGGGGAGACACACCCCGAAAACTCGTTTTTCCTTGAGTGAAACTGGAGCAGCTCTGAAAGCAGTTTGGCATAAAGGAGGGAAGCTGGGGCGGCTCCTAACAACAAACGCATGCTCGGGGTGAGAAAAGGAAAAAATGCTGGGGTTTTGCCAAAAGGCGCGATGGGGCAAATGCACCGGGTGAATGACAAAGGCCTGGATGATGCAACCGCGCCACCGACTTGTAATTACGGGGGGGGAGGAAGGAATGCCAACAACCCCAGCGTTCTGAAACGTACCTGAAGACGTCGTTTTGAAAAGTAGGGCAGTTCTCCGGAAACCTCCCTGGCAAAAGAGAGAGAAGAGGGGGGGAGCCGCATGAGGGTTCGCCGATTACTACAAAACCCTAAAAAAAAAAAGACTGAACAAGGGGCCAGACACGAAAGGCGTCCTAGATCATTCGCTGGTGGTCAAACGAGGGATTGACGTAAGGGCGCTGAAAAAAGGATGAGGGAACGCCACCCAGATGAGGGCTCGTGCGGGCAGGTAGTGGCGGTCAGCCTGGAGATGTTCTAAACTGGTCCGCAGACGTCGACGCCGTCGCTCCGTCACACAAAAGGAGCGCGAAGGGTATACTAAATGATCATCGTCCTAGAAGGGCAGCACAAAAGAGTCACAGCGTGAAAACAACGAAGAAGCCGGTGAGAAAAACAAACTAAGGCTCCTTCTCTGCAACACCTGAGGGGAGTATAAAGAGGGAACTACTCGCTACGGAAGGAGTGTCGCGCTGTCGCGGAAAAGGTTGTTGGGGTGGGTTTTCTGGCGGATGAGTCCGCGGGGAGAGTAGCGAACGGATTAACGGCCGTAGCGAAGCGGATTTTGGTTTAAAAGACGGGGTGAAAGGCCCGACAAAGGGGGGGAGGTAAGCCCAGAGCAATTTTGGGATAGACTGGGGGAAGGGGATATGCTAACCAGGGGGGAGGATCACAGCCAGAAAGATCAAGAGACACAATGGGGGGGGCCAGGGAGGGGCGACGTCCGCCACCCGTCTCGTCGCCTTCGGGTTGAGCCCCAGGAATTGGCCCATAAGGTGCTCCCTGTCGGGCAGAAACTCTATCCTCAGAGAGTCAGGGAGCCTCCAAGAGGGCTGCGCCTTCCTTCCGCGAACCCCGACAGGATAGGCTCCATTCCAGAATAAAGGAAGAGACCCCACGGAAGTCAAAGAGTTTTCCGTAAAAATTGACAAAACACAGTTAGTTCTAGGGAAAAAGAGACACAATCTGTCGTCAGCAGCGGAAGTACGCTGGCGCTTGCGAGGTCACGAGCAGTAGATAGGTTCCGTGTGGGGGGAGTCAGGGGGACTAAGTTTTCGCTGGGGTGACTTCCTCCAAGACGAAAGTCGAACGTCTTTTGGTCTCGGAAGGATCCGGGATTCACTAGACTCCCATGAGAGAGGCGCTCCATCGAAACCCACGGGAAAGTTTTGAGGGGGGGGCGTCAGGACTTGGGGTTCAAGAGCAGAAAAGATGATCAACGAGATGAAAAAAACGCTCAATCTGAGCGAAGGGAAAAAAGAAAAAAAACCACGGGCCAGAAAAATGAGAAGAGAGTTTTCAATCAAGCATCTGGTTCAGTTGGACTTACTATGTGCCAAAAAGAGGAAGGACCCTCCGACGATAGAGAGCCGAGTAAGCGTTTTTTTTGCTAGTCCAGGGACAACAATAAATTGGCTAAAGTTTTTACGGTAAAAAATGTGCCCTTGGGGGCCAAAATTAAGAACCACAAACGACGAGTTTCAAAGAGTTTGTGTGGATTATGGCCCTACCCTGAAGGATGGTAATTCACAGGGGAGAAAAAAGAAACTATTTAAGGCTCATGGATAATGGCACCCCTTTGTTAACAAAACCCAAAATGCCACCCAGCCCACTTGCAGCCTTGTAAGACAAGGGGGCTATTCTTGTGATGTTTTTATCAGGGATGGGGGGTATCTCAAGGGGGAAGACTGATTTGTAATAGGGGGGAAAATCCTGACCCTCCAGCACGAACACCAGAGATTGCAATTTTAAAAGAAAAACGCTTTGCCGGAAGAAGGGCTGGTGTCTTCGAAACAGTTGTTTTGTTTGCTACTCAAGGGCTCCCACAACAGGTAAGAAGGGGAGTACAATCCGGTTGGCCTCTGGGACTCTTGCAGGAAAAGAGAAATGATCCAGGCGTCGGGGGGACACTCTACGAGGAAAGGTTGTAACTAAGGAAGTCCTCAAATGTACACCAGTTGAGGGACTAGGAGTGATTTCCTTGTCCCACTAAGGTTTTGAGACCAAGACGCTGAAGAAGATGAAGAGGCTCCTAATTCGAACCAAGATAAGACGCTTGGAAGGGCCAGGGACTAAATAGAAACACGTTCAGAGTCAGAAGAAAAAAACGGGCGTTCGAATGTCTGACCGATGTTGGTTCCGGATCCTCTGTCAAAACTGGCCCACGGACGCGAGAACGTCCACCCAGGGACAACATCTGTCTACTCTGCGAGCTCATGAGTAGGAAGTCCTATAGAGTTTTCGAGAGTCCTTGTCAGGTACTAGCTCCAACCGACGTGCAACTTGGGGGTGAAAAATGAATCCCTCGTGTACTTAAGCTATTTGACACACCAGCGACCGGGGAGATACTGAAGGTAAAAGGCCCAGGACTAAAGGGTCTGATCGGGGGAGACGACAAAAGTACGTGGGTAGTCCAAAGGGTGCCTTTTCTTGAGGGGGGCCTGTACCGAACCCCTTATTGCAAGATATGGGCGCTAGGGAAACTAAAGGGTTATTTGGAGAATTTTCTACAAGGTTTGAATACTCCTGGCGGGAGGGAGGGGGATGGTACGGAACCAAACGCACTTACGGTCAGGAAAGCCGTGAGAAAAAAATAGCGCCACCTGAATCGAGCATTCAGGGAGCACAGGGGTGTCTAATAGAAATTGAGAGAGCAAGTCGTTTGTTAGGCGAGGGGAAGGTACGAGATTCCGCGCAGCCCGATCTAGCTGAGAAAATCTAGGGCCGATCCTCTAGACTGACCGGAGCAGGCCTTTTTCGCTGTCTCCCCGTCTTTCCCGAACCCCTCTTTCTTGAAAAAGGAGGGATCCCCTGGGCTGTTCCGGGCCGGCCGGTCTCAACTGGGCCCCCTGTTGTCGCCTTTGGTCCACGCGCGAGGCTTCTCTCGGAAACATGGGAGGGGGGGAGGGCCAGGGCCCGGGTATGGGATCCAGCTTACCGTCTTCTCGTTTAGGTTTTGGGGCATTGAGGGTGGGTTAGGAAAAACGGGGGGGACTAAGAGAACGTCAGCGTTGGGGGAGGGTCGGAGGGGGGGTGGGGGGGAGGGCCCCCTCCCGGGATCTCGGCGCCCGCGGATGGAGACATGGACAGGAAGTCGCTGGGTCCCTTCCGGGTCTCCTATTGGAAGGCCCGGGGGCACGCGTCGTGGCAGTAGTCGCCTGTCAGGAAAGAGAGAATAAACGGACCCACCGAGTCTCTCCGAGTACTATGAGGATTTTATTCAAAGGGGGGGGGAAGCTGAACCAACTAACTCTTAACAGAGGTGCCATCAATTCAGAAGAAGAGTAGCTAAAAAAAAAAAAAAGCACCTGAAAGTGACTCCTCATCAAGTCCGAAACTTAAGGGTCGGAAAAACTAACCCCAACGATTAGCGAGATCCCAGTAAAACTATTTAGAAAAAAAAAGAAGGGGGTCCTATCACTCAGTTAGCACCCACTCCCGTGAGGATGGGTCTGAAAAATTTAAGGGGGGGGGAGTATGGGCGCTGAAGTAATTGGTGTCGTTGACACACCACCCGAAACCTGCACCAGGGCCGGCCAGAAAAGAGCTTACTTGCTAAAGGAGACCGCCGTGTCGAGTCTGATAATACAGACATGGGAGAGGGAACTTTTTCGTTTCA
>Ga0179593_1212626_pt1 | contig 11659 bp, 10 predicted proteins | sample CZODoug2_1_08_16_FD_185931 | JGI IMG/M metagenome (GOLD analysis project Ga0179593, IMG submission 185931) | Vadose zone soil fungal communities from Angelo Coast Range Reserve, California, USA - CZODoug2_1_08_16fungal (PacBio error correction) | ecosystem: Environmental > Terrestrial > Soil >...
AACGTCAATACTCTTCCACGACACCAAAAAAAAAACCGAATCCAGTTTGCGAGACCAGAACCAGCTAAGTCGGAAAGATCCGAACAAAGTCATGAAAAGAGGATAAACTCGACCCAAAAAGAACAGGGAAAATTGGAAAGTGGAAAAAGCGACTTCCTTGAAATGAGGAAAATAAGGCAAGCTGGTTGAGGGAACGCCGTAGGCGCTTCATCTTCAGCGGAAAATCTTTCTGTCTCAGGTAGAACTTAACCGAGCGATACAGTAGGGGGGTGGTAGAAGAATGTTATCATGAGGACTATTTAGAATATGAAATTACTAACTAGTTACTGCGCGAGGCAGGAGCAAATAAAGCATAAATAGGATTTGTGTCTGTTTTTTAGAAGCCGGATCAAACTAACAACTTGAAAGGGCTACGAGTTCGGTTCGGAGCTGTCGCACGCCGGGGAAACCAGACCTGCAGAGTATGGTGACCTTCAGCATTGAGATAAGCTGCAATCCCGAGGGCGCACGAAAGACTGCCTATTTCGCGAGCGACGCGGATCGTAAAAATTCGAGTGGACCCCTTCACTGAAAAAAACAAGAAGGGAACCTGTTCGATTTTGAAGTAGAGCGAGAAAGTAACTTGGGAAGGAGGCACACCGTCAAGGTGACATTTCATAAAATAAAAAGAGGGAAGCGGATGTCCGTCGGAAACCGGCGGAGTAAGAGTCGTGAGCGGCACTGGCAACATGCTGCAGAGAAAAGTTGTCGAATTGAGGTGATAGAGTAAAAGGAAAAGAACCTACAAACAAGGGAATAGAAGAAAAAGTTTCAGATAAGACGTCCTGTCAGAGGATGGTGACAAAAGGAGGAAGGGAGGAAAGTGCAATAAGCTGGAGGAGGAAAAAAGGTAACAAACTCAGAGATACAAGACCAGAAAATAAGGCTAGATCCGGCGAAATCGCTAACGATTTTCGCGCGGCGACGGTACTTAGGCCCTCTGCATCCGCAGTGTCCTAAATAGGGAGATGCCCTCCGAATTAGTCATCTTACCAAAAGTTAGGGGCGAACAAAAGCAGCGCGTGATAAGTAGGGCAGCAAAAGGGGGCCTAAAGAGCGAGACTCACACCACCAAGAGTACGAGAGATCGTTACCCATCTGTTGCGTCTCCGGCGATCCGAAATAGAGCTGGTGGACTGGGGGGAAAGTTCCTCCAGGGCTGAACGGACAAAGAGTAAGAAACGAGGGGATTGACCGAGTTCTTAAAGCAGGGATGAAGATGGCGCACGAAGTACTAGGGCCAAGGAGTTACGGGTTCGCCGGCTCGGAAAGTCGTAGGAGAGGAGTATCTCTGCTGGTGAAAGGGGGCAGGAAAGTCACGCTGGGGAAATTTAAAAGAAAGAGAATCAACTTTCCTGGGACATTAAGACACGGACGAATGTCAAAAGGCTTTCTTTAATGGCCTGGTGGACTCGTGCATGCGGGACTGGTACGCACATTCGGCTAAAGAAATTCGAAAAAGTGGGGGAAAGGGAAGGGGGAGTGCCGGCTAAAAAAAGAGAGGGAAAAAACACGACCGCTATTGAATCTTTAAGCGGCCTGGAGGTAAGTTTTCAGGACCGGAGGGTTAAACCGTACTGTGGACGAAGGTAAGCTACCAGACTCGGCACTGTTCAAGGAAGAGGAGGTAAGTATGTGGTTTTCGCAGCTAAAAGGGGGAAGAGAGAAAAAAGCGTAGCTCGGTGAACAGAGGAAGGGGGAAGGGCGCGATCAAATTGGAAGGGAATAAGGGGGCAGAAGAGGGACAACATCGCGGCTTGCTGGCTTCGCGCGGGGAGCAATCCCGCTTATCGGCAAAGGGGAATAGGGGGAGAGGTCATCGTCTAGAGGGGAAAAGGAGCTCGAAATACGACTGAGCGGGGAGTCTAAGAGGGCAATGGGACTTCAACACGCCGTGGTCTCGATCGGAATTTTCGAAATGACGACTAAAGGGTGAGGGACGCTCTTAAACAGAACCAATCGCACGACGCAACTCTGTCACGGAGAAAAGCGCCCCTCGATTGTTGTGGCCAGGGCCGCAGTTGCCTTTGCGCACGGTTGCGGAGGGGAGAGATTCATTAAGGTTTGGGAAAGAGACACATTGGCACGGGTAAATGTAGAGAAAGGGATGCACCGGCCTATAGGGTGGCATCGTCGAACGGACATGGAAAGGTCAGGGGACCTCGGTAGCGAACGTAGGGTTAACGGGGAGGGCAGGTGGTCGCCCAAGAACAGGGGGGGGAAGGGGGAGGGTGACTGCTAGCGCTAAAAGTTCTCGAACTGGGTATGTCGGGAACTTTGGCGCCGAAAAAACCTAAGAAGAGATAGAGGGAAGCGAAAAAAGCCACGTGCCCCCGTCAAAAGGAGGGGGGAAAACTGTGTCGGGGCCGGGCAGAAAGTTTAAAATAGAGGTGTGGGTCCGACAGACGGGGTGGGGGCAGGTACGTTTCTGTGTCTGGAGACGTACTGAGATGGGACGAGGGAGGGGGGTGCGTGTCTACACGGTTGGGAGAAGATCATGGATTCTTTCCTCACAGACTCGAGCTAAAGGGGTGGAACGTCACTAGTCAAGGTGATCTTCACAGAATGCAGTCAGGAAAACGTTTCGGCGATCAAGGACAGAAAGAAAGGGAGGGGGGACGCCACAAAGGAGAGCCGGTAGGGGCACGACTATGTCTAAAGAGGGCGGGCCAGAAATGGGAGAGTAACAAAACGTCCGAAGAAGGAGGGAGTACTCTATCAATGAAAATTGGAAAGGGGAGGACCAAGCTAACCATAGCAACTAAGAAAAATGAACTAGGATTCAGAAAGGAGAGAAAATGGACGAGGAAGACAGCAAGACCACTAAGCAGCTCAAGAAAACAACCTTTTATACACATTGCATTAGAGGAAAGGAGAAATCTCGATACGGCGCCAAAGGGAAGACCATATGAAAAACGCAACTCTGAGAAAGTGTTAAGGAGAAACGCTCTTGAGCGACCGCCAATCGGGAGGTTCGATAAGGACGGCGTGCTGGTTCCGGGGAACTGAAGAAGGATGAGAGGGAAAGATATTTGAAATGGTGACTTCTTTGGGCAAAACCAAAGAAGGCAGCGCGAACGTCCCCAGTAAAGAATCATGAACCGCCGCTGACTGTGCATGATGGGGGGAGAAGTATTTCCGAAAAGAGAGACTGGACTCATAATGAATGGGGTATAGTTTCGGGAAGGAGCTGGCAGGGAGAGCCGGATGCTCTTGCAACAAAAATGGACATCGACACCACGATCTAAGCAGAAGGAAGAATTGTAGTAACCGAAGGTCTAAGAAAGGCGCGCCTTGGGAAAAAATGAAATTGCCGGGGAAAGAACAGGAAGAACGTATACGGCACGGCAACCCGCGCGAAAGATTTCTCTGTTCCTTGCAGGGGGAGAAAAAAAAGAGGGAAACTCACGCAAAGGTAAAGGGATGCACAACCCAAACTGCGATGGGGACCGGGAAGGAAGAGGGGGAATACGTGCAAGAAAGATGAGGAAAGAGTCGAACCAGAGATTCTTCGGAAGGTGCACGCAGAAATCGAGCAGGACTGATCAAACAGAGTCAGCGACAAGGACGTAAGGCTGAGAATGGAGGACGGACTCTCTCCACGAAAGAACTCTGTACGCGCTGACCAAGAAAAGAGGAAAAGGGGAAAATGAAGCGAAACAGAAGCGAGGTGGGACCCCGCTCACGGGTATGATCTTGTGAATGTAATGGACGGGACAAAAGAAGAAATCAAAAAAGAAGGTTGACTGGTGAGGGAACACGTTCCACGGAAGCCACACAAGCCACGATTTCGCAGAAATATCGCACATAGTACGGCGGCAGCGGGGGTGGAACCTTATCCGAGTATCAGGCCCAGGGGAGGGGGGGGGAAAACCGCGGGAAGAGAGAAAACAACAAAGGTGAAAGAGATATTCGAACTCTTGGAAAGCCCGTGGGCATAGCCTGGCGATCCTTGGACCAGGCACGCAGGAGGGGGGGGGGGCGTACTGTACAGAGGAAGGGAAAAGGAAGAAGGACTTTTCAGAAAAGCAACAACAAAAATTAAAAGGGTTGGTGAGCGGTTTTGTAGGTCCCAAGGGACATTAAATTAAACAGAGAAAAACAAGGGAAGGGGTTTACAAACCACTGAGGGGTTAAGTCAGGGTCCAGGGGTAATAGTGATGAAGACATACGGACGCGTCGCAGGGCAGTGTGTCTACTAGCGAAAAAATGAACGAAAAAGCACGTCCGTGCAAAGGATCAGCGGAAGAGTTGCAGCTCACAGGGGTTGAAGAATCAGCCTGCTGAATCAGATAAGCGGCGGGCACGTCTGGAGAAGAAGGGAGGGAAAAAAGAAGAAGGGGGGCCCGTTAAGGAAAGACAATCGTTGGTCGTAGAAGATTCAACTCGCCACGGAGGGGTAGAGACGGGGTGGAACGACCGTCAAGTAGACTTGCCCTTGGTAGAAAATGCCGAGGGGAAACAGGACGAAGAGAAAGGGCTCGCCTAAGGGAGGGACTTAACGCTTGGAGGAGAACGGTCTAGGTTTAGGCCGGATCCGTTTTAAAACGCCAGACGAGGCGATCCCTTCTCCAAACAGAAAAGGGGGATCCCAGAAGGTAGAAACAATCCGGCGACTTAAGAAGGAACAAGTCAAAGTTACGCAGCAGGCAACATGCTGAGGTCGGGTACAGTATCCGCGCTGGGAATGAGACGACCAAACATCAGCCGGCCCTTGCCCTAGATATGGGAAATAGGATTAACTTCCTTTCCCGACCAGAACTCCGTAAGGGATAGAAAAAAAAAGGTTTGCCGGAGGTAAAAAAAAGCGGGGCGCGTAAAGTGTTCTAAAAGGGGACGCAGGGCGGCCTGCTAAGCGCGAAAGATCTCTCTGTCGACCGTCAGATAGAAGCAAAGGGAGAAGATTGTGGGGGGGGAAAGCAAGACGGCTGTCTCAACGGGGAAGCGTACACAGAACAAAAAAAAAAAGAAAGAGAGAGAAAAAAAAAAAAAAAACAAATTAAATCGGCGCAGGAGCCGTGATCTTATGGGGATAAGGGAGAAAAAGAAGAACCGATGGAAGGGATCCTTGCAGATAGCCAGACCGCTTGCGCGAGGCGAGTTCAGCTGACCAAACTGGGAGGCCCGCAGCTGACGCATCCTGCCACAAGGCCGAAAAAGAAGGGACGCGACATCCAGTTAAAAAACAAGGTAAAGGTAGCGATGATCTGCCGGGGGAAGTTGCGCACGTAAGCAGCACCGAGGATCTTGCCCGTACGGGGCGGAGACGAGGTTATTACCTCATCCGCGGGGGCAGAAAAAAGAACCTTATGTGGGAAATAAAAAAGCGGAGGGAAGGTGTATCCGGCGCTGCCGGCGCGGGAACCACCAGGAAGGGAAAGCGACTGACAGAAAAGTTTTTTTTTCACGCAAAGTGTGGGGAAAGGGGGGGGTCACGTGCTCATTGCGAGGTAGAAACTTCTCTCAAGGAGGGGGTTTTGTGCGCGACAAGGACTACAAAAAATCGCCAAAGAAGTGAGAGCTATCATCAAAGCAAAGGCCCCTGGATGGCGCCACGAAGATTGAACATCAAAGGTACAGGAGTTCGCAGGGAAAACCTAACCAGGCTCTACGAAAAATAAATCTCGAAAAGCAAGGCAAAAAGTGCTAGAAGCTCCGAAAACGGAATACGAAAAGCCAACCGCTTTCGCCCATGCAGACAATGCACATCGAAGGACTTTAATAAGGGCGATGAAGAAGCCTCTTCGAGTAGGAAAAGGATCAGTCAGAGGGCAGCAAGTCGAGTCCCTTTAGGAAGGACACGCACGTCGTTTTGCATACCAGGGCCAGCCGCGAGCAAAAGAGACAAGTCGTAAGGGGCGAGGGGACTGAGGAAGAGACTCTGCGAGAGCAAAAAAGTCAAGATCTTTGACTGCGCAACATGACGAGCCAGAGCCTGGGCCTCTGATGGGAATCAGCTTCGCAAAGGCCCCGGCGAGAGGCGCCACGAATTACGCGTCTCACGAGCGACGCAGAAGCTAAAAAAAATCTCTTTACCACGGCGAAAAAAGATAGAAGTCCGGTAAAATGGAGGTCAAGTAAACGAGCGAGATGGTATGACGGCGTTCAACAACAGTCCGTGACGACGGAAGACTTCATACTAGGAAGGGCAATGCGTCCGTTCCTTACCCTTCGCGTTTCAGCTTCGTGCTGCCTGCACTGGAAATGAGAGTCAAGAAGAACTGTATGTAAAGGTCGTTGAGAGAATCCAGGCTCCTCAGAAATCGCCAAGGCCGCTCGAAGAAGAATTGTTCTGACCATGAAAACGGCCGGGCTTAGTGCCAAGAACGATTGCATGAAAGGTGGGCATCAGTCGGGAATAGGCAAGCCCATTTCACAAAGACAAAGCTACCAACCGCTAAAAAAGCCGAGACGTGAGAACGAAAAAACGTGTGGACAAAGGCAACGCGGATCAGCTTCCGAAAGTTTCTGCGCCAACTCGTCCCGTCAATCAAGAGTCTAGCAGGAGGGAAAGGCCTCCGGGAGTACCGCGGCCACAGCACAGCGGCGATAAATCGCATCTCGAAAAAAAGGATGTCCTAAATATATCTCAAAAACAAGGGAAAGGGAGAATAGGAAAGGGGGGGGATGTGAGCCGGCGGGAAACTTCAGAAAAGGCGGGCGGGGGGTGAAAAAATGAAGGCCTGGTCAAGCCTGCTAGCCATTTCGGATGTGCCGTGAAGAGTCTCGCTTCTGGAGGGGGAAGGACGCTGGCATACGACGAAGCCGAGGGCAGAAAAATCGGAGTTATCCGGCCTCGACGCTCGTCACTGGGATCGAGGGGAATAGATGTGTGCCATGTTTAGTCAACATTTCACATGATGGCCCCAAAGGTGCCCACCAATAAATTAGGGAACGGCCTCATCAAGGAAAGGGGGGAGAAGAGAGGTTCGATAACCTGGGAACGGGGGGGGGCTTTCCTGCTTTTCCCTTTTACTACTTCGCGAACGCCAGGCAGAAACGGTTGGAGAGAAGACATGGGCCAGTGCCACGCACTCCGCTGACAAAGGAAGAACTTACGCGTCGATGCCCGAGGACACAACTCGTCGGAGTAGAGGACCGTAGTCACCGACGGGAAAAAGTCAGTACCTAGACTAAAGGGCACGTGTTCGTGAATCTTAAATAGTCGTAATTGTGGTTGAGCCTAGTGCCGTTTCACATTTGGAGAGGGAAGAGGTCGCTACTTTGCGAACCGCGGCCATTCGTGCGCGCGCTCTCAGGGCCGGACACACTGCGCAAGCGCCGTACATAACACCCAATCACGGAGGAAGGAGCGGGTTGAAGCTATTTGAGAAAAGAAGACGGAAAAAGCTCGGGTCCGTTATCGTGCAGCGTCGATCTGGACCGCAAGAGGCCCAAGGCGGATCGGCTGCTTGCTGGAAGGGGGGGAGCAAAAGACGTTGATCTAAGGTAGGAAGGGAAAGGACCCCCTAAGACAAGTCGTACACTTGAACTCTGACCGCGCTCCTGCTACAGCCGCTGGCCGAGGAAAACCTAGTCCCGGACTTCTATTGTTGGGACACTGCAGGAAAGGGTTCCAGGGTCTCATCTGTGTGGACGCTGGAGTCTCGATGGTTCCTTCCGGGTCCCGTCTAGCATTGAGGAGGGCATTGGCTTGTATAGAACGTTGGCGGCATCTGGAGAAAAGGAGGAGAAGAAGTTGTGAGTCCGGGTAATAGTTGTCCGCAGCGGTTTAATGAGGTAGGGAAAGGGGGAATGATGGGTCGCCAACCTGGGCAGCGAGTGGGAACTGCTCACCGATAAGACAGAAGCATTTTGGAAAGGAACTTTTCGCGAAAAACCGATAGGGAAAAAAGAAAAGTTACCATAACATGCGCCCGTCCACACAGCCGGCGTTAACGGGGGGAACGAAGTAGATTCCTGCAGTGGGGCAGCAAAGAAGACCGCTAATATAGAGGCAAACTCCCGGCTAAGGGAAGAGGAAAGAATGGATTCTTTCCTCCACCAGGATAAGAGTAAGGCACAGCAAGAAGGTCGCATTGTTCCGCTACGCTCAGTAAGTACGTCGTCCCCGGCTCCAAGAAAGAAAGAGCAGTTGCACACTCTGACAGGGTCAAACAAAAAGAGGATGGACTAAAAGCTCTTAAGTTGGCGCAGCCACTGAGACGGAAACATGGCTCAACATGCCTGCCTCTAGCACAGCGCGATTGGCATGTACTCTAGCAATGACTAAAAGGGTCAATGGCGGGAAAGAGCTAGTAATCAGAAAATCGCGTTTAAAAAAAAAGAGGGACGAAAAAAAAAAAAACATCGTAATCTTAACGGCGCCCAAGATATCAGAGACCAAAGCGTACCAGGTGCGGTGATGTTCATCTGAAGATCACAGCTAGATAGTCGCAAGAGCAGTCACCGAAAAGGATGCAAAAGGAAAATGGGCTCAAAGGGCGGCAGTGGCGGTAGAACCAATCGGATGGGGACAGGGTGCTGTTTCGTGGTCACGGGCCGCGGCATCTGATCGCCCACGATCAAGGAAAATCTGCAGGTTTCGCCCGGCATCTGAAAACTTCTCCCGTCATTCCCCATGCGTTAGTAGAGCTCAGCCCTCGAAAGAAGTATTTTCATTGTTACATGTTGCGGTATTGTCCGGCCATTTGAGACCACCGGGGCGAGGAAAATTGGATACACTGTCCAGGGGAGTTTTCGAAAGGTAGAGCCGTTCCAGGTCGAGCTCAAAAATTCCATTGAATACGACGACCAGAGCCGACAGAGTTAGACCCCTAAGATATAGGCAGTAAAAGAGGCGGAGCCTTTTGGAATCCCCGAAAAAAGGGACCAGGTCATCTGTCGAGGTTGTCGGAGGACACCATAAGACCCGATTTCTTCTAGCGTTCCGTGAACGAGGCGACAGAGTCATAGAAATATCATGGGAAGGAAGGCACACCTAAAAAAACTCTCTGGAACTATGCGCACTTGCAGTTGCATCTTCATGCAACTAACAGTGTAAGGCACTACTCGAAGAACATGGATCTCAGTAGCCAATAGGGACTCTTCGAACGTTTCTCTGCAAATTGGCGCGAAAATTCATTTAGAACAAATTACAGCGCAGTAATGTAAGAAGAAAGAGATGCATAGCTCGTCGAACATCAGTTAAACTGAGACGCTTTATCAGACTCTGACAATCCCAATCAGAACGAACATTCGGCCGGAAAAACGGACCGTTAAAAAGGTTCAAGATTTGCACGGTTAGGGAGCGGGGAAGGGAAAAGGCGGCTAAAAACACGCCACCAGACGCCTTACGTGGAGCTGTTTACTGGGGCGGCCTGGTGGGGGAGGTAACTGTTACAGAAGTTCCGCATAAAAAAACCCTGGGATTCTGTCGTTTGGTCAAGGACTCCCCCATTCAAGTGGAGATGCCGGTCGGTGTCCTGATCAAGGAGCAGGCCTAGTTTTTGGACCGAGGGAGAGAGTCAGAAAACTAAAAAAAAAACAGAGGGGAGGATGCAAGAATATTTAAACCGGGGCGGTCAATATCATCCCTGGGGAATGCTGAAGTCGGATCAGTTATCACGCTTGAAAGACCGAGTGTGTTGCGGTAAAAAAGTAAGGGGGTCTGTCGGCCGTACGGTTGAGACGTGCCAACACAGTAACCGCCGCCACGTAAAGGGGATGGGGTGAGCAGTGGTTTGGGCAGAATGGAAAAGGAAGTCCCCCGAAGTAGAAACGTCAGCGGTGCAACCAGAACAGGAGGGGTTGCGAGTCACTGCTTGGAGGGACGCGCTAGATGAGTGGGCAGCTCGGCAAGCAGAGAGTCGTGGGACGAAAGGAGACATTCGCAATCAGTACGTCTTGCCCGCGGAGGGTGAGTCAAATGGACGCTTTGGACCTCTAAGGGTTGCAGAGAGGATCGGTCCCTGAACGGAAAAAGATACTTTCAGGGCCTCGGAGAGATAGGTCGTTACCAGAGAATTTTTGCAAAAAGTGTGCACAGGGCAAAAGTGGGAGTTCCGTATAAAGGGTGTAACGCCTCGCCGCACGGAAAAACGTATAAGACTAAGGGGTTTCCTACCTCACGGACGAAAGGAAAACGTCAAGGAACAATTAGGTCCAAAAGAAGTCACTCAGCAGTCAAGAAAGGAAATGGTCATTCCATGTCGGCGCGGCTCGGGTGCGAAAAGGGTCAGTTGAAGCTCCATAAAACCGGATACCCTTCTCCAGCGGAAAGGACGAAAATGCTGTTCTAAAAAGTAGAACCAAACACTGTAGAGCCTCCAAATGGGAAATAATCAGCAGCGCTGCATGAGGAATATGGAGGACGTATCCGCCGCTACAATAGGAACTCACAGCATACGCCTGGTGCAAATAGAGTCTTATCAGAGAAACAAGGGGCAGAAAAATAAATACCAGCACTCCCCACTTGATCGCCCTCCCAACCGAGGGACATACAGCACGTCGCCGCCATGGAGCGTCCCACTTGGGGAAACCCTTTTTCCGATTAGGCGGAAGGTGAAGTAGAGGCGATCGAGCTTGCTCGCCGGTAGACAGAGGAAGAAGAAAAGGGCCAGAGTGGGATGTCGTCAGGGGCGGCTCTCTCTCGTCTGGAAATACATCGTTCGCAGAGAGGCTGACAAGTTATGCACGATTTGTATTATGCTCAAAATGGGGAAGAACCGCGGAGTAGAATGACTCAACGGAAGCCAATCGCCGAGTCGCGCGGCGTTGTGGCAAAAAAAATAGCGGTCTGCAGAGAAAAGGCGGCGAAAAGCGACGGAGACACAAGCAAGGAGAGAACAGGTGTGGTGGGAAAAAACAGTGTTTAAGGGCTATTACACAAATCGGGAGCGCTGAGGCAATTGCGCAAAAAGATTGCGTCGGTCAAGAGTCTAACCTTGTTTTTCTGTTCAGGAGAAGGGGGGAAGGACGACAGCGTGCACTCTCTATACAAAGGTGAAAAAGGAGTTGAAAAAAGAGGAGGGGAGCCAGGCGCACTCAATACTGCCAGTCCCCCACGCCGGAAAGCGACGTTCCCGAATTACGCCGGCTTGGAATGTGGGGAACGCGCAGTGCCAGTGAGAAAGCTTCGCAAAAAAAAAGAAAAAAAAAAAAACAAAAGTGGGTAGAAGGACCAGTCCGGCGCAGCGCCCGCGCTATAAGAGGCATCACGCCGCGCCCAGGAGGGGAGAAAAATATTTAAACTAAAAGGTAAAAACGCTAAAACGGGTACCCAAAAAAGTGAAGTTGCCTCTGTACTAGAGCAAGTTAGACCCCCTCCAAGAAAGAGGGGATCACAGTCAAAAGTGTCTATCACATCGAAATGGGGAGAAACATATCCTATCACACGTAAGGAAAAGAAAGAAAGAAAAGACAAAAAGATGCGCCAGGTGACAGGGGGACCACCAATAACGATGGACGAGGGCTCTGTTGAGAATAAGGAAGCGAGTTCGCCGCTCAGCAAGAGGGAAATGAGTCCATCAAGGAGGGGAGGGAAGTGTGAGAACTGTCAACAACACGAGGGTTGTGCACCGAAAAGGGCAAGAGAAGAGCAGCACTAAGTCCGTAGTCGATGGAAAAGGACCTGCGATCGCGAGGTACAAAGGGATCGGGGTCGCTGATACAGAACGGG
>Ga0179593_1302730_pt1 | contig 11659 bp, 16 predicted proteins | sample CZODoug2_1_08_16_FD_185931 | JGI IMG/M metagenome (GOLD analysis project Ga0179593, IMG submission 185931) | Vadose zone soil fungal communities from Angelo Coast Range Reserve, California, USA - CZODoug2_1_08_16fungal (PacBio error correction) | ecosystem: Environmental > Terrestrial > Soil >...
TGCCACTGAAAAGGGGGAAAATAAATCTGGGACCAGCATCACTTACAGCCGGAAGGAAGGGAGTTTCCGTCCGCTACGAACCCTGGATACTCAAAATACTAAAGGGCTTACTTAGAACGGAACGAAAGTAAAAACGGATCACCGACTCCCTATTTGCCAGGGGAGGGAAAACCAAATTTTCGGGTCCATATGGCAGCGCAGCTTGGGCCACAATTCCTTAAAACTGGGCGCGAAACAGGAGACCTCAAGAAAATGAAAGAAGAAAGATAAAGTGAACGGGGTTTAACGGGAAAATATCAACCGGAGTCACAGCAAGGCATTAGCGCTTGGAGGGGGGAAGACCTCGAGAGCAACGAAAGGAAAAAATAGTTGCTCCACGAAGGACCGTGGTCGTACCAGAAAAGGGGGAGGTCATGAGGACAAGGCGCAGGAGCTCTTATCATCAAGGCGCCGTCAATAATGAAGAGGGGGGACCACTCAAACGCAAAGCAAAGACAGTATCTCAGAGGGGAGGGAGCGGCTGGGGGCAAACGCTCAGACTCACTTTCTTTCGCGTCAGTACGGTGCGGCGAGGAAACGCCAGGCTGATGGATGGTAAGGGGAGAAAACTCACGCCAAAAGAGAATCAGGAGACCGCGTTTGGAGATGGAAAATGCTCATGATCGAGGAGAGGGGCCTAAAAGAAGCCTCACTGCGAAAGGGGGAAAAGGAATGAGAAAGGACGAAGCAAAAGAAGAATCGAACGAGAAAAACGCCGGCTCGTATGGGTACGTGGGGAAGTTGTGTAACGAGGGAAAAAGTAGGAGAGAAAACAAGACAGAAGATTTCTCGCGCTGTCAGAAACTTAAACAAGGGGGGGGGGGAGCTAGAAGCAAAAGGAAGTGCAAGGAATACAAATCAACAAGAAACTCATGGGAGAGGGAGGCGTGAGAAACTGGGTTCCGATCTTTGTCAAGGAAAAGCCGCAGGTCGTAAGAAAAAAAAGAGGGGGGGGGAAGGCTATTCTGGATATCTTAGCTAAAAGACGAGGTAGAAGCCCATCGTGGAGGTACTCGACAACAGCCGAACAATTTCTGAAAGAATAAATCAGAGACTAGAAAGGAGCGAAGATTCGTTTTCAGGGTCAAACTAGAGCCCGGAGGAAAGAAGATTCGGAGTTGCACGAAAAATAACCTTCACTAGGTCCTGGGGGGGCCCACGAAAAACGATTGTAAGTATCGCTGGGAACTAAGACAAAGGGGACAAAAGCATTGGGGGAAGGGAAAGGGCAAGCAAAAACTAGAGGAACATTCAACGTCACAGAGTAGTGCAAGGAGTGTCATCGAGGGGAACTGTCGTCTAGAGGCTGGGGAAAAGGAGTTAAAGCGAACAGGGGGTAAGAAATTTAAAGAAAAAGGAAATATGAAGAGGAAAAAAAAAAGCTCGGTGAAGTGAAGAATGAATTTTTGGGGGACAAAAGACGCCAATTAAGGAAAAAGAATTAGGAACAAAAGTGTAGCTGGGAAAAAAGGGGGGGAACTCAGGATTAAAGGGGGGAAGGCCGAAACTAGGAAATGAGGGCAACACGGACTGCTACCAGATGGCAATAGTTCCAATGGGAGGAAAGCGAAAAAAGCGGGATAAGTATTGACTAAAGGAGACGGGTGGTTGGCTATTACGTGGGAAAAAGAACGGCAAAGAAAAAGGGAGAAAAAGGGAGGGCTCTCCCTTAAGCCTCCAAAGAAAAAAAGGAAATAACGGGCAGAACTGACGGCACAAAAAAGGGAAGAAGGCCCGGCAATCTGAAAGTCGTGAAAAGATAAAAGCCGAAAGTTTTCGTTAGTAAAAAGAAAAAAGCTCTCAAAGACGCTGTTAAGGTGTATCACTTCGGAGTTGTCGGGTCAGGTTTCATATTCAAATAAAGGCGCTTTTACCAGACAGGTAACCTAAAACGAGGCCGACGGGAGAAAAACTCTTTCGGATTTGAAGGGGACCGCGCGGGATAGACCAGGCAGGGGCGAAGGGGGGCAACTTGGAAAAATGGGGGGGAGGACAGCCGGAAATCACTGAAACTTCAGGAAAAGGCATGGAACGCGTCTAGAATGAAGGCAGCCCCGGGGGAAGAGTAGCAAAAAGGTTGCTTTGAACAAAGGGCTAGGAGAGAAAACCGTCCGTTGAAAAGGACGGTCCGGACGGGTTGTCGCCAACTGCAGGAAAAAGAAAAAGAGCTGGCAGGCCAAGACTTGAGATGGAGGGACTCGAGGGACAAGAAAGGGGAAAATATCAGATGGATGTAAGCTGGGGACCCGGGAAAAGTTCACGAATGAAGGGGATATGTTCCAGGGCCGAGAGGAGGGAACTCGAGAGACCTTCCCGCAACAACAAGATGAGGCATCCGCATCTAGCACATAGGCACTAAAGAAGGAAAGGCCCAAGCGAGATGGCGGAGAAGGAAGGTTCCAAGGGAAGGAGACGGCAATTAGGAGGTCGAAAAGGGGTGTTGAAAAATAAGAAGGCCGATGGGCAGAAGGACTGTTAGGGAGCAACGTACACCGGAGAGAACAGCCTTAGGAACGGGAATCCCCTATTTTGCCTGGAATTTTGACAGTCTCCACCGTGGAGAAAAGGGGAGGAAAACCCGGAAGCGGAGATGCCTAAAGGTGGAAAAGAAAGAGAAAGAGCAGTAGAGGGGAAAAAAGACAAGCCGCACGTTTCGAGATAAAAAAAATGCCGATAAGGAACCGGGCGGCTCAATAAGTGCACGTCGAGGCCACAAGTACTTCGGAAGGACCCCGGTGAACAAAAAATGTTAGGGGGGGAGAAAAACGGGGGAGAGGAAAAGGGGTTGAGTTACCCTGAACTGTGGAACGGAGAGGCGAGGGGAAAGGAGAAAAAACGTTCAGACGGGTTCACGTAGATAGAAATAGTGGGTTGGGCGAAAAGTGTGATCTGGGAGCCGCAACGGTCCAGCCGGAAGAGAGGGGGGAATACTTTGATGACTTTCTCCAACGCCGGCATTTTCAAGGGACTAAATTAGTCGTCGGGGGAAAAACAACTCACAAATTAAGCCCCGTGGGAACGCACTTTTGGGGGGGGAGGAGGAGCTCGGCGGACAAGAGGGAGTCAAGACACTTCACACGGGGGGGCGGCACTTGCTGAAGGTGGAAAGCTGGGGGGAAAAAATTAGGGAAAAAGGGGGGCAAACCCGGGAAGTATATAGCTCAGACATCAGACAGAGGAAGGAAAGGGGGCCTGGGACGTATTATGATTTTTTGGCCCTCTGGCGTGAGGAGGAGCAGGACGGTTGGGGGGGGGGTTCAAGAAAAGGTCCTGGACGGGGGACTGATGTGTGACGACGAGAAGATCCCCTCGTGGATCGCTGCCAGGTAAGGGGGGGGCGAGAAAAAGGGAAGAAAAAGAGAAGGGGTTCCAGGTAAGGGCTAAGGGAGGCGGAGGGAGAGAGAGTCTCAAAAAAGCGGAGGGCAAAGTACGAGAAGAAAAGAGCGGGGGGTCACGGTTCGTCCAACAGCTCGAAAGACAATTAATCTGTGGGAAAATGCTCTGGGGGAGATGCATCCGTGTAGAAGCGACGCACATCTGGTCGCCGTCAAAGCGGGGCAAAGGGGCAAGGGGGGGAGGAAAGAGAGTCACCACTGTACGGCGAAAAGGGATCCGGTATCCTTGAGAGAGAGGAACCATCCAAATTGGGGTAGAGGTGCCGTAGTCGGAAGAAATCGAACATCAAAGAGGGGGGATAAGTCTGAAGAGAGGGGAATCTACGGGTGAGGGCCGCCTTTTCAAAGATGTGATCAAAGCGGAAGTCTCCAAAACAGGGGATGAAGAAAAGGAAGGCTCTAAGGAGTTGGGAAAGAGTCCAAACATCGAAAGAAGAAAGGGTTGCTTAAAAGGAAGTCTTGGAATTGGGCTAAATGAACTCTAAAAAAAAAACAACTTGAGTAGATGAAAAATAGAAGTAAAAGCAAAAGTCAAAAAAGAATGGAAAAAAAGTGCGGCGTCTCAGAGGACTGGTAATCGGAAAGAAAAAAGAGGTACAGGAAATTCAGCGGTGTACAAGCCCGCGCGGGGATACCGGAACGTGGATAACGAAAGGAACGGCTGCGGCAAAAAAGAACTGGGACTCTACATACCGGAGCGTGTGGAGCGTGCCGTAAGAAGGAGGAGAAAAGAAAGAACGCGGGAAGTGGGACCTTCCGGATCGGACTCGGTTACCACGTCCAAAGGGGAGGGAGCAAGGTGGAAAATTCGGTCTAAAAAACAAAAAACCTGCAAATCAAAAGAGGACGTGAAGGAAAAACAGGAGGGGCGCGCTGATAACCCGGACGAGAAGAGAGAGCATTGGCGAAGTGAAGTGAAAGAACGGGTCTGAGGCAGGTACCCAGAACGCAGCTGTTCGGGAGATAATTGTCAGATAACGGGGGATGGCAAAATAAAGGAACCATCTCATGCAACTGCACCCGAAAGGCAGGTCAGGGGGGACGCAACACAACTGAATGGCGGACGGTCATCGGGAAACCAAGGACAGGATGTTCAATAAAAAACGATTCGAGAGGAAATCAATAATTGAACCTTCAATGAAGGGGCAAAAACCCACCCCTACCAAAACACACCCCTAAGCCGCGAAGCAGGAACAGCCGGACTACATTTCCCAAGCATCAAGAAACGGCAATGACTCCAGGATTTGTCATATTGGTGGGGGCAGGAGGACGCGGGGTGGGGGGGGGGCCAACACCGGGGGGGGGTTTTTTCCTATAAATTGAAGCGGAAATTGCCTCAAATTTGAGGTCGGGCCGGAGAGGGAAAGAGGGGAGAAAAATATGCGCCCATTGCTAGGTGAGGGGGTTGTAAAACGGTAATTGAAAAATCCTTTGAAAAAAGGACGCGTGAGGAAAAAAAAAAATCAAAGGGGGATCGCGCGGCTTCGAAACATTATTTTTGCCTCAGAAGAGGACAGGAAAAGACAACACAATTAAAATGCTCTAGAGACGGCCCGAACAAGGGGGAGCGCAGAGACGAGTCAGCTGTAGAGGAAATGCACAGAACTTCCAGGAAATAAAAGGGGTTCAAGACCCAACAAGACATTTTGTGGCAAGGAAATTGCGAACAAGGAATTGTTTGGGAAGAAGAGGAGGGAGTATTGAAAGGAAGACCAGGAGTACCATAGAACAGAGACTTCCGGGCGAAAAAAAAAGGGAGGCTGTTTCCCGAAATCTACGGGGATCTAGGTTCAAAGGAGGCAGCCGAGAAGAACTTGGAAGGAGCAAGCGCACATGTTGAAAAAATCTTCAGAAATTGGGAATGAAAGAGTGGATTAACTAAGGAAGGGCTGCGGAGCCTCCTAAGAATGGGCAAAAGATACTCTGAGGAACCCACCTGACAACATCAGATGGAAACAACAAATTGAACAGGTTCAGAAAACGGAGTTGAACGTTTCGGAAGATTGAAAGCCGACGCGGGGCCGGGAATCTTCAAAGGGAGGGAGGGGAAATATCGTGCCGGCTGATATCGGGTCCTTACAGGACCTCAGATGTTGGTAGGGGGAATAAACCTGGAAGTCAGTAGCTCATGGCAAGAAAGAAAAAAAAATCGAAAAGATTAGGGGGGAAAGGGCCCGAACGAGAAAACATAGGGAGCAATTGGGGATTTCTGTGGGCAAAAAGCAAAAATAACGACAAAGCTGGAGAAAAGGGGGGAGACATTTCTGGGGGATTGACAGGGGGCAATCCAACGTCAGAGCATTGTACACAAATCAAATCAGACTCTCGGGGAGAACAGGTGAGGAACAAGGGAAGGCTAAGATGAAAACGTGGCTTCTATCTAAAGATTCTGGTAAATTCATGAAGAAGTCGGCAATGCATGGAGAAACACGTGGGACATTAGACTCATTAGAAAGGGGGGGGGACATCGGTTAGCCGCAGGGGAGACAACATTGGCAAGCTCACAAGCAAGGACTCTACACAGAAAACCCCAACCACCACTACGAGCAAGAAAACCCGGAGGAAGATTTTCTGTATTTGAGTGGAGGACAGGATCATCAGAGCATATAAAATTCCACATGAAACGAAAAACCGGAAAGAGGGCGGGTGGAAGCGTGCTTCTAAGCAAGGGTTGGCTTCGGGGGATGGAGGGTTTCCACATGTCGCAGTGCTGAAATGATAATGGAATTAAGGGGGGGGGGAAACAGGGAGGAATTAGGAGGGATATGGAATAAAAAGGGTCGAATTGTCCGGGGAGACAGACGGGGCGCCGGTCCAACCAAAGATCGACAAAATGTTTCTCTAGGGGCTACTAATGATCCGATTTTTCAGCTTGGGGGAACATGGGGAAAAGAAGGACTCTGACGTAAGTGGGCCGCCATGGCCCGCAGGGGAAGGGGGGCACCCAGGACGAAAAGGAGGCCAGGGAACCATTTGGTGTACCAACAGCGAAGAAAAACTTAGGACGGGGCAGAGGCCAGTACGGCTAAAGGGGGGGGAAGGGGGGAGAAATCACAAAAATCACGGATGAAACGCTCAAAGAAAAAGTTTCAGACCGTTCAGAGGGAAAGTCGATGAAACATTTCTTGCACGCAATCGATGGAAGAATCCCTCTGACCATAATAAGAGAGGGGCAGCGGGAAGGAAAGGACGACCGAAATGCGGAGAGGTGAAGGTCGCTAGTAAGGGTTGGGGGGTGGGAGAATAGGAATGGCAGGTAGTTGCTTAAGGGACAGACGGGGAAGATCAATAGGGGGGGCGGGTTGGAAATCCGGCAACTGTAAGGAGAGCTTGGGGGGGGGGTTAAAAATAATATCCGAGGGGAGTAACCCGCGTCGTAAACGGAAAAGGGGAGCTGACAGTAGGAAAAAGCGCAGGGATGAGGGAGGAGGGGAAACATGGTGAAATAAAGGCGGCGTCAAAACGCGAAGGTAACGGAAGATGTCTGAGGAAGCAGTTGATAGCCAGAAAAAGAGTCAATAAGACTGAGGACGAAGGCGTGAAACGGGAAAACGGATAAAACCGGAAGGGGGGGAGGGAAAAAATCCAGATCCCCTTAGGGAGATTAGCAGCCGGAAATTCCCGATAGGGAGGTCTTGGGGCAGCAACGCGAAAGAAAAATAGGCGTCAAAAAAAACAGCTGGAGGGTCAATAAGTTGTTAACGGGGGAAAACTCAGGAGCCAAAAAGGTCACCAAATCGGCAGGGAAGGGGCGCGGGGACTTCGCAGGAGGGCATTCCAAAAACTTCCTAAGAGACCAAGGGAGGACGAGTACATGCGTCAGGAAAACACGAAACATTGGACTTTTCCAGAGACAAAGTCGACGATAGGGGGGGGGCGGAGGTTGGAGCTCCAAGCAATCATAACCGGCGACGGCAGAGAAAAAAAGTCAATAAAAAGCTGGAAAACGCAGGGAGGACCGGGCGTGGTCAAGGCCCGCTCCCGCCTCAAGGAGTGAGGTGACGAGAATGAAGGACCCAGAGAAGGGGGACCTTGATGAAAAAAGGATAGAGTCTACAAAAAAGAAATGTCTAAAAGATTTACCAGGTGGGTTGAAATGAGGAAACGGCGGGGAGAAAAGATTTTTGTCCGGTGGTGTGGCTCTCTCGTCGTGAGACCTACTTACCTCCTTCCAGGAATGGAGGTCGACCCGGGAGTCCGAGACAGTTTATTCCCAATCTTAGAGAAGTGATATTTGGGGAGGGGGGCCTGGGGGCAAGATAATTAATTCAGGTTGTCAAAAGGGAAGCGCGAAAAGCGGAAAGAATTGGTTTCAGAAGGTGACCGACGGGTAGGAGGTATTATAGTCAGAAGGTGTCGCATTGCTAGGGATCCAAAGGGCGGCGAATGGGTAGGAACATTGTGGAAGGAGAGCTAAGGCCCATGATGCAGGGAGAAGCTGAGGGGGAACCCGTTGAAGGGGATAGTTTGAAAGGGGACCAGAGATCTAAACAAATAAAAACGATGAGGAGAATCACGAGGGGGGGGTACTAGGCGTGTAAAAAAATCACAAAAGGCCCCCCCACGCAATGGCGTGTTACCCAAGAAAAAAACCCAGTTCTACGGGGGGACAATTATCAAAAAAAGAGAACTTCAAACACAAATTCTGCCTGAGAATCCGAAGAATCACCGTGAGAACTTTTAATGGAAAGAGGAGAGCGTTCCCAAATGGGGAACCCATGCAGGTGCGGCGACAACATCCTAAAAAAAATGGAGAGAAAGAGAGGTGCAGGCAGAAATGCGGGACGAAAAAAAAATACACCGGGGCGAAAGGGAATGTGTAACAATTCTCGCGTAGAAACAAGAGTCTAAACCGACAGATTGAGAACGACGGGAACTAGCAGTGCATCCAAAAGGAAGTTCTATGGGGTCAAAGATGGAAATGAAATAAAGGAACCTTCATGAGAAAGGGCGCAAGGGGGGCAAGCTTAGCCTGAAATAGGAAAGGCATCTAAAAAGAGTCTCGAGAGAAAAAAATTCCAGCGCTGACGCAAGGAGGGGACGGACGAAGTTGCACGGCGAAGGGAGACGCTGGAAAATTAAAAATGATATGAGGACGACTCAGAACACCTAAGCAAACGGACGGTGATTACCGGGAAATGCGAGTGATGAGAGAAAAAAAAAAAACTGGTAATGAAGGAAAGCCGCGCCGACTTCTTAATGAATGAACAAGGAGTCCGCAAGGGGCATCAGACAAAAAAGCCGAGATAGAGAGATTTGGAGACGGGTTCGGTTAGGCACTCTAAATTTTTAAAAGCGGGACAAGACATTTCGCGCCTGGGTCTGAGTAACAAAGGAAAAGAGATCTCCCCAGAATGCCGAGAGAACTAATCAGCCATAAAAAAGTTATGAATGAATGCCAACGATCCGGAAGAGTGAAAGCTGGGACAGAAAAGGAATCATCGAGGGGGGAGGAAAATTATAAGAAGCGGACTGGGAAAAAGAGAGACGAGAAAGGGCGTATCGCGAAAATAGGGTAAAAGGGGGGGAACCAGCCTCAAAAAAAGCTTCTCAATCACTATGTTTCCGGGAAAAAAAAAAGAACTAAGAAGTCTGCTTTTGACAAATAGAAAGACAAGGCCCGGGGGAAACAAGAAACGAAGATGATTATTCATTACTCTGAAAAAAAGGGAAAAAGCAGGGGAAAATGGTACCGCAAAAAACAAAAATAAAGCAAGGGAAAAGGAGAAGATAGGAGGCAAGGCAAGGGGAAGCTACTTCGGGGAGGATTCGGAAAAACCATGTAAATCGCGTTAGAAAGGAAAGGAGGATATGAAAGGGAAAGAAAAGAGGCGGGGCAGCGGGGAGCGAGGGTTTTTGTGTGGTGCGGACCAAGCGCCCTCCAAGAAAACCTATGTCGACACGACTTTGGATCGAGTGAAATGGGGGCACGGCGATAAAGGGGAAACAGGCAGGAAGGAAACTGCTGGCATGGGCGCAACAATTAAAACGGCTATAGAGGGTAATAGAGGAAGCTCAAAGCGGGAGGGAGAAATAAGCGAAGAAGATGGGGGAGGTGGAAAGAAGGCGTCGGAAGACCTAGTCCAGGGAAGAAAGAAGACAAGGAAGAAAAGGGAAACAAAAGTCAAGTAAAGGGCTTAACCGACGCGCATAAGGGGGAAACATCACACCGCAAGGAAAAACCAGGGAACTTGAGTAGAAAGAACACGAAGAAAACTGTCCGTGGAGAAGGAAAGAGGGGACTTGTTCACATTGGAAGCAGTGGTCAGCGGAGAAAAAAGGTGGGGGACAGAATTAAGAGGCAGGCAGGTGGAACGGCCGCGGAGAGGTCAGGGTGGCTCCGAACGGCATCGAAACGGGAAGGTTGAGGAAAAGGTTTGCCTGGTAAAAAAAAAAGCACGCAAAGAGGAAATAAGGAAAATTCAGGCGAAAGGCAGGGAAAACGCTTCTCGTAGTCACGCCCTCGCATCTACCTGGGCGAATTTAAAAACCGCAGCTAAAAGCCGGAAATGGAGGTTTAAGGCGACGGGGGGGGGAGGAAAAAGGAGAAAGAAAAAAAAAAAAGGAGACCATCATTATCGGAAGGGGTCAATCCTAGAACCAAAAGTGGAAAAAGATGTGAAGCGGCATCGCAGGAAAAGGTTGGGCGCGTTGCGGGCCATTGAAAGAGATGCTGAAAAGCGCTTACCTGAAGAAAGAGCCAAAAAAGGCGTCAAACGAAAGCGAGGGACACGGGAAGTCCCGATAGAAAGAAGAAGGAAAAAGCAATTTCAGGGATGCACCGTGACAATCTCGTCTGACGAGCGTGGTCACTTGGGGGCAAAAGGAGGGAAGGAGGCACCAGGCGGGGTGTTCAACGAAGGAAGTTGAGAGAAACGTCCGACCCGGGGCGAAATAAGGACAAATAAAGGCAAAAACCCGGGAGTGAAAGGGGGTGACAGGAGGGGAGAAAAAAAAGATGGAGAAAGAGGACAAAGTCAGGGTAGACGAAACGCGCAGCGGTCTAATCCGAATCGAAGCAAAAGAGAAAAAAGCCGCCCTTTTCATAGAGAGAAAGAAAAAAAGCGGCCTTATAGGAAAAAGGGGGGAGGAGGAAAAAAGAGGAGAAGCGTCTTAAAAAAAAAAACAAAGAACTTGAGGGTACACACGGTGGACGAAGGGTATTGTGAAACTGGGGATCTTGCTGGGACCGGCAGAAAATAAGGCCTAAAAACGTGTAAAAGGGGATAGAGGGGAAGGGAAGGTGTGGGGATACCTGGAGCCGCTGCCGGAGGAAAAATCAGAATGGGGAAAAAATCGAGCTGAATAGGTGATGGTCTGTTTGGAAGGCAACGCTGGCTGGTGAAAAAACAAAGTGGGGATCAGGGATCGTCCAGGGGAAAACACTCCACAAAGGACCTTGAACTCCATCTTTGTTCGAACAGGAAAACGATCCACGGGATTCCACAAAAAAGAGGGAAAGGAGAAGGGGGCAAAGGGTACTTCTGCAAAAAGGTGGTCACAGCAAAGATGGGTAAAAAGGACAAGAAGAAGAGCAAACCAGAATCAGGCGGGGAGCAAGTGGTGTCATTATGGATGGGGGAACCTGGAGAGGAGGGTGGCTGCAGAGAAGGCGGTCGGTTGGTGTATCTAAATTTACTGTTGGTGGGTGAAAGTCCTCTAGACGATTCAGAAAGGAAAGGATTGGTGTGTATGAGAGCCGTAATACCTAGGTTGTTGCCTTAGGCGGCATATGTTATGTCCTTGAGTGAAAAGTCAGGGGGAGGCATAAAAAAAAGAAAGCGCGGAGAGACCCTTAATTCGGAGGAGGACACGTGGGAGCCAACCTGCGGGAGTTCACCTTCAATGCAGAAAGGGCTATACAAAAGCGAGAAAAGAAAGGGGGGAAGGGAACGTTCCACATCTGGAGGGCAACTCTTGACCTTTCGTAGCTACTCCGTGCTCACAAAAAGAGAAGGTGGGGAAAGGGCAGGTATGCGGTAGGGGGTCAACTATGAAGCCAAGAAAAAGGATGTCGCTAAAATCCAAAAAACGAATAAAAAGAGAAATTGGGAAAAAAAATCGAGAGATAAGGGGTTGCTGAGAAAGAAAAGTTCAAACGGGGGGAAAGGGCCGTAGAAAACGCTGGGGAACGGGATGAAAACAAATGCATTGCGCGTAATATGTTTTGAATTCCAATCATCGATAAAACACGAGGGAGACGTGGAAGACTTTGGGTGTCCCGA
>Ga0179593_1356382_pt1 | contig 11659 bp, 9 predicted proteins | sample CZODoug2_1_08_16_FD_185931 | JGI IMG/M metagenome (GOLD analysis project Ga0179593, IMG submission 185931) | Vadose zone soil fungal communities from Angelo Coast Range Reserve, California, USA - CZODoug2_1_08_16fungal (PacBio error correction) | ecosystem: Environmental > Terrestrial > Soil >...
GGGCGTACGGCCTATTCTCTGTTACGATGCCCAGAAACTTATTTTGTGGCGCTTCATAGGCGGGGTTCTGTCTTCGGGAACGATAGGCAAATTAAGGTGGGGTGCCTGGGGTCTTCTTGGGAAGGACGGCAAGTCCAGCGGCCAGAAAGCAAAGGGGGGAAGAAAATGGCCCGGCGTCCGCTCAGGTTGGAAAAATAGAATTCCGCGGACAAACCTCCTCGGATACGGGAGAAAAGATCTTCCTGGGAGCTCGACGGCGAATGGACGCGAGCCGAGCCCACAAAAAAGAAAAAAATCAAGGGACGCGGGAATGGGAAATGACGTACGAAAAAGGACTCTTCTGGAAGGGGAAAGGAGCAAAAAATTGAGCGGGGGGGGGGGGGGGGATGAGAGTGGGGGAGCGGTGATGGTCTGGCTTGGTTTCCTTCTAATGGCTGAAGACCTTCCGGGATGGGGGGGCTCCTACGTGGACGAAGGGGAGAGGCGGCCATACCCTACCGTTCGCGAAATAGCCTGGGAAAACGGTATTTGAGACAGCAAGGGGAAATGCGGGGTAAACGGGCCGGAAAAAAGGAGGGCCACACGCTGGGATAGGCCACTGCCGCTGGAAAAAGGGGGCAAAAAGAGTCCCGTGTCCAGGCGGACGTACCAGCAAGAAAGCAAGAATGTATTCGTCATCCCTGGCGGAGACTGGGGAGCCTGGTGGCAAATGAACCAAACCTAATAAGCGCTTACTCTTGAGGAAGAGAAGTGCAAGGGTTACATCCTAAGTTTTGACGGATCGGCAACCCATAGAACGGGGGGGGTACCCGAACCTCTGTTGCATTCCACGCTAACATTCGTTATTAGTGTCCCTCAGAGGGGTAACGAACGCATTGATCTAGACTTAAAGGGGAAACTTGGGAGACGGCCACTGGCCTTTACTGCGGCTGGAGCGCTTGAGGTGTTTCAAAAAGCTTGGAAACAGGGGGGATGGTTTTCAATTGGCAGCCGGAGCGTAAGAGGGGGTGAAGAGCGAATCTGAATTTCTCAGATTGTAATTTGCCACTCCCGAGGAGGGGGGGGGGGTTGCCAGCGATTAATACAATAAAAGACCCCTCGACAGGGCACGGGGGAAGGATTGGTTTCGTGAACGAAGGATCTCAGGTTTACTGCGGGGAAACAGCAACCGATCAAAGCGGGGTCAACGGGAGGGGAGGTCCAACTACTGTAGCGCCGAGCTCCCAACTAAGGGTTCAACAAACGAAGTCCCCTGTGTCCCGTGAAGGATCCCAACGGAAAAGAAAGTCTCCCACGGGGGGCCGTGGTGGTGGGGGCAGGAAAGCCTTCCCTGAGCAGTCGCAAAAGAGACATCCGTCACGCGCTGATTGCGCCGCGGAGAAAGCCACTGCTCGCTCTTGCGGTGCGAGATCTTTAGGGGCGAAGGCCAGAGACCGGAAGGTATGGGCTAACAGCAATCTACAAGGGGGAAAGAGGAGTTAGCTCTCATAACGAGAAGTCGGGGGGTCGGATTGCTGTAGAGCAACGGGGGAAGAGTGGACTTCCTATTGGGGATCCCCCTTAAAATAGAAAAGGAAATTTGAGGAACGGAGGCCTTTCGAATGTCGAGGCCATTCGAGAAAAAAGTCAGTCAGCCTCAAGAGGCGCGTAAAGAGAGATACCACGTTTGGGGAAGGGGTTAGCCACCTTCTGAGTATAGGGGAATCATGCAATGCCCGACGCGCTCCAGATGCGTGATCTCGTCCCCGACCACGTCACTTGAGTGCTGTCGAAGAGATTTGTGGGAATCGCGGAAGGCAAAATCCTTATATCGACTCTCGGGGAAGGCACAGCCTATCCAACCTTGTGAACTCTAATCGCCCTCGTGGACGATTCAGCCAATATGGTCCTTGTGGTACGGTCCATCAGCCATCTTACCCTTCTCTCCCCTCTCGGGGGGAAAAAACTGACTTCTCTCGCCCCTCCCCTCGGTATTCTTCTTCCACCTTAAAGTTAACCGCCTACAACGACGTTTCGACGGGGTATGGAAGCGAATCTTAGTGCCAAAGATAATGCAGGCAAAGGAAGAGCGCTGAATCGGAGGGAGGCAAAAACGCGATTCCTCGACGAGCGGCCGGAAAATGGGCATCACTTGAAAGGCTACAATATAGGAGGAACGTCTTCCTTCCCTTGGAACGCGTTCGTCAAGAAAAAGCAAGTTACAATACTTCATGTAACTATCCCGATTCTGGGGCTACGGGACGGGAGGTGCATTTTAAAAAAACTACCCCTGTAATAAGCCTATCAGGTCCAAGGATGATCTCCCGCGATAGTTTCATGAAAACTCTCAGGGAGGTATCCCAAAGCTGGGTATCTCTTGTAACTAAAGAGGCAAAAGGATAGACAGCAAAAAACGAGCAGAATGGATGAACATCGCGATACCACGGCGGGCCGGCAGTGGGGGGAAACGGCACGCCATCCGTGCGGGGGGCATATTCACTCGGATGTCCTCTTCACTGGACATGTGATCAAGAAAACCGAACAACGCATATCTATTAGCCAAAAAAATCTTGCTCTTCTAAGATCGATATCCCCTCAATCGGTGGTCACGGAAGCAGTCCGAGTCAAAGAAGAGCTCACGGACATTAAGCATGGGAAAAAGGTTTCGTCGAAGGGGTAGTAGGGTGCTCTGAACTTTTCACACGCCTGTCGAAGATTATTTTTTGGAATGGACGTAATCGTCTTGGCGCAAACTTTATTGTCGCCGGAAGGTAGGCCCAAAACCACCACTTCATAAAATGAGCCGGTTACTTACCAAATTGGGAGAAAAATGGCAAAAGAATATGCTCAACGCGAGATTAATTCTATAAAAAAAAGTTCACGCTTATAGACATAACGAAAACTAAACGACCGCTATATCCGGGGCGCCCATTTATGAGAATACAGACCCAGTCAGAAAGCAATCTAGATAGAGATCTTGGCAAAATAATCGAGAGAAAAAACTTCCCCTTCACCCCTTAATTTTGGACTGGGGAGTCATCAACCAAGGGGGGGTGTCAAAACCAAAAGCTTTTGAAGGTACCAGACACGGAAAGGGAGCTGCCATAAACAACCTGTGGTTAAGGGGGGGTCGTGAGAAAATCTGACATAGTCCTCCATGAGATGGGTTAAAGCCGCGCCGGCATCAAAAAAACCTAATTGCGACGGGGGCGACATTAGCCGTGGGACTCGGCAGATGAGTTGTACGTAAACGGAAAAAAAAGAGAGACGACCATGCTTGCGCCCGTTCAAACGCATCGTTGCGCTGCAGGAAGCCCTCGATCAGGAAGGTCACTCAGGAAACATCTGAAATAGGCATCTAGCAGACCAAGCCTACGCAAAAAACAGGAGGTTGGGGGGACAACCCATTCTTTGGGACACTCACGCTGAAATGCGGAGCGCGATCCGCGGATTGGGGGACAGCATGCAGAGGGTTACCTCTAAAGGGAGCTTGGGAGGTCGGCCCGGAAAACGTCAATTATCGGACCCGCAGGGAAGTAGGGTGTTGGAAAATCTTCAAAAAAAAAAACGAGGAAAAGAATTTCAAAGACAAAAACTCCGAGTCGTTCATTACGGGGAACGGATCGAGACGCGAGAACATGGAGAGAAACCGGGGAAGCAGGCCGTCGGGTCAGCGGCTTCGTAGCACCGGTAAACAGCGTCTTGGTAATTCGGGTTGGAGTGCATCGGGTTTTGAAAAAAAGCTTCTCAGAGGGCCGAGCAAGGATGGCTATTGTGAAAAATATAAGCTGGAGGCAGACTTCCGTCGGACGACGACACCCATTTTGTGTGAAACGGGGCGTAATGGTAGTTCAGAGGATCTGACGTCCAAGCAGATGCAAGACGGGCGCAGTTCGAAAGTGAACGAGGCGTTATTGCACGAGTCTCGATTACCGGGGGCGAAGACCATTGAATCCAGAGTTTAGGACCCAGACAACTTTTTTGGGTCTCTTGTCGCTATCTTTGAAGTGAGGATGAAACTCGTAGTAGGGGTGGCCAGGAATTCTTCACAGGTTCCGACTCCGGCAAATACTTTTTACGGGTGAAGTATCGCAGGTCTCTTGGAAGGGAGAGCCTTTCTATGATTGGGCGGGATGGCACCTGGGGCGGCTCTGTCCGAAGGCGGTTGAGTGGAAATGAAAAAAGGGGAAATGCATCCTCGAAAGGGACGAACTCGGTTTCTAAAACAGATGGCCGAACCGGGCGAAGGGCATTCAGGGACGGGGGGAGGGGGGGGTGCTCCGTCGCAGAGGCGAATTCACGTTTTCGCAGCCGATCGAAGAAATTGGGGTGAAGTAAAAACTCGAGCGAAAAAAAAAGCGGCAGGAAAAAAACCGTCGTGCAATCGAGGATACGGACGGGTGAGCGGGGCGCGAGGGCGAGGGGGCGCCAGCAGAAACGGAGCTAATCAAGAAAGGCACTCGTCGAAAATGGCCGTTAGGTGATCCGGGGGGAAAGGCCTCAAGAAGACGAAAGGGTGCCCTGCGGTTCAGAGGTGGAAAGGGGCGGCGTCACACCGGCTAACCCTTCTCGTAGGGCACTATTTCAAAACGACAGAGGTGCAAGGCTGGAGGAGCTTGGGGAGGGCCAGGCACGATGTCGGGGGGATAAATGATCTTTCCTTTTAGAATACGAAGAAGAAGAAGCGACGAAACAGGGGGTAAAGTGAAGCAAAACAGGGCCTCTTGGACCATATGAAGCCAAGTCGGGAGCATGTTCCATGGAAGTTAATGGGGGACTTTCACGCAGGGAGGCCAAAAGGATTACTCCCTCGATAGGTCTGAAACGGGGAACGTGTATGACCTTGGAAGGCTCCTCGAGAACGGCGGCGGGTAAAAGATCACATAGAGCGCGCTTAAAAGAATTCTCCGTCAGAGCTTTTTAGTTTCACACGGCTTCAAGAACAATCAGAGCCCTCGTTCTGGCCGCTTGGTCAGGAAAGTCGAGGTCATTTGGAGGCAGGTTTAATATCATAGAGACTCATGGCATGGAAGTTACCCGCCCCCCGTCCCTCGGAGCTTCGACCAAGAAGAAATCTTTAGGTCTACGGAAAAAGGGGTTTGATAGAGGCTCAAGGCGCGAGCAAGATCGAAGTCGGTATGTTTCGATTGAGGGGCAAACAGCCTCTGGGGGAGGCAAGAAAAGAACCAGGGTCTCTGGTTGTTCATCTGAAATCACTCCCTCCATGGAACTCATCCTTAGGGGAAGCATTGCGATACTCAACAGAACTACACACCGAACGCCACTTGTTCCGGGAGTACGAGAGTTCTTTCGAATTTGAATGTATCTAAACACAGATCCAATTCCCCCACTGATTCCGTCCCGTTACTGGTTTGGGACGATCCTGGGGGAAGAGCAGCATATGCAAAATACCTGGAATTCGATTCGAGCGAAGCAATCAAACGACACCCGCTATGGAAGTCAACTCAGCGCCCATTTCTAGGAAAGGGGCGTGCACGGAAAAAGGTCCGCGTAATAGTCTTGCGCCCCAGCAATAGTGCATAAGAGCAAAGGCGACAAAGAGGGAAATCATGGTCTCTTCACTCAAAAGTTCGGGTCATTTCAGGTGCAAAGAAAGGAAAGACCATCGGAAACGTGTGGAGGAAGAGTTCCCTGGGACCTTATCTGTGAAAGGAAGGGATCTAGGAGAGCCGTGTCAGTCATTTGGGGCGAAAGAGTTGGGGACGTCTCTGATTGGTGCCTTCGAAAAGAAAATAGCACTTTAAAATCCGAAACAGCGTCAAGGATTCGGGGATAGCTGGGGGGAGTGGCTTCTCGAGGGGAGGAACTCAAAACAAAAAAAAAGGTTCAGAAGGGTGGAGTTCAGGGAGAACATGAAAGCGACCGATGGCTAGCCGTTAACCGATTCAGGGCATTGCAAGAAAGAACCCGAAGCTCTTTCAAAGCTACGACCGGGGGAAGACAGGCCTACCGCGGAAAAGAACAGTTCTCTGCGCAATGGTATTCCATCCGGGAAAGTCGTGACGAGTAGCAGCCGGTGGTCATGAAAGAGATAGAAGTTCTCTAAAAAGAGCAACTGCCGAGAGGGGAATGGCAGACAAACACGGTCAGCTGAGGAAAGAGGAGCGGAATTCTCGACAGCGTAAAGATCGGCTGTTAGAAAGGCCAAATACAAAAGTCCCAAGATGCGAGCGCGTGCGGAGGTACCCAAGGCCTTAAAAGGGGGATTAAACTCCGACTGTACTTTTTCGAGACCGGGTACAAGGGTTCCTTCTCGTCCCCCCAGAACAAGGGGGGGGGACAAAAGCTGAAAGTAGACGCCAAAAAAAACCCGTGGACAGAGAACTTCGCAAAAAAAAATTTATTTGACTAAACAAATATCCAGAAATGATTCACCATAAGGACAGTGTCAGTCTTGAGGACCAACAAAGTCCGAACCAACTCCACTCCACGGACAAGAACATGCTGGAAAGAAAACAAAGCAACGCTCTCCCGCTTCTTGGGCGACCGGACTCCAGGAGGAGGGGAAGGTGCCGGAACGCGGGCGAGGGGGGCAACATGCAAATTGAAGCCTTTATTGTCGAATTGGGATTTATATAAAATTGGTAGAGAGGGAGAAGGAGATTCCAAAGAACTGCACTGGGTATAGACGACTGGGGTGGGAAGGATGGGACCAAAATGCGACCGGAACGGACCGGCAGTGAACTGTCTCTGCAACGTGGAAGCGGGCATCGAAGTTGATCCTTCCAAAAGAAAGGAACAAATTCCGAAACACGGGACCCGGGAAAGGGCCCAATGAGACAACGTCCACGGAGGCAAGAACATCGCTCGAAAGTCAAGCCCACGCATCAGTAAACAACAAAAAACACAGAGGAGAGAAGAAATATCTGCGGAGGAGACGGCCCGGGATGGGCGCTTTTCGTGCAACGGGGTTTCGAAATATGATCAATTGATTCATCGCAGCGAATGTCTGGAGGACTGTTTCATGGGAGGAGGGACAGAAGACGAAAGGTGGTTCAACGGCAAAAAAAAGGCGAAATACAGCCAAAAGAAAGGGGTGTCAACAAGAAAACCTCCTCAGGGGAGGTCATGCAGAAGAGGATCCGGGGGTGGAATCGAGACGGCGAAAGCTAACCCGATCATAAAAGATCCCTCAATAGCTACGAGCAGGGGAAGACGAAAAGCGATAAGGTGCCCATCAGACCGAGTTGGATTACCTCTAACATGAAAGACAAAGCTCGGGGCGCAAGCTGGAGGTTTCCTTTATCGAAATTGAGGTGTTAGTAATGGATTTGGTCAAGCGGAAAGGGCGACAATATTGTCAACGTCCCTTATGGGTGCGGAAAAGGGTGTGCAGGGCCGGCTACCCGAAACTAGCAGACCGACGGGGTGCCACTGTCGATATGTGGCCGACACGTCTGGGTAAGGTTGAGGGGTTGTGTGCGCGGCAAAGGGACAGCTGGTTATCAAGAAAATTATCAAAGGGCATTTCCTGCACTTCGTACAAAGCTCAGGAGGCACGAGGCAAGCTATCCGGCGGAGCTACTTTATTAGGTCAGAGAAAGGGTGGCATACGACAAAAAAAAACAGCATTGGCTCTGAAGGGCGAAGAAGAAGTCCTTCCGGAAAGTTCTTAGAATGCGACGATCTATGATCATACAACTTTCCTTTTTTACCGAAGAAAGTCATTTTACTAACTCAGAACCAGGAGACTGATCGTTAAAAAAAAGAGATGAACAAAAAAATCTGCACTGGAAATCAAAGGTGTAATCGATGCAGGGCACTCTACGGGAAAAAAAAAAAGTGCTGTAAAAACAACGAGCTTGTAACGAGATGGGACGGGTGTGTATGTGCGTCACGCGGGTTAAATCGCTAGAGGATCCTGTTATCATAAAATTGGAAAAGCCATCCGGGGGTCAGCCCAGCAGGAGAAGAAAGAAATCCCAAGAAGTCCCGCGGGGGAAAAGGGGAGTGAGGGTCTATTTAACGGGACGAGGGGTTCTATAAATGAGCAACGCTAAAAGAGGCCAAAGAAGTAAGGCTAAATGAGCTCAACTCCAAACCTGGCTAAGTGAAAGTATCAAGAGAAAACCGAGGACAAATGTTCCGTATTGAATGGAAAAAGCGGCACTGATCCATTTGCGATTAAAGCGCCAGCCCCTAGAGAGCGAAGAGGGAGGAGGGATACGAAGGAAATCTTGCAGGGCGCTTGCAGGGAGCACAGGCCTCTAAGGGAAGTCAGCGCCTATAAAGGAGAGTAAGCGAAGTAGCCGGTTGTAGGATTACGGGGGGAAATCTTCCTTCAGAGGACGGGGGTTCGGAAAGGTGATCCAATAACGACATAAAAGGCGGGGAAGGGGCGCAGGCAAAAATTTGTGCAGGGACGGGATAGGTGGGGATCGATATCATTCCCAATAGAGCTCGACGGAAGTTTAGCGAAACCAAGGGACTAATTGACAGGGGTTGATCACAAGTACCTGGAGTACGGCATCAAAGAATTGAAAGAAATGGGAAAGGATGCAAACTTCAGCCGTCTCAGGGAAGTTGTTCCTAACTGCTCAGCGATAGTTTAGACGACAATACACAGCAAAACCGACGGGCGAGAAGGGACCTAGAGCGAGAATAATTAAGAAAACGAACCCAAAGTAACGGTTTTGAATCGTTGGCTATAAGGCAGCACATGAGACGGTGGGATGAGACGCGTAAGTCGGTTACAGAAAAGCTCGGCAGGCTCTTCACATGCGTCTGCTGTTAAACTGACCTCGAAACGAAAACCTAATTCGAAAGCGGCGAAGACGAATTTGGGCGAGCGTATGGCACCAGCACATCTTTGATGAACAATCAGGGATCGGCAAAGACGGCACAGGTATTCCTAGCGAGGTCAACGCCAGCATCAAACCAGTTGGGGCACGATAACGGCACAGGCAGGTAAGAACGGAGGCAGGTACCTCGCTTGTACTAGAGGAAGAAGACGATCAAAACCTGCGTGAAAATACAGCCAAAAATGAAAAGCAAGACCTGATCAAGAAGGCTTGTCTAAATAAGGGCAAGGAGTGGGAGCGACAGGGGGAAAAATCCTCCTTCTAAGTCAAATTCGATCGCCCAGGCAGGAGTAAGGGCGGCAAGAACCGGGAGGGGAGAGGGAATACGAGATCGAACGCGAGGATACAACATCAAGACTCGCCCGAATGAACAGATAGCCACTATGGACCATCGCCAACTATTCCAGGGAATTCCTTCATTTTGGATCCCTACAACATTCCTGGACGCAGAAGTAATTCATTACTCCGGAAAGGGATGGACATACCAAAGCACCACGACAAGATAGAGGAATAGAGTGAGCTGCTCTAGAGGATCGCGATACAAGTGAAAGAAACCAACCTCTCAGGCAAATCGTGAAGATCCGGAATGGGAGCACGGCCCCTATCAGATTGAACAGAAATCGAGAGAGACTTGGTTCAAAATTGTGGGCTAGCGAGGAAATGTTCAAACAAGGTCCATTTGGTGGGGAAGAATCAGCTTAGCAAGTAGTGCCATCTTGGTCTCTATCACCAAAACATCTTAAGCAAATCTCCAGGTCCTGACATATTTCCCATAGTTGCCGAAAATCATCCAGGAGCGACACAGGCGAGAAAGGCTCTAAGTAACTAGGGAGCGAAAGCACCGCAAACCGAAGATCTCAAAAATTTTCAAAAGAGGATTCCAAACTACCGACCAAGCAATCGAATCTGACCATGAGATCTACTAAAAACAATGAAAATGGAGAAATTCAAATCCACCGTCTGGTGAGGACCTTTCCCTGGAACGACCGTTAAATTCGATTCAACACAAAGAAAGTGGTTGGTCTCCGAACGTTACATCAATTCCAAAGCTAAAAAAGACAGTCCTGGGCTTTTCTCTCCATATAAAAGTCAGGAGAAGGCCCGAAGACCGGTATACGCTCCGCGTGAGCAGTCCTACATCCAAACTTCAAAGAATTTCGGCCAGCACATCTTGCTAAATAGGAAACGGCAGACTTCTGGGAGCGGGCGAAGAACATGATGACTCTGACAATCTCAGCCCCGCTTGGATTAAAGGTCAAAAAAATGAACCAACTTCCGAGAGGAACAGTTAGGCCTTTCAAAAAAAAATAACTACGCATCGTTAATCGACTGAAAAAAAAAACCAAACTAAAAGGCAAAACGAACGCTGGGCAGCAAGAGCATCCTCAGGTTGACGCGCAACTGAGTGTGACACCGGGCGCGGCAAAGGCCACGTGACAAAGTAAAATGGAAGCAGAGATGGACGAGGTGTAGGTGGGAAAATACTCTAAAAACGAAAGGGGGATAGGTAAAACCACGAAAACACGGAGGAGGAAGCCTTCAGATTGAAACGGGCCGAGCGACGCGCAGAGAAAAAAACCGACCTCTAACGGGAGATACGAGGACGTTCTTGAGAAATAGAGGTTTTCTTACCAGACCTGTTTTGGACGGCGAGATGACGAGAGAATGTGTTTTTGGATCATGAAGAGGCCTCAGGAGAAAAACAAAATGTCACAGTTTGTGAAAACGGGGACGCCTGGGGCTCGGTTCACAGGAAAAGGGAACGTCCCAAGATGACGAAGAAAAAAGATGAGAAAATTCAGTATGGAAGTTGCGTGCGGAAGCTCCCGACTTATGCTGTACTGAGAATGGGCATCGGTCGAGACACAACCCGCCGAAAGAGGGGTTTCTGAAGGGGGTGACGAGAGTTGGACCGGGAGGTAACAAGTGATTGTGTGCCAAGAGAAGTTCGGGTCCTCAGGTGATGGGACGCTCAAGTTGACGGGACGTATCGAATCTATTTAGTAATCAATGTTACCAGAGGGGGAATGTGATTTGAGGAAGGTTACTCGCCAATTCCTTCCTCGATTCGGTTGGAGGTCGCTATTCGGAGGAACCTTACGAGAGGGACCCTCAGTTTTTCGAGAGGAGGTTTCGAAAGGACAGAAGGGAAAGAACCGTCGCGCGCAAATTTTCGGAGTTGTTTGGGGGAGAAGAGCGCTAATTCAGGTGAAGCTCGATAAAAAAGAATTGTTTGAACGAACTCTGCGCGCGAAAACAACCCGAACAAAGCAGGACGAACGCGTTGAAAAAATCGATAAGCGGGCGAGTGCTATGTGCGACTGCCAAGGCTGAGAATCTCCACGGACATATTCCGACGATCTGCGTATTCGGTTGAGGACAGGGAATTCAGGGAACAATGAAGGACGACGAGGAAGTCGTCGAACGTGGAATAAGTTTCTAGACACCAATGCCGGGGACATAAAACTGCCGTGGTAACTATTCACCGAAGGGGTCTTCGTTTTTCGGACTGGATCACTATTGTAAAGTAAAAGGATCCTCTATCATATGTGGGGTAGGACGGAGATGCGATAAATACTCAGGAGGAGAAATCTAATTGACGGCAGGAGTAAAAGTCAACCCAAGACGATTTCAAAGAAATAAGCCCAAAGCATAGGATAGAAGGAATTGGAGGCGTGGGAGGGCGTAACAAAGGGCCTATTCTCTTCAAGAGAAGGTCGGGCCACGGAAAACTTTAGGGCCATGGCCGGCCGGACGAGCAAACGAAGGTGAGCTCATCACGAAATGCCGACACTTGGAAAAAAAAAGCTGTCGTCGGTGGCGGACAGGCTTCTTTCAACTGTACCATCCGCCGACCA
>Ga0179593_1475634_pt1 | contig 11659 bp, 11 predicted proteins | sample CZODoug2_1_08_16_FD_185931 | JGI IMG/M metagenome (GOLD analysis project Ga0179593, IMG submission 185931) | Vadose zone soil fungal communities from Angelo Coast Range Reserve, California, USA - CZODoug2_1_08_16fungal (PacBio error correction) | ecosystem: Environmental > Terrestrial > Soil >...
CGGAACGATAGGGGAATAAATTTCCTCGGATGAGTCCCGCAGAGATAGGGTGGGATAGAAAGTGAAAAATGGCAAAGGGTCGAGGCCTATAAGAGGGCAAAATCTAGCTGTACGCCGCAGGCTTCGGCTCAACACGTTTAGTCATAGAGGCCACAAAGACGAAACGAGAACGCGATACAACGACGCCCTAATGGTCAAAAAAACAACCTCCCTAGCGTCTTACTAAGACAACCTCCGCAACAAGCAAGGGGGTGACCTTTCGCCTTCACCCTAATCCATAGCGTCCAAATTTGGACACTGTATCGATACTTCGATGACGCTATAAAAAATGCAGTTTCTGGTGGGCGCAATTTGTGGGGAAGAAGGCCAGTCGACACGTTCCATACCGCATAGAACGGACTGGCCCTCGAGGGGACGTTTGCAGTCATCTCGCGTCGCCACATACTTCTTCCCAGGTCCCCGCGGTGCTGAATTCGCTGGACTTTGTGGGGACTAACAAGGAAAACGCGTGCGGAAGAGCAAGAGTGTTCCTTTCACCAGTGGGAAATCGCCGTATAAAGGGGCGAAGTGGTCCCTGAATTACGTGAGGGCAGAAGTGCAGACTTACCTTCTGCGGACGATGTCTCCGTACCTAGCCCATTCCGCGGCAGACGTTAGTGGTAAGGTGTCTGCTGAGTTGTCACTTCTGGCCAAGAAATTCGCACAGAAGTTCAAGAAATAGGGTGCTAATTTTATTGCGCAAGAGCACAGGTCGCCTTGCCCCCCCATAACGCTGGAAGGCGTGTGGCAGAATCAGGGGTTCCCTCACAAGCTCTTTCAAAAGGTACCAGACTTACAGGTCCCTGGCAAGGTCGGTTGTGCTTTTAGGTCCTTACGGTCGCCCATCCTCTTGGGCGCTTTCCACCGTCTGGAGCCCAATGCCGACGTGGGGGGCACTGGACCCTTTCTAAGTCATCTCCCATGCCACCTTATTTCGACCTCCGCGCGGGCTAAATCTCTGCTAATCGAATGTCAACTCGTGGTAGTGTTTGTGGGGAGGTAGAAGCTGTAGGGGGGGGAGGGCTGGAGTGAGTGTGTGGGGGGGGGGGGGTTATGGGGCAGTCCGGAAAGGGGCTCGCGGCATGTTTCGTGCTGGAACTTGGGGGGGATGTGGGTGGTGACAAAGCTGGGCTGTCTGTGTGCGCTCGGGGGGTCGGGGAATGAGGTTTGATGGGGAACCAGCAAAAATCGGCCGAGAGGTCGTTCTCCATCTGCTGTGTCTGAGCGCGAAGTCGGACGAGGATGACGACTTCTCATCTGCCGAGGCGAGACAGATCGAGCAAGAGGGGCTCTGTCGCGTCATGGAAGTGGAGAGTCTTTTAGCGGGCAGTGGGGGGATCACACAGCAAGTTGCGCCGGGCGGGGGGGAAAGCGGGAGGCAAGAAAGATTTCAGAGGGACTGTCAGGCTAAGGCATGAGGCGCGCACCCATCAAAAGGCTCTCAAGAGGATCTTTACCTCTACTGGTATCCGTGTGGAATCGTCGGGGGAAGCTTGGCATAAAGGGGAGAGCCGCGACCGGCGGGCTCCTGCAGAACGAATTGAGAAACAGTCAACAATATCCTCTGCTCACATCTATTAGAGGCCGGCCGGAAGAAGTTAAAACCATAATACGGAAACGCAAGCCGGTAGTCGTTCGAACCAGCAAGTGGGAAGACGATGGAAGGACGCACGTATAGGCAGAGATCGCTTGAAAAAAAAGAATTCGAGAGGGATACGAAAGCAGACAAAGAAGGGACAGGATCCGGGCGCCATCCCTCATTAGTATGGCTGGTCATAGCGACCAGAAAACCGAGGCCAAGGCGGGAAGAGCAAAAAAACAGGGAACAAAGAGTAAAAAGCCAAAGGACGCCCAAGGGTTTACACGAAGGTAGGAGGAGTGGTCAACCGTGACTCACAGCTACGATTCATCCGCAGGACGAACAGGACGGGGGGCGAAGGTCAGGCGGCTTCATCTGGTCCAGCGAACTGCAGGTCAGTACTAAACCCCGAAACCGCGACGACGACTTAAAGAGAAAATCCAGGGGCGTCTATGCGACAACGACAACGGAAAAACAAAGTCTTTATTTCAGGGCAATAAAAGCCGGGGAAAGGGCGTTCAAGCGTAGGTCAGGAACGAGGAGAAACAGACCCTGGAAGTCGAAGAGATGGGGGCTCATGCGTCGAAGCGACGAAACAAGAAGGGTCTTGTTCCTCACCGGAGGGGGAAGGGGGGTGGGAGAACGTTTTGGATGGGGGGTGCAGATCCAGGGACCGAAAAGAAACACGAAACGGTCGGGAACCTTGAGAGTTCAGCACGAAGAAAATGCCAGACAAAAACTCCGCGATTGCGTCGGCAAAACTGGAGACGACGATCGTGTGGTGAACAGCTGAAGGGTAGGGCAGAACCAATGACCGAAAAATTAAAAAAGCGGCACATGGTGGACCGCGAACCTCAGCGCAGGAAACAAGGAATGCCTCCACCAACGTCACAAAAATCGTACTGAGGGGGGCGACAACCTTTGGGTATCAGCAGAACCAGAGCAGCAGCCGTCAGCATAGGAGGAAAAACGGCTACCAGATCCGCGAAGGAATGCGACGGTCTTGGCAAGAAGTGAAGACGGCCGCAGTGTTGTCGGGTGCAACGAAACAGAGTCTTGTCGTTAACTACAAAAGGGGGATAGAATAAATCTGGGGGACGGCCACAAATCGCGGTAAAAAGAAACGAAACAATCTTCCACAGTAAAAAACGATAGGGGGGCAGCGCGCGGTCACGGACCCTCGTTCACATAGGAGGGCCGTGACGAGGCGCAAAGGGGTCCCTTGGTCTCGCGGGGGCAAATCAAGGAAAACAGAGGGAAGCATCTCCCCGAGGCTATCAACGGTGATATTGAAAGAGGAAGAGAAGGGGAGAATGCCGTAAAACGGGCAATATCAAGATCTAAAGACCATCGGCCGCCTATTAAGACGTAAGTGCCCCGGGCGTGACCAGAGATAGCAAAAAGTGCAACGGGTTGGGACGATGGTTCTCAAAGGTCTGAGGAACTGAGCGATGGGTGAAAGGCCAAGCGGTTAAAGGCGGGTACAGGACACACCCGACACTCTTACATGGTGTCTCACCCAGAGTCAGCAACCAATTCTTGGGAAAAAAAGTCTACGTACATAGTACTAGTTAGCAGGGCGTCGCAACGAAGGGGAAGAAGGGAGGCAGGGAAAGGTAGGGAGTGACGCATATGGACCCGGAGGCTGGAGGATTGTAAGGATGGGAAGGATCACGGGACGAGTCAGTGGCGATAGTAATCTTGAAAGAGTAACACGAAGCAACACAAATTCTTAAACTACGTGCAACCCTCTCCTAAGGCGTCGGAAAGCCGGCGTCAAATGGTGATGGCGGACCTTAAGCAGGGGGAAATAGTAGGAGAGATATGTACAAACCGTGTTGCTACTATAAATGCTACGTGCTTAATCGGGGGTCGCAAGGCGTAGTCGGGAGTTTTAAAATTACGCGCAGCGTCCGTCTCAAAATCCACCACGGATCAACCGCAAAGGGCATTCGCCTAAAGGGTCGGGAGTAAGCCGAATAAAGAGACTCGTCCGTTTAGGTCTGACCGAAAGATATAAAACTCTCGTCGTAGGAGTCACTATTTGGGGGGTACGTTGGAGTGAGCAATATCAAGTTCAGGAGTAACGAAAGAATCGTCAGATATTCGCCGAAATAGTGAAGGACACGATACTCCATGGGAAAAGAAAAGGAATCCAGAAAGGGGTCTACCGAATGGAGTGGTGGATGTCCGGGGAAGAACGGACGAGCCACACGGGTTTGGCTTCGTGTGGGGGGAACGTAAACCAACACAACCGGACGTGGACGGCCCCGGGGCCCAGAGGCAGGATGGCGGGGCGAGAGAACGTCAATGGACGGCTCCATGGGTCGCATTGTGTCCAAGAGTTGAGGGATCACGAGAAATACCGGCCAAACGCGCCAAAGAAAAAAAAAGCCGATGAAAGGAAATGAAAAGAAAGCAGGCGGAAACGTGGAGACAGGCGAATCAGGCAGTCTTCATATATTCTGCAAATGTAATAAAAAAAAAAGAAGATGCTCTTCCTCTATTTAGAAGGAAGAGATGGTAAGCTGGAGAGCCCCAGAGAAGACGGAGAATCACAAGCGTCGTCTTCAAACAAAAGGGGCAGGGGGGCAAGAGGTCGGACACGCGATCAAACGGGAGTTCAAAGAAAATATACTAAAAGGGAAGGAGCGAAAAAAAAAAAGGAGGCTGTAAAAGCGTGGCATTGGCTGGAGGACCTTGTAAAGAGTACAAGGAGACAAAGGGTGAGAGCTCTGAAACCCAAAAAGTGACCACGGCGGGTAACACATTTTCGGAAAGAGGACGAGGCATAGAAGAGTGGCAGAATCTCCTGCTGAAGTATAGAGGAGGCGGACTTCAATAAGGGATATCAGGGAAGAATCGCGAATAGGGGGGCTACATTTCATAAGAAAAGGCATCTGCCAAATATAACGAGTACCATTCAATTGGGGAAACTACAAAAGAGGCAGGAAGGGTTCATTGTGATAAGACAGGTAACTGAACAGCACATCTTTGGCTAGAATCTCAAAAAACACAAACGGGGGGGAAGGATAAGAGATTTAGCCCAAGCAAATCGGGCGGCATGAGACAACGGCACGAAAATGCAAAAAAATTAAGATTTTCGTCAAGCAGTAGGAGGGGGTACGCCGCTATTGGGGGGGCGATGAAAAGATCCAAAACGAAAAAAAAAAAAGCCGGCTATTCTCAAGCAAATATAAACGAAGGTCGAAAGAGACGCCGAGGAAGGATCCACGCGAAAACAAGATCGCCAGCGGCCGAGGGCGCGGCAGTGTCAGGAAATGCTCGAAACCGGAACAACGCACAAATGTCTGGCGCCTGGTAAACTTTAAAGGGGGGGGGGGAAGAAAAAAGGGGACATCGCCGTAATAGATCATGAAAGAAGGAGGGTCGCGGACAAAATCGTGCCCGTCTGGCGAGGAGAGGGACCAGCTACGTGGAAATCTTCAGTCGGCTTGGGACGAAAGCTGGGCCTGAGAGCCCGACCACCAACTTTCTGCAAGCAAAGTACGGGAGACATCTTCACGCGAAAATATCCTGGAGAAGAGGAAGAGGCCATGTGGATGGAAACCCGCAGGGAAGGTCTGAAAAAAAGATCCGTCTTGTCGGTCCGTCTCACCTCGAGACGGTGCAAGCACTATTGCTTCTGCGACAAGTCATCGGCCGCGGACGGAGGACGCTTTCTGAATCCTCCGTCGAATCACGAAAAAATCTGATCAACAGGAAAAGGGACGACGCCCATAATTAGATCCGTCTACTCAGACCTCTAACGCGTCGAAACGGCTGAAAATCCGGGGGACGACTCTCCATTGCCCAGTTCAACGAAAACGCCAACTGTGGACGGCGACTCTTAGGAAGGGGTCATTTGGAACCGATTCACCGCGAGCTCGGGGAGACGGTGAAACAAGCGACGCAAATCAGGCGGCGTAAATAGGGGGCCGCAAATACGGAATGGAGACTAAGCCTACCCGCGATGAGGGCGGAACGCCCAGGGCACATTCCATAGAAGGGTTGGGGGGGGGGGGGCCGTCAGACGACGGCACAAACCGAGTCGCAAGAGCAAGCGAAATGGAGGGAAGATAGGAAGGGCGACGAAAGGCTTTCCACAGAAACTCGTTGCAAATCGAAAATAAAGGCGCTCTGTGGCTTACAAAAACGGAGAGGTGATCAAGTGGTAGGGGGGGGAGAATCGCCTAGGCCACAAAAGAAAGCCAGCGCAATACCTTAAACTCGGTCGCGGGGAGGAAGCCGACGAAAAAACCTGGATCCTTTCTAGGCACCAACGGTTCTGATAGAAGTACTGGAAACTGGACGGTGAAAAAGCCAAAGACAGATAAAAAGGCAGGGAAGCTGGGGGGATAACACAAACGAGGAACCCTGCCCGGAGGCGGGGTGCCTTCCGCCCAGCAATGTTCAAGAGGACAGTAAACAGAGGAGAATCCTTGTCAAGGGAAAACAGCGAAAAGACCTCAACGAGGATCTGCAGAAAAAGAACATCAATCCAAAAAATGCTGGGTGAAAGGAGACAGAGTCTAGACGCAGGACGGAAACGAGCCTGCCCGGCAGGGGGACATTTGGGGGTGCAAAAGACGACGAACTTCAGGGGTGAACTTGAAGCGAAGGAAAAAAGCTTCCCGGCGAGTAGGTCAACCAGCCAGGCGAACCCCTCGGAAAACGGAAATAAGATTGCAGCGAAGGCGTCAAAACAATCGGTGCGCAGGAAAATATCGTCCTAAGCAGGGGGTCTTGGGAAAAAGCCAGGGAAGGAAAATCTAAACGGCTCGAATCAGGGGAAGAAAGACATCTCACCGATCTCTAAAAAAAACAACTTATTATTATTAAGATAGAGGGACGAGAGGAACGTCACGCAAGAAAGGATCTACGCGAAAAAAAGACCCATTGACTACGATGAAAGAATACTAATTCTCCCCACTGGGGCCGAGCCAAAAGATAGTGCACGTTATGGGTGTCAAAAGGCTCTAACATAGACAGGTCCACAAGATTGAAACATCGGAGATGACAGATGAAGAGGGACTAACTCCAACCGGAATCAAGTCATCGTCGTAGGCTACGTTGAAAACAACAGAAAAAGTAAGAAGGGGCGGCGAAACGGCGACCGGGAACGCATAATTGAACGCGGCGCGAGTTTGGAGCGAGTAAAAAGGGGCAAGGGAGTGCGGCGAGAAGGGAAAGGTGCACGGCGGCAGGCCCCCGTGAGAAAAGACTGAAGTCTCGAGCAACAAACGTGCTCCATCAAAGCGGGAATCTGCCGTAGGGAGTATTGAAGGGCAGAGGGGACAGAACAGGGGGGGCTACCCAGTTTGGTGGCATCATCTGGTAGACGGTGGATGGCATAGGAAGTTGAAACCCGCCGAAGGTATGCCTCTTGTCTGGGTCTCGACAACGGTCAAAGAACAAAAAATGAAACCACTAAACGCCAAAGCTGGGGGGGACAAGCGAAGTCGAATTAGCTTGCGAGTGAAACTCGGCGAGTCCTGTCTCTGGCCATTCGTGGATCACATTATCACGCGAGAGTAAGCCACTAGGGGGGCGATTCCGTACAACAAGATGTTGCCGGGGGGGGGTTGTAAAGGGGTAATAATCTATAAACCGGCAAGGGACTCAAAGAGCAGGGGAGAGAAAGTCGAGGGGCGGCCCATGACGCAAGGAATGGGAGGGCGCGGTGGCACCGTAAGCCGCGTATGGACGTGTGACTGGTGAAAAGAGGAACCCTAATTGGCGCGGAACACATTTTGGACGGAGGGTGGCTTGGAGCGATCCTTGGGTCGCGGACGAGTCCACCGTTTGGAAAAAAATCGGGGCTTGCGATAAATGAAAAGGGGCGGGGATAAGCGATCCTGTCGCATTGGGGAGATCGATTTCGGTCCTGCGAATGGGGATTCCGGGGAAAACGGCCGATGAAGTGAGTAAACGCCAATCAACCGTTGGTCGCAGGGAAGATAAACGCGGGAAGATAGTGTCTGGGAACTAACTGAGGGGCAGCCGCTCTTCAGAGGGGATTGCGGCGAGGATAGGGGTTGGGAAACTTCAAAACGGAAAAAAACAATATAACCAGAGCACCTGCTTCCGGCAGCACAAGCATGTAAGGACAGAGCGGCCGCACTCATCACGTAAATGGGGGTCATGCCCAGGGGCAAACAATTTTACAGCGCGCAGACCAAGCTCCATAAGGAGGAGAAAGGGAGATGAAATCTTTAATGGAATTTTTGAAGCGTCACGGGCCGGGGGACGCTGTGATCGGACGTCCCCACGGCTTTGGCCGGCGGGGAAAGCTCAGGAAAGTCTCCGCCAGCGGGGTCGAGGCGGCAAAAGATCTTGTCCTAGGGGCGTGGGCAGATGGGAGTCGAGTCGTGAACGGCGGGGTCGCAAACATAATGATATGAGAAGAATAGAGGGCGAAGGGGGACCATGCTTTCCCAATCGGGGGAACAAATAAGAATAGCAGGCCGTTGGGGGAAATCATCAAAGCCAAAGGAAGTAAATCAGGAAACGAAAACGGACCGGGGGGAAATGGCAAGTATCCAGAGTGAACCTTGGGTGCTAAAATAGTATCAACAAACACCAAGTAAAGAGGGGATTTAAAAGCAAATGAATGAAGGGCCCTTTAGCCTTCCCCTGAGGAAACTTAACTGGGGGGCGTGTCCAAAGTGCAGGGCGGGAAGGGGACTATTTGTTCGAACGCTTCGCCCGACAAAAGGGGAGGAAGAGACTCACCGTAGCCACGTGAAGAAAAGTTCGCGCGTCGCCGGAGAAAGGACACGCGGAAAAGAAAGAGCGACGACGAAAGCGGCGCGAAAAGTGGAAAGAGTTACGCCTCAACAGGGGACACGATTCACACTCAGCTTTGGAGCCGGCCGGAGTACGTTGGCTGAAGAAAAGTGTACATCGCCGTCATCGAGGGACTGGGATGAGGCGCGGCCCATCTGGACCCGGGAGGGCGGGTTTACTCGACTGTACGCTTGCAAAGTACGGGGGACAGGATACATCCTGGGAAATCAACGGCTGAGAAGCGCCTGCCGATCGGAGTCGAGCCCAGCAAAGCCTATCAAATAACTGCGGAAATCGAAAGAAAAGGGCAAGAAGAGGGCCGATGGAGTTACCAAGCAGAATGGAGAATCCGGTATTGGGGCGTGAATTCGAACAAGAGATACGCAGAGGGGCGGCTTCCGCGTAGCTATACAGCTGAGGAAGCCGTTCTCTGAAAGCAATCGCAGGCACGACCAATGCGAAAAAAGAGGAACGCCACACCATCTATGAGCAGCGGCCGAACAGAGGTCAGATTCTTACAACAGGAGGGAAGAAGGGATCTCGGCGCATACGCCCAAACTAACAAGCCAAATGCCGCAAAAATTGGAACAGAGGAAGGGTTGGATAGTGGCAAAGGACTGGAAGAAACGTCACATATAAGGACGCAGCGGCAGCAAACATCGCCGAGCAAGAAAATCTGGAGACAAGAGGAAGGTCCAGACAAGCCTAAGGGAGCGGTTCGAAGGGCATGGAGGAAAAGAGCACATTTCTTATTGGGACTTCATCAAGACACCGGAACACCACCTCTTGATGGAAAGGCACAAAAAGGACCAGATGGCGTTACTACGCTCCCTAAAGCCAGGGCCGGACCGAGGTCGCGTTTTCCAAATGCGTGACCACTACCTCTACGTAGTCGGCGAGGGGTGGGCTGCGCATGTAGCCGTTTTTGGGGAATAAAGGGTGGATTTGGACTCACGCTTGAAACCGATAAAAGGGCCAGCGAGGAGACCTTTCTTCTTGTTGTCGAGGGATCAAAACGCCTAAGGAAGCAACCGGGTCCGGGTACTAAAAACTCGCCTAAAAAAGCTGGCACCGGACCGGTAGAAAGGAAATACCTATCCAGTCCAAGGAGGTGATGCTAACGGTTTCGATTTAAGCAAGGGAACCCGGGGAAGGGAAGAATTGTACAAGCCTCGCCGAAAAAAGTTATAAAAAAGTGACGAAAAACGCCAAGCCGTGCGTCGGTAACCTCCCGACCTCTCCTTGACCGAGACTCCAAAGGGAATCGAGCAAGCGTAGCGGGCAAAAGAAGGGGGTTAAAGGGGCGACGAAAAGAAATCTTGGCGCCGAACTGATCGAGCCGAAACGCTGGTGGCCCTGAATCAGCGTTACCTCAGACGAAGAAAGGGCGAAACCATAACGGTACAATCAGGTCCGGGAAACTACACCGACGGTGCACACGGCCGCGTCACGGACTCTAGAAATGGAACCAGGCGACATCAAGAGGTGCGCGAGCCGCGAAAGGCTGATCACAACAACAAGTATGAGCGGAAAAAAAAGAGAAGTACGGCGGAGCGATAGCACAGGGAAGAGAGGAAGGGGAGGCGCAAAGACACCGGGCGAGAGACGCCTAACCCGTCACTAAATGAAAGCGAGCACGTTTGCTGACACGTCGAGGCCCGATATCAACATTTGACTAGGTGGGTTAGCCCCAGCGGCGTAACGACCTTGTCAAGAGTTCGCTCATTTGGGGCACCGATGACGTGTCCTTTCTCAAACCAAATTGGAGGGTCGACAGTCGGGGCAACTGTTAATCGCGACCGCTTCAAGGGAGCTGATGCACGGGCCGACGGAAATGTGGACTCGAGGTGAGGTAACTAGTGCCGGAGCGGATCAGATTCGGCTAGACCTAGAACCAGCGGTGGGAACCTGGAAGGCGAGGTCCTCTCTCAAAAGGGCGCCTCAAGACGGGGAGGGAAGCCGAAAGGAGTCGTTATTTGGAGGGACGGGAAAACAGAGGGCCTAATCTTCGATAAGCGAAACCACCTCCGACAATCGGCGAAGGGATAATACTGTGAAAAGCTAAAAATGGGGGTGAGTCGCTTTTGTCCCTATCTGCGTTCGAACAAAAAAAAACACGTATCACCAAAAAAAACGAGGTCCGCGCGTCGAGGGAAGTAACAGGGAAACAAAAGCGGCCTTTAGGAAGGAAAGAGGGTCAGGGTCGGTATCTCCGGCTGAGCAACGAGGGGGCGCAGGAAGCAAGGGGGGGTCAAAACGACTGTCGGTGACGCAAAGGGAAATTGAAGCGGGAAATACTAAGAAATCCGAAAGGGGGGGAGCGGTGCTTCTTCGTATAAAACGTCGATTGGGCGGGTAAAAAGAAGAACGCGGAAGGGACGAGTCCTCCAGGAAGAGGCCGACTATGACTTTGGAATAATCGAGCAACATCCAGAAGGGATCTGGAAATGGTTTGCGGTTGGTGACTGGCAAGACCGGAGCAGGGCAAAGTGCAAAAAGGTGGGGCGAGCATCTATGTCTCGGGGAGACGCGAAATCTAAAAAGGGGGGAGGGGACGTACGGCATCATATGGGCGATATCTGAGGTAGTCTGCATCTAATTCGATGAAGCTAAAAGACGCGGCCGATGAAGTGAAGACGACCAACAAAACAGGGTTAACCGAAAAACTACGTTAGGGGGGGAAGAAAGGACTGTTAAATCAAGCGCCGGGGGCCGTATCTAACGGGAAGCAACAGTATGTTACAAGAGAAAAGGAGCGACCAAAGCGCCAGTGAGGCCACGAACTCCGCGTCTGCCGGGACAAAGCATTTGGGCAAATAAAAAGAAAAACGCCAGCGATAAAAAAAGAAGGGTCAAGATCCTAGAAGAAGACGGGCCCGATTGGGCCAGTCCGCGCATCCAGCTAAACATGCCATGCGAAAGAGAAAAATTGATTGAGCAGGGGGGGGGCGTTGAAGGCTCCATCGGCGGGGTAGAGAGGTCCAAACCCTTACACGGGGTGGCTCTTCAACACGGGGGAGAAGCAAGCAAGGGGAGGAACGAAGAGTGTAGGAGGCTGGTGAGAGAAGTCTTATAGGTCAGAATCGCTGCATATTCTGGATGCCGAAGAGCGCGGCAGTTGGTGATAAGAAGAGAATCTACAAAGACTAAACGAGGGAAACCCAGCAGAAGGAAAATGTCACCAAAATAAAAGGAAAAAAAAAAGTAAGCATTGTTCAGTCTGCCGCCTCACTGCACAGCACTAGAGGGGAA
>Ga0179593_1504222_pt1 | contig 11659 bp, 8 predicted proteins | sample CZODoug2_1_08_16_FD_185931 | JGI IMG/M metagenome (GOLD analysis project Ga0179593, IMG submission 185931) | Vadose zone soil fungal communities from Angelo Coast Range Reserve, California, USA - CZODoug2_1_08_16fungal (PacBio error correction) | ecosystem: Environmental > Terrestrial > Soil >...
GAACCAAATAGGGGGGGGGGGGGAGTGAAAAAAAAAGCATTTCAAGGAATGCAAAACATCTTCAGCTTCATGATCCTCCGGGCGGTTTGTGGTCACGCAGGGGAAACGTTCCAAAGGGAAAAAAGGAGGGTCAGGAGGAGCGATCCGTATCGGCAGGACCTCTTTCTTGAAGCTTGGGAGCAGACTGGCGAAAAAGAGAAAGCTTCGCAAGGAAACTCTCGCCACGCTGAGAAGAGGTGAAAGACCCCACTAATGCTAAAACGAGAGAGGGACTTGGGGTCAATGGATTACGAAGTTTAAAACATTAGCTGGAGGATAATGGAGGGTAAAAAAAGTCTCGATTTCCCCGCCCGAGGGAGACCTTAATGGAATTGCCTCATCGGGGGCGGCATAAAAAAAGGGCAGGAACAGATGTGAGGGGTAGTGGGGATCAAGAAAAACGATTGGGACCCTAGTGCTGACGCAGGGGTGCGTCAAAATTCATCAGAAAAAAACGAGGGTTACGAAGGGCATAGAAAACACAGCAATACTGGTTTTTTAGGACATTCACGGATTAGACTATGCAAACAACAGCCCGGTAACTCTAAGAGAAGGAGCACGAAAAGTCCACACTTCTGGTAAGAGGACTGCGTGGGCTGGATTTAAGGAGATCCAGGGGGTCTAGAACTGGGTAGACTGGCGCCAATAGAAGGTTGGAGCAGGCGGGCAGGTCCAGGGCGATAAACGGAGTCGTCCTCCCGAAAAAAAGTATTGACAAGGAAAAGGAGGGTCGGCTGCGCCGCCGGGCGACGGGAAGCTGAAAGATTCTTCAGCACGGAGGCGATTCAGAGTCAACGACTCAAAGGGGAAGAGGTAGGATCAAGTCTGAATGTGGGAGGGAGAACCAGCAAATCGTATCCGAACAAAAAAGAGGAAAGAGTGCGGGAAATTCAGATCTTCAGTGATGAATATCGTTTCTACTCATATCACGACGACAATTTTCTCCAGCTCTCTTACCTAAGATTCTCCGGATGGCCACGTCCCTCGCCCATAGGCGCGCGAGTGTCTTCCGAGAACGCCGGGGACGAAAAATAGCGGCTAAAAAGGTTTAAGTAGGAATGTTTAAATCCGGGGGGTAACAACGGCACTCGACAAGTTCCGTGCGCATGTCACTAATTGACGCGAAAGTTCCAAAACTCCGAAAGAAAGCACGTGTCAAAGGCCCGAATCCGCGGAAGACCTGGGCCGGCCCATTATTTCGCCAACGGACTTTTTACTTGGAAGCAGTCTTTGAAAACAGGGGAAAAGCCTTTCAACAGGAAAATCTCAAAAGCGAGGGAGGGGAGATCCCCAAATTTTGTAATCATCTACGGGTTTCAGAAACCCGATGACCCGGCAATCGCGCGACCAACGTTCATCACCGTCGGGGGGACCCGCTTTCGGGGCTGCAACCAGAACATCGGACCATTCGAGGTTTGATTCTCCCTCCGGTCCACCCCCCCTAGAGTGGACCCTTGTGGTCAATCGTTCTTTCTCCGCCTACAAAAGGAGAGGGGGGACGCAAGGGAAGTGCGATTCAGGGACCAAACGGTTGAACGTTGACACCTGCTCTCTATATAAAGGATGCAAAAGAACCAATATCTGTTAGAGGAAGTTTGGGGATTCCCGATTTGGACTAACCAAGCCCACTTCATGTAAAGTAGAAGGGGACAAACGCGTGAGGGGAAAGGGAACCGAAAAAGGTAGTGCAGCCGGGAAAGAAGTTTGAGGTGGTTCACGTCAACAGCCAATGGGAACTCTTGAAGGGTAAGGGTGGACATCAAGAATTGAAAAGGCGAAAAAGGGGACTATCTATGTGTCTGTAAGGGGGGGACAAGGAAATCATATCGTCGAGGGGTCGAACAGTTGGGAAATTACATACGAGGATAAAATAGATAGAGTTTCGAGAAAATAGTACTATAGGGAAGGTTCCCACACTTGAATAAGCACGGCAAGAAGACTAAGGTTATGCCGCTCAACGATGAAAGACAGCGTGACTGGGTCGGGCTCACTTGATGAACATTGGAGCAAAGAGGACTGTTGTCAAGAGTACGACTGATGACATGGCAATAGTTACAGAAAAGAAAGCTTGTCAGCCATGTGATACAAAGTGGGCTTTGTTAACTCCGAAATCCGTTTCTTTTAGAGAACAGACCTGTCAACTTCCGAGCAAGAAGGGGAAAGGAAGAAGAATAAGCAGGGGAAGGTGTAACTTTTGAAAAACAGTGGGGGGATGCGAAAGTCTCAACCTGGGGCACTTGCCAAGTATTTTGGGAATCACTAACGATAAATCACGAGCACAAGACAATTAAGCAAGCGGCGTTTGAACGGCATGGCAGCAAGAGGACGGTTGCCTGGGAAGAAGATTCGCAGGCGCTACGAATTGGAATTCCAGAGGGGTGAACGGGATACCGAGGAGCGGTTGAAAAATAGCAGGCATGAGCCACAAAAGGTTGATTAACTTCGCGGCGGTCAGAACCTGATCACCTTCTGGGGGCAGACGGTTTCAGAGGAAAGAAAAGACATTGTAACGCTGGTGTCGAAGAGACCGGCCGAATAGCCCGTGCCTAGGGTTCCGACCAAACCGAGTGAATGGGGCGGCGGGGGGACGAAAAATGGAGTCCAAAAAAGATCAAGGTTGCGGGGGGGTTTGGCACCTCGTGGACCCAAGGTCATGCAGTTCGCATGAAAATGGGTCTTGATTTTCAAAGGACCGGCGAGTGGCTCAATCCACATTGCAGCGGGCTGGGAGAGCGGTCCAATAGGCGTCAAAAAGCCGAGGGAAAGCTGTGAGCAGTTGTAAAAGGTAGGGGTAGACATCGCACCGGTGTCAAGGAGGACGTAACATCCTATGCTACTCACCGGGGCGGTTTGGGTGGATAAGATTGGGCGTGAGGAATTCAGGGGGAAAAGCACCAGTCTAGAAGTGAGGCCCGTATGAAGTGGAGGCTAGGGAAATCGGAGCGAATTAGACGTGGTGAGAAAGAGTTCGCGGGCCCAGGCCGGAGGATTCTTTACCTGAACCGCAAATAACTTTGTTTAGACTGCGCGGTCCAGGTATTTCACCTATCACTCTTGGAGATCTCCTACTTCGCTGGTTGACCATCAAATGCATGCCCTCCTTTGCTCGCTACTGCCCGAAGGCCTAAAGGAGACTCCGAGACCCCATCCTGAAAAAACGTTTCCCTTCCTCAATTACGGTTCCGTTAGCATCAAGTAAGTCCGCGACAAAAATGGCACGAGTGGTCTGGAAATTTCCGGGAACAGTAGAGGTGACTCTGCCTGGTGTTTAGGCACGGTGGATTACGCCCCCAGAACAACCGCGTTTGTTGCGTGGTGCCTTGGGGGGGGGGACAACACAGATCGGGGCGCAGGAGACCCCCTCGTGAGCTCCCCGCTTACCTCCCCACTCTGCGGAGAGCGTAAAAGGACACGATATGGCGTCCAATTCAATAATGGAGCGAGGCGGGGGGCAAGGAACAGCGTTTACAAAAGTCAGAGTAGAATTGGGCGCTTCAACGGAACATAGTAGGTCGATTCAGTGGCAGTAGTTTGGGGGATGAGAACGCTTACACCGAGCGGGCTGGGAGAGATGGGCACGCTCACTTCGAAAACGGAAAAACGTACGACCGTCGCCAGCCAGAAAAAAGGAGCCAACATGAGGTACGAAGAAGAAGGATGGAAAGCTGACCCAGAGCTGGGAGTGTCCATGGGAGGCCAAGACAGGAAAAACACCAGGACATCCCGCGAGAAGCAAAGGCGGGCACTTCCTTCATCCTGGAGGAGGCTAGTTTGAGACAAACAAAGTTTGATGCGCCGGGGCCATCGGGACTCAACAACCAACGGAGAGGATAAGACGCGATGAATACAGTTGTGTAACCAAGAAAGGATTTCAAAGATCTCGGGAACAGCTGAACCCGCTGCTATGAAAGACGCTCCTGGGCAGTTTTGACGGTGAACGAGGGGGCCGCCCCTGCCGAATACCGCGAGCGAGGTCCCATCGTCGTACCAAATCTTTCGGGCGGCCGGGGATGCGCCGTCCCTACGCGAAGATCGAAGGCATTGATCGCATAAATGAAGCTCGCAATCTCTGAGGATGCATAGCGGGGAGCTAAGCTAAAAGAGAAGAGGAAACGTGAGGGCGAAGATTCCGTTGGAAAAGCTGCGTCAATGACGGCGTACAAGGGGGTAACCTCAGTAGCGTCGAATCTTGCGACCGTGGCCGCCAGAATAAGAGGCGAGCTCAGAGTTGGGGGGAGGGTTGCTCGCACGATTTGGCCTCAAAAGGCGCCCGATGGAGGCTAGGCAATCAGCAAGAAAACAGCGGGGGTTCCGTGCCTAAAACACAAGACAGCAAGCTAGGGGGGAACCAAAATTCTGCCGATGCAAAGGAAGAAAGAAGGGATGCCTAGGGCCTCCGGTGAAATGTGATGACGTTCTGGGGAGAGGTTTGGTTATAGAGAGCGCGACCAGACTCAACTGCTTGAGGCTAGCCATATAATGTTGACAGGAAGGCCAAACGGCGATATAGGGGCGACCTCACCCGACCCACAGGAAAAGAACGCTGTCGCTGGGTAGCAGAATAGGGGTCCGCCGGGAAAAACGTAGATCAACGGTAAAGATTCTTAAAGATAGAGGCAGGGAGCTCGATTCGGTCGGAATCAAGATGAGGTTCGTGGCATAGAGAAGGAAATGCGGTATGGGCCAAAAAAAAGTCCTCAACAATTCAAGCCAGGTATACGAACACCAGCCAACCGTAAGGTGAGAGCCCGTATCAGGACCTGACCGGAGGGCGGTTTATAACCAGAGGTAAACTGGGAAGTGGCTACAAGAAGAGATCAGACATGAGATCGGCTGGACAGGGATGACAAAGGATCCCCTGCCGAAAATAGGAAAACGGCGAAAGTGTGCTTCACGAGCAATCGACGACGAGAAATACAGTGATCCGGGGGGAGCGATGGCACAAAACATAGGGTAACAATATCGGAGAACACCGAATTTAGAGGGTCACGAGGAAGTCAGAAGAGAAAAAAATGGCTGGAGCCAAACAAATCAGGAACTGGCCGGAAGGCGTCGAAATTTCGAAAAGAGAAGGTTGCGTGAATAATTAAACCGGAGGGCTGGGGTTCAATCAGAAGTATTCCGGCGTCGAACAGGAGAAGAGATCAAGACAAAGGTTGTGGCTCAGCGACAGGAGAAAACATCGCGGTACGAAGGGAAACGTCACCTTTCGGAGAGGGGTCCGCGAGGGGGACATGATCGTCAAGGAATATTCGAACGGGCAAAAAGTGGACCAAAAAAATCGAGTAGGGGAAGTGGAGAGGTCCTAATCAACTTCATCACAACCGTTCCTTGGGACTTATCCTACTGCAGCCAAACGGGCACTTGAAACTTTCCGTTCCGCGGCGAGCAGGATTAATCCGACGGGATCGATAGGTGGGGAAACTTGGTCGATAAAAACGCCGGATTTTTAGAAGGAACCAAGCAGAAACTTTGTAGCCGGAAGATCGCCATTAGAAACCGCTTTCAATTTCTCGTGTAAGAAGCTGAAAAATTGCCAATGCATAAAAACTCAACAAAGATTTGCGCAGGGGGAATAAGACGGAGAGATAAGACCAGTCAACGGCAGTTCTGTTAATCTGGGGGAAAAAGACTTTGAGGCGAAGTTAGAAAACCTCGAGGTTCTGGAGTCCGGACCAGTCATCATCTCAGAGTGGGAAGGAGAACAGTTTGGGAAGATCTCAAAAACCCACGGAGAGGAAAATAGAGATTCCAACGTCGCAAAAAAGGACGAAAGGACGGGGAACGGCAACCATCGGAGGCGAAAGCTTACACGCCTCAAGTTTGGGGATGCCAAAATTAAAAGGGAAGCAGCTGTTGATCTCGAAGGGGATGAATCGCAAAGGGAGTGACGGTGGTTCAGGGAGGAGCAAATTTAAAGGGATTATTAAGGGAACATCCATCGTGGAAGATAGCGACGGCTACATGGTGGGGTCTCGCCAAACGGAAGGGCGTGTTATCGAACTCGACAACGAACATCCAAGCATGGTAACACAAAAAGCTATCGCGAGAACTAGGTGTCAAAGGCTGACAAAGGGGCTGCTGGTGGAATATAACGAAACTGCCCTTGAGAGAAGGTGGAGTCGGTATCACGAAAAAACCACCCTACTCGTACTAACGAGGTAGAGCACCTCGGAGGAATCTGAATGATGGAGCAGGAAACTACTCCAGGAATTTTGTGAATGGAAAAAGTGTGTAGGGTTAATGAGTCCCGCTTGCAGGGAAAACAGAATCCTTTAGATTACGAGTTGAGTTACTAAGTCGGGATGTCAGACGACGGGCACATTCTGATGAACAAGAAGAAACTAATGTCAAAGACGTAAAACAAGTCATTTCGCTTTTCGAACGAAAAACGAAAGGGATCCCCTTTCTATGGGGGATGACAAAAACCGTAGCGTTATTGGAGTCGGGCGCGGATGCTGTAACACGGACTATAGAGAAGGTGATTGAAGGGGTGGGACCAATCCATAGATTCGAATGGGAAACCTTCGCGATTGGAGTACCGCGAGTGGACTTCAACATTTCGCAGAGCCGCCGAGGTGCGGAAAGGGGAAGGGGAAAGACAGGAGTCAGAGCCGAGTACCTAAAAAAGGGAAAAAGGTGACTTGTGAGTGAAGGGTATAAAAATCAAAGCTGCTCTCGGTCCGCGGAATGGGGAAGACCGCGCGGAGACACTCAAACTATTTCCGGTGAGGGGGGAGGGAAAGGCCCGGCTTGACGGGGGAAGGGGGAAGGATCGAAACCGCCCCATTTCCCTTGGGGGCGAAACCGTATCCGGCTTCTCTAAAAACGAGAGGGATTCGACAGTAAAGAAGATCCCGTTTCTTCCTAGGAACACCGCGGTCTTGACTACCATAGAAACCGTTCGGAGTTTTGTGGTCAGGGAGGACGAATTCAGGGAGACACAATCAGGGATAAGACGCGGGAACATTAGATTTCGAACCCAAGGCTCAACGCTGGGAAATCTGGACTCTAAAGGACATACGGGTTCAAGGAAAACTCACCAATTTGAGTAGATTAAAACGATCGAGGCCCATGCCAAGAAGGTGGGATCGGAGAATTTCCGGGACCTAATAGCCCGCGAGGTTGTGGAAACGTTCTGTACGAAAAAACGGGGGGTTGCGTTGCTGAGGATTGACACACGAGCAAGCGCGCAGGGAGCAAAAAAACAGACGTAATGCTCAACCGATAAAATCAAAAAGATGGGCTAACCTCAACCGCGATAGGGGGGGTCGGTCAATAAGGTCGGATCGCGAGGGCGAATCAGCCACAAGGACGCAAATTCAGTAGTGGAAAAGGAAAAACGCGTAAACGGTCCATGGGAGTACCCCGGGGTTTAGACAGGAGGTTTGAAACGCTATCCTTCATCGCGGGCGAGGAAAAAGGGGGAATCACTGCGCAAAGGGCTAAGATTCAGCAGGGAGACCAGAAAGGCGAAAAAGACATGTTACTACTAAATAACTGGCGCCTTACCAAAGTACAGTCTCCATGGTTCGTGCAGCGTGCAACAAACAGCCAAGGATAGAACGAGGTACAAAAAAGAAAAGAAGCTGTTGCGACACGGACTGTTGAAGCAAGGAGGAACAACATGCCACAACCATCTTTGTCTCAAAAAGAGACGCCTAGAGCTCAACACACAAGAGGGAAAAAGGGAAGAGAGAAGCGCGTAGACCCAAATTGGTGGGGGTTGCGAAACGGACTTCAAAGGAGGGACAGAAGAACCACAGCTGCAGGGTATGTCCAGCTTACTCTCCTGGGGCGTTTTTTGGTACGGTGAAAAACGTGAACAACAGGGAAATAAGAGAGGGTGAAGAAAATCCTTCGCAGGGGAGCCCGGCGGGCGAGCGGCTGCGAAAAACAAGGTACTCAAGGTTCGAATGGATCGCAAGGAACGGGGGAATCTCTCCATCTCTTAGGATGAGGACAAGAAACTACTGATAAACCGAAAGCTACCGAGGGCTCCATTGATGAAATTATGCTAATCTTTAAATTATCGAAACCTCTGAAGATCCGAGCAAAAAACCCCGACTTGAACACCGGGAGGAATTACCAGAGCGAGGAGGTCTGGCGGCTGAGCTAAAGCTTGTTAGTCGCGTTTGAGGAAAGACAGCCCCCCGGCACTACTGGCGGGCGTTTCGGTCCCAGGCAGGAAAACGCAAAAGGGGGGGGTTGGGTAGGAAGGAGACTAGAACCCAAACAAGCTCTGAATGTGTGTCCAAAAGGAAGCCGCGGCACCATCGGGGCCATGGTCAAGAGAAATGCGGAATCGAAGAAACGGTCAAGCATAAATCCTTGAACGTTCGCATGCTAACGGCAGAAGGTCGAGAGCCGGGTTCGACAAGGCGGCCCCGATTCACATGTTGAGGCCGGCTCTCGCTTATCAAAAAAAAAAAAAAAAAGGGAACTAAGGAATGGAAAGGGAGACAAATTATTGAAAGGCAAGGCTGGTAGTAAAACTTACGAAGGGGGAAGGAGGGTAGCCTTGCAGAAAAATTGAGGCACACGTCCGCCATTAGGAATAAACGCGCAAGAAACTCACTGATTTCGTGCATGATTCAGAGAAATGTGGCGTATGGGGCCCGAAGGCATCAACGTCAACAAACCGTTATCGAAAAAAGCCAACACGTAATTGATTTATCCGAGTACGGTCCTTCGGGGGCGTACCTAGGAACAAAGTGCGATCTACGTGGGACCCAAGGGTCAGAAAATTTCACTTTTCTAAAAAGAAGGGAACCAGCTGCGACCGATTACCTAGAGAAAGCGAACATAGGAGTCTCCGGGCGAAATTGGGGGCCGAGCACAGAAGTAAACAAAGACTACAGCCTTGAATTCAGGAGCATGGGGTAAAACAACCTCCCAAAAAAGGGGGCCTGGCTATAGTCCGCGTAAAAAAAAAGCAGGCAGCGGCGACGCCCATACCGCTCACGGGTGGCCAAAAAAGAAAAAGGACTCAATTCCGAAAATTCGACGACGACAATGGAAGTGGAGCCGTTGTGCGGGGAAAACTTAGGGGGCTGTGTCAATCAGACTGGATCCGAGATGACCAACGCGGGAAATAGATCAATCAAGATCATCGAAGCTCTTTCTGAAACCAGATCGAAATGTCCGGTAAAACAAAAACTTACATTAACAAATCCGGTAGGGGCATGCGCCATGAAAACGATGCGCCGCGCGCAAAGCGTGGCCAACCAGCGGGGAAAGAGGGGGGAAAGGGGAAAAAGTAGTGCAAAAGGCATCGAGCGCAAGTGCAAGTTGAAGCGGCAAGAAAGGTGGCAGCAAGGGTGTTGGAGGACACCTTGACAGGAGATCAGCGATGAATCCTGTTCCGTAATGGACCAAGGATCGAATCGCAGGGTTTAAAAACGGTAAACGCACCGGCGGGGAAGCGGGTGACGAGACCAACTTCATGTAGCCGGGGTCGAGAAGATTACAAACCAGGAGGAACGTCGGGGGGGAAAAAACTAAAGATGGCAATATTTCAACGTAAGCGACACCTAAAGGAGTTTGCGCATGGGGAATCACGTCGAGACAAAAAAAGAACCATCACCGGAATAGTGAGTCAGAAAATAAAGTGGAGGCGAAACGTCCACGACGATTTGTCTGGACAGGATAAAACAAGAAATAACGAAATGTCGAACAGTGGGACTCAACAAACACAGGGAGGGGGGGGGGAGTTAAAGAAAGATGAAAATGTAAAAAATCACGATATCTGAAGAAAGGATCCATCGAGCGCAAGCGGAAAATTACAAACAAACGGGAGATGCCGCAAACGAAAGCAGGGTAAGGGGTCGTAGGAGGAAGTGCGAAAAAGAAATCGTACGGGGGGTCGAGGGAGGAAATTTCCCCTGGCGGGTTCCGCAGAAAGAGGTTGTAAGACGGAACGCATGACATGTAAATGGGCGGCTTGCCACAACCGGCGTTTTATCAGGGCCTCGACGGAAAGCTCCCCCTCAGGGTCCATGATCAAAGCATGGCTATCGAGAGCGAACGGCAAGGTGGCGGCTGAAAGTTCTGGAAGAGGGGACCTAAGAAAACACTGAAAACGCGCTATGAAGTTGGATGAAAGAGGCACGTCCTACTCGTACAAGCAACCGGGACTGGCAGCGCCAAAAAGGGAGGAGGGAGGAAGTGGCGAAAAAAGGACGCGCAGAGATCCTACGGGGGGGCGTCGTTTGTTGGTTAAAAAAGGAGTCCCCGAAAGCAAGCATCTTGTAAAAAGAGACGACAACATATGAAAAAAAAAATGAATTTACGCGCTGGTCAGACGAAGGAAAGGCACCGACGGTTCAAAGACAAGGAGGTCAAGCAAGGAGGTCGCGTGAGAATCACGCCGCAGGCCAGGGGTGGGGCTCCATGAACAAAGGCTATTGGGCGTAGGTGAATATGCTGGCAGCTGAAATATAGAGACTTTCAGGGGGGTTAACGAGGTTGGGAAAACAGGTGACCATCGAATTCGATAAAAAGGGGGACGATGTCCGTACCGCGATTGCAGCGTAAGAAATTTCGCCGGAGCCTGCTATGTTTTCGGGTCGGAATCGGTCAATCAGGGTCGACAAGCTTTACCACGAGGGGAGGGAAACAATTTTATAAGGGTAGATTAGGTCTAAAACGGATCGCACTCTGAGAGGAGGCGGACTGGGAAAGTTCCTCGATCAGCAAAAGAGTTTAAAAACGGTGGCCGGGTGGGGTGGGGGGGATACGGATTGCTGCAGGTTGAAGCGCTGCAACCGCACAGTTATTAAGAGCAGAACGGGTTCAAGGGGGAGGATAGCAGACGAGAGAACGGTCCGTGCTGAAGAAGCTACTGAATTATCAGGCGACGGCCGAGAACGTACTACCAGCGCCACAGTTGGGGGGGGCAGGAAGACGAATGCCTGTATAGAAGCGGGATAAGCGCAGACAAACCCATGGAAGATCTCATTGCTCGAACAGTTGACGACGTATCTCCCCTAACTAGGAACCTTTCAAGGAAAGAAGCTTCGTAGATGAAAACTCCGGAGGACAGGGCAGATGTTGCCAGCGGGGAAAACAAAGGCTAGTGGCTGCATGTGGGGGGTCGAAAAGTGCTTACTACCGCGGTTGTTGCGTGGGAGGAAGGGAAAGACGGGCGCAAGGGATAAAAAGAGGGAACTCAAACGATAAAGAACCTCTGCGGAGAGCCCAGAGACGCGAGAGGGAAACGAAATAAGTCCGCAATCGCGAAAAAGGGAGGCACACTTCTGGCAAAAGTCCCGAGGTCTCCGATCCGAAAGCGGACTACTGAAAAGGAAGAACATTTAAAAGAAACGTCTAGGTTTAGAGTAGTGGGAGGAGGACCGAACCTCCTCAAAGGAGAGCAAAGTCGATCAATGCTCCGCGTATATCAAAGTCAACGAAACGTGCGACCAAAAAACAAGGGTACGACGAAGAAGGAGGGCTCCATATCCATTTCTGAGGCGGCCACAATGCGGTGGAACCTTAAAGACCAGGGAGAGCTAGGACCACCGAACGAATCTGGGGGAAAAGGGGAAAAGAATGCATCTTTAAAGTCAGCCTGGAAACCGAGCCCCCCAATCTTTGGGGGGAGTCCGTCCGCTGGCCC
>Ga0179593_1508851_pt1 | contig 11659 bp, 20 predicted proteins | sample CZODoug2_1_08_16_FD_185931 | JGI IMG/M metagenome (GOLD analysis project Ga0179593, IMG submission 185931) | Vadose zone soil fungal communities from Angelo Coast Range Reserve, California, USA - CZODoug2_1_08_16fungal (PacBio error correction) | ecosystem: Environmental > Terrestrial > Soil >...
CCGGAAAGAACCAATGGTCCTCCCAAAGGGGGGGGAACGGGGAAAGAGATTGGAAAAAAAAAAACCATCGACGTGGGTTGAATGTCGGGAGGGGCAATAAGCAGCACTTCTTTTTGGGGGGGGGGACGGACATAAATCAAACCTCACATCTCTTCCTCATGATACTGAAGGGGAGGGAATTGGCCAGCCCCAGTTGGGTACTTCACGACTGGAGACTCCCAAAAAGACGATTTGATTAGGGTTGCAGAAAAAATAGGACCGTGGCCCCCGGCCTCAAAGGGGGGATGGTGCCAAAAAACTTTTCAAGACGCGGGGGGGGGCATAGCTGGGTGAGCGGCAGGGGCAAAAAGGGGGAAGAGAAACAATTTTCAGGGTGGGTGGCGCCGAGATGCGGGGAGGCAAGAAAAGCGTCCACATATATTCAGAGGGGAGCGGGGGCAGAACGGGGGGGAGCCCAAAAGACGGCCCAAAGAGGAAAACGTTCCATGGGGTGCGGCAGGCAAGGGTCAATGTTCTCGCGGGGAAAGCGAAATACACACAGGTGGTCGCTGGCCACAAAATTGTCAGCACAGCCACGTAGAAAACAGAGGGGACCGGGTGAAAACCACATCGAAAAAAAGCCAAAAGGTAGGGATTTGTTTGGAGGAACGACAACAAACCAACTCAGTCGCACAAAGAACATCAAAAGTTTGTGGGGCGGCCCAGTGGGCCTGCACAGAAGGAAAAAGGGGGCGCGCAAAACTTTCATTCTTGTGGGGAGGTTTGAAAGCGGGCGGGGGGCCTTGGGGGGGGGGTGCGGAGGGATTAAATTGGGGGGGGGGAAATTGGTGATCCGTGGGGGTTTTCCGCAAAGTGTGGAAGTGTGAGGAGGGGGGGATCGTTCTTCGGGGGGTTCCACAGGTTTAAGCCCCGAGGTATGCCCCTCATATCCAAGAAATATTTAACATCAGGGTATTTGTGGGTACAGGTAACAAATGTGGGGGGCAAAAAAAAGGGGGGGCCAAAGTGAAACCTTCTCAATGAGTTTTTCGGGGCGACCACACAGGGCGCCCAGGGTCGAATCCTTCCTCACATCTTGAAGAAATTAAAAAAACATCCGAAGGAAAAAGATACCCTACATCAGAAGGACTACCGGGTGAGGGCTTCCAACGCTTGGCTTCTCGAGCTTGGAAAATGACAGAAACAGGGGGAGAAAACGTAAGCTCAAGTTCTCGAAGTAGGGGAAAAAAAAAACAAGAGCCAGAAGTAGGGCGGGAAATCAAAAAAAAAGCCGGATAATACTAAAGCCCACACAACCAAAGAAAGAAACACAGCGAGAAAGGTGTTCGGTAAGAAGGAAAAGCTTGGAAAATACGGGGGCCAAACTCACTCAAAAAGAGGAAAACCTGGTGTTGGGAAAGGGATGCGAGTAAGGGCCGACAAGTTGTCAAAAGGTTAAACAGGGGAGCGGTATGAGTTAGAACGCCGGGTTCCGCGGAGAAAGGCAAATTCTCTTTCGGGGAGTGGGGGTCACGAAGAAAAAACACCAGTGCAGGGGCGGGATTCACTTTTGTCCAACTCTACGGGGTACTTTACCAGGACCGGGAAGGTATGAAAAAAGATCCTGCAAAACCAGGGCGAGGAAAAAAAAAAAGGAGGGGGTTTTGGGGACCAAGGAGACCACCATGTCTAGTATTTATACTTTCCAGCACACGAATTAACAAAAAAAGAAACATGGGTAGGAGCGTAAGGACCGTCTCCTCCTTCTGCGAAGCTGTCCGTTACAGCTGATTTAAAACAGACAACAAAAAACCCAGAAGGAAGTTCAGGGAATACTTTCCGCCTCGCTCCTGCAACGCGCAAAAACGGGTGGGTTCAGCAGAACAAAAATAGGGGGGAGGGGGGCCAACGTGGAAAACTAGGAACTGCAAAGCGTCAACGGAGGGGGTTCACACCTTTCTTACCCCCGACCCGGTCCCCCCGGAATTATGGCTCCCTAGGGGTGGATAGGCAAGAAAAAACTCCGGTTTTGATGGCCAAGCAGGGGGGGGAGAGGCACGGCAGGTCAAAAAGGAGAAGAAAAATTAACGCGTGGGCAGTCTACAGGCGTGGATGCAAAATGGGACGACACCGGTTGTGGGCAATGGACCACTATGGGTCCCACAAGGCCTCAAGGAAAAGGGGAACCTCTCGAAAAAGAAAAAAACTATAGGTTGGCTATTTTGTTTTGTTTTTAAGGATAAAGGTTTTGCCCAAAAAGACAAAGCAGAGAGGAAGATTGTCCTTTTGCTGGGACAAACCAAACCATTTCGGGTCAGGGGCCGACCCAAAATCACATCTGGGTAAGAAGAAGTTTTCAGGGGGGGAAGGGAAAAGTTTCCACAAGGGGTAAAGGGGGGGGCACGAAAAAAGGGGACAACGGACGTAAAGGACCAATCGTTATACGGTTACTCGGCATCATTGTTGCGCAAAGGTTTGAGGAAGGGTTTCTATCATTGAAAGGCACGAGAGCCCCCGGACGAGATACGATTGCACGCGACGCTGGAAAGTCGTGGTTGAACCGGAAAGAACCGACGAGGAAAAAGTTGGTAAAAAGGGGGGGGGGTGGTCGGGGGGGGAAAAGGTGCAGGGTCGGTGGTTCGAGAACGAGACAAGAAGGAAGCAAAAAGTGACAGGAGGTTTTCACAATATAGCCCAAAAAAGGTCAAGAAGGAGAAAGCAAAAAAGGGGGTAAAAAGCTGGGGAGTGCCGGGGTGTATCAAACTTTTTCGACCTATGTTGAAACGGGGGGGGGAGACACCACGTCACAAGCTTCTGGCATGGGGGTGGGGCCACGGAAACACACCACACGAAGACAAGGGGGGCGAGAAATCATGCACATAAAAATGGGTCAACGAGAACACGCGGGGGGGGGAGCTCAAATTTTTCCTTTTGGTTGGTTCAACTCACGAAACATCTGGGACAGTCCCGGGTACACGGGGAAACAGGGACCAACAGCGTGGGGGGGAAAAGAAAGGCAAAGGGTCCTCCGCGAAACTCAAACAGGAGGACAGGGGGGCGTAAAAAAAAAAAAAAAAAAAAGGGGGCCCCTGCTGGCGCAGGACCTACTAAAAAGTCCAACGATGGGAGGTGCTTCTAAGAGACAGGACGGGGGTTGGGCAAAGAGAGAAAAACGGCGCACGTGCAAAAAACCGCGAGCAAAAACACAAGAGGTGTGGGGAAGATGAAGGTGACTAAAGGGGGCGAGAATCAACAACCAAAAACGGAGGGGAGTACTGAGATTAAGGGACAAAGCAATCGGGCAAAAAAAGAAAAAGTGTGGGTGATCATACGGAAGGGAAAAGAAGGGGCGTGGGGGGGGAAAATCAGGAAGGAGTCAAATCCGGGAAGTCCGACCAACCCACAAAAAAACCAATCCCATCCGGAGAAGGGAGCTGCCCACGGAAAAAGCCCAGATCGTTTTAGGCTGGACGTGATTCCTACCCCCCTTCTGGTCCTAACCCCCGTTGGGACCCGCAGGGCACAGTACGAAGAATGATTTGGAAAAAAACAGAGGAAAAACTTCCGCGGCCCGGACGCTCGATGCCCCCAATTGTATTCGGGAACCGGGGGGGGGAGGGAATACGGCCCTTGCAAAAGCGCGAAGGGAAAGGTGTGTTGGGTAAAACCCTATTATGGAAACACAGGGTTTCAACCAAGGGATCCCCCTTACCCGAAAGGGGGGGAAACGCTGGTGTGGGCTACGGCGACACACCGGTGACGGGATGTTTGAAACACGTCAAAAGATTGGGTCAGGGTCGGGAAGGCAAAAGGCAAGGGGGAGTACGAACGTGGACAGGCAAACAGGACTAGAAAAAAGTGGGGCGCACGGCGCTGCAATCAAAGTCTATCTGAACCGCAATGTGGGAACGACACGGAAGTCTCAAAAAATGCCCCGCCCTGCACACCTTTCAAAAAACCGTCCAAAAAAGGGAGAAAGTGAAAAGAGTGAAACCCAGTCAGGGAGAGGGGCACAAGAGGTGGGACGGAGAAGTAAAGTTCTAGAGATTGGGTGTCGGCGAAAACTTAAAAAAAAGGTTTTGCAGAAAGTCAACCAGGGGGGGAAAGGGAAAAAAAAAATCGCCCAACTAGGAAGGGAAGAAGGCCAGGGGGGGGGAGGCCGAAGGACTTGAGATTTGGAACCAGTGGAAATGTCCCACCAAAGATTAAAAAGGGCGAGTGACAGGCAGCACTGTGTGGAGAGGCCAAGTCGATATACTCTAACTTAATGTCGGCCGAACGGGGGAAAAAACACCTGAAAAGAAGGAAAAGAGTGTCGGCCCTCAAGCAAACCAAGGGGGCACACAAGGGGCCTGGAGGGAATACGGTTTAGGGGGGGCCCAGGGCACTCTCATCAAATAAGGAAGGAAAAAAAGACCGAGGATAAGCAAGAAAGACAGTCCCGAGGTGGTCCCTGAGGCCCCTCGCAGCCTTAAAAAAAAGGTGCCGGGGTAACTGGGGGGAAAGGTCCCTGACGGAAGACCTAGCTGCTCGCCGTCATGTGCACTTGGGGGAAAACAAGAAGCCGCCGTGCGAATTGGAGCGGGGGGAAGAAGAGAAAAAGGTGGGTGGCCGTACTGAACTCACCACCTCACCCGGAAGGGGAAAAACAGGAAAAAAACGGCGTCGTTCTTGGGGCTCCAAAAAACTCAAATGCAAAAGGCGATCGCGTCCCGAAATGAAGTAGGGTGCACTGGGGAAGACTTCCTTACTGAATACATGAAGTGGTAGCTCTCCGGAGCAAGAAGCCGAAAGCAGGGAACAAAAGAAGCGAGTGGGTTTTGGGTTGCCACCCTATGCGGACAAAAAGGAAGTACTATTTCACAATTGGGGGTGAGGTGGACACCAAAAACCCTAAGGTCTTGCCGAGAACCTATGCCGAAAACCTGGAAAAAAGCGAAAAAGGAGGAAAGCGCCAAACTAGGGGAGGAAAAAATACCCAGTCGAGCCGAAACGTTCGGCCGCAACAACGTAAGCCGACCATAGTGAGGTCCAGGGGGCCAGGCAAATGTCCGCCGTCCACGAGCACGCGGCCGCAAGTTCGAAAAGGGGGGGTAAAAGGAGCTGAAAAGGAGGTGAGATGTGTAAGGGGGGGGGAGGATGAGGAGGAGAAAAAAGGAGAGGGGTTGGGAAGGGGGTGTGAGAAGAAAGAGGGGAGGGAGGATGGTGAGAAAGAAGAAAGCTAGCGGGGAGGGAAGTGAAAGGAATATAGGGGGAAGTATGGGGAGAGGAGGAGGGAGTAAAAGGGGGGGGGGGGATGAATGTTTAGTGGAGGAGAGGGCATAGGAGGAAGGAAGACGGGAGAACAAGATGGAGGGAAAAAAGAAAAGAAAGCATAGGTGGGAAGGGGGCCAAAAAGAGGGGAAGTAGGCGGAGGTAGAAAGGGAGGGGAAGGGAAGAAAGAGTTGGAAAGGGCCGCTATCGGTGGTGTGAGAGTAGAGGAATAGGAAGTAGTGTGTGGAGTGGGGGGAGCGAAGAGTAGTGGAGGGTGAACAGAGTCAAGGGCGGGGGGGGTTAGAGGGAGGGGGAAAAAAGGGAGGTATTGAGTTTGGATAGAGAGGGAAGGAACATATAAAAAGATGTGGGATAATGGAAGGGAAGGGGAGAGACAGGGGGGAAGGGGGAGGGAGAGAGGCGGGGTAGGTAGGGGAGAAATGGAGAGAATTGGGAAAAGAAGGAGATGAAGGGGGTGTGGGGAGGAGAGGGGGAGCGGAGAGGGAGGGGGAGAGGCGAGGACTAAAGGAGGGAGGGGGAGAGGCAGGAAAGGAGGGGGTAGGAGAGACAAGAGAGGACTAAGGGATATGGGAGGAGATATAATGGAGAAAGGGAATAGGATGTGGGTGGGGGTCTGAGTGCCAGGGATAGGAGGATAGGAGGAGGAGGTGGAATGGAGAGCGAGGAGAGCCAAGGTGGGGAGATGGAGCGGTGTAGAGGATGGGAGAATAGAGGGGGGGAGTGAGGGAGAACGTATGGGGGTAGTAAGAAGAAGAAGAGGAAGCGAGGGAGGGGAGTAAATGAAAGAAGTAAGAAGAGAGAGGGAGAGAGGCGGAGAAATCTGGAGGGGAGAGAGGTGATAGTAAAGAGAAGGGACGGAGAGATGTTGAAGATGAAAGGGTGCAATGGAACGGAAAAGGAAAAGGGGGGGGGGAAAGGTGGAGGACGGGAAAAAGGGCGTGGAGCGGGAGAAGGAAGGTAAAAGGGGGAGGAAGGGCGAAGGGGGGGGGGGTGGAAAGTGAGGTTGGGAGAGAGGACAACAGTGAGAGAGGGGTAAAAACGAAGGAGGAGGGGGAGGGATGTCAAGATGGGTAGGGGATAAGAGGGCAGGGAGGGGAGTGGGATAAGAAGATGTGGAGAAGAAGGGAGAAATGGGAGGTGAAGAAGAAAGCGAGGGAAGAGTAGTTACGATCGGGTGGAGAGAATCGAATGAGTGGAGGTTGAAGAAAGAGGACAAGGGGAAGGAAGATAGAGGGGGGGGGGGTAAGAGGAAAAGGAGAAGCGGGCAGAAAGAGAGGTATTAATGGAGAAACAAATGGGAATGATAGGTGTCGGGGGGAGATATAGATAGGGAGGTATAAGGGACGAGGGGCTAAATCGGGGGAGGGGGGACAGGATGAATGGGGGGGGAGAAGAAAACAGAAAAGATAAGGAAAAAAGGGGGAGGGGAGAGAGAAAATTCAGAGGTAGAGACGCGCTGGGAGAGGTAACAAGGGCCGGAGAAGAAGAATGTACCAAGATGGACAAAGGTGTGGAGAAAATGTTTAGAATACTGGGGTAAGGGAAGGAAGGACGTAATAGGGGCGGAGGGGGAGTAAGAGGGGTGGAACTGAGAGATGAAAGCTAAGGAGCTTAACATAGAGGTGGGGTGAGGTTCGAAATCACTCGGGAAAGGGGCGGATATAAGGTATGAAAAGACGTATAGAGAAGGAAGGAAAGGGGGAAAAGAGCGTAAGATTGGGCGAGAACGAGGGTAAATGATAAGGCGGAGTGAGAAGAGAAGGAAAAGTTAAAAGGAAGAGAAAATATAGCGCAAGGGTGGGGGGAGGGACGTAGGCGTGGGGGGAGGAGAGATGGGATGGGAAAGATGGAGAAGGGTGTAAGGGGGGGGTGGGAAGAGGCGAAGGAGTGATGGAGTGAAGCAGAGGTGGGGGGAGGGGGAAGAGTAATAAGTAGTGTGTAGGACAAGGAGACAAAGGCAAAGAGAGGAAAACTGATCGGTACTTAAGGAAAAAGAGAGGGGGATAAGGGAGGTAGGGACGTGTAGATAGAGAAGGGGCAAAAGGGGAGAACAGGGGGAGGTAACAAAGTACGCTACAACAAATGGGGGGAAAGAAGCAGAGATCAGGGCATGGGGGCTAGACGACTGAAGATAAAGGAGAGAAAAGTAGCAAGGCATGAGAGTGGGGGAGAGTAGGCATGTGGAGGTGAGTGGAAAAGAAAGAGAGTGGGAAGAGGTAGGAAGCTAAACTTAAGAAACAGATTAGAGGGAGGGGAAGAGGACGGGAGTTGTGGGGGGGGGGGAGAGAGGAAAGAGGGGACGTTTGGGAGGAGCTAAAGGTATAATGGGTGAAGGAAGGTATGGCCGTAGAGGGGAGTGCGAAGAGAGAGGAGACGAAAAAAGGCAAGGGGGAAGTAGAAGTGGGGAAAGAGGAGAGTGAGAAGGAGCGGAGAAGGGCGGGTGATTGTAGGAATAAGGCAAGGGGGGTAGGGAGGGGGGATGGTATAGAGGAGGGAGGGGAGGAGAGAAGAACTAGGGGCGGGGCGGGCGGGCATGGGCGTGAGCGAAGAGTGTAAAAGAATGATAGTCTGGGAAAAGGGAAGGTTATAGGGGGAGAGAGTAGATAGGGCGATGGATAGAAAGTGGGGAGAGTAGAGGGGAGGCTGTGCCAAAAGAGGTAGAGGGGATGGTAGAGACGGAAAGAAAAGAAGGAGATGGAGGGAAAGTAGAAAGGAAATAGACAGTGGACGAAACAAAGGGGAAAAGAAGGAAAGATCGGGGGAGGATGGGCGGAGAAGAGGGATAGGGAAGGATGAAAGGTAGGGGGATGCGAGGAGGGTGAAACTAGGGTTGAGAGGAGAAGGGATGTGAGGGGAGTAAAAGCGGGAGGATTGAAGGGGTGCCCTGGGGTGCGGGAGAGAAAGGGGGGAGTAAAAAAAGACAGAAAAGGAGGAAAAAAAGGAGGAGACGGAATAAATAGTGGGTGGAGGCAGTGGAGGAGGGATGGCGGTGGACGAGAGTGACTCGGAGAGGAGACGAAGAGAACGAGTAGGAGACAGGTGGGCGGCTGGTGAGGAGGGAGAGGGGGGAGGCAGAGGTAAAAGAGAGGAAGAATGGGGGAGAAGGAGAGTGGGCCGAGAGGCGAGAGAGGAGGGGGAGAAGGGGGGTGGAGCAACCGGGAGGGGGGGAGGAAAGGAGGGCGTGAGGAGAAATGAAGAGATGAGTTAGAACCGGGGCGTGGTGATTGGGCGGGTAATAGGAGAGTAAGCGGAGAGCAGGTTACGGGGTAGTAAGGGGGTGTTAAGTTCATAGCGGGAAGAAAATGAGGATATACAGGAGGGAGAAAGGGATCGAGAACAAGGGGAATGGTAGGGTACGGATGGGGAGGGGAGAAGATGAGGAGGAGATGGCGGGAAGGCGGCGGTGTCAGTCAGGGTAGAGCAAAAGAGGGGATGTTGGAAAGGAGAGAAAAGGGGAAAGGAGGAAGGAGGTGAGTAGGCAGGGTAGGGAGGGCGACAGGAGGGATGGGAGGGGGGGGGGGAGGGAATAGGAGAAAAGGGCTAGATGAAAGGGGACGGGGATAGCGTAGGGGGGGGGAATGGAAAGGTTCTGAGAAGGAGAGGGGGAGGGAGAGGGGGGGAAGAGAGAAGGGAAACAAGGGATGATGTGTAGGAAGGAGACGGTAGGGTAGAAAAGAGAAGAGTAATGTACGCGAATTAAGGAAAAGAGACGGGGTAGAACGGGGCAGGAAAGAGAAGGAACAGGAAAGAAGGAGGGATTCGGGAAGAGGAAGAGGGGGAGGCACCAGGCGGAGGGGGGGGTGGAGGAGTGCGGGTAGATAGGGGGGGGGGGAAATTGAGAATAAGGGGAGAGGGCAGGGGTGGAGGAAATGGAGGAGGGGGTGAAAAGGCGAGATGAAAAGAAGAAGGAGTGACCGAGTAGACAAGGTGGGGAACCAACTATGTGTTTTACCTGAAATAAAAACAAGAAGGGGCCGATGAAAGAGGTGCCAAGTTATTGCGGGAGAAGAGGGGGGGGAAGAACTGGTAATAAAGAAAAAAAAAAACTATGCCACGCCCCGGTGCTGAACATCACAAAGGCAAGAAGAAAGAAATCACCCAAAAAATTGAAACAGCCCGGGACCCAAACGGCAGAGGGCAAAAAAAAGGCACAACGGTTGTCCTGACAGCACTGTTACCCTCGAAGGGAGAAAAGGGGTGGCAAAGAGGCAACCATCCTAGGTGGATTGCGGTGACATCGGACCGCTTGGGGCGAAAAACGGGGCATAGATATGGCCTTCGAAGGGGGGAGGAAAGAGAGACGGGATCACGGCCCGAAAAAAAGCAACCATAAAAAAACTGCCCAGAGGGGATATCAGCGAGGTCAAAAACACAAACAAAAAACAAGCACAAAGCAGATTGAAAAAAATTCTTTTAGCCGAAAAAGAAGCTGGGGGAGGGAGGACCAGACAAAACCGGATACCAAAGGGGAAAAAACCCACAGCCTTCTTGAAAGGAGCAAAATACCGAGGGAGAGATTGCGGAAAAAAACTCTTAAAGGGTCTGTTTTAACACAGGTGGGGGGTGACAAAGGGTCCATTAAGAAAGAGGCAAACATAAGCCGCGTCGCAAATGAGGAAGCACCCGGGGGGGTCGCGTTGGCACCAGTGCGGTGGCTACGGGGAAGGTGGATTCCACCATACCGTCAATCAAAAGGAGAAGTATCAAGGAAAAAAAAAAATGAGGGGAACAGGTCGGGCCGGAACATGGTGATTCCTATCAGAAAACAAAAAAAAACGGAGTATTAAAGAAGAAAACCGCCCCGAATCCTCTGAACGGAAGTAAAAGAGAGAAAACAGCGGGCATGGTCGCCTACAGAACAAAGCACCCTTATCAGGAAAAAAGTCGATTCAACAGTCGACGCTGGGGGGGGAGGGCTTAAACCAAAAAAAATGTTGTAATCGGAATAGGGAAAACTCACAAAAGGAGGGCACGACAAGTCAAACAAAGAATCATCAGTTGGGAAAAAAGCCATAACCGAAGGTATTTTGGGGGAGCGTGTCCCCCCCAGAAAAGCCTGTGGTGGGACCGAGGCTTTTAAAGTTGAAGAGGAAAAAAGAGGGACCGTCCGTTCTGGATCAGGAAGCGCCCAAAAGAGAATTCAAAGAAAAAGGGGCCTTGCGGGTTGACTCCTAAGGACAGAAGAAAAGAAAATGAAAGACCCTTGCGGGATGTGATACAGACTTTTGGCGCGGGGGGGGGGGGGGTAGTAAACAGAAACCCTTTTCCAAAGGGAAGGGGGGGAAACAGGAAAGGAAGAAAAAGACTGCGCATAAACCTCTAAATCCAAGAAAAAGAGATTGTTGGAAGGCAAAAGCAGCACCACCGCGGTCAAACGGGCCTCGGTTGTGCTGCCCAAACGTCAGGGGGCTGAGGGACATACGGATGTCGGGACAATCAAAAGAGGGGCCGGTGGGGCTGGGAGGTGAATGATCTTAATGGGTTTCACGTGGCAAAGCAAAGGGCAGAATCGGGAGGGTACCAGTCAAAAGGTTCCCCGGTTGTGACAATGGGGGTTAGCCTTCATTAGAAACACGGAGGAGGGTTATCTTCCCCAAAAGTGGGCCAAGTCCCAACATACCGTCCAACATTAAAAAGGGGGGAAAAGGAGACCAGCCCATGTGCTCTCCCCATCGCCTATGAGGTTAGCGTGGTCCACGTCCGAGACTATCTCCGAAAAAGGGGTCGCGGCAGCTTACAAGGGGCGGTCCAAAAAAGAGGGGAAAAACGAGGAGGGATGCCGCCATATTGGCGCAGTCGGGAAAGGGAGGGGAGGACAAATGTTGCCCAGCAAAGTTAGGGTCCCCCGGGGAATCCAAAAAAACGGAAAAAGTAATCGAGAGAACAGCTTCAAGCAGGACAAAAACAACAAAAAAAAAAAAACGAGGGACGTCGCGTCGGTGAATAATCTGCTCAACCATCGGAGAGGAAAAGACGCACTGGGGTGGTTTTTTTTTTTTTGGTTTAGGATGTCGATCCCGCCACGCCGTAAACCAGTGAAACCATGGAGAAAAGACTGCGTCTATTTCTCGGAGGCGCAGGAAAATAGGTACAAAAACGATTTCGTGAACAAAGAAGGGATGTACATCGGAGCCGGGCGAAAGGGGAAGGGACATGGGTCCCTTCTGGAAAAACCACCTGCCGGGCGCCCGGCCGGGGGGAACAGGAGAAAAAAAAAGTATATGAAAATGGGAAAGAAAAATGGACGCGAAAACAAAAAAAAAAAAACAACACCATTTCAAGGAGGATAATTAGAAAAAAAAAGAAGTCGCCGCACTCCCGACGACGGCTAAGCACTGTCTCTGAGTGTGGATAAAAACACAGAAAAAAAAAAAAGGATCGAATGGAGACATCGTGCCAGCGTCAA
>Ga0179593_1510055_pt1 | contig 11659 bp, 18 predicted proteins | sample CZODoug2_1_08_16_FD_185931 | JGI IMG/M metagenome (GOLD analysis project Ga0179593, IMG submission 185931) | Vadose zone soil fungal communities from Angelo Coast Range Reserve, California, USA - CZODoug2_1_08_16fungal (PacBio error correction) | ecosystem: Environmental > Terrestrial > Soil >...
GGAAGGCACGCGGGGACAAGTAAAATCGAAGGAAACTCGCAAAATACTGTGGCCTAAAGCAAACCAGGTGTAAATTAAGAAAGACAAAAGGTGAGTTAGATCGGGGGGGACTTGGGTCCTATCTCGGGGCGTTACAATATAAAGCTATTGAGTGGGGGGGGGCAAAGGGTCGACGGCATTGGCGAAAAACCAGTCCCGTCGGGGGGTTGGGGAAAGTGTTGATTCAAACCAAGCTAAATACATTGGACAATGCACGGGGAAGGGGGGGGCGGCGGGGAAGGCGATTCTGAACCAGCTAACAGCAGGGAACGAGTTTACGTCAAAAAAAAGAAAATCACAAGGGAAATTCGCCAACACACAAGGGGGGCGGAACCAAACGACTACACAAAAAAAACGCCACAGGGGAAATCCGCCACTTCAGAAATATGCTGAAAAAAAAAAAAGCTTGTTTGTTGTAATGGACAAACGTGCGGAAAAAGGGGGGCGGAAAGGGAAAGTTCTGCCGGGAACCCGGGAGTGGCAAACGGCCAGGAAAGGAAAAGAACATTAGAAAAAAACACAAGCGGGCTGGGGACCGCGGGGAGGGGTTCGGGAAGGTAAACGAAATTAAAAAAAAAACAAAAGGCCATCGGGGGAAGGAAGAAACTGGGAGGAGACAAATAGCCAAAGAAAAAGTCCCCTTCTACTCTGGACTGAAGAGAGTGGTTCGTTGTTGGGGTTCAAAACAAAAGAAGGACATCTGCGTTCGACAATTAAAACCGGGCACGGAGTGGGTGCGCAAAAAACGCCTACGGGCGGGAAAACGGAACACTTCGAAAGCTGAAGAATGGGAAGCTAGATGTCAACGAGAAAGAAAAAGCTGAAAAAAAAAGCGGCCGTTTTTGGCGCGGCAGAGGGGGGGAGAAGAACGAGAAGGTTGCGGGACGCTCATCTCCCAACAAAGGTCGCCAGACCCCGCCCGGGTTGGGGGGTACGAAGACCGGGATTTGTGGGGTGTAGCCTAGAAAAAAATAAAAACTCGTTGGGGGAGAAATGGATAAGGAAAACAAAAAAAAAAAAACAAAGCAACAAATGGGACCCAGCACTAAAAATACCCACGGTCCACAAGGGACCTTGATATTACACAGGGGGGGGGAATAAAAAGGGGGGGGGCAAGCGGGGGGCCAACGAAACGCGTGTGACAAAAGAAGAAAAAATAGAGCTTTTGTGTTACGAATCGAAAAAGGAAAAAGGAGGGAACCATCGGAGGACTCTCACGAGAAAAAGAAAAGAAAACAAAAACAAGAGTGGGAAAAAACGAAGTGGGCAAAACCCCGTGAAAAAAAAAAAGATAACTGGTCGGGTCGACCCTAAACGGGAAACGTTGGAGCAAGCACTGGGAAATTCGGAACAAGAAAGTCCTTGAAAGACAAAGGGAAAAGGGGGGGGCAAAAAAAAAAAAGCCGGGGTGATTGGTGACGAGAACAGCTAGGCAAACACCCCGGAATCAGGGAAAAGGATGAACACAAGAGACCCCGCCGCGTTCTACAGGGGGGGACTTGAACAGTCAGTCATTTGTAACATGCAGGGAGAAGAGGGGGGAAAAAAAAACGCTGGCGGCAGTTCAAGGGAACGCACACGACTCACCAAGGGGAAAAATTAGGATGGGAAGGACCGGGGGAAAAACCGGAAGCTTTGGGAACAACCAAAGGGGGAAAAAGTTAAGGAGTCATCAATGCCAATAGAAGTATGGGATGTGAATGGGGGGCACTTTTTCAAAACTGTCAAAAAAAACGCTCAAGACGAACCGGTTCGAAAATAAAGCGGGAAGGAAGGAACTGGGGGAGGGATGGAAGCATAAAGACGTTGTCAAAGCAAATTGAAGTCGCTCAATATCTGAAGGTTGGAAGATTTCGGACGTTTGGGGAGGAAAACAAAATTTTTTGAAAAAAACCCCATCAGTAAAAAGCCCAGGTCAGACAGGAAGGGACGAATCAAAAAATCGAGAAGGGGGTGGTTCACAAAAAATAAAACTTGAAAAGGGGGAGAAGGTGAATTTCTCCGATCTCACAAGCCAGCAAAGTCAGGGGGGGGTATTTGGGAAGGATGAAAAAAGCCCGGAAAAATAGGGAACACGTGTTGTTAGGGAAACAGCTGGGGAAGGAGGTAAAGCGCCGGGTGAATAAAAAAAAGGAGAAGGGGGCACTGGTCCAACCACAAAATCGCTTTACAAAAGAGGGGGTCCAAAGGATTCTACAGGCCAGCAAAAAAAAAAAAGAGGGACTGTATGGGGAAACGGAAGATCTGGGGGGACGGGGGTACCAAGAAAACAAGAAGAAGGTTCTAAATTCGCTAAGCAACAATGCGCGAAAAAAAGAAAAACGCCGGCAAAAACGGTGTCATAAGTTATCAAGTGACGAGAAAATGCGGCTCAAACCAACCGCAAGGGAAAAAAAAAAGTTCGGAAAAACAAAAAAAGCAGGTCAACAAAAAGCATCCAGCCGGAGAAAATCGGAAAAAAACAAAAACGCCCGGTGGGTGCGAGACCGGCAAAGAGAAAATTTTCGATCAAGCATCCCTGGCAGCGCGTGGTATTCCGAAAAAGTGTTTGGCGCACCTGCAGAGAAAGGGGTCAGCAGAGCAACGTGGAGGGGGGGGGGGCAGAACCAAAAGAAAGGCGACCAACGTACAGAACAGTCTATGGCCGTGGGGCCGGTGACTTCAATTCATCATTGGACAGGTTGAATGGGTATCTTGGACAACTATTGGTCGGGGAGGGGCTTTTAACAAAAAGGGGGACCAGGGTGTTTTTTGCAAAGGGAAAGAAAGACTGGAAAAACAAAGGAAAAAAATCCACACCCCTACGAGTGCAACGTGGTGAAAAAGGAACAAAAGGCCTAAGGGATCACTAGAAGATTTCAGACAAGGGGAGATCGGAAAGGGAAAAGCTCCTTCAATTGCCTTTCGGCCGAGAAAAAAGCGGCGGTGTGCTGGGGGGGGCCTTAAAAGGACGGGATTAGATGTCAAGCCGAAAAAAGCACATGGGGGGGAAAGTGAAGGAAATCATCGAAAATTTTGGGGGACGGGCGTGTAAAAGAGGGGGAGGGGACCCTTTGGGGGGGGGGGTCAGTGGATATTTAAGGGAAACCGAAGAAAGGGAAGGAAGGAAGCAAACAACTTTTTCAAATTCACTGACAAAAGGAAAAGTTGATGTGCTGGTGGCTTTTGGTCAACCCACAAGGTGTCAATTTGTACACAAGAAGTAGAACCTGGGGGGCAGGGATAGATCACACAGAACTTTTGACGGGTATAGAAAGGTCAAAGGGAACGCCGTATGGGCCCATCCCGGACGAAACAAAAAGCCGCTGGTCATAAAAAAGGGGAAAGGCAGGTTGAAAGTGTTCTCATTTGCAAAGAAAAAAAATGGAGGGGGGGAAGGAAGGGGGTAAAAAACGACGAAAAGGCAAAACGTCACTCAGGAAGCTGCGTTTCACTCGAAGGGGGATTGCGGGGGGGCTAGCAGGCCAAATGAGGGGGAAGGGAAAAAAAAGACAGACAGTTGGGCCTGAAAAAAAAAAGATCAAAAAAGGGATACGAGCTACTTGCGGACGTAAAAAAAAAAAAAGGTCCAGGACCTTTGAAAAAAAACCCATCACCCGGGACCTCTGCGAACTGAGAGACGGTCACCGTAAAAAAAAAAGACACCAGGAACGACCCAGAACCACAGAAACGGCCTCAATGGGAGAGAAAGGGGGGGGGGGAGGAGGAAACTCTGAAAAAAAAAGAGAATCTTCACTACAAGAGTACATCGTGACAACCCGAATTCTTCGGTGTCAAAAAAAGACAGGTAAGAACATCCGTAAGAACATCGCTGGTTAAGACACAAATCAGGGGAATATGCTGGAAACGCGGGCCAGGACGGGTAAAAGGGATCGGACAAGGGCCGATCCTGTGTGTTTCGCAGAACAATACGGGTGGTGGCTAACCAGGTTAAAAAACCTCCGATGCACAAAAAAAACAGAGACGAGGGGGTTTGTTTACCGCCTGAACGTCAAGCAGTTGGGTGATCAAGAATCCAGATTTCCGACAGGAAAAAAAAACCACGGGGAAAAGAAGAAAAAAAAGGATAAAAAAAAGGAAAAAATGGGGGTTTTATTTGTAGGAAAAAAAAAACCACGAGGCGATGCCAGCACGGCACAACGAGGGGACAAAGTGCGCCCCAACCAAAGAGTAGGAACAACACCCAAGGTGAGGGGAAGGAGGAAAATTTGAGCCTAACGGAAAACGTCAAGGTCACCGAAAGGGGCAAGCCATGAGAGTTGGTAGTACAAAAAAGCATCGTGGGTAGGGGGGGGGGGACGTAGAAAGGGACCTGCGAATGACCGATCGACACTTAAATCGTTCTTGGGGGGCTAGGAGAGGGACCGAAAGGGAAGGTGGAAAAAAAGAAAAACTCGATCGACCCCCAAAAAAAACCCCAAGCAGGGAATTTGAGTGGGGGGGAAGTCGGGTTGAACCGGAACAAGGGGGCTCCCAAAGCAGGAAACTTTGATCTAGTGGGGTCTAAAAACAAAATTCGAAACTGGACCCGAAGATCCCCGAATGTGAAGGAGGAGACAGAGAGGAGAGTGAATCAATGAATCAGACCAACCGGCGTGCCGAAAAAAATAACCCACGGCAAAAAAATCCGCGAGGCAAAGAGAAAAAAATCTGGTCCGGGGATGAAAAGTTTTCAAACTGATTCTGGGGGGATAACCATCGTCCGCCTTACGTATAAAATGGAAACAAAAGGGAAAGGAACAGGTGGAGGAAAAGAAAGAAAACCCGACTTTGGCGTCGAAAAGGCCCAAAGTACCACGGGAGTTTGTAAATGTGGGGAAATTGCGGAAAAAAAAGGCCTGCGGGAAAAAAGGGTAGAATCATGGACCCTGGAAGCGAACGCTGTAGCAACACGAAAACAAGGGGTGGACAAACAACAGCCATAACGGGTAAGAGGACGAGGGGGGCACATATTCTCAAGGGCCCGCAAACATAGAAAAAAAAAGAACTCCGTTCAAAAAATCATTGGAAAATGCCAAACGGCCAATGGGAAAAAAGAATGACACGAAGGGAATCAAATCACAGAGGTGCTGTGGGGTCAAAAGGGCAAAGAAATATTCTAGGGGTGGAAAGGAAAAACAAGCCCGGCGGGGTGACGGCTTCAGCGGGGGACAGAACTTAACCTTCTCGGGACGGGGAGAGGGATCTCACCTCGAGAAAGCTGCAAAGTGGAAGGGTCGTAGGGGATGAAAACAGGATCTGAGTGAACGGGTGATGCAAACACGACCCGCTTTGAAGAAAAAAAAAAAAAGGGGGGGCAGTGACACATTCCGAAAGACACCGTCCGAGCCCATTCAGATAAAGAAAAAAAGTCCTAAGTGAAGGCCTAAAAACCGGAAGAGCCGTTTGGGATAAGGGGGCGCAGGGAAAACTTGGTTTTGGGGCCACAAAGAAAATGCATTAGGGAGTCTGAGGACTGCGAAGGCTAGCAAACTCGACCTCTGAGAAGGAAGCTGTTCAAAGCAGGTGCAAACTGGGGTCAACCCCTGCACAAAGGGGTTTTGGGAGCATAAGTAGAAGGGAGGCATTTCTTTCCCGGAAGGTTCGTCCGAAGAACGAGCAAAATCGGGGACGGGGGAGGATTGAAGCAAGAAACGATAGGGGGAGGGAAAGAAAGGACACCTAACGGCTGGAAAGGGGGGGTTTAGAAAAGGCACTTCCGCGAAATGGGCACAAGAAAGATAGAAAACCGATCTGCAAGTGTTGGGGTAAAAAAACGTGAAAAGAAAGACTCCCGGGGTAAAAAACGAGCTGCAAAGCAAAACGAAAGTGAAAAACAGAGCCTAAAAACAAGGGAGACACTGGGAAAACGAACGGAAGGGGGGGGGAGTTCAAAAAGGCCCGGGAAGAAGCCAAAAAAACTAAAACCAGGGGCCTGGAACAAGGGGGCCACAGAAGTGGTTGATCACGGTAAAAGAACAAAAAGTGCGAACAGGAGGGAAACCCAAAAAGGAAAATACCATAAAGGTGGAAAAGCCACGAGTAAGCCTAAGCGGAGATTGACAGAGGGTCAGGGAAAAGGGGGACAAGAAAAGGGGCCCACCTCAAGGAACGAAAAAATCACAAAGGGGAGCGAGTAAAATTGTGAGGGTGGAACAGGAGGGCCAGATGGCAAATCAAGGTAAAAGAACCCGGGAAAAGGGGGGAAAGTAACCAAAAAAAAAGAAGGAGGTGGCAAAAAAAAATCAAATGAAAAACAGCAAGGAGAAAAACACTCGACAATTTCCAAAACTTGGGGGGCAAAAGGGACGGGAAGAAACCGGTCGGGCCGGCCAAAAGAGAAGGGCGTGTGAACTTAGTAGAAGGGCGGGGGAAGTATTGCCAAAATTAACACAAAGAGGTACGGGCAAGGGAGGACACACGGATAAAGAGGATAAGGAGTTCCATCAATCAACCAAACCAAAAAGATATACGGGGGCCGCATATTGGGTATCGTGCACAGTCGAACGCCCCTAGGGGAGGGGGGGCTGAATAAATTTACAAAAAGGAAACAGTGAATCCCCTGTTTCACGACATTGAAAGGCAGCGGACATAAGTCCAAAAGGGGCCCCGAGGAAGGGCCCTTAAATTTAGGGGGGGGGGGGGTAAAAAAAAAAAAAAAAACGGGAAGCCAGACAAGAACTAGAGCACACCGTCATTAAAAATGTAAAGAGGGGAAAGAAAAAGAGCACTAGGAGGGGGGTTATTGGACGCGTTTGGTCACAGGGAGAGCGGAAAGGGATCCACCACCCACCACGGAGCAAACAGGGGCAGCACATTAGACTGGGAAATCAGGAGTCAGGACACTAACCAAGGAGGTTTGGGCGCGGGTCGAATCCAAAAAAAAAAAAAGACCACGCAAAAAGGCCGATAGTGGGGGAGGCAGAAAGAACACCAAAATATTGGCAGGTGCAAACCATGGGATCATATAAAAAAAACGCGCAAAAAAAGAGGGGTCGCGTGTTTGTCGCGTGGAAAAAATCGGCTGGCAACGGGGGGTGTTGACGGTCAGCTTAAAGTGGAGTAGGTCGGAGGGAAAAGGCGCGGGCAACCACGCAACGGGAAAAAGGGGAAAACCGGTTCGACACGACCCCCAGTGTGCGGAAAACGCACATCCTCAGAAGAGATAAGAGGACGGGAAGGGGGGGATTAAAGATGAACACACCATTGGACCGCTCCCAGTGTTGAGACCGAGGAAAAAAAACTTCTTAGGAGGCGTTCTTGGGAGATCGGAAGGGGTGCGGTTGGGGTGGTTTGAGCTCTTTACTGTGGTGGGGGGGGGGGGGAAGCACCGCCCTTGTTGGGGGGAACGGGGAGAAGGAAGAAGGAAAAACGATGAGGAAGGGAAAATTCCGGGAAACCAGCCGCTGGGGAAAAGAGAAAAAGGAGAATAAATGTTTGAAAGCAGACCGACGCGACCCGGGGCCGAAAAAAACTTGGGACCAGAACCAGGGTGGGAATTCCAGGGGTGGCAAAAAGAAGGGAAATCCTAAAAAGGCAGGCCCAAAATATCGAAAAAAACGGCAAGAAAAAAAGAAAAAACAAAAGACCCGACTGCCAATGGAAAAAAAAAACCGACGGGGGACCCGGCCACCCTTAAAACACTAAAGGGGGTCAAACGGCGCAAAATCAAAAAAAAAAATTGGAAAAAAGAAGAAGGAAAGAGGGCAAACGAAGATAGGGGGAAAGAAAGGCACCAACTAGAGACAGGGTGATTCATTCTGGAAAAGAAAAAAGGGATCGGGTGAGGGAGCGCGATACGGAAGAAGGTTCCCGAAGGGAAAATCCAATGCCGATAATCGTTTCCACCTGGAAAGCCTGATGAACCCCACAAAAACCCAAAAAAAAAAACTTACAGAAGGTACTCCATCCAAAAAAAAAAGCCCAAAAGTTAGGGCGACAGGAAAGGGTTGGGGCAAACGGGTGAAAACTGACGTGGTGTGAAAGAATGCAAGGGGGGGGTGTGATGGAAGATGGAAAGAGGGAAAAATGGCAGGGAAGAATTTAAGCAAAGAACCGCTGGAGGCAAGGGGGGGAGACTACGGTGGTACAACAAAGTGTCTCAACACAACGGAGGGGAGGCGGAACGGAGAAGGGAGGGTGGAAACGGTGGGGAAATGAAAAAGTCTGAAGAAAAAAAAAAAAAGGGCAACCCCAGGTAAAAGCCTTTAACAAACCAGGAAAAGGGAGAGAGTAAAAAAGGAATCGATAAAAAAGGGAAGTGGCCAAGGCCGAGTTACACCCTTTTGCAAAAAAGCAGGCGCGAACCGGAAGGAACAGTTGAATTTTGTAAAGGAAAAGAATAAAAAAGGGACTTTGGTGGGTGGGGGGTGGGCGTTAATAATGCGTGCATGGGTGGAAAAGAGAGGGGGAAGAAGGGAATGGCGGAAAGGCCTTACGAATCGAAAACCAAACAACTCACAAAAAGAAAAAAAACCATAAAAAAGCCGAATCAAATGTCTATAAGCTGGCTTGGTCCAAAAGCCTCAACTCCAAAAGATTAGGGCTTATTCAGGGGGGAAAAAACGATAGCCAAGATAGGCCCAAAAAAAAATCCTGGAACGGTTTTTGGGGGGGAAGGGAAAAAAAAGCGTTCCGTAAAAGGGTGCATGAACGGGGTCATGGGTGTTGCGGGGGGAACGATAAAAAAGCACAGAAAAAAACAACGGACACGCAAAGGGCGTTTGCAGGAAAAAGTCCCCCAAAAAAAACCAGGGAAAAAAAGTCTCCCACAAACCATTGTTTTGAGAACAAAAAGCAAGAGCGGGGGTGAAATCCAAGAAGGGAACTGCAAAAAGAAAAAAAACAGTCGGAGGGGTTGAGAAACCTGGGAGATGGCAAAAAGTCTTAAAGGGCGTAGGCCGAATTGCGCAAATGAGAAAGACCGAAAAAAGCCCAGGGAGGAAGAGAAAGGGAAAGCGGGAGAAAAAAAAAAAAGAAAAGGCAAACGCCGAGGAGGGGCTGCCCAAAGAGACAAAAAGGGGAGCGAAAATCGAGTATCTCGCAGGGGTCGAGCCTCAAACAAAAAAGAGGTGGTCAGGGGCTCATAAAAAGAGGTCGGTGCGAAGAGGTACATGAAACCAATGGTAGGGAGGGGGTGGACGCCAACACGGACCAACCTGCGTGAAAAAAAATAATCAAAAATGAGAAGGCATGAATCACGGAAAATGAAGAGTTCCAAGAAAAAAAAAAAGAGAAAACTGTTCGCGCATAACTAGCTGAAGAACTCCCAGAGCCACTCTGGTTGCGGAAACGCATAATCACTGGGGGGGAAGGGGGTTTGAGGCGCGGCCCGGGGTGGGGGTGAGAAGAGAAAAAGCCACAAAACTAAAGGGGGGTGTGCAGGCAGAAGGAGGTTTGTTACCCAGAAAAGAACAAAATGCCCCGGACATTTGCAAAGCCCAGGGTGGGTTTTTCCAGGTCCGGAAAAGGGCAAAAAAATGAAAAAAAAAAAGAAAATGAAATGATCAAAAAGTTTAGGAGGGACGGGATTGCAAAAGGAAGAAATATTAGGCTCTAAAGAAGTAAGCCCAAGCAGAGAACGTCGCATGGAACGAAACCACGAGATGTAAAAAAAAAGCATGTGGGACCGTTCACAATTATGGGGGGGACTGGGGGCTGAAAAACTAGAACGGGGTTATGCGTTGGGGATGAATGCTGGCCAGGGGTCTTCAACAAGAACCCGACAGGTCACCACGGCATGTGAACGAAGACAGCAAAGAAAATGGCCCAAGAAAGAAGACGGTGGAATTGAAATGAGAAAAAAGGTCGGAGGTGTGAGACCTGTGTGAAAGAAAACGGGGAAAGTCCAGTAAAGGGAAAGTCATTTAAAAAAACAAGTCCTGAAAGAAACCGGTTGACAAACAAAGGGAGAGGCTCCTGGGCAGCTTGGAAGGGACAGAAAAGTGCCGGTAAGTCATGACAAAAACCGTGACAGGCGAAGGGTTGGGGAAAAAAATGAGGGGGGGAAAACAAAATTGGGAAAATGGGGGAATCCCTTCTCCGGCCCGGCCTGGAGTCATTGGGGAAAGGAAATTGTCAAGCAACACGCCTACCGGCGAAAAAGCAAAGAACGTAAACCATTGCAAGGGGAATGGGGCTGATCAAACATATAGACGGGGAAAAGAAGAAAACCAAAAAAAAAAGGAATAAGACTACAAGTCTTCAATCTGAAAGTTGTGAGGCCGGGGGGAGGCCCAAAAACGGCCAGCACGTGGAAACGGCACAACACCGAAAGAGGGGAAACGAAGCTGCTTTTACCAGAAAAAAGAAAAAATGAGGGGGGGGGGGATGCGCAAAGGATTGCAAAAACAACAGACCAATCCTGAAGGGGGGGATTTTAAAAAAAAAAAAAAAACAAGAAAAAAGCCCGGCCGAAGGGGGAGGAACCGGGGGGTTTCGGGCAGGCTTGGCGCGGCGTCTGAACGAAGTGGCTAAGGAAATGGGACCCGAACAAACGGTCCTTACCGACGAGAAAAAGTAAAACGTGAGGTGCCGGCAAATACATCACGAAAATCTCAGTGGAGGGTCAGGACAAGGAGTGACTTTATTTGAGATGGGGGGGGAACAACTCCAATAAGTGAAAAGAGGGAAGGGGTTCGGACACAGTTTAAAAACGCGGAGCCTGCGCGAAAACCGAGGGGCCAGCCCGTTTTTTCACCAGAATTAACGTGAAGTGACTGATCGAAAGGTACGAAAGTTCAATCACACCACAAACGAAAAAACCAGAGCGTTTGGACGGAAGGGGGAAACCAACGCAAAAAGCGCAACAACGGCCATCCTCCGTGCTGAAAACGAACCCAACAAGCACGGCCGGGGGGGGGGGGGGAAAATCTACTCAGAGAAGCTTAACGATCAACAGGGCTATTGGGGAACGAGTTAGTTCCTCGGAAAAGGGGGTCCGGTAAAAAAACAAAAAAAGAAACTGCAGCAAGGAAAAAAAACTTGAAGGTTCGGCAAACACCCAACACTCAGACGCAATGAACGATGAAAAACGGGGAAGTCAGTGGTAAATAAAGAGTTCATCAAAAAAGATGGAAAGAATGGCGGTCAGGGATGGGAAGAAAGGGTTTACGATGTAGTATGTAAGGGGGGGAAATTTCAAGGAAAGAGTTCCAAGGAAACGGGGGGTTCTTATGGCAGGAAAAAAATAGACCCCAGGCCATTCACACCAAAACGAATTGTACCGGGGGCCAAGGACGCCACGGGAGAAGGATGGAGTTCGAAAAGACGAGGTGAGATAAAGGGGAAAAAAAAGAGCAGGCCAATGGGGTCTAGAGGAGAGCAAAACATCGTCACAAATGTTGCCTTTGTAATGCAATATACAAACGGTAATGGTGTCTCACACACAAAGAAAGTTGGCCATGGGGAAAGGCAAGCAGACAAAGCTACAAAAATTGACCGGGCGGGACCCCTTAGGGGGGAAAGTTAGTTCAAACATTGGGAGGAAGGGGAGGGGAAAAAGAATCAGGAACCTGCAGAAAAACTTGGGGGGAGACGAAACCCGGTGGATGAGGGAAAAAGTGTACAACAATTCAGTTAAGGGGGGGGGGGGGAAAAAGGTGTTAGCGAAGGGGGGGGGGATTGAGGACTAGGGGGGGGG
>Ga0179593_1682858_pt1 | contig 11659 bp, 14 predicted proteins | sample CZODoug2_1_08_16_FD_185931 | JGI IMG/M metagenome (GOLD analysis project Ga0179593, IMG submission 185931) | Vadose zone soil fungal communities from Angelo Coast Range Reserve, California, USA - CZODoug2_1_08_16fungal (PacBio error correction) | ecosystem: Environmental > Terrestrial > Soil >...
GAGAGGAAAGCACGGTAAAAAATCGGGGCAACAGCTTGCAGCTTAGATTAGGGTACACTGGAAGAGAGTGCAAGGAAACACGCGAGAAGGGAAATGAAGCGGAAGAGTGGGGAGACATCCGCATCCCTCGTTGATACACGGACGAGTGCCTCAATTCAAAGTACGTTCGGAAAAGAGAGGAGGGGAATAGTTGGTATGGACGGCGCAAAGTTGGTTGGGGTTTCGCGATTTAGAATTCTATCCGGGCACCGAAGTGTGAAAAACTGCTCCTCTGGTAAAGAAACAGAGTTCGCTCCTTGTGGGCACTACATCTCCGCAGTTTCACCTATAAAGTAAGAGACTCGCGGGGAACCAAAGGGTGGTTTCGCCGCACGAGGTACCATTACAAGAAGGGGAGATAAGTTCCCTCGCGAGGCCGGCAAAATACGCGTAGTATAAGTAACGCGCCGAATGGGAAGGAAAAAATGGCACGGGAGCAATAAAACGTCACGTTAAGAGGCAACGGGGAAGAGCAAAAAGGAACGTGAGCAGCACTGTCTTGATGACGGATTGCCGCCGGCATTGAACGCCGTTAAAGAGGTGAAACCAAGGCGCTGGGGCCCTCCCAAAACACGGCGATGGAGCGCGTAGGAACGAGGAGGGAAAAAAAGCTTCCATGTGAGGATGGTGCCGTCCGCACAGAAAAATGAGTTCACAGTAATGAGTGTCGGGTGGCACTGGGTGGGGGGCGTGAGCGAATGCTTTTGGGGGGTCTCAAAAAAGAGGCCGGAGGAGATGACTGAGGAAGGAGCCGGCGCGACCTCTGTTCACCCATGACCAACATACAGACAAAAGGCCGCCGATGAAGAAAAAGAGAAGAAAAGTGAAGTATGCAGTGGTCCTCCGAAGGGGGGAAGGGGGTAACCGCCATAGGCCCACACAGCGCCTTCAAAAAGAAGGTAGGAAAAGCGAAAGTGGTTGTGAATAATAACTAACGTGCTAAGGCGACGAGACATAGGAAAAGGGGATCCTTTACAAAGCGATTGCAATTGACTCGTGAAGGGAGTCGATTTCTCATGGCTAAAAAGACGGGGGGAGGCAGAACAATCGGAACAAGGCGGCCATAGTGGTGCGCCCCGCTACGGCAAAAAAAAAAATCGCTTGATCGCGTGTGCGATCGGCGTGTCAGGAACCACTAAGGGAAACCGATTTCGTCACGGGGGATGAAAAGAAGGGTCCCAAAACGAAAAGGATGTTTGGTTTTTTGTTTTTTTGGGCGTGTTGTTTTTTTGTTTTTTGGGGGGTGTGGTTGGGTGGGTTGGGGGGGGGGTTTTGTTTTTTTAGGGAAGGGAGAAAATAAAAAAAAGAGAAGCCAAGCAGGACGAGAATGCTCAGCACTCCTAACGGCGAACTGACTCCTGGTGAAGACAAAAGAATTTGCAAATCGCGAATTAGGTAATTCAGAAGAAAAAGTTCGGAAATGGCGTAACCGAGAGGGAAAAAAGGGGGGGGAGGAGGTTTGGGCCTCAGGGAAAAGAGGATTCGCGAGAACGGAACACGCGACGAAAGACCTTTTTATTGAGGAGGAGCTGAGGGGTTGCGTCGTTACACAGGGGGGAGCAATCCGGGGAAGAGATGGGAAAAGCGGGGGGGAAAGAGATTTTTTTTCCTTTGTTTGCAGTTCTTAAAAGCGACAATGCGAAATTAGTCCGCCCGCGAAGGTTCGTGAGCGGTGACTGAGAAAAAGGAGAGGTGGGAAGTGGGGGAAAATCGCGAGGGTAGAGACCATGATCGGGACTAGTGTAAATTCAAGGGAAAACGAGAAGCTTCAGACAATGGCCGGAGATGGAGAGAGGGGGCTGGAAAAGAAAGACTCAGCGTGTTCACTCGTCAAGAATAAAAAAACCGTCTCCTGCGGAGAGAGGAACTGCCGAGCCTATATCTTGAAAAAAATGCCGATGTGACAAAGGAGTCTCATTTTGTTCAGAAATAAGGGAAAAGGACAGAGGGGAAGACTCCAGCCGCAAAGCAATACATGACGGTCCGAACTCCTGTTAGCCCGGAAATCAATTTTTCGGGTGAAATGGGGGTTGACAGAGTCGCGCTACAGGGTGAGAAAAAGAAAAGAAACGGGCAAATTTTGCGCATCTCCTCAAGCCCTGCGGACGTCCACAGAGAAAAAACGAGCAGAAGTAAAAAGGAAAAGGGAAGTGCAACTACGTAGCAGGGATGGAGTCAACTTATCTTCACCGTGAACTTGTCGGGGGGAGGGGAGGGAAGTCAGGCTTGGGAAGAAAAAGCCGTTGATCTTGGAGTGATCGAGAAAAATAGATAAGTGCACGGAGCAGGCCGCACCAAGAAGCCACGTCATCAAAGCACTTGGACGAATTGAGGAAGGAGAAGGACCAAGGGAGTATTTGCTGGGAGAAGGGGAAAGAAAAAAGGGGGTTCAGGCGGGTCTGATTCGGTACTGAATGGAGATAGCCGGGGGGAAAACGGATAGGTTCAAAGGGGAAAATTTCCTTACAGTAGAGGAGAAAAAAAGTCGCGGGTGAATCGGCTCGGGCTCGGCTCAGGAAAACGATTGGGATATGCGACCAAAGCGGATGGGTCAACATGCCTGGGGAGTCCACATTAAGTGGAAACAGGACGGATACCAATTGTATTTTTGACAGGGAAATGGGGGGGGGATCAAGAGAGAACTGAAAAAGATTAATCGGGCTACTATATCGAGATCCAAGGCCGGGAAGAACGTCGGTAACATAACCTAACTAAACGGCTGGTCACAAAGCTGAGAGAAACGAAGAGGGAACGCAATTTTTCCGGGTTCTGAGAGACAAAAGCTTATTAAAATGTGAAAAACGTCCAAGCGGGTGAAAATAAAGATGGAGGTAATGGGGATTACCTAAGACCGCAAAAGAGAGATAATAAAAAAAAAACCGGAGGGAGAGAAACGATAAGATCAAGCACTACCATGTACCTAAATCGGAAAGCAATCTGTAATTGGAAAGGGGGTAACAAGTTAGGGTAACCAGGATTGGTAAATGTGGAGAGGTAAGAAACGAACGGCAAAAGAGGTAGAAAGATTACCGGTTGTCGAAAGGTTGCGCGCAGAGACCTCAAGTGTGGAACACCGGGGCTTTGACAAAACAAAAAAGGTACGGGACGGCCGCGCGTGGGAGTAGCCGAAACGTTCATCGTGCTCAGTTCCGATTGGCCAAAAGCCTGAAAAAAATAAAGGGGGAAGACTAATGGGACCACGCTTTTAAACAGGAAGGGGTTGCTTCCAAACTCTCGAATCAGGTCGACTAACGCTGTAAAAAGTGGGAGTCTAAAAAGAGGACAAAACTGCGGAGGGGGGTGCGACGCCTGTAAAAAGAAGATAAGAAGGAGATAAGTAACGAAAAAAATGCGCACGCGCTCAAGGCCTGCTTGAGGGCAGCCTGAAGGCCGAAACTTAGAAATGCAGCGACAAAGACAAAACGTCACTCGTCACACTAATCGAAGCGGGACCTGTTGGGGATGGTGGAAAGAAGTCTTTTTGGCCCTGCAAAGGAGAGTGAGCCACTTAGACGACGCTGTCAACGAGGAGGAAAAGGCTAGGAGGATTGGCCGAAAAAAAACTAACTGTCGCCAGGGAGGTCGTCCATACAACCAAAGGACCAAATGGAAAAGGGAAGGGGGTGTTGGGAAGGCTGGGTGGCTTTTCGAGTGTGCGCAAAACTATGTTCGCACCAGGAGGGGGTTCTGAGGCTGCCAACGCAGTCGTAAAGGAAAAAAAAAAAAAAGAGTACCAAAGGGAAGGTGGGAGGAGGTGCATCGCATCGGGTTGGAGGGTCCCGCGGAGATAGGCCACTAGTTCGGCCAAAAAAGAAAGGGGGGTGGGTGAAAGAGGACATAAACAGGGGGCCGAATCTGTTCGGAAAAAAAGGCTCGGACTGCACCGGCGATCACGGGACGTGAACAGATGGGGGGAGGAAAAGATGCAGGAGGGAGAGGTACAATGCAGGGGTCTGAGCGAATCAGACGCTCCATATCCGGAACTGAAAGATTTGAGAAGGTAGGAAAAACCGAAATTCAGGGACTGGGGCGGTGAAAGATTTCGCGTGTGGAAGAGTATGGAGCTTAAGTAGCGAAAAAATTTTTCTTCAAACACGATATTGCCAAAGAAGTCTCAGCAGAAATTGCGCAATCGAAGAAAAGACGAATTACCAGCAACGCACATGGAAAAAAAAGTCCGAGCCGTTAAAGGAGGGAGGAACGGACGCCGAAGAAGAGTCCACATAGCTGATCCACAAATTGACCAGCCAACGTGCGGCCTGGATATCGCAACGGGTAGGAGGAAAAGGTGGCTGGGCATTTCGGGTGTGGCCGTAGCAGGGAGAAAGGGGCGAAGAGGGAGGCCGTAAGAACGGCTCGTGAAAACTTGCGCATCCTTCGAGAGAAAAATTTCGGTGAGGAGGAGGCAGCAAGTCGAGGTGGGAAACTGATGGGGGAAAGGTGATCAGCTCCGTTAGTGGGGAAGGAAAAAGGGAATCGATAAAAAGATCGAGCACCCTTTGCCGCCATCTAAAAGAACGAACTGGGGAGGAGGAGGGGTTTCGTAGCGCGGGAGACGACCTTTATCTGATACGAGAAAGGAACGATGACTCAAAAGAAAAAGCTAGTCACGAACATTTTCTGGCCCACACAAGGGGGTCTGAAAAAGAAACCACTGTTCACGCGCAACAGGGAAAGCGGCGGAACGGCAAGGGCCTAGCTGGGGAAAAAAAAGTGAAAAGAAAGTCGACGGGCGTTTTGGGAATTGAAAACCGCACCCGCAGAGTGACGAACAACGTCTAAACAACAAAAGGGAAGGAAGGACGACTTTTCCCAAACCTCAGCCTACTTGGGTCAGAAACATTTGAGGCCCGCTCCGAGGGGGGGGGGAAAACAAATCTAATCGGGCTGGGAGAAAACACAATATCAATAGCCCACAAGTCCCGCAAAAGAGAGTCAATATGGAAAAAGGAAAAGGCTGGGGGGGGGAGAGGGTGAAGACTAGCAAGGCTTACCGAAGAAGCAGGGTAGGGTTCGCGAGACGCTCGGGGTGGAAAGGATAAACGGGGGGGGAGACGTGCGAATCGTAAATGAAAGTGGACCAGTAAGAAATGGGTCTAACAATTGGCACTTACCATAGCAAAGGAACCCGCATTTAAAATAGGTTCGAGTATATGGCTCAATGTTGAGGAAGGGGGGAGAAAAACAGCAAAGGTTAAAAACGTAACTAAAAGAACTCTGCCAGGGGGGTTAACGGTGGGAGAGGAAAAAAACCACAGTGAGAAAACGGGGGAAGCAGGGGAGACCCTCGACTAACACTCTGATGAAATTCGGAACATTCTCAAACGGCCAGATAGGGGAACCATTGGAGAAACCGGAAATCATTGGGGTTACCCTGACGTGGCGCAAAGAGCTTTTGCATCGAAAAGGCAGCCAAAGCTACTAGCCCAATCCAGAAAAAGCGTCAGGTTTCACATTGAAGCAAGGGGTCAGCATGCGACAATGCTGCAAAGCGCCAAAAGAGGCCGCAACGGGAGAATGAATGCCGGGTTTGTCGTGCGGGCAAGCAAAGGAGGAGGACACTGTGGGAAGCTGACCTCAGGGGAACCGAGAAATGCCCTCCGATTTTGGACCAAAAGAGGCAAGCTTGCTAGAGAAAAAAAAAACAACGTAATGGGAGGGAAGAGAGAATTTGCGAAGAATTCCGAGCAATTAAGAGGGAACCATGTAATCAAAAAAAAGGAAGGGGGGGGCACTGTAAGAAGTTGGCTACTGCCGACGGCAACACAGGGAACCTAAGATTTGCGTCGACGCAGAGCTCGGAGCCGCCTGGGGGAGACTAAAAGGCGAAGACAACAAACCCAGCACGTTGCTGCCGAAAAAAGGGTTAAAGGAAATGCGGGGGGGGGGGGGGGGGGGGGGGGGGGGGGGGGGGGGGGGGGGGGGGGGGGGTGGGGGGGGGGGGGGGGGGGGGGGGGGGTTGGGTGTGGGGGGGGGGGGGGGGGGGGGCTGCGCAGTGAAGATTCGGAAAAAGAAAAAGCTAACACCCTCAGCTCCGGTGGCCAAGGCAAATGCCAAAAAGGCTACTTTTCATGCTTCGATCTGTAATAAGCGGACGTGTTGGAAAGTCTGAAAACCAAGAAGAGATGTAACAGCGAAGAAATCGGAGCTGTTCTCCAAAAGGGTAAAAGAAGGGACGCTAATCATTTCACGGAAAGGAACTCAAAGGAAAAAGGAAACCAGGCAAGTGTAAGGCCGGCGCCCGGAGTTTCAGAAACCAGCCAAAAGATCAGAAACGGAAAGAATGACATCTCGGAATAATCACTCAACCCTTGAGCACTTGCCTGGATTAAGTGGCCACGATCTTGTTTACCGCAGGAGGACTTGAGAACGGTATACTTCATAGACAAAAAAAATCTGCTTGGGCCAAAAAAAAAGGGAGATTCCTCGGAAACCCGAAAAGCTGACACTGCAGGAAAGGCGAAGGGCGTGGGGGTACCTCGTCCAAGAGACCAAGACGGGTTGACATCACTCACGTTTAAAGGGAAGTGAAAAAACATTTGGGGGGCAAAAGGGGAACGCACAAGTGGGGTTTGCCGGCGCGAAAAAAGAGCGCGCTGTGATCAAGAAAGGACCACTAGAAGAAATGTAGTGGGCGAAACAGGAGAGGCAGTTGTAGAGTGAGAATCCGGGGCCAGGGCCGGGGAATGGGGAAAGACACGTCGATTCCAGAAGACCAAATGTATAGGGAGGAGAAAAAGGAAAGGGAGGAACGAAAAGAGACGGTGGGCGGGGGCTGAGGAACTCTCCCTAGAAAAAAGCTTGCGGACTAAATTGGGGGGAGCGGCATCCTGTAAGGCGCCATCGATTTCAGCCTAGGATCCATATAAAGGGTGAGATCGTCAAACTCACTAGTGGGGTGAGGGACAACGGGCCGCAAGTCCCATCGAAAGAAATTCGGCAATTCGCGTGGAGGGGCTGTAGGGCGGAGATCACCACCCGTAATGAAAAATATCTCAAAAAGGTGCGAAATGGGAAAAAAGGGAAATTCGAAAAGTGGGGAAAAAAAGAAAAGAAGTGAGCTCAGGAAGCATGCGCATGAAATCCCGATCCGTCTGAGAACGGACCGACTGGGAGGTAGTAAACGCGAAGAGAGGCTAACCAGGGCTATCATCTCAACAAAAAGGGTATTAAAATAAAAGAGATTGAAAGCTTAGAACGCGTGAGTGTCAAGGACACTTTAGGCCGAAAAAAAGAGCTATTGCTCATCGAGCCTTCTAACTCCGTCAACGGCTCTTGGGGATTTGAAAAAAAAGGCATTGGAAAGCAGCGGAAAATTTGTTTTTTTTCGCAAGGAAGTATAGAGGGAGGAAGGAAAGAAGTTGGACTTGACTGACTTTCGGGTTCCTCGGTTGCTGGAAAAGGAAGCTCAAATCGAGCTCACAGAAAGGGTAAACCCAAATCGAACGAAGGTGGGCCGATGACGTTGGAAAAGGAGCCAGTTGCGGGAGAATCGCAACCACGACAGAGATCGGTATCCTGTAATGTCGGCGAAAAATGCCAGGGAATCCGCTAATCGAAGAAGAAAAAGGTCACCTACCGAAAGCGCTGGGGAGTGAGGCGAGCCAATCGTTTTTAGAGATGAAGTCAGCGAGAGAACAAGTGCCGCGATAGGAGGGAAAAAAAAACAGTTTGCAGTTTCTTTTCACCGACGCGCTGGGGGCCATGGCGAAATTCCAAACGGCAAAACAAAAGAGAGAAAAAAAAGGAAAAAAACGCCAATGACCGATTTCCCAAGTACGCAAGCATCAGCGGGGGCAGGGGGGGGAAGGGGGGGACCACTTGGTGGGCGGAGAAACGGACTGTGGCGCAAAAAGCAGGAAGAACAAAAGAGGAGTAACACACGAAAAGAAACCGATCCCACCAATAAAGAAACTGACCTGGTCAAGTTCTGAGAAAAGAGGACCACTCCGAGAGAAAGAGTTGGTGTCGAAGGGAAAACCGAAAAAGGCGTTGAAAGTACAAAAAAGGGGGGGATCTGGGGGGAGGATGGAGGGTGGCGTCTAAAGACATCTATTGCAACGAATATGCCAGACTCAAGGGGAACGATTCGGGGAACGTGGGGGAGGTTCGGGTCAGGAAACCACAGTGGGGGCCATTTCCTTAGCCGGCAAAATACCTTATTTAAAAAGTCTCAGCGAGAGGAAGGTCAGAAGGAGAGGCTGGTTAAAACGAAAAACATCTAATGAAGGGGTCAGAGTGGAGGGAGAGAAGGGGACTGCGTAACACATCTTTATACAGCTATAGAAAGAGAATCGAAAGGTAAAGTGACGGAACAGGCCAGTTGGGAACAACACCGGAGCAGGTTGGGGGGACAACTGAAGGGGGGAGAACGATTTTTGTCATCTAACTTGCGAATAGGCTCAGATTAAGAAAAAACGCAGGAAGTGGCGGGCCGGTCCGCTTCGAGACAACAAGTGCGTGGGAAACGGAGTAATGCTTCCGCGAAGAATCTGGAAGGACCTTATATTAAGCATCAAATGAGAACTGGTTGGAGAGTCGATGGAAAGCCATAAAGGAGGGATTCAGTTCCGAAGAGTGGGGGAGGGACAAAAGTGAAGGAAACAACTTCACAAGAGGATGAAGAGGAGAAAGCTCTACCTGGGGGGGGGGGGGGGTGGGGGGGGGGGGGGGGGGTGGGGGGGGGGGGTGGGGGGTGTGGGGTGGGTGGTGGGGGGTGGTTGGGTGGGTTGGGGGGGGGGGTTTTCTTTTTTTGGGTGGAAGGGGGGGGTGAGGGGGTGGTGGGGTTGTGTTTGGTTTTTGGTTGTGGGGTGGTAGGGGGGTTGGTGGGGGTTTTTACATCCCCATCGTCTTTTCAACCACGTTATCTGGGCAGTGGTTACCCCGGTCCTCACACCTTGACCTTCCAATTTGAACTTTTCAGGCACCGCGAGGTCCGTGTAAGCTGGGGCGGGTTAGAGCCCCGAATCCCGCACTGGGGGAGTCAGGCAGATGAACAGAAAAAACTGTGACCAAAAGTCTCCGTCCCGGGCCTTCCACTAGACTTAGGGAGAAGGTGATGGAAGTAGAATTAACGTCAGGGAACGGATACTTATGGGAAAAGGGTGAACGAAGTGTTAAAAAAACTCGCTTTTATCGGGGGATAACACTAAAGCTTTTAGACTCTACGCAGATCGGTTGGCGACTGGGTCCTCGTAACCGACGGCCGACCGTTAAAGCCGAGAGAATCGCGAAAAAAAAAAAAGAAGTAAAGTCGGAGATTAGGGCACGCATCACACTGGGCATTAGAAAAAAGAAACGGCAAGTTCGATATGATCGTCAAAAGCAGTAAAAGAAGAGGACAAAGGGTGGAGGCAAAGCTGCTTTTCGCATCAAGAACAGCTTTTCCTCAAATAGCAAGGAGAGTGGCAAAAGGAGAACCCGAAAACGTCCCTGGCAGATCGGGCAGAGGCGGGGGGAGCTTAACAAAAGGGAGACAAAGACGGGAAACGGACCTTAAGGGAAAAACATCGGGGGACGGGAGTGTGGACGGGAGCCTGCAGGCTTTTATGCTTGGCGAGGATTATCTGAGGCTTGGCAAAGCCTGCGAAGTCGCTGTCAGCAAAAAAAGAAGGGGTAACGAGAAGACAAAAGGCGAGGGCAATTTAGGAAGAGTGAGGCAACGTCACAGGGATCGAGCTGGCTTTAGAGGCTGGGTGGGACCGGTGAGGGTCGCAACACAGAAGCGGCAAGAACGCTCTTCAGAAGTTTTCAATGATGAGGAGAAGACGGCGAGCGAAGGGAAGGCGGAGGACAGCGAACACGTGGTCATGTTCCACAAACCCGGCTACCGTTGGAAGATAGGGAGGGGGGAACGCCAGACCAGATGGGTCAATCGAAAGAAAACAGAGGGGTCGCGAAAAAGAACACGGCAAAATCCAGCATCGGAAAGAACGGGTCTAGTGATAGCGCGGTGCGTAAAATTCACACCGAAGGGGAAGGGGAAAAAAGATTCGGGCTTCAAAGCGCAGTGTCCAAACTGAAGGGGAAAGGAGAGGTGGGAGACAAGCGAAAAAAGACGAGAAAAACGACGATGAGCAACAGGTCTTTTAGGGTTCGAAAGAACATATTTGGGAGGAAATAAGACTTCGCATGAAAAAATTTACCTGAATCTCAACAACACAACTGATTAGATAAGGGGGAGGGGCTGGCGATGCTGAGTAGGTATTTTGGAGGCTCAAAAGCTAGGATTTAAAAACCGTAAACAGATCCGACGAAAAGTGAGCTAGACTGAAAAATGGAAATTTCGGAATAGTCCGCTGCGCCTGAAGTGGGAGTCGTGGGGACAAGGCGGTGGCGGTGACGAAAAGCGGTTTTCCTTACGAAAAAAGTGCTGGAAGCAGAGCCGTATATAACGAGGGGATCGAAAGAAGTTCGTCAAGGGATTAAGGGGGCCGTCGCCAAGTTGAGGTTCGGTCGCATCGGTGGAATTAATCAAAGTGGGCAAGAAATGAAGAAATACCGAGAAGGGACTGTGAAACTGGGGAAAAAATCGCCTGTTCGGGCAGAGGAGAAGAAAAAAAGGGGTAACGCGGCGACGCCTCCCCGCTCGGATCGATATCGGGGAAAAAACCAGGAAAAGTTCAAAGGATGGGGGGGGTGGGCAAAAGAAAGCAAAACCGCAACCACGTCAAAAGGGAATAAAGAAAGGGAAAAACGCACAAACAAAGACTTGGCCTACAGGGGGTTCCTAAACAAGTGACCAGTGTCGTTGGAAAAGAGATTCGGAGAGCTCCTTGGCCCTCAGGTAAAAAAAGAAGAGAAAAAAAGGAGGGCAACGAGAAGAAAAAACAGCCCTTGAAGACAAACGGAGCTCAACAATTAAGGGGTCAAGCTTGCGTTCTGGAGATCACAAGCCGGACTGCCAGAGGGGCGGGTGGGCAGAAGGACAGCAACTATTTTGGAAAGAGAAACCCGCATTGGGTGCTGTCGGGAGGCGAAGTGCCCAAAAGGCACAGCTGCAGACAAGGACGCAGCAAGGGGCCAATGAGGTGTTATAACGGGAAGATTGGAGTGGAACGTGCGTGGTGGAATCACGGAAGGGCACGGAAGGAGGATAACCGGTAGGGGCGCGTGCGCTGAATCGAAAGGAAAGGGGAGACCGTCAAACGGGGTATTCTGTTTCATGGTAAAACCGTGAAGAATGAAAGAAGGGTGCTAGTAAGACTTAGACAGGAGAAACAACGATGAAAGAAGGTGAAAAAAGAAAAGCGAACAGGAGGAAACCATTACGGAGACAAAGGGGGAGGATCAAGTTGTGTTCGGGGGAGAGCATGCATAAGGAAAGAAATAGTCAGACGGCTACTATCCAACCGAGGGAAAAAGGCAAAGAAAAGTAACGTAAGCATGGATAAGTGGAGTCGGGAAAATCCCACCTTCACCAAAACAGGAGCGAAACGGAATCTTAGGGGGATTAAGAGAAGGTGAAATTCTGTTTACCACCCAAAAGGCTGAGAACATGGGTTAGCTGCACCTCCTAATTGTTTAGGAAACCAAGGGTCAAGAAGAGTAAAAAAAAAATGATTATGTACTTGCGGAAAAAAGTTAGATTGTATCTGGAAAAGCAAAAGTAACCAGGGGT
>Ga0179593_1476672_pt1 | contig 11658 bp, 23 predicted proteins | sample CZODoug2_1_08_16_FD_185931 | JGI IMG/M metagenome (GOLD analysis project Ga0179593, IMG submission 185931) | Vadose zone soil fungal communities from Angelo Coast Range Reserve, California, USA - CZODoug2_1_08_16fungal (PacBio error correction) | ecosystem: Environmental > Terrestrial > Soil >...
ATCAGAAAAAAAAGCTTTGAAAAAATCTGCGAGAACGAGGGAGAGAGGGGAATGAAGCGCCCTTTAAAAAATATTTAAACGCAAGCAGCTTAAGAGCGATCAGTTTGAAAAGCCACGAGAGGGGGGGGGGGGGGGAAAGCGCCTGCACGGGGTTCAAATCAAACGCCAAGGCCAGGGCGAAAAAGTCAAAAAACGCAGGGAGGGGGGAAACAACCAAAAGGAGGGTCAAAAGGTGAACCGACCTCAAACACATAGGGGAAGTCAATGAAAAAAATCGCAAACACTAAGGACGGCTCCTCAATGTTAATTTGTCTGTCAAAAACAGGGGGTGTTGCAAGTCAAAAAGCCAAAAAATACCAAAGCATTTTTGGATGTTCCCGAATAAGTGGGGGTGGGGAAGGGGGATTCGGGGTGAAGAAAGGCGGTGAAAAGCAAAGCGACCTCAGCAAAAACGGTGTGAAAGGGGGTGGGGCGATGCAGGCCACTACGGAGAGAGGACGAATACGGGGGAAACGGTCTGGGTGCAGCTGTTGAGGGGGTGGGGAAAGGGAAGGGGGAAAAAAAAAGGAGGGTGGCCTAGGGGGGGAGGACCCGAGGAGAAAACGCCTCTTTGGGAAAGGGGAAAGGGAAAAGGCATCGCGCGGCTGTTAAACCCCAAAAAAAAAAACCGAAGTGGGCGGAGTTTTCTGGGCCTGGGGAAATGGGGGACTGGCCTGGAACAAAAAAGGAGGGGGAAGATTTTTGTGGGGGCCAAACCCCCGGGAGGTAAAACAGGGGGGTCCTTTGGGTTGTTAACACCACTACCTGTCTCCCCCAAAACAATCGCTAAAATTAGGGCCCCATGCAGCTTAAAAACGCTAAGAATTCCACCGAAAAGGGGAAAGGACGGGGCAAACCCGGAGAACGGCCTTATTGGGGAAGGAAAAGGGGAGGACAGGGGAAGTAGATTGGGGGGGGGACTTAAAGAGGACTTCGAAAACAAGGAAGGGTATCAAACAAAACCAGGAAAAAAGGTGTGAGGGAAGAAAGTAGTGTTGGGGGGTGCTTTTTCATAGGAAAGGATTGAAAACAGGGGGACCGTACATAAAGAAAAAAACCAAACCTCTGTTGGAAAAAAAAAAAAAAAAAAAAGAAAAGTAACTCCGGAGAGGGTTAGGAAAGGTTGGTGAACGAAAGAAACCAGCTCAGCGATACTAAAACAAAGGGAGCGGGGGTAAAGGGGGGAAAGGCAGCGGACGGGTAGTTAACACGGTTTTAAGGGGAGGGGAGGGCAAAGGGAACCGAGGGTGAGCGAGCGAGGGTACGTCACGGGTTCAAAACAAAGGGGGGGGGCGAAATTGGTGATGGATGAAACAATTGTGTAACAACCCAATTCAAGTAAAACATCTCCTGCTTCGGAGAAAAAAAAATAACCAAACCTGAGAAAATGTGGAAACCTTGAGGGCGGGTAAGTTTGTTCTTTTCATTAGGAAGAGGAAAACCTGGGTCCAGAGGAGAAGTTTGACGCCCGCTTCCCGAAACATGTGCTCACAAGGAGAGGGTTTGGGCCTCAAGCACAAAGGAGGTAAAAAAGAATGTGGTAAAAGGTCAAACTCTCGTTCCAAAAAAAAAAACCGTTGTAGTCACTCCACAAAGGGGAAAGGAGAAAGTCAGCCTCATCAGTCATCTAAAAGAAAAGGGGAACGAAAACGCGCCCTTTGAGTCAAAAAGGGAAAAGAAAAAGCTCCTACCATTCAACTGTTGCCGGAAATCGAGGGTGGGGGAAAGGGAAGCGAAGGTTCAACTACCAGTACTTGCTGTTTGGAATTTTGGGGACGGAAAAAAAAAAAAAGATAGGCAAGTGAAAGACCGGAGAAGGGGACACAAGTTCGACAGAATCAAAAGATCTCGTAGGTTTAGGCAAATGGACGAAGTCGTCTGGGTGGAAAACTCACCGAAGGAGCGTTGAAAACAAGAAAAGAACCGTTTGTGTCAAATGGGCGCAAAGACTCCACGAAGATCGGGGGGACGGCGCGAGGAGGTGGTCAAAATGCAATCGCCGTTTATGACGGAAGAAGGGGGTACTGAGGAAAAGGAATAGAAACACAGGGGGGCCTAAGGCGAGGTAACTTTCCTCAAGATTAGTTCCCTCGGAAGGAGAGCGCATGGGCGTCTGCTTGGGTCCGATGGCAACAAAATACAAGAAAAAAAGGGAAAAGTCGAGCCCCGAAACAAAAAGCACAGGAAGGGGGGGAACCCAAGAAAAAGGGGCCCCCCGTGCGACTTGCCGAAAATCGAGGGGGTGGGGACCAGCAAGGGAGAGGCAAAAGTCAAACGTGAAGAACAACGAAAAAAAACTGGACTCAACTCAAGACCTAGTAGGAGGAAAGGTTCAAAAAACAGGTTACAGGTCTGGAAAAACAGAAACCTTAATCCACCGCTCAAAATGTTCAACACAAAAACGAAGGGGGGAGGTATTAAAATAAGGATGTGGAACGTACTGCAAAAGAAGATAAGGAAACAGTGCCGGGCAAGCAGAGGGTGTTCTATTCTCTCAGCGTGTTTCGGGGGGGGAACGTGAAGGCCAAGAGAATGAGGGCAAAAAGAAACCGCGGACGTTAAACGGAACACTCCGGGGCCCAAACACCCAAAAAAAAAACACAACACCCCCTCACCCAACAAAAACAAACCAAAAGAAAGCCGAGGATCGGGGAGAGACATAGAAGGGTTTTAAAAGAAGATGTTCAAAGGTAAATCCATATCACTAAAGAGAAAGAATAATCAAAGACTATTTGACTAATCGGAAAACGAACTACTAAACACGAAGGTATCGGGGGGGAGACAGGTGCCCAACATTGGGGTCTTATAATCACCCACTATAGGGAAAAAAAAAGGAAAATTAGGGGGAGGACGTACACGAGTTTCTTCTTTGGATTCACGTGGGGGGGGCACCAAAAAAAAGGTTTTGGGAAGGTCTCTTAAACCGGGGACGCCCTGAAAACGGCGTAGGGAAAAAACAAAGGAAAGGAAACGCCAAGAAGGGGCGAGGAATATCCAGAATTCAGGGATCGGAGAACCGGGGGAAAAAGGGATCCAATGGAGCAGGGGAAGACTGGGGGAAGTTGGTTGGGGGTTCGTAGAGGACAAAGAGGGGGGAAAAAACGAAAGCGCGTCCAAAAGGTTGCCGAACCCAGAGCCTTCAAAAGGGTCAACAAAAAGAGAAGGAAAACAAAGGGGAAGGGGGGGGAAGGAGGATCTAGCCGAAACGCGGGCTTCCTAACGGATACCCTGAGCTAAGGGAGGAGGGGGAGACAATGTGCAGGCCGGAGGAAAATACTTAAAGGAAGAAAGAAAGGCGGGCCACAAGCGAGGCACCCAAAGGAGGACTAACAGGGGGTAAAAAAGGAAGGTCGAGGACAAGGCAAAAGGATCAGGAGTAAAAAAGGACCGCTCAGAGAAGGACGGTGTGATGGTGGAAGCAAATGAAAACAAGCATAAAGAAGACACTAAAACGGAAAGGGGATACTAACACCTTTGGTCGTAGCGGGCCATGGGGAAGGGGTTTCAAAAACAGATCCGACTAAAAAAAAGACGGTACAAAAACGGGTGAAAACGGGATCGATCCACGCGGGGGAAAGAGGTTCCTGCAGGAACGTAAAATCCAATCCAAGACGGGGAAAGAGCTACGGCAGGTGGGGGAAAGAAATAGCGAAAAATGTGGTCAAAGGGCGACCGAACAAAGACGAGTTGTTCGGGAAAAAGAAATGAGGAAGGGTGGGGGAAAAAATTGAGGGGGGGATTCTCACACCCGCTCCAAAAGAGGAAAACACAAAAGAAGTGGAGACCCCAAAAAACATTACGAAGATTAACCAACCGTCGAAAAAAAAAAAAAGCAAAACACAAGAAAACAGACAGAAGGGGGGAAAAAACCGTGGCATCAGACGTCCCGACTGAACTAGAAGGGGGGGGGAAACCACCGGTAAGGAGATAAAGGAAACCATTGTTAATCCGCAATTGGGGAGGGGGGGCCAGGCACGGTTGGGAGTCGCATAGTCCTCCCGGAAAAAAAAGGGTCGGGGCAAAGACGTGTGAGCCGGCAAGCCTTGCAAGCGAATCAATAAAACGACTACGGATCGTTAGAGGAGCGATGGGTTCAGAAGGGGCCATTACAAACGGTAACAGACGGCACATCGGTGGCGGAAAAACAATCGAAAAAAACGGGCTCACCACGAAAAAGAGGTAACCAAAAGAAAGGGGAGAGGGGGAAAAAAATGCTCTCGTACGAAATGCCGCATAAAAACCGCAAAAAAGACAGGGGGTAGAGTTGTGCTCTACACTCTGGACCGGAACTCGAGACCAGGGAGAAAAAAACTAGAGGGGAAAACAGAAAAATGCACGACAGGACAGACCCCTAAGGGAAAATGGAAGAACTAACCGAAGGCGGTTGTTGGGGGGAAAATAACTCCGGACGGATCAAACATGTGGTATGGCAAGGAAAAAAAGGAAGAAGAAGGAGGGAGGCAAAGAGCAGGGAGATGATCACAGGGCGAGGCACAAGGTGAATCGGGACTAGGGGAGTAGGGGGGAAAGAAATAAAAAGAGCATAAGCTGACGGATTAAAATGGAGATTCACATGGTCTAGCTGAAGAAGAACTTCAAGGGAGAGGAATAGAAGAAAGCAAAAAAAAAAAAAAATAGTTATTGTTAGGTCGCGGGAAGCAGGGGAGGGAGGGGGGGAATGAAAATCATAATGGGGAAAAAAAAAAACGAGAAGAAAGCGGGAAAAGGGACAGAGAAGAAGGGAGGGGGAAAAGCCAAATCTAAACAGTTCCACACAAAATAGTGTCCGAATAAAAATTTTCCCCTCGAGACAGCTAAGCGCAAGCGCAGTTTCTGACCCGCAGTCCTCACTGCGGACCAGTTTAAAAAATCACGTGAAAGAGGTCCGAAAGGGGTGAAAAAGGCACACAATCGAAGAACGCAGGGTGGGCTGGTCCAATGATCAAGGGGGCAGGTCGAAAGCAGCCTTTCAAGACCCTCAGACCCCGGGAAAAGGTGGTGGAAAAGGGGGCACGTCTAGTGGTGGAGCGCTCGAGTCCGTGGCAAGCGGGAAGAGCCAAAAAAGCGAACTCAAGGGAGGGGGTGGGGCCATGGGGAGGAGGGGGCCGGCACTGGAAGGAAAAGGAAAGGAACTTACGAAAGTCGGCCAAGGGGGGGTGGGGTGCTGTGGAGGGGGTGAGCCAGGGGGGAGACGAGAAGACGCCCACTTTGGAGAAGAAAGAAAGGGGGGGACAAAAGAAGAAGGACAAATCTCGAGCTCCAAAGGGAAAAAAGGGGGGGTCAAGGAGGGGGGGGGAAGGAAACACAATGCACTCTTGTTTAAGAACTGGACCGGGAAGCACAGTGGGGGAAAAAAGGGGCGTCCCCCGCCCGCCGGGGAGCTTTCGAGAGAAAGAGGGGGGAGCTGGAAACCCGGCAAGAAACCGAAGGGGCGCGCATGATTGCCGGACGCTTAAAAAAAAAAGACGGGGCGTGTAAACGCCGTTACTCACACGCCTCGGGGGAGGGGGGGGGAAGATGAAAAAACAACCGTTGACACTGGTGGGGGTTGTGCTGCTCGGCTCCAAAGGGGGAAAGGGAGGGGGGCCAAAACTCGAATTGGGGGGGGGGACCGAACTTATGGTGGGGGGGAAGGGGGGGAGGAATAGTGGGAGCAGAGAAGTGGGAATAATGTACAACGTTTCCCAAAAAGAGCACTGACAAGAAAAAGACGTAAAATGAGGAGTGAGGGTGTTTCGTCCAGGTGGGTCCTAAAAACCCAAGGAGACAGAGGATAAGCACAAAGGAAAAAGGAAAAAAGAGACGGGGGGGTAGGGTCCTTGCGCCTTTTGAAAAAAGGGGGGAGAAAGGAGGGGACCTAGAAAAGGAAGAGAAAATCCCCGAATCACTGGCAGCCTAGAGTGTGTCGGAGGTTCCACGTGGGGAAAAAGGGGGGAAAACCAAGTAAAAAAAGAGCAAAGGAGGACAGAACAAGGGAACACTCTGGGGTCGTGCTGGCCGTTGGGTAGGGGGGGGGGGGAAAAAAGGAACAAGAAAAAACTGGGGGGGTCACGGTATATATCGTACTTGAAGAGTCTACCTCCGATCGCTGAAGGGGGGGAGGAGAAAAGGAGGGGAAAAGAATTTCTTTCTGAAAGGAGGCGGGGCCAGACAGAAGGGGGTTGTTGGGAGGGGGGGGGGGGGGGGGGGGGGGGGCCGGCTTAATCTTTTTGGCAGCCGTCAAGGGGACGCACGCATGAGGAAGGAGGAGAAAAAGACCGGGGGGGGAGACCTCTCCATTGTATTCAAACTGAGGGGGGGAAGAAAGAAAACACAAGGTTGGGAGGCGAGTTTTTTTGGAAAAGAGAGGGGGAATCGAGTTGGGCGGAAAAAAAAGCGGGGCGGGGGTGGGGAAACACGAATGTTTTGCACTAGGAAAAGGAATCACAACCCAAAAAAAAGATAAAGGTAACAAGGGCAAGAACGAGCAGAAAGGGGTGGCCCCATGACCTGACTAGATCGATAGGAACAATCGAACGACTGCGGTCCCCGTGGGGGCAAAAGAAAGGAGAAAGGAAAGGAAGCACCGGGAGGTAAAGCTTTGGACGTTGAAAACAAGAACAAGGAAGCCGGGGGTACGGCTCGGACGTGTGAGGGAAAGTCGAGTGGAGGGTGAAGAGAAAAAGAAACCTGCAATAGGGGGGGAAAAAACGCCGGAAAAGGGCGCAAGGAAGGCTAGTTAGGAACAAGGTGTCCCCAGCAGAGGGGAAACCATATCAAAGGGACCTGGGCCGTCCGACCATCCGGTAAATGACACAAAACCATATCCACACTTAGACATGAGAGAAACAGGGTCGGGAGGGAGAGGAAAGGGGGAAAAGAAACGAACTCGGACGGAGCTGGAGGGATGTGACCGCATGGAGAGGTGGACCTTCACACGTGCACAACACGCGCGGGACGAAAAGAAAGAAAGGCCTGCAGTGAAGTTCCTGGTGGCAAAAAAAGAAGAACGTAGCACACGAAGGACTCTCACAACAAGTATAGGAGGAAACTTAGGAAACGGGGGAGTAAGTCAGGGGGGCCTAAAAAAACTTAAAGAGGAAATTTATTGCTAATCGTTCAGTCGGAGAGGAGGGGGGGGAGGGGTGAAGGGTGGGAAGCCAGGCACTTTAAACAGGGCAAAGGGGTCCAAAGGGGGCCCGGGTTCGGCAAAAATAACCCGTAACTATGCCTAGATGGGTTTTAGAGAAATAACAAAGTGGGTGGGGAGGATTTAAGAGGACTCCTGCGACTCCGATGGGAATGACAATTGGTAAATAAAAAGCCGGGAAAAAGGGTAAAGCCTCCTATCTTGAGGGGAATACTGGGGAGGAGGGAATAAAAGAAGGGGGGAAAAGGGATCGTCTTCACCAGAACACTATGTACCTCGGGGGGAAAGGGGACAAACTAGTGTGTCTTCGGCTTTGAGACACCGTGTTTGGAAAAAAAAAAGGTGACTTCAACCAGGAAGGGGAGGCCGTTAATGGGGGGAAACTTTGGTGAAAATACCCTGGAAAATTCCCTATGCATTAGAGCGGGAAGGTATGAAAAACAGGATCAGGGAAGAAACAAGGTGAACCCTTCTCAGGCAGGTGTTGGGAAAAAGGGAAATTGGAAGGGAAGAGGGGTGGGGGGGGGGGGCTAAAAAAAAAAATAATTGAGTGTCGTATCTACAAACGACGTGCCGGGGTGGGGGGGAAGGAAAAACCGAAGGCAGTCCAGGGAAAGCCGACACAAGTGGGATGGGAAAGAACGAGTGCAAAGAAGGGGACGGCGATAACGATCGCGGGGCTGAAAAGCTGCGAAAGGGGACCGCCAAAAAAGAGACTCGTCCAAAAAGAGGCAGGTCCAGCAGAAGGAGAAAATCAATGAGGGAGAACTTGGGATCGCAAAAACCGAGTTCGTGAGCCGCATTTTAGCCCGGGACGGGATGCCGGATTCAATTCGCTAATAAGAACACAGGGGGGGTACTCACGCCCAGGAAGAACCATGGCACTCCGACACCTAGGATCTAAAGGGGGTCGAAGGTCAGAAAGGAGCGTGATCCGACGAACTCATTGGGAAAGGAGGGGCGAGTGAACGTGGAAAAAAAAATCAGGGGGGAAAGGATCGGAGTAGCTGAAAAGGGCCTTCAACCATGGCAGGAAAAGGGGAGAGGAGGGGACCTACAGAAGAAGAACGGATATCTAGGTTCCTCGGGGAAAGGGAAAAAAAAAGGGGAGAAAAAAAGAGAGGGGGGGGGGGGCCCAAAAGGGTTTTTAATGAAAAAGATCAATGAAAGGGGGTTGAAAAGGGAGGGGTAAGAAAACGAAAAAGAAGACGAGGCACGTACCGCAAAAACCGAAACGGGCCGTCCCAGACCAAGGGAACGAGGGGGGGGACCCCCACAAAAACGGGGAACAGGGGTTCGACTGATACCACATATAGGAACGGGATCGAAAGAGGGGAAAGAAGGAAACGAAAGAAGGGGGGGCGGGACTCGTCTAACGAAAGACTTTTCGAAAGGGGAAACTCGCCGGGGAAGCAAGGCGGGTGTGATGAGCTGAAACATGAAGCGAGGGGAGGGGGGGGGGGGAAACGACATAAGGCAGGAAAGACGGGTTAGCGCCCTCAAATTTAATCGCATGTGGCCCTACAAAGAAACACCGTACACAAGGGACATTATGCGGTGGGGGGGGGGGGGGAATCTCTCCCAGATTATCAAAGTGAATGAAAGAGGAGCGGAGACGTCTGAGAAAAAAAGAGTCGATGAACCTCTCCTTCTCCCCTCCACAGGGGGGGAAAAACCACCACTACTTAATGAGGTCAGAGGGGAAGGACCGGAAGCCATCACTCCTTCACCAAACTAGGGCATTAAAAAGGTTCTCGGGGGAACGAGAAGCTGACCAGGCTAAGAGGATAACACTAAAAAAGAAAGAAGTGACAGAAAAAAAGAGGGGGGAGGACAAGCAGGGGATGGAAAAAAAACCTCCAACATTTTTACCCAAGCAAAATCTATTCTTGGTGGCGGAAAGAAAAGGGGGGGAAAACAAAGCAGGAACCTATTTTGAAAGGGGAATGGACCTCTAGAGAAGGAAGCAAAAACCAGGGCGGGACCTCTAGAAAAAGGGTGGGAAAACCAGTGGATAGGAAACAAGCCCTCGTGTAAGGGCCACCGAGTTTGGAAGTCACAAAAAAGAAAGGGATCCGGAGGGCCTTTAAGCTGTCTTCGGTTTAAAAAAGAAGAGATGTCCCTAAAGAGAAAAGGGAGGGAAACAGCTTGAAAAAGAGACGAATTACTCAAACACAAAATAAACATCTAAAGCAAAAGGGAAGCTGGGGGAGGGAGCGCTGGAGGGGGAATTAATCTCCGGAATGCAAAAACAAATAAAAAAGGAGGGAAAAAGCCAGGAGGAAAGAGGGAAAGACGGGAAAAGGGAAAAGCCAATCACTACTTAACCGCTGGGGAAATCAACGGGGGGGAATCCGCCCTGTAGGCACGAGGAGGGGTGAACGGAAAATAAAGAGGAGGGATCTCAAAATGACGGGGAAGCTCGGAAAGTAATCGCAAAAATCCACTAAGCAGATTGGGGGGGAGGGGAAAGAATGTGGGGGGGGGAAAGGTACCAACACTTCTAAACGACCGAAAAAAAACTGAAGTGTGCGGGGCACGAGTGGAGAGGGCCTGAGCCCACAGCGTGGGGAGAAAGGCGCAGAAAAAGGGAAGGTTGCGGCCTGAGGCCGCGGGGAAAGAGAGCAAGAGGTAAAGCTTCGGACCGGTGTGCGTGGTGTGCGCCCCGGGAGGGGGAAAAAAGACCTAAAAGCGCGTGAGAAGGGGGAACGCAACCCGTGTGAAGGGGGGGAAAGGAAAAATGACAGAAAAAAAATCGACCGACAAGGCTTACACCCCCGCTACTTTCAGGGCTGGGGGAACCACAGGCGCGGTGAAAGGCGGGCCGGAAAAAAAGGGGAAAGAAAAGGGGGGAGTTGCAAAAAACGCCCGAAGCCTTTTTGATCAGAAAACTACACCAATGGGGCGGCAAAGCGCCGTCAGGGGAACAAAGACAGGCAGGAAGGGGGGGGCCTTCCTCCGCAAACAGCATTTCAAGGAACGTAGGGGGGAAGAGGAGAAAAAAGAAAGGGAAGCAACAAAGGGTGGGTGTGGTTGATATAGAACCTGACCAGGAAGGTTAATCTCGAGTGGAAAGGACCGTCGTGGTTGGGGGGGGACGAGTAGTGGGAGCGCCAAGTGGGGGCAAAATCAAAAAGAAGGGGAAAAACGGAAAGAATGCTCTTGACGAAAACAGGTCGCCATTGCGAAACACCTAAAAAAAAGACGATACGGCAAACGATGACTACGGAAAAAGGGGGGGGGTCGGGAGGGGAGGGGGAAAAAGGGAGAATGGGAGGAACCATAGAAAGGCTAGGACGGGACGGACACTTTGAAAAGAGAAAGGGGGGGGAAGGAACGGCCGGGAATGTTCTGGAAACAAAAAAAGTTCAAAGGAAGAGGCGAACAAGGGATAACACTAGGGGTTTCGGGGGGGAAGGGGGGGGCTGGGTGTAAAAAAAAAAAAAAAAAAAAAAAAAAAAAAAAACAAAAACAAAAAGGATGCAAGAGACACCAATGGTTTATGTGAAACGGAGAGAAAGGAAGGGTCACTAACATGCGCTCGGGGAGCCGGGGGGGGGGGGGGGGCAGCAAACGAAGGTAAATAAAGGTTTGGTCTATAGCATTTAATTTTAAGGGGGAGCAGAAAAACCTAGGGGGGGCGGCCGTCAGAACTTCCAAGAAAACCTAAGAGAAGGGAAAAATCAAAAGTGGGGGGGGGGACCGCACGGAAACGCTTGGATCTCATCAAAGGGTGGAAAGGGGGGGGAAGGATCTCGTTTTTTAAAGAGCCCTCGGGGGGTTCCAAAGGGGACGGGGCGGAGGGAGGTCGGGTATCTTTCAAAACCAAAAACGGGTGTGACAGTAACAGGGTCAAAAACAAGGAGTCCTGGAAAATTACAGAAAACAGGAAAGAAAGGGGGGAAAAAAAACGTCGTGGAGAAACCAGGAATACCATTTCCCGAGCAACGGCAATGCGGAGGGGGGGGAAACAAATAGAGCACCACGAAGATCGCATACAAGGAGGGTGAAGAAACCTTGGGAAAAAAAAAAGGTGGGCGAAAGAACGAAAAACTAAAAAAAAAAAAAAAAGAGGGGGGGTAAAGCAAAGAGACCGTGGGGGTCGTCAATCTCTGGGTTGAAAGAAAAAGGGACTGGGGGAAGGGGGCGGGGAAAAGGCATCCACTACGCCTGTCGTTTAGGAAGGAACTGGGGACCAAAACCGCAACAGGAAGGCCCCCAGAGTGCGGGAAGACTGGGGGAGAAAAAGGGGGGAAGCAAAGCGTCCCCCGAGGGTTGCTCAACAGCAACAACAAAGGGGGGAAACAGGGAAAAGCATGTCTAGAAAAAAGGGGGCTGCAATCGTAAGGGGACTGACCTCTAACGTGCGGGTAGAGGTAAAGGAGGGGAAGCATTCCTGGCTGCACCACGGCACGAAAAAGAAAAGGGCCTGAGAGAGAAAGAAAGGATCCTTCATGGCAAGAAATTTCCCCCAAGAGACAAGGGAAAAG
>Ga0179593_1759174_pt1 | contig 11658 bp, 15 predicted proteins | sample CZODoug2_1_08_16_FD_185931 | JGI IMG/M metagenome (GOLD analysis project Ga0179593, IMG submission 185931) | Vadose zone soil fungal communities from Angelo Coast Range Reserve, California, USA - CZODoug2_1_08_16fungal (PacBio error correction) | ecosystem: Environmental > Terrestrial > Soil >...
TGCCCATATGAAGAAAGGGTTTAAACTATCGTCCCGAGAAACAGAGGAAGTATCGGGAGGGAGGCTGCGTAGAAAACAGGGGAAATAAATATCTATTAACCTGGAGATGATGCTCTGAGGGGGAACTATGAGAAGAGGTCAGGAAAGGCAAAGCCTGGCGGAGACTGGAAAGATGAAAGAAGGGGGAAAAGAAGGGTGGTCTTTTCGCGCCGAGAGACCTGTCGGCGTGGCGGGAGCTGGCCCGCGACTTGGAGAGGGGAAAGTGCGTGGGAGGGACGGGTCTCTTTTCGAGCCGACTGTAAAAGGTTAGAATAATGTATAAAGTTTAGAGGGATGCCCTCCTGCTGAAATCCACGGTCAGGAAACACCAAGCCTCTTCCACAGCCATCGTCGGATGGAAGCGCTGGGGAGGGCAAAAGCAAGGAGGCAAGGCATTTGGCATGGGCGGACAGAATTTCTCTTAAGGGGGGGGAAGACGGTGCAAGGGGAGGGAGTGGGAAGGTCGCCAATGAGATAGGCGCTTGAAACTCGAAGGGACTACATCGACTGCGAAGTATGACTCAGAAAAGGCCACAGCAAAGATCTTATGGCCTCTTAAAGTCTAGGAGCACTAAGAGAAGAAAGGGTAATGGGGGCCTCGTCCTAGGCCCATAGAAATTCGACGAAAAACAGAGACCTTCACTTCTGTAGAAACTTATCTAACCGGAGGAGCAAGCCGGCCGGCTCCTAAAATTTTAGACAACCTTTTCTACTAAAAGAATAAGCTCTCGAGTCACTAAATGACGAGAAAGAGTCCCATTACAGTCGAGGGGATTGCAATCAGGAATTTTCCTAACTGACGTGTCCCCTATTAGTCTCATCGAACTGCCAAAAAGCCAGCAGGACGCAAGCGCCGAGTTGGAAGGGTGAGCAGTGTAAACTAAAAACCCGGCCTGAAAAAACCGCCTCGTCCACTAAAGGGCACAAACGCAAGAAGAAGAACAAGTCTGGTAGAGATGCTTCTCGGGCGTCCCCACAGGAGAGACGGAGGGGAGAGGAGAAGGACTCTATTGGCAGGGGGAGAGGACCGGTTACCTCTTCCCGGGGAGGCGGAGCTGTGGCATTCCGCCAAGAGACCTGTGGCTGGGGGGGAGCGGCGCGGGGGGAAGTTCATAAAAGGGGACCAAAGTGCCAGACGGAGTTTGAAAACGTCGGGGGGAAAGCGGGTCAAGAAAATCCGTCCATTCGAAAGGAATCGGAAAAAATAAATAGAAAAGCCGACAGACGGGAAAGCTCGACCTTTACCAAAAGGGGTGGCAGCCGAAAGGCATAAGAGAATTTCAAGAAAAACTAAAACCCTATGAAAAACTGGTGAAAAGACGCCTCGGGAACAGGAGGGAAGTACTTAGAAGTAGTTCTGGGAAGGGGTTTCGCGCGTTACGCAGGAAGCACCAGGCGAAGACCCTGTGCTCCTTCTTGCTGTACAAAAGAGATAACAAAGATACCCGCCTTCCAGGTAAAAGAAAGTTCTTCCTCATTCCCAAAAGGGAGACTCAGCAATCCTAAAGAAAAGGAGAAGCGATCCGAAAGCTATGCCGGAAGCTGGCGCTGGCATCTTCCTCCGAGTGGAATGTCTTTGAAGGTCTCCGAGGCAGAGATGACTCGAGAAGATGGTTATAAGGATCCTTCCCAGATCCGCTCGACTGTCTGAAGAGCGCAGAAGGCTTTCGGGGAAATTGCGATTGCAGAAAAGGGGGGCCGCGGTGGGCGAAAGGGGCCTCACTATCGCCATGGGAAGAGAAAAAACAAGGCTCGCGATTCGATTCTTTCAACCTGGGAAGGGGGAGACTCAGTAGTAAGGGAAATCCGTCCGCGACAGGACAAACTCTCGAGTCGAAGAGAGAAATGCTGCAACCTTGAGTCCGAATAAAACAGGGAGAAACTAAGCGGTCGCCTATCGGCGATGAAACGAATAAGAATGGGGGTGCTCTAGCGGAGGGGGGGGCCAGAAGCGCGGACAGGACCAACAAGCTTGGAGGGGGTCGCCCATGTGGACTTGCTCAACAAAAAATCAGCAATTACGCTCCCGTACGACCAATAAGGGGAAAATCATAGGGCTATGAGTACATGGGGGAGAAAAAAAAAAATCTCCCCCTCTAAGAGATGATCGATCTAAAATTGCTAACTCCTCAAAAGAAAAACAACTGAGTATATAAAGAGATGAAGACTAAAAAGGGGCTCGCTATAGGGAAAAAATAGTCGTCTTTGCACGGCTAATCAGGGAAAGAAAAAGCCTTTATCTCTGATCGCTGGGATGCGTAATGAGGGGAATGGTTTCGCAAGTAAACCTTCCTGTAAAAAAGTGTGTTCTTCAAGTTAGGAGGATGCTAGCTCCGTCTCGGGGGGAGAAACGACAAGGGAGGGAGCGCTCGAAGGAAAAAAGAGGCTTCTGGAGTGCTCGGCCCCTCCATGTAATGGTCCCACACCACTAAGAAGAAAAAGGGGGTCTTCCGACGGCACAAGAAGAAAACAGAGAGACGGTGCCCGAATCTGAAGCGCGAGAAGATGAAGTGGCGGCCAGGCATGCGATCTTGCGGGTGCGGGAAAGGTCGAGGAAGAGGGACTCCAGGGTACCCAGCGCAGATCGAAAGAGGAGAGACCAGGGCGATGTCTAATGCAAAACCAAAAGAGCGGATCCCCGCCCCCAAGGGATGGAATTATAACCAGAGAGCATGGGACTCGAAGGAACCCAGGACGCGGCAGAGACAGAGGTTGAGCCCTCGAAGGGGGGAATAGGCAAAAAAGAGGAATCCGAAGAAGTAGGCAAGTAGAAATAGGGGGGGTCATCTCCTTGAGGGGAATGGAAAAGAAATGATATTCCTAATTGGTTAAAAAGCGTTTAATCAATCAAAAGAAGGAGAAAGGGAGAGACAGACGAAAAGGTGGTTTTCTCGTCTAAAAAAGAGGGGAGAACGTATACAAGAAGACTCGGTCGAAAAGAGCAATCGCTCCCTTGGTTCGAGAATAAAGAGAGGGAAAAGGAGCCCCAAGGGGGAAACCTGCCTTCTTGGGGAAGGAGCAGGTTTTGCGTACCTTTTCTTGAAGGAATGACAGCCGTCTTCGGGGGTCAATGAGGTCCTTTCCGTCGTCGTTGAAGGATGGAGGCAAGACCACTCCGTCCTGCGAAGGGGGGGACATTCTTCAAGGATTAAAGGAAGTCCAGAAACGCTTGTACCAAGGGAAAAAAGTGGCGGCCTGATTAAGGTAAACCGCTTCAGTAACCGGGGGACAAGAGGGGGGAACCTGTCCCTATAAAGAAAGTTCCTTTCAGGGCCGCCTTCCTCAAAGAAAGACAGGGGACTAAGACGCGACGGCCAAGGGAAGGAAGCTCTGTTTTCTTTTGGAAAGACTGGACGGCTGTGCGGAGGAGGATGAAAGAAAGGCTACCAAGCTCAAACTCAGACAAGGAGTTTCACAGGCAGGGAAACACGTCGTCGAAATCCTCGTTGAAAGACGGGTCGTTCCTTCAAAAAAGAGACTGGGATAATCGAGAAGGTGGGGTCTTGTCCTTGACTTTCAAGAAAGATCCTTGTTGTCGGGGGAGAGTACTCGGAAGAGTCATTGAGGGTCGTCCGGTTCGATTCGGAAAGAAGGCGTGTTTCTCCGTTGGGGGGGAGGCTGGGCAGATGGAAAGAAGCCAGGGAGTCCAGCGGAGCGGAGGGCCTTGACGTTGAAGTAACAACCGGCAGCGGGCAATGAAAAGAGCCCCTTGAAGATGGAGGGGGTCGAAAGGTTCGAGTCCAATAAGGGACGTTTGGCGAAAGCGCGTCAGGAGAGAGACAAAAGAACAGCACCAGAGTAAGAAGCCTCAACCGCCTTGCCAGACATCGGAAGGGAACGCCACCAGAGTGGCGCTTGGTTGCCTGAAAAATAAAAAAAACCTCCAGAAAGAGCGAGAAATAAGAGACCATGGAGTGCCGTGGATGCAAAAAGTCGCCAAAAAAAAACTTCCGGATAGCTCAAAGGGGTTACCATCTAAGGCTCGGAAAGAGAAAAAAGCAACAGCTTCCCGAGGAAAAAAAGCGCGGACGCTCCAAGACAACGGTTCCTAAAAATCGAGTACGGGCGACCAGCAAAGCCTGCTTGAAAAGGGTGATTGAAGGGTCGTGGCCGTAAAACAGACAACGTAAGAAATACATTAGACAAATAGGTTTTCCTCTAGGAAGACACTGGAAAGCATATCTTCTGGGGGAAGGGGAATGACGGGCCACAGGCACGATATAAAACAAGCGGCGGACAAAAGGAGATCGTGGAAAAATCCGGGGCAACGTCAATAACTCTCAAAAGAGGAGGATGACAATAGAGAGATTAAGACTGGCGCGGCCAAAAGTGAACCGAAGGGCCGGCGAACGAAAAGGGAGGAAGTGGGTCTAAGTCAGCAAGGGGAAGGAACGAGATCTATGAACCAAAAGGGATGAGGTGAGTAACCTATAGGTCCTTGCAAAGGGGTGGCGGATAAGGGGAAAAGCTAGGAAAGTCATCGCTGGAGGATGTAGGACGAATCGAATAAAGAACCGCGGGGATTGGGCGGTCCGCGAGAGAGACATTCAAAAGTTGCGACAGGGGGGGGGGAATATTGCGAGCCCAAGGAGGGTCAATCCGTTGGAAATTGGGACGTCTCTTCTTAAGATGCTCAAAAACCCGAAAGCGGAAAAACTCTGGGGAAGTTAGGGCGAACTGGAAGGGGAGGTCTGTCTGTCAAGAAAAGGGATGGTGGACTAAGAAGGTTCAAGTTAAGGGGGGGGCAAGGATGACCGGAAGATCCTTTTAATGGGTCCCAATGCCGTCGCTCCGAAAAAGCGACGCTTCCTACATGGGCGCGTTAAAGAGGTCTACACTTTCGGAACACACTCCCTTATCTGAGGGGGGGAAGATCAAGGAGACGAAAAGACCCTCAAAAGGGAACGGACACTTCCATGAGGATGCGAATGCACAAAACGGTCTGGAGGGATAAAGAAAAAACAAGTCCTACCTCTGAAACTGCCTAAGAGTCCGAAGACACCTCAATAAGCTGAAGCGAGTCACACGAGAAACGCGAAGAATCCAATTACGAAAGAGAAAAACGATCGAGGAGTTCAAAAATCAGTCTAGTGAAAAGGAAAGTAAAAGAGAAAACCAGGAAGGAATAGACGACTTTGAAAAAAAAGCTCGAAAGTTTCCCGGTTTTAGCTGGGATCCCAGACAGCCGCCCTATCCGCGGAGAGTCGTCTCGGCCAACGAGAAATGCAATGACCCTGCTTGCGAGTCGGGGGGGTGCGGAGGCGTCCCCCTTTCTCAAAGAAGAAGGGAGAGAAGGGCGTAAGAAAAGGAGAATCGCATGGCAAGGGAGAAAGGACCCTGTTACGGTCAAGACGTACTCGTTTTAGAAAGAAACATTCATGACGGCCAATCTGAACCAAAAAGAAGGGGCATCGACGACAGGTGGTCATCAGAAGAAAGAATGTGGACGCTCAAGGCGGCAGAGGGGGGCAAAAAAAGCCGGAGGTCCGCAACGGGCCTGCCAGGCGCTGGGAAAGAAATAAATAAGAAAGGACAATGGCATAAGACAAAAAAAGGACCAACTGCTCGACCCTTTACACCAAGAAAGGGGCAATACAGGAAACGGGGGGGAGGCTACCAGGATAAAAAAAGGTGAGCGATTGCTCAAGACGGGCAATCTGGAGACACAAGGGATAGTTGGGATAGGGGTGGCAGGTAAGGTCGAGAAAAGCAGCCCGCTGCGCCTCAGGCTGCCGCGGGCTGGGAAAAAGGGACAAGAGGAAAAAGTGGACAAAGGCAATCAAAAACCAATCCCGAATGTTCGACCAAGAACGAGAAGTGCGATCGTCGGGGGAGGGAAAAGGGCTGTCTGTATGGACGCGGACCAGCGAAGACGGCGTCCTGGGACTGGGAAGAAGAACACAGGGGCCGAGGGTGGAGGGCCACAAGGGAAAGCGCATGCTGTGCAAGAAGCAGGCCACCTCGAAAAGGGGAAAACGGGGAGCTCGGGAGAGGAGATGGCAGAGGCCTGCGTCCAAAGAAAGGGACGGGGAGAAAGGCCCAGGAGTAAGGGGAAAGAAAAGCCAACCCGTATAGGGGGAAAAAGCGCTTCTGAGGGAAAAGAGATGGGTCTATCCTGCGGGGGGGAGATATTTGCCGAGAGACCGATGCGGCGTGCTGGGAGGAGCAATGGGCCCTGTGATGGACGCGAAGTCAAGAAACGCTCTAAAAAGAAGAACGCCGCTGTTAGAACGGCTCCATCAAGAATATGGGAGGGGGAGACGAGCATCCCGATCCTTTGCCAGAAACAAAGAATATGAACCAACTAGCCTCGTCGACCAGCGGGGAGAAAATGACATACTCTACCACTAGCGCGAGGAAAAAGGGAGGGGCGATTTTGTCCAGGAACACAGGGGTTAGAAACGCGAGACCGGGCTTCAAAAAGGGACCAGTTTCGTCAGAACAACAAAAAGGGTGGAGATATAGTAGAAAACTGGCCATGGGACGTATCACGGCTGGTCTATTTCTAACGGACATCAGGAAGACGCAGAAAGGTGGCCGGTATCGGGAAATGCGGGGGAAAGGGGGGAGAAGGCAGTGGTCAGTGAAACTTTTGTTCGTCACGAGAGAGATGAGCAGCCGCGGAAAGAAAAACCCACATTCTTTCTTGGGGGGCTGACGAAAATCGGAAGGAAAAGCTGCGTGTTGCTTCGGGAAGAAAGGCTAAACCAGCACGCCTCGAAGGGGGGGAGCGAGGGTCACTCGACCAAGAGAGAACCAGTTCTACGGAAAAGCGAAGAGAGAGACAGAATTGCGGCAAAAGCCAGGCGATCTTGCGAAAGGGAAACAGGGTGCTGGCGAAAGAAAGCCTGACAAAGAGAGAAATAGAGGCCGATCGCTAAGAAAAGCGAGGGCGTGAGAAACGCTTCACCAGAGATCCCCCGGGAGGGGACAAGCGGAGAGAGGAGGCCATTTGCTCAAAAGGGTAACAGCGGAACCATGAGAGAGAGAAAGTAAGGACAGTAAGAAAACCTTCCATTGAAAAAATAGCGGAGAGTAAAGTTGAGTATCTTCAGAAGGGAGGGGGGATCTGGCCGAAGAAAGATGGCCGTAAGTCGAAATCCACTCTTTTCGCGAGCACCGCGCAAAAAAAGGATTTTCGAAGAAATGGGGAAGTTTCGACCGCGAAAACTTCTAGTCTCAGGAGGTCCTCCAGATTCGTCTTGAGGAAGATCAAAAAAGTGGTGCGGCAGATCGCAGCTGAAACTGGAGAAAACGTGAAAGGAGGGCCTTGTCGGCGGCCAAATGGGGGAAGGAAAAACGTACCTGGGCGGGAGGGAATGCAGTCCGGAGGCGGAGGTGACATCCCGTCGGTGCGGCCGGCTTGTGAAAAAACTAACTTCTGACCTGGCCCATTCTTGAAACGGGATGAAGGCCACCACAATGGCAAACAATTGCCGGGGTTCAGAGGAGGCCATGAAGGGGTCAGAAGGAAAGTGACCCGAGTCACCTTCCACTCAAAGTAGACCCTGGGAAGCGAGCAATAGATTTCTTCTCATGATCCGCCGGAAAGGAGAACAGGGTTACTCAAAGAGCGTCCAAGCGCAAGACTCTCCAAAAGGGGGGGATGCGTTAAAAAGACTACGTGCCAGAGGGGGCGAGGGAACCGTCGGAGAGGTCTTCAAAAAATGCTAACAGAAGATAGGACGACGGCTGATCAGTTTGAAATCGTCTCTATAATCAGGACCCGGCGGGAAGGTTTCAAGGAAAGGGACGGGATGAAGAATAAAGTTGGTTCTGTTCAGAGTAGCCCGATAATTGGCTTTCTTCGGGTGGCGAGCGTCGTCTTCAAAAAGGCGAGGAGTAGTCTGCCTTAAGGGAGGAATGTGATCTGGAGAATGTCCCCAGCCGGGAAAGGTTATCTGTGGCTGAAAAAAAAAGCAGGAAAGACTTTTCAAAACCGCGTCCATCAGACCGGCAGAGGGGAGAAGAACTGAGCGGGGGAAAAGGAAAGGGATTGTTGGGGATGCTCGAGTCAAAGGGAAGCGTAGAAGAAAGAGGAGCGGAGGAGCAGAGGAAACCATTGGCGACCATCGGGAGGGACAAAGAAAAGAAATGCCCACCGTAGGAAAATAGCGTCCCGCAAATAGGAAAAAAAAAGAGGCCCCATCCATTTTGCCCGAGACATCACCAAGCCAGAATCTCTACGATTGAAGAGGCCGGGTGCAGGGGAGATGCGCAGGAGTTCAACTCCGCGGACGGCGCTCACTATCCGGAGAGCAGCAAAGGCAAGGCGAGAAACCGTCCGTCAACAAAGGGAACCTCGGTCGAAGGCTTTTACCGAGAGAAAAGCGTCAAAGGACGACAGGTTCGCTACTAGGGGAGAAAGAGAAAAAAGCCGGAAGGCTTCAGCGGCTCTTTCATGGAAGGAGTCCTTGGGTGCACCAGAATTCTCATAGGTTTTCGACAGGCAGACATCAGAAGAGTCGGGAAAACTTTTCCTTACGAAAAAAGGAACCTGCAATTCGGGGAGAGGGCGATGGGGGGTTTTGGGGGGCCGGAAAAAAAGCCAAATAGAAAAACTCACAACAACAACTTATTATGAAGGGAAGAAGAGATTGGCCCGAGACGTCCAAAAAGTAGTTAAAACGATCTTCCAGGAAAAAAGGGAAGCGTAGTACGGCGAATTAATTAAGAAAGGCCATCGACCCTAGCTATGGAGAAATGGGATGCTCAGGGCTGCTGAAAAAGAGAAACCTCTTAAAGTGGGCTTGCAAAGAAGACGAACCCTTAAAACGCTTACTACGGAAGGGGGATGTTGAGGAAAAAGCGCCCTGTAGAGAACGAATCTATTGTCGGGGGGGGGGGGAGCGTGAAGAGAGAAGTCAAGGCTTTGAAGAAGGGGAGGAGCCGGAGGGAGCTATCGGGGAGTACATTTTCAAGGGGAGGGACAGGAAAGCATGAAAAAAACACCGTGATCAGAAAAGCCGCGCCCTCAATCTTAGGGGGAGGGAGAGGGGAGGATGAGGGATGGCTTTGGGGCAAAGGGGGGGCTTTTTCGAGGAGAGAAGTTCCGCGCAGGGCTGTGAGCCCATTCCTAAAAGGGAGAACAATTGTCAGGAGCACCTGACTCTCGTCCGAAATCGAGGATGAAGACCCTTTCCTATCCCCACACTCCCGGGAGGGCCCAGCTCATTCGGAGCCTTGCACCGGGAAAGGGGGGCCCGTTCCTGGACCACTTGAAAAGAGAGAAGACAGGCTGCAAAGCGGGGGTCACGTCTGGATTACATCGGGCCAGGGGACTAGGCCTTAAAGAACGCCCTTCAGGGAAAGGAGAAAAGCGGAAATTTTCCGAAGGGACGACCGCGGGCGATCCGAAAAAAGGGGACGCGGCGCCGTCAAGGGACCAGAAAAAACGATCTCTAGTTGGAAGGAAGAAAGAGAGAAAGGGAAAGGAAGCTGTTTGACCCCCGGGATTCGTCAATCGAAGAATAGTGGCTCAAAAAAGAAGAACAGCAGGAAAATGGGGGAGGATTGGGGGGGCAGGGAAGGCTCTCTCCGCCGGAAGAAAGAGAACCCCACGAAAGGGGGCCAACGTCCATCAGAGAAGGACACCTGTACCGGCGAGGAAGGACGCTGGGCTTCCCCTTCTCCTAGAAAAGATCTGCGAAGAAAGAGATCAGAGAGCCAGGGGCGGGTTTGCAGTAAGCGGTCACTTTGAGAAGAGGGTTTACGTTCATGCTGTGTCCAAGCTGCAAAAACGGGGCATGACGGCCAGAGAGGCGTTTTAGAAGCGGAAGAAGGGGGCAGCCAGAAGAAGGGGGGGACCAAAATTAATGCAATACAAAGAAGAAACAGAACTGCCGCCAGAGGAGAGTCAACATCAAATGATTCCTACCAGAACCAACGCTGAGAAAGGCACCATAATTCCTCCGACAAAGAAAGGAAGTGGCTAAGAGACCGAGAACTCGCAGACACTGGTTGATCTTTGCTAAAAGGAGGGGGGAAAAAAACGAAAGGACTTTAACGGGAGGTATCTCGCGAACGGAAAGAGGAGAGGAGGCCCGAGACCTGGCGCCGCGGCATTTGAGGGAATTCAAAGAAAAAAGGAGCAACCAAAAACCTAGCAGCATTACCCCTCAGAACGACCTATTTTCAAAGGGAAGGACTGAAGATCTCGGGAATGGGAAAAAGGGGGGCCTGCTTTATGACTGGAAAGAAGCGGCCATCAAAAGCAGAAAAGCGTCCTGGGAACTTCCGAAAGGAGACTCGCGCTGGGACTGTTTCTACTTCATAAACGGAACAGGGGGGGAAGTCAGTGCAGAACCGCAGCCCTCTATTGAAAAAGGAGAGCGGAGGAACTGCAAAAGTACGCCGACCTGTACGGAACGGAAAAGAGCCCAACAGACGCAAACAGGAAAAAAGGAAGTTATCTCTCTTCTATTCTTAAGAACTGGGTTAGGATCCTGCGTGTCGAGATTGGAGGGCGAACCCAACTCTTCGAGGAGGGCGGAAACTATTCAATGGGGGAAAAATGAAGCAAGTCGTACGCCTCTTTTCGAGAGGAATCGGAATGAATGGGCGGGGGGGGAGGAGAATACGGAGTGGGCGTGCGAAATTGCCCTAACACAAGAAAAAGGGGAGAAAAATCGCCCATAGTCTTTGGAGGGACGCGATCAAAAAAGCGCTCCCGGACCAGAACGCGATGCATCAGAGGGCGAGGGGGAGATCGACCTGTGGGCGAAAAGGAAGAAAGAGCGAAAACGCAAAATGGAACCTGTTTATCGGCATCTCGAGAATAAAAGATGGAAAGGAGAGGAGACGAAAGTCCTGTAATCGGGGAGAAAGGATAAGGGAGTTTCAGAAAAAGGGGGGAGATCAGTACAAAGAGAACCGAATTGGCATCGAGATGCGGGGGAAAGCAGGCGGGAAAAACGTGGAAAAACGCCTCCACCCAAGATTTTCTGGGGGGGGGGCCTTTACGTTTTTATGGAGGCTTAGCTTGTGGGAAAGTCTCAGAGACCTCCCAAGGTGCTGCTTGATTGCGGCTAGGAAAAATTCTAAATCTTCGTGGAAATTGAAGAAGAGTGTGAAAGACATGGGTTTCAGGGAGTACGTACCATCACTCCTCTAGAGTAGCCTTACGGAAAAATGATCGACCATAAAGAGGATCATCTTACTCTCTATAGGTGGATTTAGATTCTCTGAAGAGAGTCTTTCTTCTAAACCATACCACGTCTACGCCTGCCAATTACCGCCACAGCAGATAGAGCCTAGCGGGATCCCTGAAATCCATCTATTGGGATGGATATAACACTTATCTTCAAAAGGGGGCCCTTTATAAGGAAAGAGGAGCGAGAGCGAATCTGACAGTCCCAAGAGTCTCTCCAAAAGGGGGATAGGGAAGGGAATAAGGAAGGCTGATCGAGTATCTCCTTCTGAAGGAGGGCGTATGACTTACAGAAGGTTTAATTCTTAGAAAAAAAGAATGTTACGGGGAAAAGCGGGTGGCGATGTAATCTCGTTTAAAGAAGATCCCAGAGGCCAGAGGCCCTCCGCAGGGAGCTCATTACGGGCTCTCGAGCGAAAAAAAACTTCAGAAGGAAACAATTCCGGTGTCCGGACGGCGGGGAAAGCAGC
>Ga0179593_1256898_pt1 | contig 11657 bp, 12 predicted proteins | sample CZODoug2_1_08_16_FD_185931 | JGI IMG/M metagenome (GOLD analysis project Ga0179593, IMG submission 185931) | Vadose zone soil fungal communities from Angelo Coast Range Reserve, California, USA - CZODoug2_1_08_16fungal (PacBio error correction) | ecosystem: Environmental > Terrestrial > Soil >...
ACATGTTTCTGCAATGACCAAGGAAAAGGGGCTGAAAAGGGGGACTTTCAGCAGGATTGAAGCATACGGCCAAGAACGGGGAACGGGCAGAAGGTGAAAAAGCAAAAGCGGCTCACAAAAAACATTCACAATATCAGCAGTTTAACTCCAGCGAGGGGAGCCAACTAGGATTTGTAAACAAAATTTCCTAAATGCAAGGGTACTCAAGGTGGGCACACAAAAAAGTCCGGAAGCGGGGAGGGGGACGGGGACTGTGTAAAACGCAACAATCAGGGGATGCCAAACAAATACCGGAAAGGGGCAAAACGGAAAAGGGATGATGGGGTTGCAATCTTTTTCATATAAAGAAAACAACCAGACTGAGGGAACCGGGGGGGGCGTCCGCCGGGAAGGAAGTATCGCAAAAGACATCTAGAAAGGCAGAGAAAAGAAGCTTACAGCAAAAGCAACAGGAATGGGAGGGGTGGGGGGATTGGGGGGGCAACAAAATTCCTTTAAAAACACATAGGGGGAGAAGCACCTGCATTTCACTGAAGGAAGACGACACGCAAGTCAACATAAAGGGAATCAGCACTGGCCGGAAAAAGACCGCCACCATTTTCCCCGCTAAAAACGGCGCACCCTAACAAAAGGCACGACAACCAAAAACACGACGGACGTGGCCCCGTGGGGGGGAGGAGTTCCAGTGCCTACCTAAAAAGAGGAGGGGGGGGTCGGTCGACACTCGAATTGAAAGAAATACGAGATGGTTCTGGGAAACAGATCGGGCAGGGAAGGTCCTCTTAACGTTGGATACGCAAGGTTAAACGGGACAAAAGGAACTTCTGTCAAACCACGAGGACAGGGCACCCCCCCCACATAGATGGAGTGGACACGAGTGCAAGAGGATTGGGAATCGGGAAGGAAAGTGTGGTTAACTCAAAGATACAAAAAGGGAAAAAGCGGGGGGAACGCAGGAGGAAGGAAGGGACTCATTTGGTTCCAAGAAAACAAAAAAAAAACAGGGGCACTTATGAAGTTTTCGTACATTGGGTCAAAGGGAGGGGAGAAACACAGAGAAAAACAAAAGTGCGAATAGGTGGAGGTCCCGCAAACATGCTAACCGAAAGACGTCCACTGAGGGGAATAAAAAACACTCCCAAAAAAGAAAGACTGGGTCTCAACGAGAGAATGAGTTGCAACTCTCTCAGCCCGGGGTGCCTCTATCGGGGGGAAAAAAGGAAAAGTCACTACCCCAGGTGGTGTGAAAAATGAAAACGTGCCAAGAGCACGAACCGGCTCTAATATAGGGACGTGGGAGAAAGACCGACGTACGATCAAATGGAGGGGGGTTGGGTTAAATGAACAAAAAATATAGGGGAGACACAGAAGAAAGAAATTCACGGTGGGTGGCATCGGGGGGTCATTGGGGGCCTGCCCCTCTGGATACGAGTCCAAATGTTGGAAAAATACCGAGAAGGAGCAGCTTAAAAAAAAAGAATAGGGGGTGAAAAAGAGTAGAGGAAAAGGGGGTCCATTGATAGTATCGGGGAGAAAGGACGAATACTAAAGAGGGGTTTGCTGGCGTTGAAATTAGAAACGACGGTGGGGAAAAAGGTGAACAGGAGCAGCAAAAGAAGACAGGCCGGGTAGACCGAAAGAAAGGGACCAACCAGAACGTTTCGAATGTTAAATAATCATAAAATGAGAAGAGGATGGGGGCAGGGAGGAGGGGAAAAAGTAAAAAGTAGGACCAAACGGAGAAGGACTTAGGCCTCTCAAACTAAGAGTACGGGTGACACTGACGGCGAATGGACCAGGGAGAAAAAGTTACCAGGCGACGTGAGTAAGAAGGTCTGAGGAAGGGGTAGAATCATGCGGGGTGAAACCCTTAATAACAAAGGGTGATAAAGGGGGGAAAAGATCACATGTTATGGGTCCCTCGACAAGCTATGGTTGAGACCTCTAAAGGGGACCACCGCCTGCTTCACGTCAAAGTGAAAGTGGGAAGTCCCCCCAAAAGTCTGACGAAGGGGAGCGAAGAAAAGGGGGGGATGGGGGCTTTACAGTGGGGGGTTAAAGTACTCTTACAAGAGGGTTTTTCTGAAGTGAACCGCAAGGGGACTGTGGAGGGGAGGCCGGAAGCGTAAAAATGCTCAGAAAAGCGGGGTCTTTTTGCGGAAAAAAAGGTCAGCCGCTCCATACCGATGGGAGACAAAAGGAAAAGAGGGAGGAGAAAACGGGACCTTCCGGGGCCGTCAAGACTCTCACTGTTTATTCCTGAGGGGGGAATAGGAAAGGGTTATTCTCGAAAGTTCACGGTTAGGAATGGGACTTCTGATTAGGCCGCCATATGAGAAAAGGGAAAGGGGAGAAGGAAAAGGGGCGGGGTGTTATCTCATCTCAAAAACTGAGGAGAGTCACAACATCGAGGGAAGGTACCAGGGACTCCCGTTCACTAGAGAGGTCAGATAGGGGAAAAAGATCACGGCCTCACTCACCGTACCACTCCTCAACACGAAAGACAAACGTCAATCCAAAAAAAAAGCCTGAGCAGACAATAGGAAATAAGTACTGCCACGGCGGACCACTCTTGGCATCGAAGAGTGGCAGGGAACAGAGTGTAAACTTGCAGAGAGAGTTACCCGCACGTCGAAAAAACCCAAACACGCTATGAAAGCGAAGCAACGGTCAAAAAACCCCTTCTTCAACTTGGGGACACGTAGACCGAAAAGGTACAGAGCACTTGGACTGGAGAAAGAACGAACTCACAGGGCCCGCACAAAAGCCACGACACTTGTCGGTATGTCGCTAACGAGGAAGCCTACCTTCTGTTATGGGGGGGGGCGAAAAGAAAACACTTTCAAACTGACCGCTATCTTTCAAAGCCGGGGCACAAAGCGAGAGGTCACTCAACGGAGACGAGATCGTGCATTCAGGGGTGATGCTCTTATCCCCATTCGCTTCCGGGGTTAAATTCCAAGAGAAACTGACCAACGATATCTGACAAGTCGTACAAAACTGCACTTTTGGGGGAAGGAAGAAGGAAGAGAAAGATATTTGAGACAGGCCGAAGTCGGGCCGGGTCCGGAATGGCTGGAATACTCCAAAAAGGGATGTAAGGGAGACATGGAGGGGGAAGAAAAAAAAGCAGGAAACTACAAATTTTTGGACTGGAGGGGGGGTGAGAGACGAGGAATACTCTTCTGTGGCCAGAGACTTTTCGGAGAAGTTCGAGGTGAATTCTCAACGGGGCAACAAAAAAGAAATGGTTTTGAAACATAAGGAGAAAGGGAGAGTAAAAAGAGGAATCGAAGTCATTGGGGAAACAGAGGAGAATGAGTGAAACATGCTGAAGAACTCTTCCGAGGTTGCCACCAGGAAGAGGGGGGAGTAAGACGAGGGATAACAGGCAGGAAAAAAAAAGGCGCAAAAGCTTCCATTGGGGTGGACCGAAAAAGGATTACAAAAAGTACGGGTGAATGAGGAAAGGCTGGAAGGTTGGAATAGCAACTGGAAGCTGACTTCTAAGGTCATTGACCCAGGACGACCCAAGATTGTAAAAATTTTCTTTGGGGAAACTCAAGGGAAGGGCTGCGTCGAAAAGGGAATGAGGCAACATAATCAGAGGAGGGAAGACGACGAAGAGGTGGGACGGGGTCTTTTGATCCGGGGAAATGGGTTAATACGTATAGGGGCAGGGAGAAAAAAAAAGCATTTGTGGAAAATGGTCCTACCCTCAATTGGACCCGGGGGTACGAAAAAGAGCAGTGGGGGGGGGGGGGGGGAAACTCTCAAGGGGATCACAAAGGGTTGGCCGATTTAGAAACTTGAGAGGACTACTAGCGAATCTAATGGACCCAGACGAACAAAAAAGAAGGGGTTGGGGAGGGTCCAAAGGTACATCACTCTGACTAGGGAACAAAGGTCGGGAGGGAACCCGTTGAATAACCATTCTATGGGCCACTGGGAGGTGGAACAATTTCTGGACCGGTTCTAAAGGATCAAAAAGCCGCGGAACTTAAAGGGAAGAACAAAGCTCGGAAGGATTCAAGGAGACCATAACCAACCCACAGCAGGGGGAAAAGGGTCAGGTCTACAATGAAAAGCGAACCAGGGGGTAAAATCTCCGGGCGGGTTTTGTTTGAGTGAGAAAGGGAGGGTGGCATTGGGGCACCGGGTAGCGGGGACACTGGGGGGGTTATCAAGTAGTGGTATGTTGGGGGCTAGAAAAAACAAAAGAATGGATGGTTCCGGATGCGGCGGCCGGGGACATAAATTCCTGATCGGGAGAAAAAAAAAAAGGATTTGGGGGGGATACAGGCAGTTTGTTAAAGTTTGGAGGAAAAAGGAATGAAAAGAAGAAAGGGGTTCTTTGTGCGGGAAAAAGGAGACGTCAAATTCTCAACGGAGGCCAAGAAAGAGAAGGGTCAAACTAGTTTTATGGGGGGGGGGGGGGGAGAGCGGGACCCATAGGGCAATCAAGGTTCAACGGTCAAGGGATTTGTGGGGGGAAGGTATTGTTGATGGGATCAACTTGTTGCACTTGTAAAACTTCCCCTTAAAAGGGCCAGGGTAAAAAAAAACCTGCACGTGGGGGGGCAGGTTGTTCTTGTGGGGAGAAAAAAAAGAAGGAAGAGGGAGGGTCAGTTGGTAGAGTGACCTGTTTAAATCGGAATGTTGGAAAGGCCAACGGAGTAAAGGTGTAAACGATACCGAGGGACCTGAATGGCGTAGAGGAAAAAAGAAGTGGCAGGGAACGTCGCCGGGGGGTTCGCTGAAAAGGTTACATCCACTTCTAGGGACTCGAAAAAAACAACAAAGATGAGTGGGAAAGAGAAAAAGAGATAGCCTTTCTTCAGTCAATGAGGGGAGGCCACGGACGGGCAATCAATATGAAACATAAGCAAAATGAAGAAGCGACGGAAGGGGTTAACTGCAAAAAAAATTGAAAAGAAGAAGTCGGGAAACGAGGCGGTCGAAGGACTATCTATTGGGAAAATGCTGCACACCTGACAAAGGGCCAAAATGGAAGAAACCAAGTCCAGAAAACAGTGCTTTTTCCGGGGAGGTCCAGCGTGGAAAAAAAGACAACTACAAAAAAAGGACACACAATTGCAACGGTGACCGGGGGAGGGTGAAACTCACTTATAACCAAACTAGGAAAGAAACATATTTTCAAAACCCGGGCAGCTGGGAAGGGGAAACGAACTCTCCCTGAAACTCTCTTACATCCACAACGCAAAAAGGTTACTTACCTAAAGTGGCAGGGTAAAATAGTGAAAAAACGTCGCAAATGCGTATCACCACTCGGGGGTTCAGTTTGCTGAGGAGACCGCGGTAGGGCAAAATCCAAATCGGCAACAGAAAGGAATTTGAACAAATAAAGAACCAGGCAGAACCACCCATTTGACGGAACCAGCAGCAACCAGCCGGGAGGCACTAAAAAAAACCCTTCACGTTCCTTTAACACATGTTGGGGGGAGGAAATGGGAAAGTGCAAGACAACTGGGGGGGGGTAAGGTCGCTCTTTTAAATACAGGAACAGAGAAAAGGTTGCGTTGAAAGAGATTTGCGTCAGCATTGGAAAGTTCCCCTAGATGAGAGGTAGGAAAGGCTCATCAACTTCTGGGAGAAAGAGTGGGGCCAAAAAGTGCCAAGATCAAGCGATAGGTGTGAAAGAGTCAGATTTTGAACTTGGGGGGGAATAACAAGACCGTCGGTCATGACGTCGGAACTTTCAGATTTCGGGAGGGAGGGGAACCTCACACCTCACTAACCCCGGGGAAAGAACATGATGATATTATTCGTACCATGGGAAGTGGGGGAGAAACAAAAACACAGGGGGGTTAGGATAGCGGAAAGGAACATTGAAGCGCCAAAGGAAGGAGGATTGACTAACACCGAGAACCACGGGGCATCATTAACATCGAGAAAGAGGGGAAACGGGTCCTTAGAAAAAGCCACGTAATGGCTCTCCTCGGTTTGGGAGAAAAGGAAAGGCACTAAAAAAAGGTGGTGGGCGCGATGGGCTGACCACTCTTCACTAAGTTGACGTGGAGGGGGATGGTAATACTACGTTCTAGCATAAATTTCGTGGGGGGGGAGGAAGAAAGGGTCTCATCCCAAGAGACGCTGGAACTGTTGAGAAAGATTCAGGGGGGGGGGAGTTAAGGTGTCCAGGCACAAAACTCAATGTAAAGGTTTTACCAAATTTATCGCAAAAGCAAGCAGACGAAGTCGGGAAAGCACGTCTCGATGTACCATGGGAGAGAAGATACCAACTGGAAAAGGTAAAGGGGGGAAACATTATGAAAGCGGGTGGTTTTTGGGCATGGCGTGAAGAATAGAACGCGAGCAGGGGGAAATTAGAAGCACCCTAAGAAGGACACTCGGGGCAGAACAAGGAAAAAACAACCGTTTGTAGAAAGGATAATTAAGCTCAGGGACAGGGAGAGGTGCTTGGAACCGGTTGAAAAGCCGTTGAGACAGTAAGGTAAGGAAATAATCTTAGAGTAGCGCAGTAAGCGATTTAAAGGGGAGAAAAAAACATGGGGAGGTGGCCGTCCGACTCGGAGGTTGTCATACCTGGGGGAAGTTGAGAGGGAAAAAAATGGGAAGGTTGACCCGGAATGCTCAGTGCTCACAGCTTGAAGATCACAATGGAAGTCGCTCCTCTCTAGGGCTGGGGCGCAAACTTGGGCAAAACGCGGCGCTTACCGCTCAGCGTCACGACAAAGTGGTATTTCCAAAGAAACGCAGGAGGAGAAGCGTTAGGAGAAACAGGGGGGGCAGTGGGTGGCGTTGGAAAAATGTAGTCAGAGGGGAAATACTTTGTGGCACCGTAAGACTGGCTGTCGGGTGGCCTCTAGGCGCGCGTGGATAGGAGGAGGGGGGAGGTGGGGGGGAGGGAAAGCAAGGGGAAACAGGCGAAGAGAGCAGTAAATGCTAAAAGTAAGGGTTTACTGCTACCTTTTCGCCCGCAATCCAAGGGGGGAGCGGGTTGTCTGGTGTAGTCGGGAGGGCTGATTGGGGAAGATAGTGGAGAAAAAGATGAGAAGCGAGGGTGAAAAATCAAGCGAGGGTGTAGGGTCGGTCTCAGGTACCCTGAGGGGGGAGGGGGGGTTGGGGGGTGGTTTGTGGATGTGGGAAAGAGAACACCCTACTAGACGTTGAGGGGGGGGGGAGGGGGGGCGTGATCCTTGAACCCTTTATATGCAATAGGCTGAGGACGAAGAAGGCGTCTTCAAATACAACCGGTAACCTCCGCACCCGGGGATACAACCAACAATCCCCAAACCGAACCACACAGGGAGCAGGAGGTAAGCACTTGTAGAGTGCCAAGTACAAGGGAAAAACGGTTTTTAATCTTCACTTCATGGAAAATCGGTTTGCGCGACATTTAACCACCCAAGAAAAATATAACTATTACTCTCGGGACAACAAAAATAGTGAAGTCACCATAAAAAGACAGATGCCCTACGCTTACGATCCCTGAAACAGAAGGGAAGAACCTTAAAGGGGGTTGACTTAGGGGGGGAGAAAGTGTCGCTCAAGGCTTTAGGACGCTCAAGCACGGGTAAGTCGGATCTTGAAAAAACGGGCGGTGGAGAGCTTGTGAAAAAAAGCAACAATATCGCGGCATTGGTATCCATGTAGAGGGAAGCTGGGGGAAACCCTGGCAAAAAGTTAAAGGGTCACTTCAGGGTCAATCCCCTATATCTTAGGATACAACAGAAAGAAGTAACTGCCACCCTTGCACTGTTGGGGCAACTGGGGCAATCAGATTTTGAGAGGAAGAGTCTATAATCCTTTAAATGAAAAGGGGGAGAAAAGCCGACAAGGACCAGGCAACTCAGGGTAAATTGTATCAGGGACGGGTGTGGGTGGAGTGTATGGTGAACTAGCAAAGGCCACTGTTTCACAGAGAGACAACGAGAATCAAAAAAGAAAAAAAAAGAGGGAAAAAGGGTTGGACTCAGCGAGACGACACACTATTTCTCTATCTGAAAGGGGAACATGCAAACTTAAAAGGGGGGGGCACCTGGTGCAGGTTTTAACAGAGAGCCAGGGGAAATTTTGGGGGAAAACCCCTATGGGACGCGGGAAATATTTTAAAATTCACTCACCAGCAAACCAAGCCAAAGTGACAGGAAGTAGGTCGTGAGACAGGAGGGGGGAAGTCCAACTCGGACTACTGGAGACACGAAATAGGGGTACAACACCAAATCTGCGGGCGTCTCCAGTCGCCAGAAGAGGGAAGCAAACGGCAAAACGTGGAGGGAACTGGTTGTAAAAAGATGAGGGGTGCCCCACGGGGGGGGAGAGAAGGAATGCGAAACGCGAGTCGACGTGAAGACTCTCAAAATGGTGAGAGGGGGGTTACTAATAAGTATAATGATCCTTGAAAAATAACCTCTCAGGGAACATGTGGGGTCACGGGGGGACGAAACGCCATGGGGAAAGGGTAAGAAAGACTTGGCAGAGAAAGGGGGGTAAAAGGGGTATTTCCGCTTGTGGGCTGGACTGCAAGCCCGTACTACCGGAAGCTGAAGTCACCCGATTGTCAAAGAAAGGGGAGGGTGTGGAGGAAAGGGAATCTGGATTAAACTAAAGAAACGGGAACTCTCAACAGAGAGGGGGGCCACGGCGGTTTGTGAGGAAACCATAATTGAGGGGAAAGGGAGAAAGGGGAAGTCTAGCCACACGTTCCAGTCAAAGATTGATCTGGGGGAACGAACAATAGGGTCCTTGGTTGAAAGAGGGGAAACAAAACGCGGGGAGGAGTAAAAGGGGGGGGAAAGTAACCAAAGTGGAAAGCGAACCGGCGGTTTTGTAAAGAGTTCTCATGGGGGGGTAATGATGGCCCTGTACCGACACGGGGGTAATTTGTCGTTAGTTAGTTTTAGTAGAAGGGAAAAAAGAGATGTGACCTTTCCGTATGTGTGAGAAGGAGGAAGGGAAAGAAAGGCGGAATTAAAAGACACCCAATAGGGGTTGGATACCTGATGTTCGCTGACGGCAAGATAAGGGAACAATTTAAGGGTGAGGAAGTGGGAGGGGGAAGCGAATTGGGGCAGCAGTGCGTAAAAGGCCAGGAAAGGGATCATACGACCGGGAAGATCACCAATCTAGGTTCATCCTTGGATGGATTAGAGAGCCCGATGGGAAAGGAATCAAAAGCATTCCCGCAAGGGAAGGGGTATATTGGGTATTAAAAAATTGGGGGGAAGGTCACTTCCGGAAAAAGAAGAAGGGGGGGGTGGGAAAACACGGGGGGGGGGCAGGGGGTTAAGGGGGAGACTATTCCAGCGGGAGGACCTTTATTAGGCCGAAAGCGCCAAAAAAAGGGGGGGAGGGCCTAGGTTTAAACGGACGAAGAGGCACGGTAAGGTGGAGGGAGGAAAGAGGCTGAATAAAGGTTGAAGTTAAGCAAATGCTTATCGAATCGGACACAAAAGGGGAAGGGGAAAATAACTTGGGCGGAAGGCCGTCATGGATGAGGAGGAAGAAAATATTTAAGAAGACGCAAAAACTGGTAAGCGGGAACGGGATGTTAATAAGGGCTCACACACAGACAATATCATCGGAAACTCGATGCTGGCAGTACCAGGAAATAAGAGGAGGCAAACCAATTAAATGGACATGACTTTCCAAAAGTAATGGGAGAACCTTCCGGGCAGAGAAGCCGGGGAAAAAGAAAGAAAAGGGACAAGCAGAAAAAGAAGACAAGGGGCACACCGTTATGAGGGGGGGCAATGGGGGCAAGGAAAACCATCAGAGACCCTAAAAGGAACAATGCGACGAAAAAAGGTACGTGATCGCAGGGGGAAACGAAGTCATGCCGAAAGAAGAGGAAGACAAAAAGGTCCTAAATTCATGTAGGAAAAACGTCAAAAACTAAAGTTCAAAAACGAATTTAGGGGGGGCAGAATCTCCTGTGTAACGGGGGAGAAATCGACAAAACAACGTCAGGATGAAGTTCAGCAACAGAAAGTGCAGGACATCAGAATCCGTGGTCAGCCAAGGAGAACAGGAATCAAATGAAACCTAACTCACTTAGGCTCACAACCCCGTGACCGCGAGAAAAAACCTGTGTGGGAGCGTTCAGTGAAGAGGGGAAACCCGGGTATCAAGGGGAAAAACATCAGGAAAAAAAGATGTACGTTGACAAAGCGAATGTGGTTCCTCTGAGGGGCGACGTCTATATGAGTAGAAAAAAGAAAAAGCACAGAACTTCGGAAACAACACAAAGAGGGCCCCAAATAGATGGGGAGGTCAAAGGAATGCAAGAAGGTGGAGATCGTCGAGTGGGGTTAGACTACATCAACAATTAGGGAGGGAGTCTTACGTTCCAGCAGATGAAGAGTGGACAAAGAGGTGTAAAGACAATCCCACAAGGGGAAACTGGGGACACTAGTGGGAGTCACAAAAAGTGGTGGAGTAACATAAAAAAAAACAATTGCAAGTCCAGCACAGATACGTACCGAAAGAGTTCTGATCACGAACAACAACAAAAAGCATTCGGGAACGTCGATTAGGAGTTTTGATTCAAGTCGAGAAGAAAGGTAAGGGGAACTAATCGGTGACACAGTGAAACCTTTTTCTCGAAGGGTGAAAAAAACTTCGAAAATGGACGTGAGATGGGGAAGGGAGAAACAGATTTGAACGTAAGTGAATTCCACTTGAGGCTTCTCCCAACTACAAAGAACTGGGGTGGGGATAGTCGAATCTGGGGACAAGGGGAGGGGACGGGGGTATACTCTGCTCCGAGGAACAACTCATGTTGGTTAAAAAGGGAAAAGCAGAAGGCGAGTTGGAAGAAACCGCAATACCAAGGGAGAGATGTCCATTGCGGGAATAGGTGGAACTGGAGATTGGGGAAACCCGGAGGACCAGCTGTTGTTCGTGTCCGATAAAACGAGGTGGTCGGAAAAGAGCACAAAAAGGTTGAGAGCAAAAAAAAAGTGGAACAACGGGGGGTGCGGGGAAACCCATACCACCGGGAACGAGTGACATGGGAGGCTGGGGGGATAGACCAATTTCAGGAAAAAGGTCAGCTTACAGAAACTGCCTGACACGGAGAGTAGATTGACACCCTTAAGGCAGTTCTACAAAAAAAACAGGGGGGTTCCTACTCCAGTTGTGGAGAAGCAAGATATCGTGGGGGGAAAAGATGAGAACTTAGGGGTTTGACCAATTGGAACTGGGGACATACCTCTACTGGAAGGCACTCTATAAAGCGGAGAGGGGGGGGGGGAAGAATGGTGGGCAACAAAAAGGAGGAAAAGGGAACTCAGCGGAGACATTCCACCAAAAAAAGAAAGGAGAGCGTTATCGGAAAAAAACGTTGAAAGGGGGGGAGTTTAGTTTAAATGGTATCCGTGTACGACGTCAAAGAAAGTAGGGGGAGGGGAAAGGGCCGTACTTTTGCGTAGGGGACGAGAGGCGTCTTGCTCGGATAGGGAGTTGGGGGACGCTCTGTCCCCCCGGGAGACGGAAGAACAAAGGGCGCCAAAATGAACCCTGCCGGGAGTAACGTTTTTCTAATTTCTGAATCATGCTTAAAAGGGGGGGTCTCGCATTGGAGAGTTAGACCTTGGGGATTCGGGGAAGGGGTCAAGTGAGTGAACCAGTAGTCAATAAGAGAGGAAAAAGGGGGTCGACTACGTCAAAAT
>Ga0179593_1275060_pt1 | contig 11657 bp, 6 predicted proteins | sample CZODoug2_1_08_16_FD_185931 | JGI IMG/M metagenome (GOLD analysis project Ga0179593, IMG submission 185931) | Vadose zone soil fungal communities from Angelo Coast Range Reserve, California, USA - CZODoug2_1_08_16fungal (PacBio error correction) | ecosystem: Environmental > Terrestrial > Soil >...
TACGAGCTGGCCCACGTGACGCGGCGGCTTCGTGCTGGGGGTATGTATTAGTATAAAAGTTAGGGAGGGGGAGGATGAAAAAGGAGAATAAGTGATGGCCAGTACGTTTGGGGTAAGAGTGTGTTCGTTTGTGATAGGGAGGGGGGTAAAGTTTGCCCGAGTAGTCAAAGGACATAATAAGATGGTGGTGATGCAGTCTTCGGTATATTGTAGGAAATTAGACGTAGAAGGATAAATTTTTAAACATCCGGCAGCAAGGTCTACGAGAATTATTTCTTGGCCGCGCCCTTCTAGAAGCGATTTGGTCCTAACTGAACTTGAAAAACCCGTACCCACGCCCTTATCTATCTCAATTTTTCACGCTGGAAAGTGCACACCAAGGATTGGGGGTAGGCGGGGGGGAGGGATAAGTACGACGGGGTGAACGCCGCGGAAATGGCTAAAGTATTTTAATTTCTGTCCCGTTCAACTCCCTCGCCGAAACACTCCAAAGCCGCTCTGCCATACAGCCACACCCCGCGAGGGCGCCCTAACCCCAAGCAACCACGTTCCCTTGCAGCAAACGGTTCAAACACTAGGTGCGGCAACTCTGTGGACACTAAAAAAAGAAACAACCTTGTAGACGACCAAATTTTTCCTCCTCCCCGGGGGCGCGGACACAGTCATATAGAGTAGCACCGCGGGCAACCAAAGAGAAGAATTCCTCGAAGTAATAAGGAAGCACATTGGACTAAAGCGCCCCGCCCTCCTTCTCTTCACGATCCTAAGCGGAACCGTTGCGTTCGAGAAGTCAAAAGGGGGGGGCAACTCAACCTAAATAGAAACCGGGGCGAAGGTCTAGCTGGATGAAAGAGGGTCGAGAAGCAAGAGAAGGAGAGAACGAACCACCAAATCGGCTTTCCCCGCCGAGGAGTCAAACGATAGGGCTACAGGGCGAACCCCCCCTTCCGCTAGAAGAAAAAATTCCCCGACCAACCGACGCGGAAAAGGGGGGGACTGGGCTCTGCGGGGGTACGTCTCTTCAGAAAGGGGATGGGAGCTTCAGGAGATATCGAGAAAAAAAGAGGCGAACGCTCGTACAATATTCAACAACGGGATGAAGGTCAGGAAAGAAAGGGGTGGAAGACGACAGATACCACAAGACACAAAACGAACTAAGCTAAACCATCAACCCGACATACAAGGTAGGAAAAAGCTCGCCAGGTCTAGGCGAATACCTGGATGTAAGCAACAGCAATAAAAACAACAAACACAAAAACTCCAAAAACAGCCTCCGAAAAAAAAGCCCAACCGAACAGCCCCGGGACAAGGCGAAGGGCTTTATAGAGGAGGAGAAAAACGAGGGATAAAATTCCCCCTCCACCTCGAATAAAGTTCTCGTAGGAGAATGCAATTCTTGGGTGTAAACTCTGAAATCGGGAGCGTCTTCTGAAAGATGAACAATAGAGAGAACCAAACCGCACCCAAAAACCCGGGACTGTTTTGAAGTTCCCGCATGTACTGGGAAAGAGAGGCGGAAAAGAAGACGTCTGGAAGAAATCACAAACCAGCAGTAAGAAGACTCTCGACACTAACATCTCATACGAGCCGAGGAAGGGTCTAACTCAAACCACAAACAGCGCCCGCAGTTCGAAATGGGGATGGAGGCTATAAAAATTCCGCATCAACAAAAGGATCGAAAAAGGGGAAAACATCGTAAAGATTTGGGAAGGGCTGAGATGAGCCTAGAAACTGCTCGCTAAACGGAATAATTATAAAAGCAAACCGGCTCTCGAAAACTGACGCTTCAGAAACTCTTGTATAATAAGAGGGTCTACGGGAATCATAAGACCATATCAATGAGTATTTTTAGACCTTGCAGATCTTTCAGTGTAGCTGCCCAAAGAGCCCCCCTAAAAAACAATATATCTCACGAAATACCCCGCTGCCTAAGGGCCTCCGTCCTACCAAGACCCCTGGCCCCAAAAAACCCCAAAAAAATCATAGACGAGAGGGCCGCATGCATAACACGGAATCTCTAACGAACGAAGAAAACACCCCAGAAGGGACCGGAAACATATCCACTACACCTAGCCCTCGAGGGAGGGCGAACAGCACTCCAAGGAAATGCGAACCACGCCAAAACCCCCACTAGGGCCCCGCTGAAAAGGGCGAGCGGAAAAAATCAAGAAAAGGCAGGGAGGGGGGAGGCGTCGCGAAAGAATCGAGAGGACCACGAACCCAACCACCCCCACACCCAACAACAACGGCTCCAACAAACCAACCCCCCACTCACATGGGATTCTAGCTAAGCGAACGATCCTTCTCTGTTAAAATGACACAACCCACGCGTAGCTTCATTTACCCTCTATGACAAATTATTGAAACCCCCCAAGCACGGAGACGACGCCGATACGGAAAAAGGATAGGTCACAAAAACAGCCTATCGGAAGGGGGAGCCTCCACTGACGCAAAAACATTCATACCTCCCACCAGTCCCCACCCCAACTCATCAGAGGCGAACTAACCCGGCAAAAACTCCCGACAAGCGCAGACCCTTGGGTTCTGTCAACATCAACCTTATCACCGACTCGCCACCAAGCCCCATACCCCGACAACCACCTCAAACCCACCGAACCACAGCCCTCGCGTCCCGGGAGTTGAGGAGTTAGAAAGTGAGAGGTTATTTCGGCAAGGTACGTGGGAAGGTCGCTCGCATTCTGAGTTGAAAAAATTGTGTTTCGTTCTGTACCCCCCCCACCCCCCCTGACCTCGCCCAGCCCCCCCACCCCACCCACCCCCACGCCAAATACCCAACGCACACACCTCATCTCCGTCTTGGAGAATAAAGAGACCGATAAGGAAGAGCAATCACAGACTCAAGGAACCCCCAAGCCCTCCCATCAACCCCCCACCCCGGGAGAGATAGATGCACCTGGGAGCCATCCCCAAAAAACACCCAAGAGGAACCCGACTGATCCTTGCCCGACAAACAAACCGAGGACAAGGAAAGAAAGGATATCTTCACCAGACCTCGACACACGGACACCCGCCCACAAAAAGGGGGATAGAGAGAAAGAAGGGGGGAGACCGTCTACTCTAATACGTAGCGGGGGAAAAAATAGAGATACAAACAACAAAGAGGATAAGAAGATAGATACCCAGAAAATCTGACCCGTACAAAAAACCAAACCAACTCCAAAAACCGAAAAAACATACCAGTTCGCGAAAATCAAAAGGACTAAGGAGAAGTTTCTCCTAATAGTGAGAGTAAAAAGGTCCAACGGCCCAAAACCCCCCACAAACAAACCCCCCCCCCCCCCAAACCACCCCCCCCCTCAAGATATTTTGATAACGAAAAAGGTGAAAAGACTAGGAGAGACAACTAGCCTCAAAACTTCGATAAGCGGGGCGCGAGGGTCCAGATTAGCTTTCAAGAAAAAGGAAGACATTTGTACTAAAAAAAGCAAAGAGGGGGGGAGCTAGGCGCCAGAAAGCCCAACACAATAAAAAAATCCCTCCCCACTTCTTCTAGCGGGATCCTCAAGTGACGGCCCGAATCAAAAGGAAGAAGTTCTTGTCGTTAAAGAAGAGGCTCAGAGACCTACCGTCGGAGTATAGCAAGGGGAGGGAGGGCGTGGAACAGAATCTCAAGGAGAGGCGCAAAAACCGCGCGAACTTGGAGTCAAAAAAATCAACCACCGCAACCCCAGTCTCCTGCTTAAAAGGGGGACTGAAAGACCTCAAGTGCGCGCGTCCCGACGGCAAGCACCACACAACATCCCCCAAGCCGAACCCGCTTCCCCCCATACCCATACCCCCGTACAGCGTACCGTTTAGTCATAGGGAAATCAGGGCAGGCTATGAAAAGAAGATAAAGAGGGACGACACTAGTTAGGGCAGGGATGGTCAATCAATATAAACCAAATGGAAAGGGGGGGATGCCAGAAATCCTGATTCGGTGAAGCTCGACTTTTAGAATGAAAAGGACCGTAGTACTTTCGGGTGGGACGAAAAGGGACTACCCGCAAACCCCCTCAAATAAGGAAGAGACTAAGCGGTGGAACGAAGGCTGCCAGACGAAACCCGAACGCGCCGCCGGATGAAACCCAAAAACCCACACAACCCACAAAGACCCCTCACACAACGACGCGAAACGAGGAGATTATCTACGGTAGGACATCGGGCCAAAAAGATTCCCCAAAAGTGTGGGGCCAGAGGAAATGCTATCCTCTGGTTAACTATCTTACATGCTTTCAGAGGTAAGGGACCTTCATGCGTCAATAGCAAAGAACAAACTCACCTATGTGAAGAAAACTTTGGTACGAGAGCAGGGCATATAGCGCCAGAAAAAATCTTCCCAACAAGGATAAGCCCTTTCGGATAAGGAGGAAGGGGGGAGGCTTCGACGACGCAACCCCCACAAGAAGGGGTCCGCAGGGGATAAGGACCTGACGCAGGCGCTACAGAAAAACTTCAAGCAGGGTAAGGGGGGGGGGAGATATAGGTAAATCTTCTAAGGGAGGAAAGCAGGGGCTAGAGCAAGATAGAAGGCTAGGTACTAAGAGAGGGGTCTAAGAGGGTTTATGGCTTGGGTACCTCATGAGAGAAAAGGGGCAAGTCTCTAGCCCTGAGCCAGGGCCTCGTAGCAAACTATGTACTGGTGACGAGCGGAGGGGCGCATAACGTCGTTAAGAATGCAACTTTCACACTCCTAACATAAATTTGTACCCCCAATGGAAGCGAAACTTATCGTTAAAGAAGGGGGCTTCTGGTACCCTGACTTCGCGGGCGCAAGAGGCTCGCGCGCTGGTACGAAGGGGTCATAAGCTAACGGAAATCGAGGAGGTGGATGGGCGCGGAAGGGGAAAATTTTAATAGCGTACTTACACCTAATCCCGACCGAAAGGGAAAATCAGTATGACAGGGAGGTACTCCCTCCTAGTGGATTTTCCGCAATAGGTGAGAGACTGAAACAGGAATAGGGAAGGAGCATGGAAAACCAGATTTGCAGCAGGAGATATCCTTCTGCGTGCGCCATTAGGAAGCAATAGGTGGGGAAACTTCGAACTGGACTCCTCAGGTCGCAAGATGAGGAGACCAAAAACAAGCAGAAGTTTCTCGGCACGGACGTCGGGAAGATTGGCCCGCGACGCGTCCGGAAACGCCAAAAAAGAGAAAAGTCATACTAGAAAACGCATAAAGGGAAGGGGTAGGATCCATCTGCCCATAAGGGGGACAGAAGCCAAGAAGGGGGGCGGTACGGTTATGAATAAGCCCCGGCCCCTCCAAGTCCGACTGGTAAAAAAACGGGGGATCGCCTCCTTTCGGGGTCTCTAACTTCGTCGGGACGTAGGGCCTTGAGTTCATTCACTCCGCAAACATCTCGATTAATGTCACGCTTGAAAGAGGGAGGGATGAGAGAAAGAGACTTATAAAAGAAGGGGAAACGTCTGAGATCGCCCCAAGAAGACCCGACTTTGAATTTAGGGAAAGGGTAAGTGGAGGTAATCGGGGTTCTAGTGTAGATTCCAAAGGGGTCCGAAGAAAAGGACCTATATAGCTAAGGGCCGAGGATGCTGTCTAGGCGTTCCTCTAGAGCAACCCGGGAAGGAAGTCCGAATCGCCGGCCGATGCCCGGAATACCTCCTCCTCAGAGAAGACAGTCAGGGGACGAATCGAAACGCGAAAAGAAACCGTGACTAGACAAAATCCGAAGCAAAAGGAAGGACCTGGATCTGCCTATCACCTACGGCCGTGCCGCCGCTGAGGAACAGAAGAAAGATCAAGGCAATAATACAGAGGGGGTGAGTGGTCTATTACGTTTCTGAAAAGAAATCTACAACTAAAACGCCAAACCCAAAACCAGAGGGGGGTAAAAGAAAATATATCTGCCCTCGCCCGTATAAGAGAGAAAGCTTGGACCCAAGGCCTCCTACACTCTCCTGCAAGCGGTCTCAGAGGGGGAGGCGGCTGGCGGCAAAAGAAGGCGAGGCCGCGAAATAGGCGGCGTGAGTTTTTGAGGCTGACCGCTCAGATGCGGACAGGAGTTTCCGGACCTCATCCACATGCAGGACCTACGTCGGGGGCCGGCGCGGTGTACTTTGAGAAAAATCTAAAGGGGCCGAGGCACAAATAACCTTGAGACGCGCAGTCAAAAGGAGGACCGAAAAAAGGCGGCACAACCAGCAATATCACGAACCCAGCAGCACTCAAGGCACGACACTCCCAGAAAAGGCGATAGACGGGGCTTCTAGGAGGAGGAGAGCGATTTGAAAAGGAAGGAAAAGAACGAACCATCAACGGAGGGAGAAGGCTAAAAGAGGGATCTTTCCGCTCATAAGTTCCCACCTGAGAGGAATCTATAGATCATTCAAACAACCCGCAGGGGAACCCTGCCAAAGTTCTGGGAATGGGAGGGGGAGGAGTTAGTACTGAAAAGGAATACTTCTACGTGAACGCCGAGGGAAAAAAGGGCAATAGGTGGAAATCTTTCCTATCCACCGGCGTGCGCGATGGAGCGTCGCGGCCCGACAGGAGCCAGCCAAAGTACTGGAGAACGTGGAAGACGTCACGCGTGGGGGTTGAAGTTGGGAGCATAAACGACCCTTGTCAGAATCCAAACCCGGGCTCTCTCCTACACCCACCCTCCCCCACCATCCCGACCGCCCGGAAACTACAACCCAACAGTCTTCTCTGCCAGGCACCGAGAAGCAGAAACGCTAGTCCCACCAGGAACAGATAATGGCGCAAGACCAACCCTTTCGCAGAGACCGTCCAGGGGGAATAAAAAGCCACCAATCAAAACCAGGCACAAGCAAAGGGAGAGGTAAGCCTCTCCTACGAGACATAAGGGGAGAGAAAGGTCGTCTAGCTGCACGGGGGGGGACGACGATACCGCTCAAGATAGGGGAAGAACGAACGGGCCTTAAGGAGAGCACCATCGGAGGGACGCCCCATGTCTACAAGGAATCTATGAGTCGTTAAGGAGGGAAATGTAAAGCAGTACACCAAACTAACCTCAGGACAACGACCCACGCCCAAAAACCTACACAACGCCCACAAAAACCCCATAAGAACGCCCCCCAAAAAGGTGGGCCGTCTACCAAGCTACGTCACCAAGATCAGAAAAGAGGGGATGAAAATTGACTGGCAAGCCGGTTGGAATACGTGATCAGATTGAATAGAGATTGAAAAGGAGAAGTATTTTACAGTCCACCCCCTACATGCCGCATGAGCGCAAAGACGCCACACCACCCCCGAGAGAAATCACACACACTGCCCCCCAAACGACGCCCTACTCAACACACACGACCTCAGATCTTGACTCAGACAGGCCCCAAATCATATTGAAGACCTCCCCAAACCGAAACACCACAGGAGAGGAAGAGGGGGATTGTTCTTAAAATCCACCTAGAATAGCAAGACCCTAATAGACCATATCCTCCTTATATTCAAAACGGCAAGGGCTGAGATCTTGAGTGACCGAGAGTCCAAAAACCTAAAGAGTGACAAATTGCTTTAGATCTCCGAAGGACAAGTTCCCTGAGATCCTCAAGGACACAACCACCCATCCGAGAGCGACTCCGAATCCTTTTTAATCGCGGAAAGAGGTGCAGGGAGCGGAGAGTCAACAAACAAACCCAAATCAGTTCTTCAGCCCCTAATCCGCGACCCAGCCGACCAACAACCCCACGCGAGAATCAGCCCGCACGCGGACCCCACCCCCCAATCCATATAGGACGAAGAACCAAAAAAACCAACCTGCACCATCGAGAGGACGAAACCGGTCACGAGTGAGGGTGAAGGAAACACCACCCCACCAACCGACGTGAAGAAAAGCGGCGCGGCTCGCGCCGCATCAAGGAAGGATTGCCTCTCATAAAAAAATGCGTACAGAGAACAGATGACAATGGAGGGAGCTCATAGACATCTTCTTCTAGGAGGGGAGAAATGGGGGTCGCGCGGGTAAAGCTTCATTTGCGAGGCAGAAGGCAGGTGGAAGATAAGTAAAACAAAAGCGAGAAGGTTACCCCCCCCAAGCCCCATCAGGTAAGCACAAGAAAGACCAATCCCAACGCCGCCCCCTTATCGCCAAATATACAAACAGAAAAGAAGATGAGAGAAAAAGGGGATCTCATTCTCACTAGGCAGAACAGACACCACACCAGCGTATGGTGAAACCCATTCCTTTTTATAGGAGTTCCGGCGCCTTCGGGAAGAACCTAACGTGCGGGGAGAGTGTTATCGGCAGCCCCTAGGAACTAAGACACGATTCCCCCCCTCAGCTCTGAAATAACGAAGAACGGCGCGTGCATGAAATGGGAGGTTAAAAAGGGGGGGGGGGGTTTGTCCAAATGCATGCAGGAAGGGTCCCACGCCAAAACCTTCCCACCCCCAAGAAGATTTAAGAAGGAGGCGGACACTAAGCAGGCACTGGAGACAGAGATATTCTTAACTGTTCGCGCCGAAGCAAAAAGATGAAGGAGCGCTAAAAAGTGCTTCTCCGGTGAATATCGAGGCATCGACAACGTCACACGGAAGGGCCGGGGTGTAGGGGATTTAGGATCGGTCAATCTTATATCAGAGCCACCGCGGAGGGGATCGCCGAGAATTTTTCATGTTCGTAGTCGAGGTTTCTTGACCGAACTTTCAAAGAGGGTAGGTCAGAGCCCGCTACTGAATTAACACAGGAACTTTAAATCCTCTCAGGGAGCAGAAGTTGCACCGGAATCAGACGAAGAGATGATCAAGTCAACCCCCTCCCCAAACAACCTACAGGAGTCGCAAACCTGAGTTAAATCTATGTCCGGATAGGGAGAAGAACTTTATCACAGGAAAATGGGCAAGAACTACGCGGGTCATCGAGATACAACAACATAAAAAGGAGGAGGAGGAAAGGGGATACTAGTTAGTGGAAAGGGCACCCCCCCCCCCCACCCACCGCAAGTATGATTCAATCGCTGGGGGGCTAAGTTACTACGCACCGACCCGCGAGCAAACCCACCAACCCCACGCCACCCCCCAAACACCCTGAACCACTTCTTTCAGGAGAGGGAAGTCCTGTGGGTCGCGCCTCTCTTATAACCTGGACGATCCAAAGATCTTAGTCTATTGTAACACATGGTAAAAGAAGCTCAAGATGACTCTTAAACGGAGAAAAAGAGGGAGGTCTCTAGTGGGTCTTGGGGAAGAATTAGCCAGAACTGATGTTCATTTGAAAGGTAAATCACACTAGGGAGTAAACCTCACCCCACCCATCGGCAGTAGAAGAGCATATGCCCATACTGCTATATCAGAGATGAACCAAAAGACAAAAAAGAAACCTCTGCTCACAACCCCCACACCCCGGGTCCCACTCAAAAGTCTCCCAACAAGTTGGCGGGTAGTCCGCACCCCAGGTCTCAAGTGCTCACCTTCGACAGAAGCAATAGGCTTCAAGGGCGCGGCATGAAAAACGGTCCCACCAATCCCCCTCCCCCCTCTCCGACAGCCATCAAAAACCAACGCCAATCTAAACTTGAACGAAAACGCACTTACCCTTACCGCTGGGCGAACCAACTCTGGCACCACGCACCTCAAATCAAACCCACTCATGATGAGAAGAGCAATCGTCGGGGAGAAAACCAGGTAAACGTATACGAGGCTCGAGCATGGGAGAGCAAGAGGGAAAAAGAACGTAGTACTGAAATCTAGGACACCGTCTCAAATTGAAAGGGGGGGGTGCACGTCGCTAGAAACTCTGGTAAGGCGAAATTGAGCATGACGTAAGTCGTATCACCTCGGCCAATTAACTATAATATCCAGACACCCACCCGCCCGAGAAGAAATGGTCGCCAACACCAAGAATTATCCGAAGTGATGAAATAAGAGAGGACACCTCGGTCACTCGAAAAACACAAACTCTCGACCAGGCAAAGACATACCCGATCTAAAAATCCCACTCTATAACGGGCGATGAGAATAAACAGGACGTGCTACATTAAGATCTGAGGATGAAGGCAGCGCGAGCGCTGGTGAGAAACATACATAGTACGTTTTGAACTCTCCTCAGGACAGAGAGCAAGAAACACGCACAGCTCAAGAGGTGCCCACATGGCAGAAGGATCTGGCGACTAAAGTCCTAAGACTCCAGGACTCGGCACCGAGGAAAACTTTCGTATATGCTCGATGTATTGAGGCCGATGGTAGTCAAAGACGGTAAGATAACTAGGCTCCAGCTAAATTGGGGGTGTGGATTCAAACGGTAAAGTATCAGGTGTCTAAGAAGGTCAGAGGCTACTATTCATCTAACGGCGGAAGGGAACTAGGCTTCTTCAGAAATCGTTATATATTTTGATGCGGTGAACACGCACGGCCAATCATAGCTCACAAGAGACAATTTTTAGGGGCAAAAACCTAGAGAGTGGGAAACACGCCGCAGCGAGCGGTCCATCTAGCGGCATCAACCCACCGGGACCCGACTAATCGAATGCTGATTGGGAGATTAGTATTGGCGAGATCAGACGTCACCGGCAGGTTCTGAACCCCACCCAAAAACCCTGGACACGAAAAGTTTTGCGAGCTTGGAGGCGGGGGGTCTCCTGGGAGGGAGAGGAGTGTGCTAATTGGGACGAAAGAATTAATTCTCTAAATCGTACACCGAATCAAAAACTAGCGATCATTGAGAGAGTGGTCGCAGTAGACATCCGATGTCTTCGTCAAGTGACCAGTAGGTCTCGCCTAGAAAACTCTTATCTGTATCGGTCGAACCACCAGCTTGCATCCGGGTAGCGATCCTCTTCGACCGGCGAAATGATGACAGACAAAATTTTCCTGAGACGCCGAAAATGGGCGCCTGGATTTATTAAGGATCCCCGCCAAGAAAAAGCTTTCTAGGGGGACTCCTAGCTATATTCTCTTCGGAGGGCCGACGACGACTTCAATTCGCGGAAAGAAAACTCTACAGGGTGACGGGGAGTAAAGAAATCTGCAAAAGCTTGCGGGCCAGATTATACATACTGGGGTTCCATTCTGCTAATAACTCTAAAACGTCATCCTCCGTTTAGAAGTCGTTGCCGACTCTCCTGGAAAGTTCTTCATCAAGTCACTTCTTCTGGTAAGTACAGCCGTTAGGTTTCCCAGGTTAGCCGGCAACAGAAGGGACCTAGGCCTATGTTGGACACGAGTGAGAGGCGCGATCTAATGCCTCATGATAATCAGTGTACTATATGGGTAGTTGAACAAGAAAAAAAAATATGGCGCAGGGAGCCGGAGTTTTTGAAAGACATCTTCTATGGTTGAGAGGAACCAAGTGTCCTAAAAGCACCGGACGCGATAACGGAAAATTTGACATGGCTTGCCGGACGGTAGAGGCAAAAGGATATTAAAACACTCAAGGGGAGACAACCCCCTTCCCCCCCAGAAACCCCCCACCGACACGCAAAGACCAAAAAGCGACCCAGACCCCCGCCTCCCAAACCAAAAGAATAACAGTTGTAAAACGAACCCTACCGTCCCGCAAGACGACCACAAAGAAAGTCCTTCTTTTACAAATCGCAATACGACACTTCGCGGTGACCGAAAAAATCCGGAACCCCTCCCTCCTGCCAAAGGCCCCGCAAACCGAAACGCCGCATACCTGAAAATTCAGGCTTGCGTTTCTGTCTCCCCGAGTTGAGGAGTAAGGTCGCGGGCAA
>Ga0179593_1391829_pt1 | contig 11657 bp, 15 predicted proteins | sample CZODoug2_1_08_16_FD_185931 | JGI IMG/M metagenome (GOLD analysis project Ga0179593, IMG submission 185931) | Vadose zone soil fungal communities from Angelo Coast Range Reserve, California, USA - CZODoug2_1_08_16fungal (PacBio error correction) | ecosystem: Environmental > Terrestrial > Soil >...
CTTTGTGGGTGGGGGGGGGGGGGGGGGGGGTGGGGGGGGGGGGGGGGGGGGGGGGGGGGGGGGGGGGGGGGTGGGGAGGGGGGGTGGGGGGGGGGGGGGGGTGGGTGGGGGGGGGGTTTATGTCATGGTGACAGAGGAAGTAAATTTTGGTCGGGACTCAAAAGGGACTGAAAAAGTGCATTCATAAGGTCTGCCCACAGTCAAAGTGCTAGTCCTTGTTAAGTTGAGCTCTGCAGAACTTGTACGGATGAATCAAGGGGTAAAAAAGGGTCACGAAAAAGGGGATTCTGAAGAACCAATCTACACGAAACCATGGTCCGGAAATGATTTTCGGGGCTTTGGGGGTTTCGAGCATTGTTGGTGCGGTAGGGCAAGGCACGAGGGGGGTGGCGAGCCGATGTTCAGTAGCCGGAGCTCGAGAATAAGGTGGCATCACTGGTAGGGTATTCCGGTCACCTTGGCCTGAAAGGGGGGAAAAAACGAAAAAGGGGAGAGGGGGGGGGTACGGGGCATTGTTTTGGGTTGGGTGGTAAAGAACGCGCAAGATAGGCGAACAGCAGGAAAAAGTCTTGTTAAACATACGGAAAAGTTCGACCGGGAAGGAGGCGCAAAAAAGCAGGTGGAATCGGAGGGGAATGGCACATTCACGGAATTCTGTCAGGAAGGTCAGGGCCAAAGGAAAAGAAAAATAAGTAGGGGGGGAATGGGGTGGGGTGGGGAAGATGGCTGGGAGTGGAGGGGGGGGGGGGGGGGATGGGGGGGGGGGGGGGGAGGAGGGGGGGAAGGGGGGAGATGGGAAGGGTGAGGGTAGAAGAGGGAGAGTGAATGGGAGGGAAAGGTGGGCGGGGGAGAAGAGAGGGGAGGGAGGTGGAGGAAGGGGTGGCGGAGGGGATAGTAGGAGGGTAAGAGGGTGGGGGAATGAGGGGGTGGGGGAGGGGGGGGGGGTGGAGAGGGGGGATGGGGAGGGAGGATGGGGGGGGGGGTGCGGGAAGTTAGGGTGGGTGGGGGGAGTGGGGAGGAGGGGGAGGCGGGGTGGGAGGTGGAAAGGGGGGGTCGGGGGGGGAACGAGGGAGTGAGGCGTGAGGGGGAAAGGTGGGGGGGGGGGGGAGGGGAGGGGGGGGGGGGGTAAATGGGGTGAGGTAGGAGGAAGGGGGGAAAGGGGTGAAGAGCAGGTGAGAGAGGGGTGGAGGGGGGGAGAGGGCTGACAGGGAGGATGAAGGGGGGAGAGGTGGGAGTAGGGGGGGTAGGGGGTGGAGGGAGTAGGGGAGGGGGCAGGGGGGGAGGATTGGGGAGGGGGAGGGGAAGGAGTTGGGGAAGAGGGGAGAAGGGGAGAGGGGGGGGGGGAGGGACACATTTTATAAGGATGATACCGCAGGAAAATCGGATGTGATCGCAAAAACAAGCTAGAAAAATCGAGTGGAAGTGAAGAGGGGGATCAAAAGGGTGCCCGCAGAAAATCGACATCCATGTGTATAGAAAAAGGACCGTACACTTGGGAACAAGATGAGCGCTGCTGGCTGGTCAGTGGGGGGAAAGGGGGGGGGGGAAAATAACAGTAGGTAAAAACGAACAAGAAGGAGTCCTAAAGGGGGAAAAAAAAAACGCAGCGAATATCGCAGAACACCATGCTTAGGGGTTCAAAAAGAAATCCAACTGACAAAAAAAGTCGTCGCAAAAAGACAAAGGGGAAGGAAATGAGTGGTCTCAAACTAACATAGAGAACTAACCAATCCTCGATCTTGCTAGGACGAGAGGTGGGGGGCTATATAGTTGCGAAAAGTAATTGGGGAAAAAACTGGCAGGAGAAGCCTTGAGAAGGGGAAAAAGAGCAAGCCATGCGAAGGTACGGTCAACAATGACCGGGGAGGTCAAAATAGCATGCCAGGAGAAAAGTGGGTGGGAAGATCAGGTGTGGGACCTTTGAGAATAGACTCATCTTGGGAACAAAAAAAGGGGGAAGAAGGGGGGATGAGTGGACGGACTGAAGGAGAGATAAGATCAAAAACTCCGTAGTGTTTTTCAGGGGACTCAATTGAATTATAAGAGATGGAGGGGAGACGTGGAGGGACCGCTTTGGAGGGTGGAGGGCGCCGCATAGGTGCCACACAGAACAACTTGCGTCAAGAAAGAAAAACTAGTTTCAGGAGTGGCTAGAAACACATCAGTTACTGCTAAACACGACCAGGGGGGGGGGTGAAAGGGGAGGCAAAGCGTGGGGTGGCCGCACAGAAAGAAAAAAAGGGGAAGGTCACATGGTAGGAATGGTGGGCTTTCCGGGTGACAGATCGGATTGAAAGTGGGGAGAAGGGGGGGAACTGGATTGAAAAAATGAAGGGGGGAGACAATGATTTTGAACAAACCGATGGGAAGCAGGCAGGTGTTGTGTTGATAGGGAAAACAGCTGCCAGGAAGAGGGGGGCGAATGAATTGGAAGGATCAAAACAGGGAATTGCAGGATTCAGGACAGCAATGAGGGGAGGGAGGAAAAATTCTGGAAGGGGCGAAAAAAAGGAGCTGCACAGAAATTTATTCGTCGAACTAGTGAGGAAAAGGGAAACGGTTCAAAAAAAGAAAAAACGGAAGGCTGTTTTTGGAAAAAGGGTGAGGGAAGAAGTCGCGTTTCAACATTGGCAACGCTGGGTAGCGAGTCATCGGGGAGTAAAAAAAAAAAAAAAAAAAAAAAAAAAACAAAAAAAAAAAAACAAAAACACAAAAAAAAAAAAAAACACAACGGGTAGCAGTGGAAGGAGTATAAAGGAAAAGGGGGAATCATGAAAAATAATTAGCTTTCAGAAAGTACTTTAGAATCAATTCTATTCGTGGTTTTATCATGTATAACTGGTAGAAAATCGTTTGACTGTGCAAGAAGGGGGGGTGGGCGACGGCGAGGAAACCGAATAGGAGGGAAGGGGGAAAAAGTGCTCAATGTGTGCGGAAAGGGAACGGGGGGGGGGTAGAAGCCCATGGAAAATTTCATTGCCTAAAACTTTGCTGGCGAAGAACGGGACATCCCTGGGGGGAAGGGAAAAGCGTGGTCAAACAAAAAAAATGTGGGGTGAAAGGGAAAGCGGGGGGGACAGCTGGGTTCAACAGGCGCATAGGGAGCAAGAGACCGGTTGTGATTCGGGGGAAAACAAAGACCACTTTGTGCGCTTGCTCATTGGTCTGACAGGGGAAATAGGTAAAAGAAAAGGAGGGAAAATTAAGGTAGGGCCTCCAAATCCAGACCGCGTCCCGAAATTCGAAAGGGAGCGGAGGACCGGGGGAATTTTGGCATCCTCGATAGAGGTTCTATCGAAAACTTTAAGTTATAAGAGCGACCAACCTCGGAAAGGGGTGTCTTCGGAAAGAACACGAGAGGGAAATAAAAAAAAAACAAAAAAACAACGGAGGAAGGGTGGGGGAGAAGAGTAGGATTTCGAGGGGGGGGAGAATTCGAGACACCCAAACCCGGCCAACGAGGCATGGGGGGGAGTCTAGGTAAACCAGGGGGGGTAAGAAAAAAACAAAACACTTTTGTTGTGCGGCAGGAATGGGACAGCTTGTGGGGGAGTTTCAAATGGCCAGGTGGTTTCGGGGGGGAGGGGGGAGTGGGACAAGGGGGGGGTCGGGGAATTTCGCATGGGGGTTGAAGAAAAGGGGGGGTTTAAGCTGCTCACATTCTATTGGAAATTGTTGAACTAGGGGGGGAAGACAAAATAGCACCTCAGAGACTAAAAGGGGGGGGGAGGAATGGGGGGAAGGTGGAAAAAGTTCCGGATTACCGCGAGCAGGGCCCAGTGGGGGATGGTCAATTTCCTTACGACAAATTTGAACCAGCCACATGATGGGTAATCGACGACAAAAAAAAAAAAAAAAGGGGGGGTAGAGATCATCAACGGGGAATTTGAGAAGGAAAATTGCATTAAAAGGTTCTACTCTCCATATTCACGGGCATACAGAGGTCCAAGAAAAAAAGGGTACGGATGACAAAGAAGAGAGGGAAAAAGAAGAAAGAAAAACCAAGTGCGGTACAAAAAGGCTCAAGATAAGCATGGATTCTCACAGCTATTAACTAAGGAAAGTTCGGAAAGAATGATACGGGGCAGGGCAAGAGTGGGGGGCAACAGGGGGGATAAAAACAATAGGTAACGTACAAGGAAAACGAAAACGAAAAAAAAAGACCAAAGATCGGCCTCCCAGCCCATCTGGTCGTTGGACAAGGGAGGGTAAACGCGGATCCGGGAAAAGGCCGAAGGAAAAGCAAGCGAAGGGGATGGGGTGGGTGTGGCTGTAGGGAATTGGGGGAACTGCCTGCGGCGGAGGCTGGAAAAAACAGAAAAAACGACAGTTCAAAAAAAAAAAAGGAAGTCAGAAGACAAGGAAGGGGGGGATGACAATGAAACAAAGGAACAAACTCCGTGGGTGTTCCATTAAAACTGCACAATAATTCGCTGGGATCCATTTGTAAGGACGGACCGGGAAGAAAAAAAAACGAATCACAAAAACCACCGTGAGGGAATGCAAAATGAGTCACTAGCAAATAATACCTCCCAGCTTGGGAGAAAAAACTGCAGGGAAAAGAGAGAAAAAAAATAAGAGGGAGTAAAAAAAAGTGGTGGAAAAAAATCCAGGAAAGGGGACAGGGAGGGCGGGGTCAATCAAATGCAGTTTCCAGTCTAGATAAAAAAGGGGAACAGAAGAAAAACGACCAGTGATGCAGGAAGAAAGGGGGGAAAAGGGTAGCGGGGGTTACCTGAGAAAAGGGAATTTGGAACTAAGGACAAAGGGAGGGATCTAGAACTCATAAAAGGGGGGGGCCATCAACCTTTCTACATAAAGAAGGGGGGGGGGGGTTAAAAGGGGGGAGAAAAAAACAATAGGAAAGGGGAAGATCTCGAAATGTCCGAAGTCATAAAGTAAATGGGGGGGAAAGGGGGGGAAATATATAACGCAAAACCGACTCTGATCTTCCGACTGACGTGAAAAAAGGGCCTTTATTTGAAAAAGAGGTGGGGTGTCATTCGAAAGGCATAACATCACGTTGAAGAAGGGGAGGGATTGAATTAAAGCGAACCAGAAAAGTTGTTAAAAAAAAAAAGAAAAAAAAAAGAAAGGGGCAGTGGTCAGTCGCGCAACGCCTAATACTCCAATACAAAAAAAGGCGCAGGAACAGTTAGAAGTGGGCGGGGGAAAAAAGGGTTGGGTGAGAATGAATATGGGGGGGTAACACGAAGTCACCAGGGATAGGTCCTATGTGTGCGCACTAGGCTGAAAGAAGGACAAGTATTAGAGGAGGGGTTGGAGATAAAACCTGCTGTTTTAAGCCTCTGGCCAGACGGGGGCAACTTCACTAAAAGAAAAAAGCAGGGCAGGAAGAAAGTCGTTGAAATAGCAGCAGTGGAGGGGTCAAATAAGTAAACAGGCAAAGTTACTATGCGCTTATTGAGTACAATCGAAAAGTGAGGACGAATTTAAAAAAAAGGGGGGTGCACGAGCACAATCCAAGATGTACGTGGGAGGGTGAGAAGTCAGAAAAAAATTGATAAGGTGGGAATTGAACGGGGGATTTTTCACTAGGGGGCAAAGACCTGTCCCGCCAGGGGGGGGGAAAAAAAACGGGGTCGTTCGTCAAAATATTTTCAGGATATTTCAACTCTATAAGCAGTGTGCGTTAAGAAAAAGGGAAGGTAGGGGGGGGGGGGGGGGGGGGTTTTTACAAAAAAGCGCTAGGGTCGGGCTGAAAAAAAAAACATTTTGTGCTCCTCGGGAGGTTTTCCTGGGACCGATACTAAAAAAAAAAAAAAGAAGAGGAAACATTGCGTGGGGGGGAACCCGAGAAAAAAAAGGGACCGTACTACACGATTTCCTCTCGGGCGTGGGGAATCAAAGCGCTAGAAAAAGTGAGAGGACGCTAAGAAACAGGGGTTCAAAAATTCAAAATGTGACGTAAATGGGTCAACGGGATTAAAAAACCAGGGGGTGGAAGGGGGGAAAAGGGGGGGTTGGGGTACTAGACAGAAGGAGTGACTGGGTACAGATCGAAGGAGGGACAATTTGGCAGCACTGAAAGACCATTAAGATCGTGGGGATTATATATCTGTGGGGGGGGGCAGGGGGAATACGCAATGCAAAAAATGGGTGTGGCTCCATACCAACTCTTACAAGCAGAAACTTCCGTGCAAGGAATCACCGATTTGGGGGGGAAGGTCACTCGAAACGAGAAAAAAAAAAACAATCAAAAAACGAGGGGGGGAGGAAAGAGAGAAAGGTCGAAAATTCGGTGAGGAGTTTACTGTCTAGCGTAGATGTTGGTGGTGCGACACTATTTCTAGGGGGGGGGTCGAGGCATTAAGGGGGAAAAAAAAAAAAAAAAGAAAATCAAAAAAAAAAAATAAAAAAAAAACAAAAAAAAAAGGGGGGAAAAAGAAAAAAAAGGAAGGTCAAAAAGACGGGCTAGAAAAGGGGAACTGACTTCTGGATCTGTCAATCACAAGATGCGTCAAAAAGTCGCCAGTGAATCACGAAGACAAGGGGGGGAAGGGGGGGAAGGAAAACTGGGGGGGGGAGGGGGGGACATCTGTGTGGGGGGGGTCGTCGCGTCTCAAATACGGCGGTGCAGGAAAGGTCGTTAGAAAACTCGTACGGTAAGAAAGACGGGGCATCTCCCTGGGGTAGAAAGGGGGGAAAAGGGCATAGGGTGAAACCATCCACAGCAGCGAAGGTGATATTTCCAGTTGTACGGGCATTGGGATGGGGGGGAGGGCTGAAAGACAATAACGGGAGGGGGGGGGGGGGGGGGTAAGACCAGAAAAAGACGTTCGAGGAAAAAAAAAAAAAGTCGGGAGTAGAGTGAATCTGGCCGGAATGGAACGGAAAAAATTGCGAATTCAAAGGTCGAGCTTGGGGTTCCAAAATAAAAAATCCAGGTTGCCAAAAGGGGAGAAACAATGAGGGACTGTTAAAACAAAAGGGCAAACAGGGTAGCGATTGGAAAGGCTGCACTCAATATCTAAAATGCATAGACGTTGATGTTAGCACGGGACAAGAGCAAAAAAAAAAGGGGAGACCGTGCGGTGAAGAGACTTCTGACAAGGACCAGGAAGCTATAAGAATTGGGCGGCTGGCAAGGTGAAACATTGGGGGAAGACGAGGAGGGGGGAGATCTAAAACGGGGAACACAGGGGGAAGAAAAAAGGGGGGACTGGGTCCTGCCAAAACGCTCAGGGGTCGGGCATATCGCAGGGATCTTATTTCCAGTTAACTCGGAGACCCACATCGGAAGACCGAAAAAAGGGTGCCGAAGGGGCGTCACACCACGGAAAAAACTTTGGGAAACATGAAGAAATCCTAGCACGCACCCTAGGAGCACGAAATTGTAGTAGGAGGGGCCGAAGTGAGAACGGGGAGGTAGAGGATAAGTCCTAAGACAAAGCCCTCTTGGAAGTGAGCGTAAACTTACGGGCTTTTGTGAAAACAATCCCTCGTTTCCAAATACAAAGGGGTTCGATGGGCGTGTTTCTTGGAAATCAAGTGGAAGTGGACGTTATAAATAAGGCAGTGAAGGAAAGTAAAGTTTAAAAGGAAAAAAAAAAATGAAGTTCGGAAGGAGAGTATGCCAAGCCTCCCGACTCTAGTGGGTGTGCGGATGGAACGAAGGGGGGGGGGGGGCTTGGGAAGGGGGGGAGGGGGGAAAAAGTGCGTGGAGGAATGTCAAAACAGAAAGGGGGGGAAGAGCAACGTGGACTGTCATCCCGGGAAAACAGCGTATTTACAGAAGGACCAGAGAAGGTCGTGCTTGTCAAAGGACCAATTTGAGAGGGGGGGGGGGGGGAAAAAAAACGCGCAAAACCGAGGTGGGGGAAAACTCAGAAGCCCTTGGAACGGGAGCATTGGTTAAGGTGTGGGGAAAGTTACGGGGTTTGGCCGTACGGCGCAGATTGGGGGGGAGAAAAAAGGTGAAGGAGGCCAGAGTAGGGTAAAAAATGAGTCGGTGCATACGAATGTGTTGGTCGCTGCGGGTTGTTTGGGAAGCCGGCCCGAACGGTCGAAGAGGGGACAAAGAATAAACGCAAGTGGCGGCATTCAATTCAACATTGATGTCTTTCGATGGAATGTGCGGGGCTTTGGGCGAAAGGAAGCGTAAGAAAAAAGAGGAAAGTGAACTTCAAACAGACCGGGCTTTTTTGGCTGCGGAAGTCAATATTTCGCTTTTCGAAACATTGGAGAACAGGCCTGGGGCGGGGAGGCATCTTTGGGGAGGGGAGGAGGAAGATACCTAAAGGAAAAACGTGAAGGGGGAGGAAACACCCACGTTCGATAGTTTCTTACATGATGGGGAGCGCTTGGAATGACTCTGTATGCTGCATTTTCTGAAGGGGAGAGGGGAGGGTTTGAAGCAAGGGAGTGAGCAGGAGCTCTTGGAGGGGTAAGGGTGACGCCATTTGTGAATGGTAATCGGCAGAAATCTCTCTATGACGGAATTTTTCCCAGGACATCAAAAAAAATTCGAAGAAAGGGGGGGGGGGGGCGAAAAGGGCCTTGGAAAAAACGCAATATGGATTGAAATTTGGAATGACGTTTTGACGGCGGATTACAACGGGAAACGTACGGAAGCCGAAAAAATTCAAGGGAGGGGAGGGGGGAAATCGGAAAAAAAAATAGAAAATTGTTGCCTTGGAGAAAATGGGGGGAAACACCAAGTGGGAATAAAGATGGTATGTGCATGAAACGTATGATAGAGTTAAAATGAGGAAACAAGCGAAAGTTCGACTCAAATCCTTCGCCGAAAGAGGAGATTTGAAACACGAGCAGAGATGTGTAAACAGGGGCAGGAAAAAAACAAAGGGGAACGTGTTTCTAGCACGGTGTAATATAATGCACCGACGTCTCTGTGAAGCCTTGGGGGGTTCTCGTCGCCGAAGGCGAAAGAATACAACAAAAAAGGAAGGGGAAGGTTAAGAATAGGAGAAAAGTAAAAGGAGGGGCAGAATAGGAAACGATCAGAAGAAAAGAAACAAACCCGGCTAAAAGGCAGGTTTCTTGCATTATTATAACAGTGGGAATTGATAACCATCCCTATTTGGCGGGCAGCACATTGAGAAAGGAAACTCAGTGCTGATGGTGCAACAGGAACTTGTTTTAGTAAGGGGGTCGGTAGGTGGTCCCGGGGGGGGGTGAGCTTGTTCGCATGGGACACAATTAAATTGGGAAAGAATGGGGGGGAAAAAAATGGTTGAAATGGGGCCAACCCATTGACAGCAAAAAGAGTGACAGAATGTTTTGGGGCACTAATCATTTAACGACGGAAGGAGCGTTTGCACATGCAAAAAAAAACGAGGGGTAAAAAAAGAAAAGAAAAGGGGCACTAGACCGACGCAGGGGAAAAAGACAAAGGCCGGGCGGGGTCCACAGGGATAGCAGTCCAAAGGTGAGGGGATTTTGGGAACGACTAGAGCTGGGGAAAAAGGGGGAGGGGGCATATTCGGGAAGAGCCTATAGGGCAACCGGAAAACCAGGTTCGCAAAGACAACTGTCTTCAAGTAATAAAGATTGGATTCCAAAGAACGAACTCCAAGGATCAATATAAAGGGGATACTGGTAAAAGGTTGATCTGCCAGGTACTAAGAAAAAAGCGAACAAAGACCCCCTCGCCCTAGGGGGTTGCAAGGGGGAACGCTTTCTATAAAACTAGCTGATCTGCGGTGAAAAAAAGGTGTGAAGGGACGGTAAGTTCTGCGTGGTTGGGCAAGAAAATATCGGTCCGGGGGCGCTTCTTCAGCAAAGGGAACACCCAAAAAGGGTCAACACTCGGAAGAAGTGTTTATGACAACAACCGTGTGGCTGAAAGAAAAAGAGAAGGAAGTACTTAAATACACGTAAGGAGAAGAGGTGGAAAAAAACTAACATTCACGAACAAACGCGAACCAGCGTCCCTCGATTAAATGGTGACCAGATAGGGGGAATCAAGGTCTCAGTAGAAAAATAAACGGAAAGAATGAGGCTATAAAGGGAAGCTAATTACCCTTTAACGCGCATTCAGCACTGCTGGGGGTTGAAAATGAGGAGGGGCAGGGGGGGAAAAAAATAAAACCAAATACGGGAGGGAGAAGAAGAAAGAACGGTGATCTCAGGGACCACTATCCACTGATAAGGGGTGGGGGGGGGGGTAAGTGGAATGAATTGGGAAAATGGCTAGGAGGGAAAAAGAGGAAAGTGCAAAAGGGTTCAACTCCGCAACCGACTCAGAAGGAAAAAGGAAAGGGAAAAGGGGGGACCTCTAAAAAAAAAAAAACATAAGAGGGGGGACGGGGGCATGATATAGTCGATCTCAGTTACTACCTCTATAAATAATGATGTCTCCAGTAACAATAGAAGGAAAAAAAGGAAAAAAAACGATAAATGGATCTGGCAACGAAAACCATAGAACAGCGCAGTAGGTTAACAAGTATTGTGGGAACATTAAATTCCATATACACTGAAAAAGGGGGGGAGGGATGAAAGAATAGAGCGGGCCAAAAAGCAAAATCAACAGTTTTAAGAAAAAAGGACTTTGCGAGGGAACTCGGAGCCATTCTGTAGAGGGCTAGGAGGGCGGTTGAAATGGTGGGGGTATGGAGTCATGAAAGTATGGGGGGAGATAAACAATCAAGGCTGGGACCCTGGCGGCAGGGAAACGCCTTGGGGGTCCACTCTATAGTCGGTGGGAACATAAAAGATATGGTCAAAGAAGGGGGGGTGTTGGGGGAAAACTAAAGGAAAAAACTTCTGTGTTAGGCTCTGAAACGAACGTTCTAACTTCCAAACAAAAGGATAGGGCACATGGTTTGGGATAGGACTTAAATGGGGGTTTAAAAGGGGGTGCAAGATGAGGTATATACTTCGAATCGTGCGTGGGTCAAAAGTCTTGAGAGTGAAAGAAAGTATTAGGGTAGACACAGATGGGGTGAATCCTCTATCCTGCCGATTTAATTGGGCCGGGGGTGTAAAGTTCAAAAAATTGGAATGAACTAGTGGGGGGGGCAACTGCTGATGTTTTTCTTCTCAAGGGGACAAACTCAACAGGGAATTCAAGTACCAATGAGTCAGTAAGGAGGGAAAGAGAAGAACGGGAGTGGTGAGATCGGGGACAGGAAGAAGCGCCGGGTTTTTATACGCCGCGCGCAGTACTGGCAAGCGTGTGGGGAGGGGACGGGGGGGATATCACGAAAGGACAACCAAAGGGAAAAGGCAATTCAGTGTTGAATGGTGTTGGGAACCTATCAAAAGCTGGGGGTACAAGGGAAAAAAGGGCAGGGAACCTACTCCGTCAACGGTAGAGCAAACAGGAAAGACGGCAATCGAACTCGCGAGGAGGACGAAAAAAACAGTTATGGCAAAAATGTCCAGTCGAAAAATGAACCATTTTAGGGGAGGGGGGGGGAGGGGTTTGAAAAAAATTAAAGGTACGAAGGGGTAAGGGGGGTACTGTTGGGGACAGGATCAGAAAGTATAGGAACATGTTTGTGTCCGATTGACATCGACTTTGGTGAGATTGGGGGTATAAGGGGGGGGGGGGGTAAGTAAATGATAAAGCATTAAAAAAAGAAATGTGGTCGGACCACTCAACTGCTAGGACGGCTAAAAAAAAAAAAAAAAAAAAGCTGTCAAAGTGAAAAAAGAGGGGTCGGGAAAGAACG
>Ga0179593_1448938_pt1 | contig 11657 bp, 12 predicted proteins | sample CZODoug2_1_08_16_FD_185931 | JGI IMG/M metagenome (GOLD analysis project Ga0179593, IMG submission 185931) | Vadose zone soil fungal communities from Angelo Coast Range Reserve, California, USA - CZODoug2_1_08_16fungal (PacBio error correction) | ecosystem: Environmental > Terrestrial > Soil >...
AAATTTGCGTATGCGCAAAATTTGTTAGACACGACAATCGACATTGCCTCGAGCAGAAGAAACTGGGCGAAAAGGGGGGACTGTTTACTCAATCAAACGGAGTCACGTGGTGACAAAAAGAGGACTCTGATGGAGGAGGGGGTACGGGCCGCCGACATGCGGAGAGGTTCTGGAGAGAGATAATGCAACATTTGCAATGAGAACCCTGCATGGCGTTGTGGGGAAGATAATGAAAAAAGACACTTTTGGAGCGGCAGCTGCGTCGGCAAGGATGGGAAGGGTAGGGCGGCCAAATCACCGGCTTTCGTCTATCGTCGAATCCTATGCAAAGGGTGCTTGTCTGAAAAGTGAAGCTGGGTGTATCATGAAGAGAACCGGGTTCTGCGCTTGCTATGGCCACTAAGAATTTTCTTGAAGGAGACATCAATTCATTGCAATGTGGCATTTTGGTAAAAAAAGGAAGGCGGTAATCTGCGGGAAGGCGGCTTAGACAATCATATACTCGACTTGCACGGCAGCCTATCGGGGGAAAATCACTCACAGAGGATTCAAGAAATGTCGGATCAAGCAAAAGGTAGTAACCGACATATAGTATCAGCTCTCGGAGTCGCAGTAGCAGCGACACAGCCGTGCCGCATGAAGAATGTTTGTATTGCAGGGCGGGGAAAAAAAATGATGCCGCCGCCAGGGATAAAAAAAGAAAAAAGTGAAGGGTTGGGCGGTACTGAAATTTCCAAAATCAAAATGAAAAGGGCAAGCAGTTGTTTGGTTCTTCACCATTTTTTCAGACGCGCGGCAAGTATTTTGGGGGAAGAGAACAGGGGGGTCCAAATTGATCGGAGAAGGAAAAGAAGGCATCCAACTTGAAGGGAGCAGCGTGAAAGATGGGAAAAAATCCGTCGCGCTTTCTATCGCCGGGGGAAAAGAAAGGTTATAAAAGCAAACACGTTAAAGAATGGGGAAATCGTTGAACCTCTCAAATAAATAGCTACGTCGCCAATGGGCGCTGAATTCGGAGAGACCACCCGGGAGTGAAAGCGGGTCAAAATTCCGCTCTACCGATTCTTACGGAGTACAAGGGGGGGGTGTGGTGCCCAAGCTAAAAGGGGGGTTCACAGCGCCAAGGTGGAGGAAGTGGGGGGGGGTGGGTGGGGGGGGGGGGGGGGGGGAATGCGTTAGCCAGTAAGAAATTCAACAACGACCAAATAGAGTTAATAGAGATGAAAGGACACAGGGGGGTGAAATCTCCTCACACAACGGAGGAGAGGGGGAACATGGTGTATTACTCGAAATAATGAACTTGTCTAGGTTGTTCTGGTCTTCCCGTTAATTGAGGGAATCTTAAACATGCGCCCCAGGGGGGGGGGGAACCCAAAAAAAGTTGGATGCGCTGGCAAAAAAAAGATTCTGAACGGAACCAAGGAAATCGGTATTCACTTGAAAGGGGAAAAAAAATGTCGGTTAGGGCGGCAGCCAGGAAGATGATGATAACCAAGTCCCCGAATTCGCGCCATTGGGCAAAAAAGAAAGCTCAGGCCTATTTGTAGGAATCAGGAAAGGAAATTTGTTTGCGTGATGATAGTCAGGAGCGAGAGAAAAGAATAACCCGAGGACATAGAACGCGTCACGTTTGCGGGCAAGATGGCTAGAAAAATTCTACCGTCCTTGGTAGAACGGGTGCGAAACTCATCTGGGAAACACGAGAGGGGCCGTCCTAAAAGCTGCAACCAGCGCATCACCAGATCGGATTAAAAAATCGGGAACATCGCGGTTTGGGCCACGGTGGTTGGGGAATTCTAAAAGGAGGGAAGTTCACACGACGGAAGAAAAAAAATTAATTCAGGGGGAGGTCGACACAAATCACCCCACACTGCAATAAACAACCATGAAAGGGATGACCTTCTAGGGACCCTATCTGCAAAAGAAAGCTCGAGATCATGGAAAAAGCATCGGAAGTGGGGGGATGTAGCGTAAACGTGGAAAGAATGATCCGCCAGAGTGGAAGCCAGGCGAGGAGAGAAATTTCCGTTCAAGGGGCTAAGTCGCGACAGGGCTGGCTTCCGGTGAGCAAGATTACGCAAGATAGACGGAAAACAACCAACCATTGCGGGGGTCACCGTAAAGAGCCAGAGCTTAAGGGCATGGGAAACTGGAAAAAAGTTTATGATTGGCTAAGAACACCTAGATGAAAACGCCGAGAACACTAAATCCCGTAGAAGAAAGGGAGAGATCGGGGGGGGACAATATAACGGGGGGGTGGAAATCCATAGGAAACTACGGGCAATTACAAAAAGAAAAATGAATCTGCTAGCCTCCCACAGTGGGACAAAGCGCGGTTTGGACAGTAATGAAAGACATTGGGACCGCAAGTAACATTTTTGTTGGGGGGAATAGGGGAAAAAAGAACCGTCAGGCGGACAATCCAATGTGGGTACACATCTAGAATAGCCAGCCCCGGCTCTAAGAAAGAATCACAGTTACTCAGCGACCAAAAAAAAATTCGGGCCAAAGGCCCATCGCCTCTCGGAGCAATCCGGGGCGATTGCGTGAATTAGTCAACTTGCGCAGAATAAAAAAAAAAGTGGAGGCTTTGACCTCAATCAAAGGAGGGGAGAGATGGAGGTGGGTTCGGTCTGCGAAGGAGATTAATTAACGACAATCTCAATTGCATACGAGCGGGAAAGGTCGGGAGGAAGGAGGAAAAACTGGGGTCGCACTCCAGAAAGGGAACAAAGCGAAGAAAAGTATGCCTGGGATATGGTACAATAGTGGGGGGGGGTACGCCGTGCGTAACTTTCTTCTTGTTGTCAGGTAAAAAAAAATATGCTGCGGGACACCGGGCGTGTGGGGAAAGCTCAAACGAATTCAGAAACTGGGAGGCTGCAGCGGAAAGCCTTCAACGGGGTACGGCATAAAAAATCACCTGATTGGGACGTCGATCGAGAATAAGGAAGTCAGGGGCTAGAGGTATGGACGGGGTCTAGGGGCGGGGGAAGCGCCTACCGTACGGCGAGAGGTAAGGCCCAGAACAATGGCGTCTACGGACCACTCAGAAAAGGATGGGGGCATTTGTTTCTGAACGCAGGCGTCCAAGCTGCGTTACCGGCTTGAAGCCAACTTCGGAACGCTGAGCAAGGCGAACGGAAAGTCGCAAGGTCTCAGACGGGCGCAAAGGGGGAATCAACTCAACCGGAGTCCCCGACAATAATGCTGGTTATCATCGTATACGAGAAGAAGGAAATAGGGGGGGGGGGGGGGGGGGAAATAGCCGTGGCCGGGACAATGAGAAAAAGGGGGTGATTGAAACTGTGTCGTGAGCAGCCTGGAATTCTCGTCCGCTACAAAGGTTAAGAAATCGTTTTCGAAGAGGTGCCAGAACTTTCCAAAAAGCATGACCGTGGCCCGAGGGGGGGCCACGAGGTGGGAATCCGACTGGGGGATAAATGGGGGGGGGGAAAAAAAGGGGGTTTCGGGTTTGGCGAGAACAAGGTAGAGGCGAGATTTTCGCACAACTGAAAATATTTCGTGCCAAAAGGGAGAGAAGAAAAAGCTTCTCATGCTGTTCTCAGGCTTCGCGCTTGGTCAGATCGCCGCAGGTTTTGTGACTATCCGAAAGCTCAAAATGGACTCGGGGGGAGACTCGGAAAAATGCCTGACTACTTAAAAAAGGCGAAGGACAAAACTGTATGAGTTTTGGGTTATCAAGAATAAGACTCTACGTAATTCTTCAAAGGAATATGAACCGAGGGGAACCACCCGAGTGGGGGTGCACATGAATCAGGCGGTCACAAAGCGGTCGAGGGAAGGAAAAATTTCGATTCAAAAAAACAGATAACAACAAACCGAGCACAGGTAGAGAGATACCGATAAGCACAAGGGGGCTCTAGTCTACAAACCACGGAGGGGATGAACATGTGGGATAGAGGGGAGATCTTCAACGGGGAAAAGTTTGTTTCTGGGGGTCGGGCTGGGGAAAAATTGCGAGGCACTGCAAGAAATACGCTTTTTTACCGAAACGAGGGATTGGGCCCCACTGCGGGATTGTATGGGCACGGACCACGTTTCTTTCTCGGTAGGTCAAAGGGAAGAATGTTTCGTAGAGTCTCAAATACGAAAAAAGCTCCAGGGTTGCTCATTCACGATGAGGGTGGGGGCGTTAAGCAGGCGGGAAAGAAAAACAGTCCCATATTCTTTAACCTGGGGGGCGTTTGATCTTCATGAGAGCAACGGGCTATAAGAGCGAGGCCGAGGGGCGCCAAGCGACCCGAAACGACGTTGCAGGGAATAACATTCCTATCATTACGCCGGATGGAAGGGGTCTCGCCGCGGGGGTCCCAACGCGATGAGGAAGGCAAGCGCAATAACAGAGGGGAAAAAAAATCGTTTACCTCCAAAGGAAAAGGAGGTTGAACACGTAATTTGCGTTGTGGGAATTACGAACAGACGATCGCGGGGAAACGTTTGTTCGAAGCGAAAGGATGAAGGAGCGGCGGTCATTCAAGGAGGGGCCCTTAGGCTTTCTGGGGGCCGCTTGTCCCCTGATGTCGTGCCGAAGCACTCGTAGCGATGGAGAGCTGAGGTTGGAGGGTACTTTGGTATGATCCGGTCATGGGGGAAAGCTGTATCTGATGAGGGTCCGATCTGCGGCTCAAAGAGAGTTACTAAAGAAAGGGGGTCAGAAATTACTAGACGTGACGAACAAGGGGAAGAAGCTGTTGATTTGGAAAAAATAGATCGCCCAGGACGGCGAGGGCAATTAGCAAAATCTCAGCTTGACAAGGGGCCACCCGAGGACACGAACACGACCATCCATCATAGAAAAAAACTGTCTGCGATCGGAAGGATTTTTATAGAAAATAACCTCAGGAAGACTGAACTCCAAAGTTGCAGTTAAGGATAGTGCAAAAAGGGAAGGTGGTCAATGGAAAAAAGGTGGCATAGAGTTACCTGGACAGAACCGGCATGTTCGAGTCACTAGTTTAATCATAGGGTCTAGGAAATAGAAAGGGTCTGCCGCTTGCGTCCATGTGACTTCCCGTGAGGGGGAGTTTCCAAGGAGGCGCCGGAGATCGGGGGCAAAAAGGGCGATTGGGACGTGAAGTTAGAGGTCAAACTTGGGCGCAGCCGCCAAAGGTATGAAGGGTGCTCAAAAAGGGGAAAAGAAGAGAAAAGCATGACTTTGTGGAGGGAAAACTTATTGTTAAGTAACGACAGACGATGCTACGGAAGACGCGGCTAAGGGAACTTCCTGGCGAAACGATCGGATTCAGAAAGGGGAAGGAAGAACGGAAGTACTTACAAGGAAGAGAGGGGTGGAATCTATGAAGAGGGGGGGTTCAGACGTTATTTTACAGGGAAAAACATGCCCACAAAAGACTGCACCCTGAATTCAGTTGTGGGGGGAAAAAAAAAAACGCGCTCTTGCATTGGGAAAGAAGAGAAGATTTCCAGGTCCTTATTTCGGGGGAAAAATCGATTTATTCGTCAGAGTGGATCAGGGATGCTGTGTATGGGGACACGGGTGGGGGGCTGGGCGCCCTGCAAGGATTATCAATTGTGCTACTTGCTAAGGCCCTCAGAAGAAGGAGGGGAAACCCTCAATTTTTCCAGGGGTGTTTTAGGGTCACGCCCATCTCTTAAACTAAGTCCATTAGCAGAAGGGACTCGTTAGCACGTCATGACTATCGGGAAAGTCCTCAATCAAAAGCAACTAGGCTTGATCAACGGGAATTCACCAAATATCAAGGGACCTTAGGAGTATCGACGACGGGCCTCACGTGCCGGCCAATGAGACGCGACGGTGGGTAATTGCGTGAAGGGTCCGAAAACCATACTCGGTCAATCGAAGTGTAAAGTCGTTTTCGAACGCGTCAGTGGCGGGGGAAAAATCATTAATGCAAAGAAGGAAATTTTGGAGGGGGGGGGGAAATCCGTGGTGATGCAGGGGGAAATTCGGGGTTGCGCGATCGCCTAGGGAAGGAGGAAGACTCGAACAAACAGGAAGGTCGAAGATAGGGGACCAGGGGAATCGCACGAAACGGAAAGTTCGTGGCTGGGGGAGCACACGGAAAACAGTTCTATCGCCGGGGGGGAGTGGGCTATCGAGCTCAAAGAACCGTGTTAGAAGAGGAAGATGCAATATTCCTGATAGACAGAACCAATGGCGCGAAGGCGGATGACCCCTGGACGTGGTTGAAATCGATTCGGGAGGCGACAGAGAATACCTTGGGGGGGGTTCGTGCAGAAGAGAGGGGTGCACAGGCATAAGGAAGAGGTCAAAGCGTTTGCGAAAAAAAAAGAAACAGGGGAAAAAGTCGAGATACTACCCCGGGAGAACAGGGGAAGAGAGAGATTCCTCTATCCAAATTGTTGGGACTCTCAGCCAAAAGGAGAGAGAGAGGGGAAAGGGAGGATCGCCCTCAAACTATAAGGGAAGGGGTGTTCTGGGGGCTTGGGTTTTATTGATCGAAGGGCGCAAACTGCGTGTTGGGGGCAAATGGGCGCTGAACCCCACTCGGCTGAGGTTGAGGCACCCCCCCCCCAGCTTCGGATAGGAAGGTGAGGTCGTCGCCTAAGAGAGAAATCCTCCAGGGGATCAGGCCGAATTCGCACGGACAATTTGTGAGACGTGGGATCAGTGGGGAAAGCACCCTATTTCTTTAAAAAAGGGGTTCGTGGAGCCCTGGATATTTCAAAAACGGCGGCAAGAAGAAGGAGCCCGGCACACATGACCGAACTGAATTGACCAAGGGAACCTCTGCAAGAAATCACAAAACCCGGGGGGATGACAGCGAAACTATCAAGAAGAAAAAAATTGCCCTCCAGTCGATGTTAATTTGACACCAGCAGAAAGAGGTAATCAGAAAATAGGTTAAAGCAACGAATACCATAGGTGACCACGTAATTGACGGGGGGGGACTTCCGCCCCTTGAAAAAAGGAAAACGAGGGAGGAATCAAAGACCCCGAAGTAATGAACGGAGGAGGCAGTCCACGTCCCCCAAGCATTACACCCTGTTAAAAAGTTTGGCCGGAAAGATATTGCCCCTGAAAATATCATAAGAAAGATATAGGCCGCAGTGTCGGTGATTATAAATTGCGGGTTTGAGACCGGTTCATGGGCAGGCTGTCTGAATGGGGAAAAGTTTCCGTCGAATATAAAGGTGAAAAGTCGAGAGATTGGATAAAGCGGACTTTTAGGATAAAGAGAGAACGGAAATAAAAGCCCACCCTTGCTGTGAGTTCCGAAGGGGATACAATGCGGGAGAGGGGATCAAAGTAAAGAGGACTAAGGTGCTCAAAATGCTTCTAAAAGAGACCACGTACAGCCACAGAACGTAGCCGAAATCCCTGTCGCTGAGGAGAATCTGGTGCCGCTCCTGGAAAAAGGCAAATTTTTGCACCGTGCAGAAAAAGCAAGAATCTCGTGGGGGAGCAGGAGCCCACCAACTTTCAGGGACCGCATATTACAAAATTTGTGCAGGGGAAACAAGAATACGGCCTCAAATGTCGGACGGCATCAAGACCAATATCATAAGCCTCAATCTATTCGCGAGGTGAGGGGAAATGTGAAGACAAGGGCAGAACACAAAGGGCCGATCTGGCGCCACGAATAAAAATCGACCGGAGCGGGGCAAGAGGGTGGCCTTGGCGTACACGTGTAATTGCGCAGACACAAAAGTAGGGCAGGGGGGGAGAAGAAAATCACAAAAAGCAGAGGGGAAAAAAGAGAGAGATCGCGGAAATGCTTACTGCGACAAGGGGGAATTTTTAGGGCAAAAAAGCGACACAGGCCTCGAGCAGGGGCAGGCGACGGGACTGAAAAAAGATAATCGGAAGCGCCCGGGGGTCAAGAACGCCGGAACAACATGGGAAACGCGAGGCGATGGGCAGAATTGATGTTACCTAGTGAGGGCAGCAAACAATTCATTCGGGGTCGGGGTTCTATCCGATAGGTGCGGTAAAAAGGTTCAGGGGGCAGCTCTGCTAAAGAGCAGGCATTTGGGAGCGCAGGCAGGCAAATTGAGGAAGGGGCGTCCAACATCAACTGGGTTGACGTCGATCGCTGATACCGGGAAAGAGAAATGTGATGGTGCTGGCTCAGGAGGGTTGAAGATAGGGGAGCAACTGCGTTGACTGCGTTACTGGACGGCCTGGAAAAAAACGCATGCCGTCTCAGGGAAACCAGAATGCAAGGGTGCAGGGGGTGAGCGTCGTGAAAGAAGTAGCCTAAGTGAAGCTAGGAAAAGACCGATAGCAAGGCTACATCGCGGGGGGGGGGAGGCGGGGAGGAAAAAATACGACAACTGAATGAGAGAAAAAACTCAAGTATAATTCCACACCGAAGGAAAAGCAGATATATCTCGAAGGAAAAAAGGGCACGGGTACCAATAGCCGTGCACAATACAGAAACAGCGCAGGGTTGTTTATGGCATTTGCGGGCCGTCAGGGCAAATTCCGGGGATGACTTCGGAGCTCAATATGAAAAACGCCAGGGGGTCTAAATCGTCAGTTGGCAAATTTACAAACGGTCAATTAACGTGGAAACCGCATGGGATTTGGAACGAATTATTTTTTCGAATGACGACTGGGGGGATGGAATTATTTTGACCCGAAGATGCAGGGAAGGCTGGATTCGAGAGTTCAACCGGTTGAACTGTCTACGGGATTGAGGTGCATAAAACTCCTTCAGAGTAGTCAGGGCTGGTGCGAAAAAAGTAGTCTTCTGGGAAGAAGAAGGAGTTGTTGTGAAACAGTAGGAAAGCTCATCAAACACGGGGAAGGGTTGAAAAGGATTGAGAACTCCTGCAGGAAGTGAGCTCGCTACAGACAAAGTTTCTAAATTCGGGACTCAAACAAGGAAGGATTTGGCAATCGAAAGAGGACCACGAATCTACCGGGCTTGGATGGGTGTGGGGTTCCTAAGGAGGAGATGAACAGATTTGGTTGCACAACTCATCAAGGGAAGAAAGAGGGGGCGCATGCTTTGTAGGCCAATGGAAGAAAAATCACAGAAAAAACTACGTTTGAGAAGGAGAATTAAGACGATAAAACGGGACAGCCTACGAAACAACCACAAGAGGGAACTAGAGATGGACAAATTTTGGGGATCTCCTTTAAGGGGGGGTTTGGGTTCTGGGGGGTTCAGTATCTGTTGGGGGGAAAGAGTGCGGACGCACAAGATTGGTGTGACACACTGATTATGGGAACACAAAAAGGCTGATCGGGAACACAACCACCAGGATCGGTATGTCCTTGAGATTCTGTCGCCGGAAGACGATTGAGTAAAAGAAGAAGTGGTATAGGCCGGATTGAGCGCCAGGGGGGAAAAGCCGTAAGATAAGGGAACATATTGGGCGCAGCCAACCTTTCTTTAAGGGTTTGGCGTTGGGAAAAATTACAAAAAAAAGCGTCGATAGAGCGCGATAGCAAGTGGGGGTACTACCGATCTCGTTGCAAAGGGCAAGGACCTCTGTCACGGAAGGCGACGTCAACATTCGGGGACTCTCCAAGAGGAAGACTTTTGACCCGAAGATTGGAAGGAAAGGGGAAAACCAGCGAATCAAACAGAGGGGTAAAAAGTGGTGACCAAAATTGCGGATAGGGTGCAGGAATTGATCGTTGGAAGAAGTACTAGGCGAAACAGATTAATAGGAGAGCGAGAAGTATTCAAGGGCGTCGGTCTACAAAGTACCCGCAATGCAATCCCAGGTCGTCGTCTGTCTTGGCCAGGGGGCGGGGTGTCCCCTGTAGTCATTGGAAAAAAGCTCGAGATATTTATAAGCAGAGGGGGGGAAGGTGGAATTATACAGGGGGAAGGGGTATCGGACATTCAGCAGTGGAACCCGGTCAGATCTGAGAAGGGCTTTCAATTGCCGTGCGAAAGGACGATTTGCTAGTCCTGACGAGCAACATAATGACGCTCGGAAAAAAAAAACCCATTGATTGGGGTTGACTCCGTATGGTCTCCAGGAAGGGCCGCGAGAAACGGCGTCGTTAGATGAGGTGAGCACAAAACGTAATCAACCACGCCATAAAAAAGGCTAATGGCCCCAGGATCGGATCACAGAAAGGGGGGGGGGGGGCAATGCATCATGACGGATAGGAGTTACGGAGCTTCAAGAGCCCATTGCAACCCGTGTAGCAAGTGCACCCCACTGAGGGGACAGGATCATGCATTTTTGAAGAGTTACTGAAACAATGAAAGAAGAGGGAAGCAAAAGCCCATAGTGGGAAGGTGACAGCCTCCGCTAAAGGGACGACGATTGCAGTAATCATGCGTGGCTTGAACAAAGCAAAAAATGTTCGACCCGAATTCCTCCGTAAAGGAGAGAGTAGGCATGGAAGGGAAGGGGGGGAGTGGAAGGATAGTGCCGCCAAAAGAATGCTTTGGGAGGAAAACACATAAGGGGGGGGAGGAGAGAGATCACAGAGTTTGTTGCGGTCCATAATTGGGTGATCATAAATCGAAACGATTGAAAGGGAGAAATGGTCGTTAAACGATCTGGGGGGCTCCTAGCCACGACGGATTAAAGGGGAAGCAGAGAAAACTGTGGGGTAGAGCGATGGGGGGGTATAGGATGGTCCTCCGACGCGGTGTGTCTTTGGTTCAGGGAAAAGAAAAATCTGATCAACTTTCGGGGTCACCCGGAGATTGTATCGCTAAGCTCTGCTAACTGGGGGGGGGGGGGAGGGCGCAACAGGTGCATTATGGAGTCGGTCCCATCAAAAGTGATTATTCGTCGACGAGCCAAGGAATGCTGCTGGAGGGGGGGAACTCGTGGCTGGTGTGCAAGCATACCGGCCGGCTTCTACTTGCTATGCGAGGAAAGTGAGTACATTCATTGCAAAGGGGTGGGGAAGTTGGTTAAAAAGAAAAGGGGATCCTGCGTTAACTATCCGTCTAAAGACTATCGGACCTTCGAACGGCATCCGTCGAACGGAAGTAAGAAGATGGGCGAACTTAATGCGGGGTAAGTATAAATTACACAACATGGGGGGACGAATCGCAGGGAAAGGCGTCAGTCAGGGACCAAAGTGCAGAAGACTAAACGGGTTGTTGTAAATTTCAGGTGAGAACTAAATACGCAAGGAATGGGCTGAACGTAGATTCAGAATCGAAAAGAGAGTTTATCTAATAGGTATCCGTCAAGTGCAAATTTCAATTACAGTGTCAACCTGGGAGTTGGACCGGTCACCTTTGGGGGGGAAAGCTGGTGATCGCTGGGGCAAAGGATTTCGCAAGTGGGCAAATGAATCAGCTAGTAACACCATAGTGAACTAATGATTTCCGGCCAAGATGGGAAAGGAAGAGCGTCCTGGGAGAAAAGCGCAAAACTCGCGCGGAAAAACAACTTCGCCCGCTGGGGATCAAATACTCAGGAGACGCAAAACACGTAGATATTGATAAGGAAATGGCGGGCGACTACTAACAGCACCATGAGGAAGGACCGACCACCACCTGGGAGGGGTTTAGTCAATCAGAAGAAAATCTAAGGAACATTTGACAATATAATACCAAGGGGGGGGGGTTAAGCATGGGTTTGGGGAGAAACATATCCTCCGTGGGGGGGAAGGGTAAGATTGTACGGGTCACAAGTCGGTGAATAGAGGACAATGTCAGAAAGAGAACAGAAATTGAAAGAAGAGAAGACCTCTT
>Ga0179593_1515094_pt1 | contig 11657 bp, 11 predicted proteins | sample CZODoug2_1_08_16_FD_185931 | JGI IMG/M metagenome (GOLD analysis project Ga0179593, IMG submission 185931) | Vadose zone soil fungal communities from Angelo Coast Range Reserve, California, USA - CZODoug2_1_08_16fungal (PacBio error correction) | ecosystem: Environmental > Terrestrial > Soil >...
CCGCTTTTTAAACAGCAAAAAGAGATCTCGACAAGAATGTGCCGCCGGGGGAACAGCTTCGGGCGACAGGGGTGTTTTGCGGGGAGGGGGGGGCGCGGGTGTTCGACGACTGGCTCAATTCGACCTCGCTGCCGCTCCCGAATACGCAATCGCGGTGACTTACCGGGATCAGCAGAACGCGAACCTGAGAGCAGGCGAAAAACTATACCCCTCTCATTGGTTTTGGGACAGGACCAAAAATGTCGCATCGATGCCGGACAACTAGCTGCAGCGAGATGAGGAGCTCTATCCTCGCCTCAGAAAGGCCGGGGGACTCTCATCGGCAGGCGCGAAACGTGAACTGAGGTGTGGGGGGAAAATGCATTTCGCGGGGATCAAAAAGGAAATTAAAGCTGACTGTGGAAAATCGACCGAAGGTAGGGTCGGCAGGGAATCGGATTACAACCCGCCCGCCTATCCGAGGGAGGGTCATCGATAGCCGACCCACTGAAGCCACTGTGGGCAAAACGACAATAGAAAGAACACTGTCAGAGGGGGATCGCTGCTGCCACGGTGCAACGGAGGCAATTACGCCCTCTGGGGAATAGGGCAACCAGGCTGCGCGCATCGTCAGGCGGGGGAAAAGGAAGATGAGAATCAATATACTTTGAGGAAAGAACAACGCACGAGACTCGTGGAGCTTGGGAGAAAGGCAGGAGGAAGTGGAGCAGTCTCGCTTCAACAAAAAAAGGAAAAAAGAAGGGAGTTCCCCTCCCATCGCGAAAGGGGGGGCCCCCAGAGACGGAACTCATTCTCGGGGAGTCAGCATACGTCGATGAAGTCTCAAGGGGAGGGTAATCTCCTGCAAAAACTCAGGCCCTGTCACTCCGCCTAAATTGGATTTCCAGAGAATGAGTGACATCAGACAAATGTCTGTGATTTCATAAAGCTTCACGCTGCGAAGAACACTGGGCTCAAAAATACAATGCAGTGTTATCCAAGAAGGACGACAGGGGCACTTTGCGGTAATTAATAGCACAACTGCGCGTCAGCCGAGGGTGGGCGAAAAACCCTTTGAAGCACGGAAAAAATATACCCCTAACAAGAGGGACGTCCTGCCGATTGTGCCAACGCGATCAAGAATGGAAGCGCATTCAGGGATTCCGGATCGTTTGGGTTGGGGGCAAACTCGATCCTCAAACGTATGCAGAGGGGTCGTTGACAGCCGTTCTCTGGAATTTCGCGCCGCCTGCAGACAACCATCGAGAAGTGGACCGGAAGACACCACTTCCAATATCAGGTATAGGTTGGCCGAGGTCTTGGGGAGTTAACACACAAGAAATAAAGGGCCCGGCACCCTACTGCAGTGAGACGGAAAAAGCCATCCATAAGGACTTTCTTTTGAGGGGGGGGCGCAAAGGGAGATCAGAGTAAGTTGGTCCATTGAGGTGTTGTGACCTTAAAGCGGCGACTTGGATAAGTACATACCTGGTCCCTTCATGAAATCATTTCTCGGGGGAAATATAAAAAACGGTTCGACATGAAAGGGAGGCGGTGCGGAAGGTCATACTCCATGAGAGAGAAGACAAACCAAACAAACGTATTATTAGATAAAAGAATTCTGCTTCGGGAAATGAATAATCCGAGCTTTTTGGCCGAAACTAGTGTGGATCAAGAGTGAAAAAAAAAAAGTCTACGGAAAAGGGGGAGGTGATAGAGTCTCACACCGCGGACTGAGGGAACCTCAATGCTGCCAAGGATCGGCTTCTTAGGAATAGAAAAAGCCTCGAAAAAAAAAAAGGAGGGGCCCGGGCGGGGGGGGAAGGGAGACATGAGTTTTTTCCGACTGGCGTACCGGGGCCGTTGAACAGGGTGTCCAGAAGGTTGACTTCAAGGTATTGGGAGATAACTGGAAGGGGAGCGGGCTTCCTTCTCGGATAGATGGGTATTAGCCGGCGGCGACCTCAAACTTATTAACCTAGAACGAAAACACAGATGAAGTTCGGGGGTATGGAAAATAAAAAACGCGCCGCGTCTGCATTAATTCTTTCCAAAGATGAAAAAAGGGCTAATGTTCTGAGGGGGGGGGAGGGTCACGGGTGGGGGGTTTCTGCCTATGGCATTTAAGGAAGGGGGGTGAGTTCTCGAGAAAAAAAAAAAAACGACGTCAGGTGTGCTTTAGCTATTAAGGGGCACCTGGGGGAGGAAGATCAGGATAACAGGAACATTGGCTCGAGGTGATTTACATTGTTTGAAGGGGAAGAGGTTGAATCTCGGGGGGAAGAACTGAGGAAATGGATTGCGATGTCACCGCACTATCTGAGCTATTTAGACTTTCCTGTTCAGAATCCTGAGGGGGGAAAGGCAGCAGGAATCTATTGATCGCCGATGTCTATAAAACGCTTCATTTCCTGCATCGGAGACAGAGAGGAATTGGGAATTACAAGTTTGAAAAAAAGAGATGGCCTAGGCATCCCGGGACCGTGTGAAGCGACCGGTGAGGGAAGCAGCATCTTTGAGGACAAGCATCGAAAAAGAGGGAGGAGAAGGGGGGAAAAATCAAAGATAGTTGGGATCGATCTTCAGCATTTAAAGGAAAAAAAAAAAAAAACCCAGACGAAGGTCGGCGATCCTGGGTGCGATGCCAACCCGAGAAAGGCTTATTATCGGAAAAGGTGGTGGGACAGGTCAGATGACACCTCCTCAATCTCAGTAAAAAGTGGTTCGCGCAAATTTGGAACCATCGGTGTTATATCAGAGAGACCAATAAAGCTCTGAAGCTCAGAGGGGGAACCAGACTTTTCCCGAAAGGAGGACCTCGAGGGAGTCGCATCATGGGGGAAAAGGTGAGGCCGTCACAATGACATCTTAGCCCGTGAAAAAAGTAACCGTCCTTGCAGCGGGAAAAACCGAAGAAGGTATGCTCCCTCAAGGAAGAAGTTTTACGACGTGCAGGGAACAATATATGGAGAGGATCGGCGTGGACTTAACAGCGCATGACAGCTTCTCTACCCAGAAAGGTATCGATTAGACATCGGCCAGGAGAGTCTGTATGGAAATCCGGAGATGTTTCGTGAAAAAAAGAAAGAATGCGCGCGTGCGAGAACTGAAACGACCAAGGAGGGCGACTTTGCGTCTAGGAAGAGTTAGCGAGGGCGCTCTTCCCATGGGAACCTCAGGAAAAAAGGGTAGACTAACAGGTGTGACACAAAGTCTATCAAGGGGGGGAGGGCTCATCGATTGTGCTGTGTAAAATCACCCATGAGAAAAAAAAAAAGGGGGTAGGATAAGCTGGATCTCAAAATGGGGCCCGGCTTTACAAATCACATCTACCTAAGGGTGTGGTCCTAGGTGGGGGAAAGAAGGGAAGTCTAGAGTTTTTTGGAGGGGGCGTTTGATGGGGATCCTACGCTCAATCTCAAGGGGATACCGAGCTAAAATAGAAAGAGGTGATACGTGGTCCGAGAAAAACGCCTAACCATTATGATTGGAAAAAACTCAGGTCCATAACTCTAGGGAATTGGGGGGGAAAGTTCAGACATCGATGGCGGGAAAGAGTAACCGTCGGTCAGATCGGGGGCATCTCAAGCTAGGGTCCGCTAGGAGAAAACGCCTCTTACTATGACAAGGAAGGAGAAAGGGGGGAGAGGGGCGCGCATCCAGTCGGAAGAGTGGGGGGGAAAGGCTGCTTCGCCGGCTACGGGGGTGGTTTCCAAATGAATGGGAAGTCAAAAGGGGTCCAATTGCGGACTGAAAGGAAAAGCATTCGGGATGGAAAAACCGGAAGAGGGGGAAAAATCGGCCTTCGTGGTAGAGATATAATCTAAAACACTACTCCATTGAAAAAGGGTCCTAAAGGACTGAGAAAGTAATTCACTCCCTCGTCCACTGGACGCGACATACTCCTCTTTCTAGTATATAGAACAATTCCAGAAAGTCCTCGTCTTCTTGTTACGCAAAAAAAAAAGACGATCTATAAAAAGAGCGGTTAGGAAAAAAAAACAAGAGGCTGACGAGGAAGAAAAGACTCCTCGGTAGAAGCGGGGGAACGCAAATATCTATTCACCCCCGACAAAGATTCCTCAGAACGGAAAGGGTTCAGATTGGTCCCTTCGACGTGAACGAAGGATGTAGCACCGCTGAAGTAGAGATCTCCCCGCTGGCATACCTTCTATCCATCTCTCAAGGAAAAAAACCTGCCGGTGGAAAAAGTGAAAAAGCCATTGGGGAGATGACCTGTGCGGATGACAGAGGGAAGAAGCCTCATAGTGTAGTAATTTCAGAAGCCAAGCGAAAAAAACCGGGTCCTCACCAGCACACAATTCCTTTGGAAGAGAAACGTAGCTTGGATCCACTTCGGTTCGATCTTCCACGACCCGTAAAGGGGAGAAGAAGCTCTGGCCAAAATTAACGTCAAAAAACTCGCGCAAAACCACAAAAGAAAAACGACTAAAGGTCACGAGTAGACTACATCGCGATCAATTTTACGGAAGCTGGAGGGCAGGGAAAAACTCCGGAAGGCGTTGTGTGCTGGGTCGTGTCACGCTGCGAGGGAGAGGGTTCAGCAGGGGGTGTATAACGCCTCTTTCACCCAAAGAGAGGAAGAAAAACGGGCAACGAGCCCAGTGCCACTCGTCTTTTAAAGGAAGAAATTCCAAAAACGCTGGGGGGGAATGAACAACCCTTCAAACGCCTTGGGAAGCGTCACTAACCTCTTCTTAATAAAAAAAAAGAAAAAGGGGGTCCCGACCTGAAACTTGGGTAGACCTCCTCAAAAACATCAAATGCTCATGGAAAAAGGGGGTTTTTGAAAAGGAAAAGTTGCCTTGATACTTACTTCCAGAGGAAGCAGGCCTCGGCTCTCCAGGGTTTAAATAACAAGAACTGGCTTTTCGAAACGAACTTGAAACAAAAAAAAAAAAACAAAAAACAAAAAAACAAACAACCCAAAACCCACCCCACACCCCCCCAAAAAACAACACCCCACATCAAACCCCCCAAAACACAAAAACACAAAAAAAAAAAAAAACAAAAAAAGAGGCTCCGAAAAACCCTCTCTCCAACAACACGTGGATTTTCAGGGCGTATTCGGGAGAAGGAGAAAGATCACGTAAGGTCTACCGACCAGGCCGTGGGAGTCTGAAAAAAAGGAAGCGCCGTTGACCTGTGTTAGTAGAGCTGGCGTACGTTCTGCAGGGGAAACACACCTCAGGGGGGGAGAAAGGAAGCGGATGCGGCGACTTGAGGAGCTGCCCGCTTCAACAGGAAGGGCGGTTGGTTCCGGGGTTCATTCAAAGGTGACCTTCTTTACATTACCGGTTCCGGGTGAGGGCGCAAGAATGGGACTGCCAAGGGATGGAAGGCTCTACGCCTGACGAGTAGGGGGCGCGGGGTGTCACGGTCTAATCTGTCGGGTTAGAAAAAAAAAAAGGGCTCACTTAAAACCTAAAGGGAAACAACTGAGAACTGCAACAAAAAGCGTTGAATCGGAAGAAAACCACCAAAATCGCGTAAGGCGGCCGGCCGGCGTGCCAATAGGAGAGACGATTTCTGAAGAGGGAGCTAAGGAGCGATGCGTCATGGGTTGCTGGAAAGAAGGGGGAAGGTCCAGTGAGCCAAGGAGGAGGTAGCGCACTTCTTCAGGGGTGGAGCGAAAAATGAAACACACCGTGGATACACAAAATATCAAGTTAGCAAAAGGAGTTTGCCGGTGATGTCAATAGAAAGAAGGAGGGGAAGGGGATATCTAAATAAAAAGAAGGTGAGCGATGTCCTCCGCACGGCGAGAAAATTATAGTCAACTTTCATAAGCGGATTTCCCGGAGGGTTAGCAGATTGCTCTCGGACTGAAGAAAAGAGGTCGCCACCAATGGAGAAAAGGGACAGAGCGTCAATCCCTTCTCCATCTCGAGATTAAGACCTCAATCAAAGCTTCAGCGGAGGCCTAATTTGTCATGGTGGAAGCGGGGGGAAAGGGGTTAATGCAACAGCGCGCTTATGCCTCGTAGACCAGCAAAAGAAGATCAAAAAAGGTGCTCTACGACTCTTGTGATCGTCTGGAGAAGGTCTTGGTGGCGACGACGGAATTAAATCCCTGTTCCTAGGAAAGGGAGGACAGAAAAAAAGGTATACTTTCAGAAGAGGTTTGGACGAAGGACCAGAGCAATGGGAGACCCCAGTGGTTTCGGGGCGCCGTTATCTAGATAAAAAAGGAAAAAGGGGACGTCGAGGGTAATCCGATCTTTACGACTATCCGGCCTCGAGAGTCGGAGGTCGATCATGTGCTTGGGGGGAGAGATGCAACCATAGAAATGCAGCTTCTCAAGAAAAATAAACGTCGAGGAAGGGGGAAACTCCTTCCGCCTTTAGCGCAGCCGAGGATGAGTTTCAGGGCTCGATCCGATTCAATCTCGAGAGGAAATCTCTATGCAGCTTCTCGTAGATGCATGACAGTAGGAGGGGAGGAAAAATCGCAGCCGCAAGCCCAAAAGGCCCCCTGCGGGTGTAATGAAGTGCTACCATTTTTGGAGGGGCGCGGGAAAAGACTGGGGAAAACTGATCAAAGTAGACAGGGTCTGAAGAAGCAGAGACGGGGCTCAGGGGGGGGGACAAGTAGTAAAGCCGGAAACGTACACGCACAACTCAGGCCGCAACGTGAAAGTCGGCAATCATCTGGGGTCGAGTCGTGGAGGAGAATCTGTGCGTGTTAATCTCAAAGGAAAAAAAGCAACAAGGAAGGATTGATGAAATATATATCGATAATAAAAGGGGGAAAACTCCATGAAAAAGAGATCTAGGGAAGATGACTTTTCCTTTCCGATGTAAGGGATTCTGCGAAAAGTGGGTGTGTGGAAAAAAGCGGTCAGGGTTCTGGCAGACGGTCTCAAGAAAAGGAGCTGCGCTCCGCGCCCTACGAAAGGAGAAGGGAGAAGGTGTTCCGGAGACAACGCTCGAACCCTATGAGAAAATCACGCCTACAACGCAGAAGGAGGACGCAAAAGTCAGGGGAGTCCAGAAGGCGCTAACCTGCCTTTCATCTACGCAAAATCTTAAAGAGGCTGATGGCCCGGGAAACGAGCCCGCATCGATAGATCACAAGAAAAGAGAGGCAGAAAGGGAGGAAAGGGGGGAAAATAATCTGCCTTCGGAGAAAATTGGAGCACTACGTGTTTTTCACCAATCGAATGGTCGAGGGGAAAAGTCGAAGAAAAAAAGGTTAAAAGGCGCGCTTCCTAGTTCTGAGGGAAACACGGGATCGATTACACAAAAAGAAAAAAGAACCGTACTGGAAGGTGGAACGCTCTGAGATCACGCCGAACAATCCAACCTGGGGAGTCAACAAAGAATACTTGGGGATGATTGCAATCCTCTTACGGGGGAAAGGAAGAGCAAGAGCGGGAGGGGGGGATAGAGAACTTGCACCCTCTAACCAGTACACTCGTCTTCTGGTACCAACCGGTGGTCCCACTATCTTGTGAGAGGGGGGAAAAAAAAAAGTCGCAAGGAGTCTTCCCTGAGGTCTGATTCCTACGCGCGCCTGGGGAGGAACCTTTTCGCTTCACACGGGAAAAAAGAATCCCCCATTCGCCGTGGGGGGAAAAAAAGGACACTGTATCAAAGAGGGGGGGTAGACGATGTCCTATATCTTCTATTTGGGTCTGCCAAAAATTTATCGGAAAAAGACTGAACCTTCGTATCGAAAGCAGCTCCAAGGCGAAGTATTAAAGTGCCTACACCACATTACATCAGGAAGGATCTTGCGATTACATGCCCTCAAGGACTGCATGGTAATGTCAAGAATCTTATGACCATCACCATTCACCCAGAGGAGACGCAAGAGGGTGATCGCCCATATTCAAGTAATTTTAAGGCTAGTCTCCAGCAAAGAAAGGAGCCGTGAGAAGGGGGACGGTCCAACCCTTGACAGAAATCGCGTCATTAGCACAAACAATAAGATCAGTCTAAAACACTCGCCGGGAAAGAAGAAGAATAGCTGGTGGAGCGGGAAAAGGACCTGCTCCTATAATCGGGGGTCGAAAGGGATCAGCAGCGCGTATTGGACGGATCTTTGAATGGGGGACGCTCCGGCTGCCTAGAAAGGGAAAACGCACCGGACACGTGGGGAGAAGGTCAGATGCAGTCCCATTTTCTTTGATGAACCTCCGGAAAACCGTTAGGGGGACCATAGGCACAACCCCGACTTCTTGAGCAAAGAAGAAGCTCAAGGGAAATTGGGGAGCGTCCAGGACAAACGAGCTCACAGGCCTTGAGGTTGTAAACCTGCGAGTTCGCTTATACTATCGGAAAAGAAAGGTACCCGCCGAGAAGATGGAGCACCTCTGTCTAATTCTTTTATAGGGGAAAAACTAAGTAGGCTATGAGTTCCCTAATCGCCATGAAAATTACTCAAAAAAACGGGGGGGAGACAGAGATATATTGTGCAGGTTTGCGCTTAGGACACGGGAAAGGAATCAGTCGATCACTTGAGGCTAAAGTTGTTGATAACGGAGGAAAAGCTGAACTCCGGTACCTGTAGGGAAGGGGAATCTATGCAGAATGCATGGTCAAAACCCTCAAAGGCCCTATAATTTAAGGGTTCTCTCAAGGGACGCGAGGAAGGAGGGTCCCGGGACTTGGCACAGGGTGTGCCTCTTTACCGGGGGGAAAAGGGGCAATGATTTTAAGGAGGGGGGGAAATCACGGTGAAAGTGATTGACCTGCTAAATTACGAGTGGAGAGGGAGTGAAAAGGCTCAGTTGACTCGATGGGTTATGCCATAAGACGGTTAGCAAACGCCCTAAGGGGGCTGGCTATTAAGTCAAAAAAAAGGGAAGGGGAAAAAACAAAAAACCTCATGAAGGGCGTCCAATCTAGAGAAGTTGGAATTGCAATCTGAGGATGACTGGGGGTTGGGAATGCTAAAAAGGGGCCCTTTGCAATTTGAACAAGTGAGGAGGGAGAAAAAAAGTTCAGCACGGGGGGATGGGGTAAATCCTCAAATGGGATCAAACGGCGAAATCAGCAAAGGGGCCTTTGGCGCGGCGGGAGGGGTGTATGCCGCAGGGAAGACTTATTATAAAAGGGAGGTTCGAGGTCCATCCTGATTCGCGGAAGAAAAGGGATCGAAGGGCAAACGAGGAGTTCCGGGAAAGGAGTCGGGCATTCAGGCTAACTATCACCGGTGGAGAAAATATAAAGGCTACATCTCGAAGGAGGTTAACGTAATGAAAGACGCCTCGCGTGCTTATGCACGGATGTGGGGGTCAAGGGGGGAATTGGGAATTCAAAAAGGAGGGATTAAGTAGACCCATCGTCCTAAGGGAAGCATCGGGAGATAGGGGGGAACGAGCATAAAGTCAGAGGGATCGTCGTCATGTCGGGTCAGATAAGAAAGGGTCATAGAGAAGGGGGGGGGTCGAGGGAAAGGAAATAATATACCTCAACGATGGATGCAAGTTTACGTGTAGGCATCTGATGCCGAGACGGTTATCAGGTTTGGCCGCCCAAAAGGGGGGGGAACTTGAGGGAGTAGCTGGTAAATCATAAGAAGCTGGAACCCCCCCCACAAAACACCCACATCATCGCTCGGCAAGGGGCGTGAAGTACTGTTGGCCGCCGAAGTTAAAGGTAGTATAGGACCATTGAGAAAAAGGATTGGTCATCGAAATAGGAGGTTATCCTTTAAACCCGTGCGGGGAGGGATAACTCCTGAAGGCAGTTATTCTCCTCAGTAGACCTGGAGAAGAACAAGTGCTCGAGCGAGGGGAGGTATCGGGGTGCTTCGCTTTAACTCGCGAGAGAGCGCTTCAGTCCAAAGAAAGGTAGGGGTCGTACATCTCATCGCGTGCGAAAACTAAAACCAGCCTGCTAGTAGTGCCGTGGGGAGATCATGGTTTTTCTCATGCGGGGCGAGAAATGATAACAGGTAGGAAACTAAGGGGAGGGAGGGACTAGGAACATCGGAGGGGGAGATGTTCTACAGGGCAGGGGGAGACTGGAACCTCTACAAGATTCTAAAAAACAAAAAGGAAAAAAAAGGACAATTTTCACAAGGCGGCAATCAGAGGTTTTAGAAGTGTGGGATTGTAAACGTCATGATCGAGAGAAAGAAAAAAGAAAAAGGAGTAGGGGAAAGATGAAGGAAAAGATAGAGGTGGACCGCTTTTACACGCACATAGAATAACTCTAAAGAAGGAGTGTAGGCTTTGTGTCACCGGGTCGAGAAAAGCTGTAAAGAATGTGAAGAAGAATCCGAGCGCACCGCTGAGGAGAAAACCGTCCTGACTACGTGGGGGTCGCGCAACTCGCGAAAAAGGTATGAACAATCGCATGGCTGGGCATGTTGGAGGAATGGTCAACGCAAAATAGGCCTGTTAGACTCGAGCGATGGGGGGAAAAGCTATTGTAACTCAGAGACAATCAAGGAAGCTGCCTCGAGGGGCCACGCCTCACTGGCGCATCAAGGCGGAGATCCGGCCGTTCCGAAGGGGCAAAAAACGGGTGGGACACAGGAAGCATGCATTTCGATGGGGAAACAGGTTCTAAAAGGGGGGAAAAGGCCAAAGCGGAGCGGGGGGGGGAGGCAACGGGACAAAAGGAGAGAGGAAGATCCGATGCTTTGGGCGAGAACGCTCACCTAAAAAGAGGCGAACGCAGAAACGTTCTAGGGGAAAAGAAACGGATGGAAATTTGCACTTCGTCAAAGGAAATTAAGGAAATCGAACCCAAAGGCCCGAGTAGGTCTTAAAAAAAGGATATAGAACTAGATTTATTGAGCTGAAACAGAGCAGTCAACTTAATAGGGGCCGGCTAATAAGAGAGAGTTAATCTCACCGGAACCGGTTAAAAAGTCCGTTATGCGCGCCAGTCGTGTTAACCGTCTGCTGCAGGGGGACAACGAGTAATGTCCTATATACGGCTATGGAGGGGAGGAAGCGGGGAAAGGTGAACTACTGGCGAGAAAATAGGTATCACGAAGCCCCTGCACTAAACGTTAACCTCTATCCAGATGGAATACGAATGGTGGCAGGAGGAAGAAGATGAAGGGACGGGTTGTAGAATGTCATATATGAGGTCACGGCAAAGGAACACCTTGCATAAAAAAAACCGCCTCTGGGGGGAAGAGGGGGCCCGATATTCTCTGTGATCCAAGGGAGGGACAAAAAGAAAAACTGTGGCTGGCTCATCCGAAGACCTCAAAAAAAAACTTGACATTCCACCTCTCGTGCAAACCAACCTCCTAAACAAGACGCTCGGAAAAACAAAGCGAAAAAGCGCGATCTGGGACAGAGGGCCAAAGCAGCCGAAAGCTGAGGGCCAGGGTATCAACGTGCTTTTGGAGCGGGAAAGGCTAATGAGTCTAGACGGACCATACCCCCTCTATCAGAGACAAAAAAGAAACTGCGAAAAACAGGGAGCAGCAAGTGAAAAAAGTGGGGGCTTGTGATTCGCGGAAAAAAAGAAAAATGGGCCCGTTGGTGCCAACGGATACTGGGGGAAGCGTGGAAAAATCAAGGGAAGCTAGTTTGATCGAATGCAGAAGTAATCGCTCTCAGGAAGCCATGGGGAAGACAATGAAGCGGCGCCGGACAAGAGACCATGTAAGCCGGCAGTAAGATGCTGAACCGAATGGCAAAAACATGTCGAAATAGCTCTACGATTAGATTTCCACCATGCAC